>Ga0115031_1002528_pt1 | contig 13619 bp, 9 predicted proteins | sample Maine_Asex4_meta_FD_87301 | JGI IMG/M metagenome (GOLD analysis project Ga0115031, IMG submission 87301) | Marine algal microbial communities from Maine, USA - Maine_Asex4_metaG | ecosystem: Host-associated > Algae > Red algae > Unclassified | place: Maine, USA | collected 2015-01-05 | reverse complement strand
TAGCTCACCAGGTAGCTCTTGATCTGGGCTCGGAGAGATGGGTTGCTGTGGCTCATAGCCGCCAATAGGCTGCAAGTTTGCATTCCGGAAAATTCCGGATGATATTCCGGAGTTTTCAGTGAGCACGTACACCCCCAGGAAGAGCGAGATCGAACGCGAGTGGTTCGTGGTCGATGCTGAGGATCTGATTCTCGGCCGCATGTGCACCGAAGTAGCCCGCATTCTGCGTGGCAAGCACAAGCCCACATACGCCCAGCACATTGATACTGGTGACCACGTCATCATTGTCAACGCTGACAAGGTCGCCCTCACATCGAACAAGCGTGAGACCAAGATGGTCTACCGCCACTCCGGTTTTCCGGGCGGCCTCAAGACGGCAAGCTACGGCTTCCTTCTTGACACCAAGCCGGAAGAGACCGTGCGTAAGTCCGTCGCTGGCATGATTCCAAAGAACCGCCTCGGCGCTCAGCAGCTCACAAAGCTCAAGGTGTACGCCGGCCCCAACCATCCGCATCATGCTCAGAACCCCACTGAGCTTGTACTCGACCAGGCCCGTGCCAAGGCCCAGGGAACGAACTCATGAGCAAGCCTCTCGTCCAAGCAACCGGTCGCCGCAAGCGCGCAGTGGCCCGTGTACGTTTCGTGCCCGGCAATGGCACCGTTGTCGTCAACGGTCTCCCCGCCGAGAACTACTTCCCGACGGCAGCTCAGCGCGGCGCAGCTCTCGAACCGCTGTCGCTCACCGAGACCGAAGGTGTCTACGACATCACGGCAACCATTCATGGTGGCGGCAAGGCCGGCCAGGCTGGGGCGCTTCGTCTCGGCATCGCCCGCAGCCTCGTGGAACTCGATCCAGAGATGCGTGACATGCTCAAGAAGGCCGGATTCCTCCGCCGCGATCCTCGCAAGAAGGAATCCAAGAAGTACGGCCTCAAGAAGGCACGTAAGGCACCGCAGTACTCCAAGCGCTAGTCGCACGAGGCCTTGGATTCACTCTTTTCGAATTCACCGGCTACGGCCGCGGGTGTCACACCCGTTGCGATCGACCGCTATCTGCATCTGCTCAAAGGCTGTCTGACGCGCGAATTGTTCCTCGATGAGGAAGTTCGAAATGTTGATCTGCGGTCGTGGGCTGGTCCCGGAACTGAAGAAGACATCCGCGCCCTGTTGCGTTCACAGCAGTGGCGTCTTGTCCGTTCCAGCGGCGACGCCGGAATTCGCAATGTGGGCCATGATTGGCCGCCGCATGCCGAGACCATGGTCGGAGCACACCGTCTCGACAATGTGCACCGACTGGTAGTCGACGTCCTGGAGCGAGGCGTGCCAGGTGACTTGATGGAGACGGGCGTCTGGCGCGGTGGGGTCGCCATCTTCATGCGTGCTGTACTCGCTGCCCATGACGTGACCGATCGCACGGTGTGGCTCGCGGACTCCTTCGCCGGTCTGCCGGCTGCGGACGCCGAACGCTTCCCGGCTGACGTCGGCATCAACCTGGATGGCATACCTGCCCTTGAGGTGTCACTTGAACAAGTGCAGGCCAACTTTGCCCGCTACCGCCTGTTGGATGCACAGGTCGGCTTCATTAAAGGTTGGTTCAAGGACACCCTGCCCACCGCGCCGGTCGAACAACTCGCCGTGTTGCGGCTGGACGGTGACCTGTATCAGTCCACATGGGAGGCGCTGGAAAACCTCTATCCAAAAGTGTCGATCGGCGGGTTCGTGATTGTTGACGACTTTGGCGGGATCGCTGCGTGCGCGCAGGCTGTGCACGATTATCGAGATGCCCATGGCATCGTTGACCCAATCGAGACCGTCGACTGGACGGGCGTCTACTGGCAAAAGACCGCCGCCACCGGAGGAGCAACGCAATGAAGCTGCGCTTTGGAACTGATGGCGTCCGAGGACGAGCGTACGACGAACTCAGCGTCGCCGACGCCGCGTCCATCGGCCGGGCTGCAGCCGCAGTGCTGGGCGGAACGAGGGCGATCATCGGTCATGATGCTCGCCAGTCGGGTGAGGACCTTGCAGCGGGACTGGCCCACGGACTTGCCGAAGCTGGGGTGACAGCAGAGTTTCTCGGAGTCGCTCCCACGCCGGCGGTGGCGCACCTGGCAGCAACAGACATGGCCATCGGCGTCATGGTGAGTGCGTCGCACAACCCGTGGCATGACAACGGCATCAAGATTTTCGCCCCAGGTGGTCTCAAGCTCACCGATGCGCAGCAGGCATCCATGGAAGCCCTGCTGGCCGAGGACCAGGTCGCCACGGATCTCAGCGGCGCTCCGGGCGCCGCCGCGCAGAGTTTGGTGAACTTTGCATCAATCGAACCTCGCGTGGGCGAGTACGCCCGTCATGTGGCTTCGACTGTTCCCGACGGCGTGCTCGATGGCATGCGCATTGTGCTCGACGCTGCCAATGGCGCCGGTTCCCACGTGGCTGGTCCGGTGCTGCGCGATCTCGGTGCTGATGTGACGGTGCTGTCGAGCAGTCCATCAGGCACCAACATCAACGATGGCTGCGGCTCGACGCACCCCGAGGCGCTTGCTGCGGCGGTCGTCGAGCAGAGCGCGGACCTGGGCCTGGCACTCGATGGGGATGCGGACCGGCTGCTCGCTGTGGATCACACCGGAGCGGTGGTCGATGGGGATCAGGTCATTGCCATCTGTGCAATAGATCGAGCGGCCCGAGGCGTACTTGCCGGCAACGTTGTTGTGGTCACCGTGATGACGAACCTTGGGTTCCGCCAGTCCATGGAGCAGCGTGGCATTGAGGTGGCCGAGACGTCGGTAGGCGATCGGAATGTACTCGAAGCCCTTGATGCCAACGGTTGGACGCTGGGCGGTGAACAGTCTGGCCACGTCATATTCCGGGACCTGGCCACCACCGGCGATGGCCTGCTCAGCGGGTTGCAGCTCGCCGCCACGGTTGCCCGCCTGGACCGCACCCTGCATGATCTGGCCGAGGAGTCCATGGTCCGGCTTCCCCAGGTACTGAAGAACGTGCGGGTTGCGGAGCGGGTACCTGACGTCGCCGCGCAGGTCGCCGCCGAGATTGCAGAGGTGGAGTCGGGCATCCTCGCTGGAGCAGGTCGCGTTCTTGTGCGGGCATCGGGCACAGAACCACTGATCCGCGTGATGGTGGAAGCCCCCACCGAATCCCTGGCCACCGAAGCCTGCGACATCCTCATCTCCCACATCGAAGCCCGATTCACCTGACACTGCGGGGCGGAATTGGGTCGCAGGGACCCAAGAAGGGGTGGTGCCGGTCCGATTGTGTGAGCCTCGCGTACACTTTCTGGTGGGCGACGTAAGGAAAAGGAAGACCACATGTGTGGAATCATCGCGATTGTTCGCCGGCCTGCAACCAGGCTGGCACCGACGGCTGATGAAGTGTTGAGCCTGTTGGCTCCACTTGAAGCTGGCATGATCGGCCGCGACACCGAAAGTCCCGAAGGTCTTGATCAGACCGCAGAGATTCTTGAGACTGTTGATGCGCTGCTGCGCGGTGTACCGGGTGTTACGGCGCTCGTGCGAGTGCCTGGTCTACGTGCCCGCATCGCGTCGGTCCTTGGACCAGTGAAGGCCGACATCGGCAATCTGGAAATCAAGCTCGACTCCGGAGCGGCCGACGCCGCTCCTGATGAAAAGGCGAACGCGCAACTACTCCGCCTGAAGGACGCTCACTGGGCAGTCTCCCAGGACCGCCTCCGAACCGCTGAAGCGGTGGCCGCACTCGCCGGCCCCCAGGCCAGCGACTCCGCGATCGCAGCGTTCACCTCGGTGCAGGAAGCACTGTCGTCTCTGGACCGCCTTGAAGTTCGCGGACGTGACTCAGCCGGTCTGCACCTGTTCGTGTACGGCCCGAGCGTGGTCAACAATCCGCTCATTGCCGACGCCGTCGCATCCCGCTCAACCGATGGACTGTTCCGGTCCGGGTCCGTGCGGCTCACCGAGCAGGGTCTCGGATTCGTCTACAAGGCTGCAGCGGAAATCGGTGAGCTTGGTGACAACTCTGCTGTCCTGCGCGCCGCCATTCGCAGCGATGCCCTGCTGCACAGCGTGTTGCGCGAAGACGATGTGCAGGTGTCGATTCTCGGCCACACTCGGTGGGCAAGCGTCGGCATCATCTCCGAGGCCAATGCTCACCCGTTGAACTCCGAGCTCGAAGACGGCGACTCGGCCGGACCGTACGCCATTGGTGTGTTGAACGGCGACGTCGACAATCACGCGGATCTGTGCGCCGACGAAGACATGTGCTTTGCCAACGCAATCACCACGGATGCCAAGGTCATTCCTGCCCTGTTGTCCACCCATGTCGCCGAGGGTGACGAGGTTGGCGAAGCGTTCCGTCGGTCTGTGGCGTCGTTTGAAGGGTCCGTTGCCGTGGCAGCGCAGAGCGAAACCGCTCCGCATCAGCTGTTGCTCGCCCTTCGCGGTAGCGGGCAGGCCCTGTACGTCGGCCTCGCCGAGGATGCCTACGTCGTCGCCAGCGAACCGTATGGCCTGGTGGAGATGACGTCGCGCTACCTCCGCCTCGATGGCGAGACGCCGTCGAATCTTGACAATGCCAACTCCAGCCGCGGTCAGATCGTCACGGTTGAGGGTTCGCTTGCCGGTGAGATTGCGGGCTTGCAGCGTGTGTCCTACGACGGCACAGCGCTCCCACTTCTGCTGGATGAGGTGGTGGAAGCTGAGATCACCACTCGCGACATCGACCGTGCCGGCTACCCGCACTTCCTCCTCAAAGAGATCACCGAGTCGCCGAAGTCTTTCCGCAAAACCCTGCGCGGCAAGTTGTTGGAAGAGGACGGCGAACTTCGTGTCTCGCTGCCCGACGAAACTCTTCCCGAGTCGGTTCGTGCCGACTTGCGCAGCGGCAGGATTGATGAGGTGATCGCCATCGCGCAGGGCACTGCTGCCATCGCTGCCAGCTCGTTCGCCCGTGCGCTTGAAGACCAGATTGCGCGGGCCGGTCTGGGGCTGCGTGTACGCACAATGGTTGCCACCGAACTGTCCGGCTTCGGTATGGATCGCTCGTTCGATAATGCGCTCATTGTGGCTGTGTCGCAGTCGGGCACCACCACTGACACAAATCGCACTGTGGATGTTGTGCGCCGCAAGGGTGCCCGGGTTATTGCGATTGTGAATCGCCGGGGCAGTGACCTCACCGACAAGTCTGATGGCGTGCTGTACACATCAGATGGCCGTGACGTTGAGATGAGTGTCGCCTCCACCAAGGCCTTCTATTCTCAGGTCGCTGCTGGCTTCCTCCTCGCCACCGCCATCTCTGTCGAGACTGGCGCTGATGCGTCCTCGCCCGTTGAGCAGCGCATCCTGCGAGGGCTGACCGAACTGCCTCTGGCCATGGAACAGCTGCTCGAGCGCCGGCAACGGATTGGCGAGATCGCTGCCCGCCTCGCGCCCGAACGTCGCTACTGGGCAATCACCGGGAATGGTCCGAACCTGATTGCCGCCGAAGAGATCCGCATCAAGCTTTCTGAGCTCTGCTACAAGTCCATGGCGTGTGACGCCACCGAGGACAAGAAACACATCGACCTTTCGTCTGAACCACTCATACTGGTTTGTGCTGCTGGTCTCACCGGAAGCAACGCTGACGATGTGGCGAAGGAAGTTGCCATCTTCCGAGCGCATAAGGCTGCCCCGATAGTCATTGCGAATGAGGGCGACGCCCGCTACGCGAACGCGCTCGACGTGGTCGCTGTTCCGGTTGTGGAGCCCGCCCTCGGCTTTGTGCTGTCGACAATGGCTGGTCATATTTTCGGCTATGAAGCAGCGAAAGCCATTGACGCATTGGCTCGCCCCATTCGAGAGGTTCGTGCGGCGGTTGAAAGTGCAGTTGAAGACGACCCGGATCGCTCCGCTGTAGACGTGCTCAAATTCATTCGGCCATCCATCGAAGCCGGTGCCGATCAATTCTTCCGGGACCTGCGCGCAAGCCAGCACAACGGCCACGTGGAAGCCTCGTCGGCAACCCGTCTGGCGATGCTTCTGCGCTACGGCATGGGCGTGATCCCGCTGAACACGTACCAGCTCGAGTTTGGCAAGGTCGGTACGCCGGCCGTCCTCATTGAAGATCTGGTGGCTGCGTCCACGACGGTTATCGATGAACTCACCCGCCCCATCGATGCCATCAAGCACCAGGCGAAAACGGTTACCGTCGGCATCTCGCGCACTGACGAAACGTTGCTGGAAGTTGCGCTGGTTCGCTCGGTACTCGACGCGGGCGCGGCGCGCGACTCGCTCAGTTTCGAGAACCTGCAGACTCTGTCCGCACTGGACGCGGCGGTCGAAGAGGTTACGGGCTACACCCGCTACCGGGTGGAAGATCCACACTCTGACGATGCCCGGGCCTACGTTGTTGATCGCGGTGGTCTCAGTCTTGGCATCTCGTCTCGCGTTGAACGGGACCCTGTGCTCAAAGGCACCAAGCACCGGGCCGCCACGGGTGGCAAGGTCGGTGTGGCCAAGGGTCGCGCCGATGGCCGGACGGTCATCCTCGTCCCGGAACTCAAGGACGGCGAATCCACCGGCCTCACGCTTATGCATGTTCGGTTCCATGATCGCATCGACCCGGCCGTGGCCCGCAGCGTGCTCATGGGCTTCGGTAACAGCTTCTCCAAGCTGCGAGATGCGGTGTTGGAGACCGAAGAGGTCTTCAACGAAGATCTGCTCGGCCAACTGCCGGTTGAAGTGCTGCTGTGTACCACGGTGAGCAACCTTGCCGACTACTGGACTTCGCAGAAAGACTCCTGATGGTCAGCCCTGAATCTGGTGCAGGCTCAGGGGGCGGTGTAATTGGCATTGGGATGGACCTGGTGGACGTCGACCGATTGCGGAAGATCCTCGCTCGCACCGACGGCTTTCGAGACCGGGTCTTCACCGATGGTGAGCAGGAGTACGCCGAGCGGGCGAACGATTCCACGGAGCGTTACGCCGCTCGGTTTGCAGCCAAAGAAGCTGTCATGAAGTCTCTGGGGCTTGGTCTTGGAGCGATGACGCTGCGTGAGATTGAAGTGGTCAAAGCTGAATCCGGCCGCCCGTTGGTTGTGCTGCATGGCGACGCGGCGAAGACGGCCGCGGAGCACGGCGTAGCTGCGTGGGAGATCACGTTGTCCCACACCCACGTGACTGCCTCAGCAATGGTCGTCGCTCTCGGCTGATTCATTCGAGTACGTCCACTGTCTCGGCGGACCGCTCGGGCCCGAAACCCTGCCGGATGTCGAAGTCTTCTGTTTCGATGGCGTGTGCGCCGCTGCGAGCTGATCGACGGCACCATCATCCATCCAAAGCACGTCCTCCCGATACTCGGCGTGGCGACGTTCCGGCGGCACAGTTCCAACGCGGAGAGTCGACTCATTGACGTCTCCGTCAACGCCGCACCGTCCGAACAAAGACGACGACTCCGACAGCGACTATCGCGCCACGGGCTGGGCCAAACGCTGGGCGAACCAGTCGAGGATGAGGTCGGCCCGTTGGATGCGGTGCACGGGGGAACCGGAGCGGGAGAGTTCGTGGGTTTCGCCGGGGAAGATCCAGAACTCCACGTCCTTGCCAAGTTGTTTGGCGGCCACGAAGAGTTGGGAAGCCTGATCCACCGGGCAGCGCAGGTCCTGGTCGGAGTGCAGAATCATCAGCGGCGTGTTGAGATCCTTGACGTAGTGAGTGGGGGACATGCGGGTGTATTCGTCGGGGTCGTCATAGAAACGGGGTCCCATCTCGGCATGGAACTCGCCGGCGATATCAGAACCGAACTCCAGGCTCAACAGGTTGTTCGCTGAGCGCTCACTGCATGCGGCGGCGAATCGGTCGTCGTGCGTGACAATCCAGCTGGTGAGATAGCCGCCGTAGGAACCGCCGAGCAGGCCCAGTCGGTTGGCATCAATGGACGGGAACTTCGCCATCGTGGCTTCAACCACCGCAAGCACATCTTCGGCGTCGACGGTGCCCCATCCGGTTCCGGCCAGTTTGTGCTTTGGGCCGAGGATGGAATGTGCCCATGCGGTGTCACGGCCCGAGCCGCCCCTCGGGTTGCAGCAGACGGTGACGTAGCCGGCCCTGGCCTGCATCTGAAATTCGTCGAAGAAGTAGTTGCCGTACTGCGTGAAAGGGCCACCGTGAATGTTCATGAGCATCGGCCACGACTTCGACGGATCGAAATTCGGGGGCAGGTACACCCATGCGTCAACCTCAACAGCGTCTGATCCGGAGCCGGATGTGACCACAAACTGTTCGGGCATCACCGGCTGAGCCGCCCGGATGAACCCTTCGGACACGTTCGTCACCCGGCCGGCCGCACCATCCACAGATACGAAGAGTTCTGGCGGTGCGGCGACGGAGGTGGCGGTCCAGGCCAGGACTGGATGGTCGGGCGATCCGCCCTGGGACCAACCCGTGAGACTCTGATCGCCAGAGGTCACGGGGGCAGGATCCGCGCTGGAACTGACGGTCCACAAATTGATGTTTCCCCGGTCTTCGGCTGCGGCGAGGATGGTTCCGTCATGTGCCCAGCAGGGGCCGTTGCCTGCCATGAAAGGAGCCCAGGTGCGGTCAATCGAGGCGGTGATCCACGTTGCCGGCTGGGGTGATGGCGGCGCGCCCGCCAGAGCAATGCTGGGCGTTGGAATGATCCCCACGTGCATGTTCTGAGGAATGACGCCGGTGTCGATGAGGCCCACCATGGCAATGGACGCACCGTCTGGCGACACCGATGGCTGAAAGTACATTCCGTCGCCATTGGTAAGCACCGAGTACGGGCGGGCGGCGTTGCCGTGTTCATCTGCGTCTTCATCAGCGGTCGGTATCGCAGCGTCGATGCTCGTCATGGCAATGTCGGTTGAGAAGTCGTCGCGGAACTCGTTCACCTCGAACGCAAGGCGGCGGCTGTCAGGAAACCACGACGGTTTCGAGCACGCGGCATCCCCGGGCGTGAGATTGCGGAGTTTGCCGGAGCCGTCCGCGGGCACGACATAGACGTGTTGAGGGCGGTCGATGATGTAACCCTCGCCATTCAACAGGTAGTTCAGGTGATCAATCTTGCGAGGCGGGCGATGGCTTTCTTCCGGGTGGTCATAGTGCGGGCCGCGGGTGCGAGTCACCACGGCAATCCACGCCCCGTCCGGAGAAAAAGTGGGGGAGGAGAAGCCTTCGTCAGCCTCGGCGAGCATCACTGTTTCGCCGGGCACCGTGAAGGGAAGCAGATGAAGTGAGCTGCGGCTGGAACCGTCCTTTTTCTTCGCCCGACTGGAGACAAAGGCAAGGGTGTCGCTCCGGGGACTCCAGCGCGGTTGGGCGTCCCGCTCGGTGCCTGCCGTGAGGGGGCGTGGGGGAGCGGATCCATCGGTTGGCGCAACCCAGATGCGGCTTCGATACACGTTCTCCGCAACGTCAATGTTCTGCACCACCCAGGCAATGTGGGCTCCATCGGGCGAAACCTGCGGGTCTGACACCTGGGCGAAAAGGTCGAGATCTTTTGGCTGCATGGCAGCACTGTAATTGGCGCTCGCGGGCTTGCGCTCCGACGGCGGGCTTCATGCCATTCGCGAGTTCGGGATCCCCGGAGTTGTTGGGGCTGCAGGAGCGTTGACGGCAGTACCCGACGGCGCGCTCGTTGAAGTCAACGCAGAAACCGGCACGGTCAGGGTGCTTCCCGACAGCTGAATGACATGCCGACGGTGCCGTCGGCCCGTACCTTCCAGGAGGGACCGATAGTTTGGAGGCCATGCGCCCCACCGAAGCCGTTGTTGACCTCTCGAAAGTTGCCCACAACGTGGAGACTCTGGCCGCGTCCATCGCTCCCGCCGAGTTGTGCGCCGTTGTAAAGGCCGACGGCTACGGCCACGGCGCAGTGGCAGTCGCTCGAACAGCCATGGCGTCGGGCGCGTCGAGTTTGGCTGTTGCTCTCGTGGAAGAGGGCATTGAGCTGCGTGAGCACGGCGTCGAAGCGCCCATCCTCGTGCTGTCAGAACCACGCCCCAAGGAGATGGTTGAGGTTGTCGCACATGATCTTGTGCCGTCGGTGTACACCGGGGCTGGTCTTGCTGCCGCCGCAGCTGCCGCAGAGACCAACCGCGGCGGGCCGCTCGACGTGCAGCTGCTGATGGACACGGGCATGCGTCGCGTTGGTGCATCGCCCGATGAGACGCTGCGACTGGCCGATGCCATTGCCAAGAAGCCATACTTGCGCCTTGATGGGGTGTGGACACACTGCGCGGTTGCCGACGAGCCTGATGCGGCGGCCACCGATGAACAACTCGATCTCTTTGAGGCTGGCCTCGCGAAGCTTGAGGAAGCCGGCCACACCGGCTTCAAGGTCCATGCCGGCAACTCGGCTGTAGCGCTTGGCCATCGACGGGGCCACTTCGACATGGTTCGGTGCGGCATCGCCACTTACGGAATTGCGCCGTCGCCTGCGTTGGCGAACGCCCTGGATCTGCGGCCCGCCATGGCGGTGACCTCGGAGGTTTCATTCGTGAAACGGGTGCAACCCGGCGACCGAATCTCCTACGGGCATCGCCACGAGTTCGAACGCGCGACGGTCGTCGCAACCATCCCCATTGGCTACGCCGATGGCGTCCGGCGCAGCTACTGGCGTCTGGGCGGTGAGGTGCTCATTCGCAACCAGCCCCGACGCATTGTTGGCACGGTGACGATGGATCAGATCATGGTGGACTGTGGACCCGACAGCGACGTTGCGGTCGGTGATCCTGTGGTGGTGATGGGCGCTCAGGACACTGAACGCATCTCCGCAGAGAACATCGCCGAAAAGCTCGGCACCATTCCCTACGAAGTGGTCTGTGACGTTGGCCGCCGGGTTCGACGCCGCTACCTCTAGTCGCTGCTGTGACCACAAATGCTGTGACCACAAATGCTGTGACTACAAATGCTGTGACCACAAATGCTGTGACCACAAATGCTGTGACCACAAATGCTGTGACCACAAATGCTGTGACCAACATTCTTCTGGTCGAGCCGTACTACTCCGGTTCACATCGGTCCTGGGCCGACGGCTGGGTGGCCAACAGCCGTCACAACATTGGACTGGTCACGCACGAAGCCGAGTTCTGGCGATGGCGTATGCGAGGTGGCGCAGTGACGCTGGCCGAGGATGCGCTGGCATGGGTGGGGGACCATGGCGTTCCTGACCTGCTCGTGGTGAGCGACATGATCGACCTCGCCGGCTTTCTCGGATACACGCGACGGGTGCTGGGTCACGTGCCGGTCGTTCTCTACATGCACGAGAACCAGCTGCTCTATCCGCTTGGTCCCACCCAACAGCCGGACGAAGGATTCAGCCTCATCAACTGGCGGGCAATGGTGGCTGCTGATGCAATCTGGTTCAACTCGGCGTTTCAGCGCGACGGGCTGTTCGAGGTGCTCCCGAAGTTCCTCAATCACCAGGCTGACCACAAGCACACGCACCTGATCGACACCGTGACTCAGGCCTCTTCCGTGCACCCGGTGGGCGTCGACACCGCATCGCTGATTGACGCCGGGCGAGGTGCGCCCGGTCCCGCACCACTCGTATTGTGGAATCAGCGCTGGGACCACGATAAGAATCCGAGCGCGGTGTTCCGGGCTCTGGTACAGCTGGCCGATGCCGGTGTGCCGTTCACGTTCGCTCTCGCGGGTGAGAACCAGAGAGTTGACCCCCAGGAGTTCGACCGGGTCCAGAACGATCTGGGTGATCGGGTGGTGCACGTTGGGCACCTTCCTCGCTGTGACTACCGGTCACTCCTGCTGCGCAGCGATGTTGTCGTGTCCGCCGCGAATCATGAGTTCTTCGGCATCTCCGTGGTTGAGGCCATCGCCGCGGGCGCAGTGCCTGTGCTTCCCAACCGACTGAGCTATCCCGAGGTGGTTCCTCGGGAGTGGCATCCGGGTTCGATCTACCCTGACGGCGGCCTCCGGGTTCGCCTGGAGCAGGTGCTGTTGAACCTCGACGCGGCTCGTGCCGACCTTGGCGGGTTGCGCGAATCCATGCGTCAGTACGACTGGTCGGTGATCGCTCCTCGCTACGACGACGCGGTCGATGAGGTCCTCAGCAGGGCGTGACCGCTCGCGGTGAGACGGCCTCAGCGGGATGCGGACTTAGCGGGGAGCGCTGCTGGCCCTGTCAGCGTTCGCCGTCATGATGTTGTCGATGGTCTCACGTTGCTCGGCGCTCAGCCGGTGGTCCACCACTTCATCCACGTCGTAGCCGAAGCGATCCAGCAGCGAGCCCGAATCATGCGGTGCATCAATCATTTCCAGAGCATTGAGCGGCACAAGCGCCGGGTGGCTCACGCCGCACGCGTGGCTCAGCTTGAGGATTTCTTCGCGCAGGCTCACCATGTAATTCATGACCCGGACGGACTTGTCGGTGGGGTCAAGGCCACGAGTGAGCCACTTGGAGTGCGTTGCGACGCCGGTGGGGCAGTGACCGGAGTGGCACTCCTGCGCCTGGATGCAGCCGACGGCGAGCATTACTTCGCGAGCCACGCCAATGAAGTCGGCCCCAAGCGTCATGGCGACGAGCGCCTCACCGGGGAAGCCGAGCTTGCCGGAACCGCCGAACACCACATCGTGATGCAGATCTTTCGCCTGAAAGATGGAGTACACGCGGGCGAAGGCCATGCGGAAGGGGAGCGCAACGTGATCACTGAACACGAGCGGCGCTGCACCGGTCCCGCCCTCGCCTCCGTCGATAACGACGAAGTCAGGACCTTCCTGGCGGGCGACCATGGCATCGGTGAGATCTTCCCAGAACTGGATCTGGCCAATGGCGGATTTGATGCCAACCGGAAGCCCGGTTGCGTCCGCGATGGCCTCGACGAAGTCGATGAGACTTTCCACGTCAGTAAATGCGCTGTGCGCATTCGGTGAAAATACGGACTGCCCGATGGGCACGCCCCGGGCCTCGGCGATGAGCGGTGTGACTTTCTTTGCCGGGAGCACGCCGCCGAGGCCGGGCTTGGCACCCTGACTCAGCTTGATCTCAATCATCTTCACCGACGCGGAGTTCACCGACTTGATCAACTCGTCCATGCTGAATGTGCCGTCGCTGTTGCGGCAGCCGAAGTACCCGGTGCCAAACTGGAAGTTGAGGTCACCACCCTTGCGATGAAAATCAGAGATGCCGCCCTCGCCCGTGTTCTGCATTGAATCGGAAAGACCGCACCCCCGGTTGATTGCTTCAGTGGCCTGGGCCGACAACGAGCCGTAGCTCATGGCCGAGGTGGCGACGATGGACTTCGGGCGGAACTTCTTCGGCCGGTTTCGCCATTCGCCCAGGACCTTGGCGCAGGGGATGGGAGCATTCTCGGGGATGGGATCGGTGTTCGGGAAGACCGAGTGTTTGATGATGAGGTAGCCGTCCCGATCGATGTCGTTGTCCGTGCCGAAACCGAAGTAGACGTTCTCCTGCTTGGCGCTCGCGTACACCCACCGACGCTGGTCCCGACTGAACGGGCGTTCCTCGTCGTTGTCCGCAACGATGTATTGACGCAACTCAGGGCCGAGACTTTCAAGGGCGTAACGCAGGTGCCCGATGATTGGGAAGTTGCGCAGGATCGTATGCCTGGTCTGGGTCACGTCGTGTATGAAGAGCCCGATCAGGGCAAC
>Ga0115031_1002526_pt1 | contig 13622 bp, 7 predicted proteins | sample Maine_Asex4_meta_FD_87301 | JGI IMG/M metagenome (GOLD analysis project Ga0115031, IMG submission 87301) | Marine algal microbial communities from Maine, USA - Maine_Asex4_metaG | ecosystem: Host-associated > Algae > Red algae > Unclassified | place: Maine, USA | collected 2015-01-05 | reverse complement strand
TGCATTGAGCGTCGATTTGCATCGAGCGTCGATTCACCTTGGGCGTTTCGTGAAGAGGTAGCTATTTTCTATACGACTATCTCTCTGTACCGCTACCTGCGGCTCAAAGATTCAGTTTTTCTGAGTCTATCTACTTTTAACTGCTCGGCCTGAGAAACTTTTGCCTGCCTTGGTGGGTAAACGTGTAGAAGTGGGGTCGAGCATCTTCCGATGGATTGCTTGCAAGCGTATTCTCGCATTTGCCCTAATCCAAAATCGCCGCTGGATGTGTTATTCTTGAAAGCAAGGCGGTCGCCTTAAAGAAATTTTGTAACCGGAGAAAATCACGTGAGAAACCTTTCCCTGTCCGTGACGATGATGTTTGCCTTTTGTGCAATCCCGTCGTTGTTTACTCAAACCAGTTCGGCCCAGTCAGCTCCGGAACCGGCCATCGTCATTTCGATGGCTCCTTTGGGTGAACAGTTAGACGACATTAAGCATCTGGTCAACGCTTCTGGGTATGGCAGTCTGAATTTTATGATTCAGGGGCAGGTCAAATACTATACCAGTGGCATTGATCGTGAAAAACCGTCAGGTGCATATCTTTACTTCGAAGGCGATGATCCCAAACCAAAATGGCTTGGTTTTGTCGCTGTCGAAGACGGTGATTTGGTTCTCGACCAAATCGCAAATTTTGCTGACATCGATGAAGGCGATGAATTTATCACGGTTACCGTCGATTCAGCGGATCAATACTTGATCAAAGAATCTGGCGGTTACTTTCTGATCAGCGATGATGAGGCCATGTTCGACATGGCACCTGAAAGTCCCAGCGAAGAACTTTTGGCGGCCTCGGGAGAATTTAATATGGCCGTGCGGGTCTTCGGGCAACGGTTACCTCAAGAATTGCGTGACAAAGGGGTCGAACTGATCACCGAAGGTTTTTCCAAGCAGATGGAGGAGCTGGAACAACTGGACAAATCGGCCATCGAAGCTCAAATGAGCCAATTGGAAAGCCTGATCAACGAAACCGATGAATTGATGATCGGCTATAAAATTGATAAGGAAACGAAGCTACTCACCAGCACCTTTTCGTTGACGGCATTAGAAGGTTCTGAGGTCGCCGAACGTGTCGCGGTCATCAGCCCACCGGGGGACAGCGATTTCACAGGTTTTCTAAACGATTCGGCAGCTTTAGATTTCAATCTACGATACCAGCTGCATGAGAACGACGTAAAATTATATATCAGCCTGATGGACAAGATGCGTCAGCAAATGATTGACGAAATTGACGCCGACGGAGAGTTCACCGACCAAGAACTGGCAACGATCAAAACGGCATCGGCCAGCATTGCCGAATCTTTCAAAGCGACATTAGATGGGAAATTGATCGACAGCGGTGGCGTGTTGATGATGGACGAAACGGCATTCAGTTTCGTCGGTGGCAGCTCAATCGTCGACTCCGCAAAGTTCGAAGAAGGCGTGAAGAGTTTGGTCGATCTAGCAGAAGCGAAATCTGAAGGTGTTTTGAAGGCAAAGCTAAATTCTGGCACGTACGAGGACCTTACGCTACACACTCTTTTGGTCAACATTCCCGACGATGAAGAAGAGGCGCGGAAGATTTTTGGCAGCCAAGTCGAAGTAATCATCGGTGTATCGCCGGACAAAGTTTACGTCGGTGCGGGCAAAGACCCTCTAACGACTTTGACCAACGCAATCGAGCGTTCAAAGACGCCGAAGCCTTCTGAATACGGCCAGTTAATGTACAACGTACGCGTCGCTCCGATGTTGCGTTTTGCCAGTCGCGCCAGCGGAGTAGATGCACTCGCTGATATGGCGACGACGTTGGAAAAAGACAAAACGGGTCGAATTACGATCTGGTCCAAGCCGATCCCCAACGGAATCGAAACCAATATCGAAGTCCAAGACGGCATCCTGGCATTAATCAAAGAAGGTTTCGACGCCTATCAACAGGGCGCGTTCCAAGGCGACGGCAACATGGACGAGTTTTAATAAACGATCTCAACTGTCGTTTTCGAAATCAAAACGCCACCCCGGCAATCGTTGGGGATGGCGTTTTTCTATGCTTCTATTGAGAAACTAAAGTTGTTTAGAGTCCGGACCGTGAAATAGTTTTGAAGTATCCAACGTTAGAAATTGCCAAGTTAGAAGTTGAAAAGTAAAAGCCACCGCAGTGAATCACTGCGGTGGCTTTGTTGTTGTTATTTAGCAATTCAACGCTGGTTCGCTGTTCTTGCTTTGAGCGTTTCGGTTAGAAACCGGGGACGCCCGCCGGTGTTGGAATCGCTACGCCTTGCGGTGCGAATCCTGGCTGGACTTGTCCCGGTGCCGCAAACCCCGGTTGTTGAAAGCCCGGTTGTTGAAACCCCGGTTGTTGAAAGCCTTGCCCGTTGAAACCCGGATTGTAGCCTTGGCCGGGAACTGGGCCTCCCGAGATTCCGTTGGTTTCAGATTCTGGGTAGAAGACGCGTTCAAATGCATCATCAATTCGATCGGTGATCTTACGTGTCGCATCGCCGATGCGGAATCCGTTGCCACGATACTTTGCACAGCCGTATTGCTGCCACTGCTCAAAGGTCAGATTGCGACTATGGCATTGGCACGGTGCATCCTCAGGACGCAGGTTGTTGCGACCACACTGATTACACATTCCGTTGGCTCCGCACTGGCCGTTACAAAAGTTGCAGCCATTGTTGAAGTTCTTCTTCGGTTTGGGAGGCCGTGGAGCCAGAATTGCTCGTTGATAGGCCACCTCGTTGGCATAGTGATTCAGCCAACCAGCGGTTTCCGAAGAAGTCAGGCAGAAGTCGAACGGTTCGCCTTCGCTTCGTGGATCTTCCAGTTCACCTTCTTCGGTCATTTCCATTTCATCAGAATTGGATACCACTAAACCTGTCATCCCGACGCCATCGACACCGGCGGCAACCAAGCCGTAACTGCCCGGTGGAACTTCTTCAAATTCGAAAACGCCGTAGTTATCCGTCGTTGTTGAAGCCACCACACTGTCACGCTCAAACAGCATGACCTTGGTGCTACGTACATCGACAGGACGTCCATCGAAGGAGCGTAATTGATGCACACGACCAATCAATCGCCCATCGCTGGTCAATGAGACAGGTGTGCCGCCAACGGAAGTCGATGCGATCGCCGATGGTTGGTAGTTTGAGAGCCCGCGGAAGCCGTACAGTTTTGCCGGATCATCTGCGCTTTCTTCGAGTTCGTATTTTCCATACACGCGGTAGGATACATTGGGTGTAAAGTAGCGAATCCAGTCAGTGTTAATCGTCGTTGCATTTTGAAACGCGTAGGTCGTAATAAACGTCGGAGTAGAAGGATCAGCATCTTCGCTGAAGGGGAGAATGTTGGCTCCCCAAGCGAAGAACGCGTTGTCTCCCCAGCCCACCAACGCGTAAGCACCGCGCTGGATGTTGGTAAAGAAGAAGGTGCCGTTCTCTTGAACGGCAGCAGTCTTAACCAACCGCCCCTTATTCATTAAATAGATCGTCATGCCAGCGACTTTGGCTCCGTCGATTGGGCGGACTGTGCCTTCCAGCAGTCCGTTTGGGTCGACCATCACCCAGTTGGCCCTTAACGCTTCTCCGACTCGCCGTTTTCCAAGTCCATCGCTGGCCTCGTTCCAACCCGCAAAACGATCATTCAAAATGACCTGTTGACTCGACCCAAGCGGATCGTCGAGATCTTCATCGGGGCGGAAACCAGCACCTGAACGGTCGGGGCGATCGCTGGGCCGAATGGTACGCGGACGCCCTGACCTTTCTCGCCGGCCGGTATCGTCGTCGTCCAATTCAGAAAACGAACCGTCATTGTTTTCTTCTTCGAAAGGAGATTCCGTTTCGAAAGGAGATTCGTCAGTATTGGGAAATTGATCCTGAGCGAAAGCGCGCGAGGTGCTGTTGGGCAATGCCAAGCAGCATGTGATCGCGATCATCGTTAGGATTCGAGGTAGTCGCGTGGTAATCATAGTCATTTCTCTTCGGCGAGACTCGATAACGCAAATTCACTTGGGTGAGTGAACGATAATTATCCGATGCGTGAAATCTGTTTACGTCGCAAACAGGGCAAACGTCAAAGTTGGACTGCCGTTTCGCACGGCAGACACCCTCCATTAGTCTGATTCGGCGCAGGTCAACTCAGTTGGCAAAATTAAGTGGTAAGTTTACATTGATTCGCTCTTTACCCGCCCGATTAGCACTGTCGATACTGTTAATACGGTAGCGGGAGGGGTGCCGGTGGCGTTGACTTTAACGACCAAAGACCGGTGGCCCAGAGGCGTGCTTCGAACTTTCAATGCGACCGACTGAACGAATTTATGATCAACCAAACAACGCTACTTGAAATTATCAGCGGTCGCCGGCGAGGTATCGGCGCGGGGATCATGCGAGCGCTATTAGGGACGCTGACTCCGATCTATCGTTTGGCCGCCGAGCGACGGAATCGGAGTTTTGACATTGACCAAAAGAATGTCTCAAAAGTTGAGGTGCCGGTTATCTCGATCGGGAATTTGACCACCGGCGGCACGGGTAAGACTCCCTTGGTGATCTGGCTGTGCCATCAGATTCGCCAACTCGATCGACGAGTTGCCATCATCAGCCGGGGATACGGTGCGGCCAAAAACAGTGATCGGACGTCCAAGCCAAACGACGAAGCGCTGGAACTTGGCCAGCGCCTACCCGACGTTCCGCACCTCCAAGATCCAAATCGAGTGAACTCTGCGACGATTGCAATTCAAGAGCTGGAAACCGAAGTAATCGTTATGGACGATGGATTTCAGCACCGGGCCTTGGGCCGTGACATCGACATTGTCGTTGTCGATGCCACGGAACCTTTTGGGTATGGTCGTCTTTTGCCACGTGGCCTCTTACGTGAGCCCGTGAGAAATATCGCTCGCGCTGATTTCGTGGTGATCAGCCGCTGCGATCAGGTTTCGCAAACTGAGATAGATCGCACCGAAGCGACCCTGCGCGCCCACCACCGGAATTTACTAATCGCGCTAACGAAGGTCCAACCGGCGCGATGGATGCAGTACGATGGTCAGGAAAAGGCCCTTTGTGGACTTTCATCATCTTCGACCGGCGACACGGAGGCCGCGAAAGTTTTCGTCTGTTGTGCGATTGGCAATCCTGACAGCTTCCTCAAAACGGTCTGTTCTACGGGAGTCGATATTGTTGGCCAGCGCATTTTTCCCGACCATCATCTTTACAGCCGTGACGACATCGATGCGATTGCCGCAGCGGCCGCTCAAAGCGGGGCTACTGCGATCGTTTGCACGCACAAGGATCTAGTAAAAATGGGTGTTAATCAATTTAAGGGTCTGCCAATTTATGCGTTGGTCGCCGAAATTGTGTTCTTGAAGGGCGAATCCGAACTGCTGGCGGTCGTCAAATCAACGCTTGGGTAAGTGGCGTCTCCATCGCCGCAACAGTGATGGCGAACTAGATTTGACACGTTGGAAGATGTTTTCGTTGTTGTTCGTGGCAGGCGGCAGTAAATCATCTGCCAGTGTTTCGTCTAGGTCGGCCGTTGCCGATTCGATTTCGATGTATTCGTCCAAGAATCGGGGCCAGTAGCTTTGGAGCACGCGGCGGCAACCCTCGAAGGATCTCGGATCGTCCATCAGCGGTGCCGCGCCGGCCAGCAATTGAGTCATGGCTCTGGCGTCGTTGCCATCGAACCAGCGGTCGTGGACGGATACGTTGTCAATCCAAACGGTGCCCTGCCCCATCAGGTCAAATCCAATCCGTAAATCACGCAACTCTCCGGTCGGCAAATCATCGAAGTGAACCGCGAAGCGCCGCCACTGAGCGTTGATCTGTTTCGTTTCGGCTTTCGGGGCGAGACTGCCGACGACGCCAAAACGATAGTAGGTTGAATTTTGGGTTTCACCTTCGATCGCAATTCGCAGGGGGGGCTGGTGGGTTTGATTTTCAATTTTTAGATAGGCCGTCACAGAAAGCCGTCCAGTATTGGGGACATCAAAACGATTGCTGCGAATCCAGACCGGATCCCCTGTCGACGTCAGCTTAAGACTGGCGCTACTTTCATGGCCTTGGCGGTTGTCAAAGAGAACATTGTCGTCCGATTGATCGCCGGTATCCCAGCCGGTGGCTGTCTGCGTAGGCTGTTCTTGGAAACCTGCGTTGTTGAGCGCGGTCAGCGGCGGCGAGTTTTGGGCTAAATTTAACTTCGCTTGTAGTGCGTATGTTTTTTTCCGCAACAGTTGCTCAATGTTTTGGTCGACTTGGTAGCTGTAACCGGTCGCCTCAACGCGTATCCCTGTCAGCCTGCCCCCCGCGATTGCAAAGGGCGGAAGCCGGATCGCCAAGACACCCGTATCGGGACTGAAAATCTGCCGCCTGTCCAAATCACTAAAAGGAAGATACTCAACGGTCGCTGTGTGAAGGCTGGGTTCAGAATCTTCGATCATCCCCGCCTGGCGGATTTCAGCTTCTGCTTCTCCGATCGGGATCGCGACGGTAACCTCCCACGGCGAATCGTTCACGGCGTAGAGGTATGTGTTTCCTTCGAATTGCGTTTGCCGAACGATCAGCGATTGATCGGTCGCAGATGATGTTTTATTTTGATGAAGTTTCACATCGGAGAAGCGCACCCGCGGCAGCGACGCGAAGGTTTCCGCAAAATTCCGCAACGAATCTTCTTGTCCTTGCGGCAGGCCACGTCCACCATCGATCAGAAACAGGCTGTCCTGCTGCCGGAGGGCCGAACTGAATCGCTGGCGGTTCCATTTTCCCGCTGGCGTCAACTGAATGCGGCGCATCAATCGCCCCGATTGCTGATGAAAGGGAGGTTGCGATTGCAGTTGAGCAAAATGAGCCCACAGTCCGCGATGGTTGAAGATCGTCCCCGTCTGTGAACCAGCTGCGAAAAATTCGTAAGCCTGTCGAGAACCGTTAACGTGGATGTGGACGCGTGAGGCCGACAGCGATTCGGCCATCGTCAGCGTTTGCGGATTGAGCAATACAATGCGCGGGTCAGACATTAACTCGACGCGATCAAACCCAAACCGCTTCAGCAGATGCTCAAAGTTAACGGTCGAATGCAGGTTAGGGCACAGCGCCGAAAATGCTTCCTCGTTTTCGTACAGCCCTACCGGAGCGATGAACAATTGTCCGCCGTCGATGTTTCTGTCAACTAAATCCGCGATTGCTTGATACCAGTGAGTCATTTGATCGGATCGCCATTGGATCCACTGGTCTTCGGTCGGAGCAACCGTTTGTGAGTCAAACGAATTCATGAAACGACCGATCGTGTGAGGATTGTGAGCCCATTGGTTACCGGCGAGCATCGTATAAGTGCTCGGTTGACAGGTCAGCGTAATGCCGCCCAAAGAACCGATGTCGCGATATCTTTGAACAAAATGCCGCAACGTGTTCAGCACCGAAACCTGCACGCTTTCGTTTAGCGGATTGTATCGCGGCTGTTTCTCAAACGATTGGGGAACGTTCTGCGATTGATTGACTAAATCAAATGGTTGTACCGACAGCGACCGGTCGCGGCTTGCTTCGATATCCATCAGCGGGTGAGAGAACGAGAATGCCGGGACCAGTGTAAGGTTTTCGCGTTCAAACATTTTCAATATCAAACGCAGCACGTCTTTGCGAAACGGATCCTGTCCCGCGCTAAGGAAAATGCCCGTATCGTGCGTCGGTGTGTTGTTTGATAGAACGGTAGGATAGATCGAACTCCCATCAGCGGTCACACTCAACACAGCGCCTTGGTAATGATGCGCTTTTAAGTATTCGATCAGTCGTGAAGTGCCCTGATAAAATGAAACCCAGTCGTCCAAGGATTGCCCCACAGCTGGGTCGTAGAATTTTTGCACTCCGAAATCGTCCATAAAAGATGGCGATTGATACCACGCCATTCTTTTTCGTCCCGAGGATGGGGCGGGATGAGCAGCGCGGTCCTCCATCGTTAATTTTTCCCGGCCGGCTAACACTTTGATGTGCCCAAACCGCGCTGCGTTATCGGCAGATTGGTTGGCCATCAGTAAATAAACGTCTTCGGAGTTTGGCCAAAACGTGACGCGATGCTGCGTTATTGCCGAGTCGTGACTGTTGGCAATGGTAGCCGAATCAGGGATGTGGATCCCCGAATCCGCACCTTGTAAAGGCACTTGGCCCTGTTCGTTATGGTCCAGTATGCTCACCCCCAGCGACATCGCTTGGTCGGACGGGTATTCGATTTCAACAATATGAGGTCTGCCGATCTCAAGCTTCCCAAGACGTACGGCTTGCCAGCCACCTGGTGAAAGTTCGATGAAGGATTGATCTCCGGATGCCGTCAGTGAAGACTTTTGATTGCCTAAAACTGCCAGTTTTTGCTTATGAGATTTGATGCGCCAGTTGGGGCCGGTGGGGCTGATGTCCATGGGCGCAACTTCCCCAATGGGCGTGAAGGCACCAATCGTGTCCGTCTGCGGGGTTTGATCTTGAAGCACCACGAACTGAACGCGCCTTTGAAGCAGGCTGTGTTGCGGGTCAAGGGCGCGGAACGTTCTGTGGGTGGCAGCGTTATTGATCGCGGGATTGTTGATGCCCAGCCAATTTCGTTCGACTTCGATCAGCAAGTCGTAGACGCCTTCGGCTGTAGGCGCCTCGAATTGAAAACGCGTCGGCGTTGACGTGCTGCCAACGTTGTCGACGTCGATGGTTTCAGTTTTCAGCCAAGCGGTTGGGCTGGTGTCGTGCGCCGCAACGATTGCCATTCGTAATTTGGATTGACCCTGTTTAATGTCGCAATGGTTCAGCGTTACGCCTACCGACATTGTTTCACCAGAATCAATCACTAGATGGTCTTGGGTGAACTGTACTTGGATCTTGTCGCCGGGAGCACGATCGATAGTCAATCGGTTGCCTAGATCATCCAGTTGATGGTGCGAAGGGGCTTGGATCAGAGATTTAACGGAGATGGTTTTCTGTATTTTTGATTCTGCATCGTCATCTGCCAATTCGATACGGATATTGGAATTGAGATTGCCACGATAAGTAAAATCAAATCCATCGTAGTTGTTCGCCACCTTTTGCAGGATGCTAATTTGACGGTCATTGATCTGGGTGGCTGTATTGGCCGTTGATTCGTCCAGGCCCAGAGGCATGATGTTTGAAATAGAGCCGCTGTCGGTGAAGATCGCTCCATGCCAGGACTGGTTTTGCCCTCCGCCCCAAGAAACGCGAAAGCGGAAACTTGGCAGTTTTGTTTCCGGGGCCTGCGCGAAGGCTGGGTGAACTTCTGCGCAGCAAAGCAAGACTCCAAAAAAACACCTCAACATAAACGTTGCCATCTTAACGATCGTTGATCGCCGTTGAGAGCAATTGAATGTTGTGTGCCTTGAAGGAGCAGCGCGCGTGTTCGATTTTGGACTTCCCTGTCCAACCATCAAGAATCCCGCCATGGATTTGCAAAGGAATTTTGCCTTTAGGGGCGGCAGACTTTACCAAGTTCCCCAGTTTCACCACCAGTGCAAGATGGCGAAATGATAGCACCTTTTCCTTTAGCGAAAATGAAGGCTTACCGACGTCGCGGGGCAGGTTTTCAAACAACTACCTTCTAGTGCAAATGCAGGTTGAAAGCGTGCCCAACGATGGGAGATATTCTCGTTGCCCATTTCGACAACCGGCTGCATGGGTTATGTGGGGTGGGTGGGATGCGTGGAGTGTACGGGGGGGCTTCCGCCAGAATCCAGCAAAGTGGAGATATTAAAAGCGTGTTTTGTTTCAAGCAATATTTTGTGGCATAGATTTTTATGGAACGATCTAACGAAAAGGGAATCCAGATGCTGCCCACATCAACAGACACCGCCAGCACCTCTTTACCTTGGTACTGGCGAAAGTTGACACCTCCCGACCATCAGTGTGTAATTCCAACATCGATTGGGTTCACGCTCTTCTGCTGGCTGGCGATTGCAATCTGTCCGTTTGAAGAAGTTTTCGTCGCAGCAATGGTCGCTGGTTTATCAATAGTGTTGCTGGTGCCTCTTTTCGGAGTTTACTTTCAATTTCGAAATTACAATCAAATTGAGCAAATTCTCTATCTCAGATTTTCCTTCATGGTGGGCGTTGGAGCGGTGCATGCTTTGGCTACAACGATGATTATCATCTTACGCCCAAGTGCATTGCCAACGTCTTGGATGATGGCCGTGTCTGGGACATGGATAATGGTAGCAACGATAGCAATCGCCGAACTTGCAGCGAAACGACTGACCGATGCGGTCGCTCGCGACAAAGAAGTGACCAACGAAATAAAGGATCCTTCGCAAGAAAAAAGCGGATCTACTGCGCTTCGGTCTTATTCCTGATAAGCGCTTCCATCTCTTCCACGATCTGTGGGCAGCGACTGGCAACGTCGTTCACTTCCCAGCGGTCGTCTGGTTTGGCGTAGAGCATTTCTGAGAAGACGCCGTCTTTGTCGACGGAGTGTATGAATTTCCAAGCCGCAGTTTGAATCGCGTACGATTGATTGGATCGAAAAAATAGCGGTTGTGAATTAGCGTCCATTACGATCGCGGTGTGATCCTCAACCTTCATCGGATCCAAAATCCATTCGCCAATAATCCCTGATTGAATTAGGCAGTGGCTGCGACGATTCTTCAATGTCTCTTCCGCGTCTGGAAGTTTCACAAACAATGGCACATGCAGCGACTGAGCGAACAGGTTGCTTGCCGGCCCCACGCACCCGTGTTCGCCCAATTCATAGCCTCGTAAACCAGCAACGATGACGACGGCCAAATTAGCAACGTCATGCTGTTCCAGATGGTCAAGGAAGATACCCAACATACTGTCAACGATCGCAACTTGAGCGAAACAGGATTGCTGCACCGCAATCAGTAAATCGGGATCGTCTTGATCGCTGTCGTATGCAAAATGTGGCGGCTTCACATCCGCATAGGGTTCGGGATCGTCCAATGCTTGGAACTGCTGACGCATCTCGATCGGCGCGTCCCATTGCGCCGTTAGACCCGAGAAGTGCAACCACAATAGATCATCATGTTCCAAGTTCTCTACGGCTTCGGTGGCGGCGGCGAAGAAATCTGCGGCGTGCGTTTGACCTGCCGATGGAGCCGCAACATTATTTTCGCCGGTGCTGATCGGCACGATCGAATCAAACTGAGCTGATTCTGCGACGCCGATCGCGATCGGGCAATCCGAAACGAAATTGCTACTGCCTTGGATTGCGGACGTGATCGGTTGACCTTGCGAGTCGGTGAGCATTGCCTCAAGCACGTTTCTGAGATCGCAGGATGGAGCGTACGCGAAATCGAAGGAAATACTATTGACCGCCAAGCCATCAAACGCCGGTGTTTCGACCGACGTGTTGCCGTGGAGGCCCAGCATGAAGGAATTGATGCCGTCGATGGTGATAATGATTTTGGTAGACAAAGCGTCAGGACCTCTGTGATAGCATTTGGCAATTGGCCGTTATTGCAGCCGCCCGCGATGGATGTGAACCGGTTTTCAAGTGTTTTATAGTCTGTTTTTTTGGCCCAACGGGGTAATAGAGGTAAATTTGTTCGCCAATTCGAACCATCGGTGCCGATCTTAATATTTTTGGGTTGATAAAGGTTCGCCACATCCCTTAAAATTTGGGACTCTGCCAAAACACCATCGCAGACCAACAAAACAACACATTTTAGGAGATTGCTCAAGTGGGAACAAAACGGACCGGAAAAGGTCGCCGTAAAGTAGGTCGGAAGAAACGTCGTATGCGTGCGAAAATTCGTCATCGCAAGAAATAGACTCTGCATCAACCTGCCGTTCTTGCTGGGATAAAAAATCACTAAGCGTTGTTTTGAAAAGGACAACGCTTTTTTTGTGCCTTTTTCTTTTGTGCCTAAGATGCGACCTAGATCACACGTTCATTCCCGCCATCGACGGGGATTTGTGCACCGGTTGTGCAACCGAACACGGGACCTGCGATTGTCGAGATCAACGCGGCAACATCCGTTGATTTGATTTCACGTTTGAGCAAATTCTTGGATTTGTATTGAGCCACGGTCATGTCGTAACGCTCCGCAGATTTTTTTAGCGACTGGTCTGTCCAGACGCCCGTATCAAAAACAGCGTCGGGATGCACGATGTTCACGCGCACTTGGTCTGCGGCAAGTTCCAGCGCCGCGACGCGCCCCAATTGTGTGACCCCCGCTTTGCTAACGGAGTACGCTGACGCGCCCGCGCCGGGTGCAGTGAAATTTCGAGATCCAACGATCACGACCGATGCATCGCAGCCCAATCGCAGAAACGGGATGCAATGTCGCAGCACGCGTTGGGTGGCTGTCAAATTAACTTCCATCGCGTGAGACCAGGATTCCTTTAATTGGTCGATCGTTTCGCCCGCTTCAAAGACACCCGCGTTTAAGACCAGAATGTCCAATCCGCCAAAATGTTTTACTACACGTTGTACTTCGGACTGTACCGCTTCTTCGTCGGTGACGTCGCAAACGCGACCGATAAATGATTCGCTGTCGATCTGATTTTTCAGGACGTCGGGAGTGCCGGGGGCAATGTCCAGCCCAACGACGACGCAGCCATCTTCAAAAAGTCGCTTTGCCGTTGCCAAGCCAATGCCGCTGGCGGCTCCGGTGACGATAGCAATTTTGCCTTGATGGATTTTAGGTTGGCCCGCCTTGGCTAACTTGATTTGCTCAAGCACCCAATACTCCAAATCAAAGATGTCCTTGGCAGGCAATGCCTTCCACCCACCGATCGCCTCGCCTGTTTGAATGCAATTCACGGTGTGGCGATTCAGATCGGCGATGAGTTTGCAGTCCTTTAGGGAATTGCCAAAAGCCAGCGTTCCAACGCCTTTGCAAACTCCCCAACGAGGTGCAGGGTCCAGCATTTTCATGTCTTTATGAGAATGACGTTTAAAATACGCGCGATAGTCATTTGCAAACTGGACCGCTTCGTCAACCGGTGGTTGATCGTCGGTCGTAGGATTCGGAGGCGGGCCTGAGAAGATACAGGCAATACGTTTTGTTCGGATGACGTGATCGGGCGTGATGGGCCCGCGTGTGGCCAAATCGTCTACGTTTGCCAACGAAGCAAAAGCTGTCGCCGCCGGGGAATCGTTCAACAATGCCAACTGAGCCTCGCCGCGTACGTTACTGACCGATTTACGGATAGCACACAAACGTAACAGAGAAATTCTGGAGGTCGACGAACTTTGATGGGCGAAGCTGTGGGCCGTGATCTTGTCCGCGATGTATCCTTCGGCGCGGTCCACCAGCTCGATCATATTTTCATACGCTGCCTTTGCGTCATCGGCGAAGGTAAACACGCCGTGGTGGAGCAGAATGATGCCTTTGAACTGGCAAAGATCTTGGTTTTGTATCGCGTTGTAAACTTGTTTGGCCAAAACGAAGCCCGGCATGACGTAGGGCAACACCAAACAGTCGGCGTATAATTCGGAAATAACATCTTCGCCGCGCGGGGTATTGGTTAACGTAACAACCGCATCGGCATGGGTGTGGTCAACAAATTTGAAGGGAATCAGTGCGTGTAAGATGGCTTCTACCGATGGTGACGGAGCCGATTGATCCAACAGCAGAGCGCGTAGTTGATTGGCCATGTCGTCATCGCTGAGCG
>Ga0115031_1002522_pt1 | contig 13631 bp, 11 predicted proteins | sample Maine_Asex4_meta_FD_87301 | JGI IMG/M metagenome (GOLD analysis project Ga0115031, IMG submission 87301) | Marine algal microbial communities from Maine, USA - Maine_Asex4_metaG | ecosystem: Host-associated > Algae > Red algae > Unclassified | place: Maine, USA | collected 2015-01-05 | reverse complement strand
GAATGCTTGCATCAATTGAAGCTGGACGTTCCTAAGGCAACACTAACCGACGCAAAGAAAATACGGCAGGTACTTTTTAAATGTTACCTGTTCCGGCCAAGCGAAGACAATACGATTGGTTTTCAGGACGAAATAGAAGGCCTGGAAGACATCGAAGATCGCTATTTCAAGCTCATGTTGGCCCGGATCGGGAACAACATTAACGAGCAGTTAGATTACGTAGCGCTCAGTGCAGCTTTGACGGGGGAAGAGGGCTACGCTGACCGGCTGGAAGAGCTAAATAGCACGATTTAGCGGATACTCTCGATATTCTTTTTCGGGTGATTTAGCGTTTCCGGGCACCGGAGTGCAGGTGCAATGAACGCTCAAGGTCATATTCCATTCCTTTCCTCAACTCTCTCCGGGCTTCCGGCGTTGCAATCGCACGTTAAAGAAGTTGTATGGCAAAGTTTAGCATCGACCTGCAGGCCGGTAAAGTAAAAGAAGACGAAGCGGTAAGCTCCGTCGGGCAAACCATTGTAGGCATTGACCTCGGCACCACCAACAGTTTGGTGGCCCGGGTGATGGATGGAAGGGCGGAAGCGGTTGCTGGCCCCGATGGGAAATCGGTCCTCGTTCCAAGCATCGTCCACTTCGCTGACGATGGGGAAGTGGTGGTTGGTGAAGCCGCTAAAGGCTTCCTCATTACCCATCCCGAACGAACGATCTACTCCGTTAAGCGCCTGTTGGGCAAGAGCTTCGGAGACCTTAAGAATTTCGAGAACCGTTTCGGCTACCGCGTCATTGACGAAGATGAAGACCGGCTGGTGAAAATCGCGGTGCCCGGCCCTGACGGGCAGGACAGGTACTACAGCCCCATCGAGCTATCCGCTAAAATTTTAAAGGCGCTCAAGGCCAGAATTGAGGCGGAGATCGGTGGTGAAGTCAGCCGTGCGGTCATCACCGTGCCGGCCTACTTCAATGACTCCCAGCGGCAGGCTACCCGGGATGCAGGTAAGTTAGCGGGCCTGGATGTTCTTCGGATCGTTAACGAACCCACCGCCAGCAGCCTCGCTTACGGTATCGGGCTCAAGGACGAGGATGAAGGGCGTACCATTGCCGTTTACGACCTTGGCGGCGGCACCTTCGATGTGTCCGTTTTACGCATCGAGATGGGAATATTTGAAGTGTTGAGTACCAACGGAGATACTTTTCTGGGGGGGGATGATCTCGACCAGTGCATTGTCGATCATTGGATCAACGAAAAGAGCCTGCGCATTGACTCTCCGCAGCGACGGGGGGAGATTCGCCTGCTGGCCGAACGTGCCAAGAAGCAACTTTCCTTTGAAGATTCCTTCACCAGCGAATTCCACGGCACAAGGCTGTACCTCGACCGATCGCAGGCGAACGTACTTTTCACCCCGCTCATCAAACGCACCCTTGCATCCTGCGACCGCGCCCTGAAAGACGCCAGCCTCACTACCGATGATATCGACCACGTAATCATGGTGGGCGGCTCCACCCGGGTGCCGCTGGTAAAATCTGAAGTAAGCAATTTCTTCGGGAAAACGGTTAACGATAGCCTGGACCCCGACCAGGTGGTTGCCCTCGGCGCCGCCATTCAGGCCGACGTTTTAGCTGGTAACCAGAAGGACGTTTTGCTGCTGGACATTACGCCGCTAAGCCTTGGCATTGAGACCGTTGGCGGACTGATGGACCCCATCATCGCCCGGAACAGTAAAGTCCCCACCCGCGTCGGCCGCAAATACACCACGAGCGTAGACGGGCAGAAAAACCTGAAAGTCGCCGTCTACCAGGGCGAGCGGGATATGGTAAAAGACAACCGTAAGCTGGGTGAGTTCGTCCTCGGTGATATCCCGCCGATGCCCGCCGGTATTCCGCAAATTGAGATCCAGTTCGGGCTTGATGCGGATGGTATTCTGCGCGTTAAGGCCCTGGAGCACCGCAGCGGTAAATCGCAGTCGGTGACGATCAAAAGCCAATACGGCATCAGCGAAGAAGAAATGGCCGAGATGCTAATCGAGAGCATCACGAATGCGGAAGGCGACGTGGCCGCCCGCGCGCTCGTAGAGGCCCGCAACGAGGCCAACAACGTATTGCTCAGTACCAAAAAATTCCTGGAGCAGAACGCAGATTGGCTCACGGAAGAGCAAGCTGCTGCCATTGGTGACTACGCCGAAAAACTCTCTGTTGCCGTAGCCGGAACGGACAAGGATGCCATCAACCAACGCCTCGAAGAGCTTAACCAGTTCACTACGCCACTGGCCCACGAAGCATTGGATCGTAACGTGGCTGCGGCAATTAAGGGGAGTGATTTGTAACGATGACTTTTGTTACACTGTAATAGCCGTTAACTCAACCTGTACCAACATGAAAAAAAGGTATTTTTTCCTCCTGGTTATGGTCCTCGTTGCTTTATTCAGGGCACCCATCTTCCGCTATTGCGTAAGCTATGAGCCCGTTGGAAAACGGAACTTCACTCCATTAGAAGTATCTCCCCTTACCGATACCATCGATGCCTGGATAATGAATCATCCTGATGCTGCACCAGAGGAATGGATTGATTACGCGCTGAAACTGACGGCACGCACGGCGTCCTTCGGGATTGACGGAAGTACGGGTGACCCCGAAAAAATTCTGACGGGTCGTAAGGCAAATTGTGTAGGCTACTCCCGCTTATTCGCCGGGATAATTCACCGGCTCAATAAGGGTAAACATTGGCTCAGGCAGGAAATACTGATTGGAAAACTATCACTTTTCGGATGGGATTTGCACAAACTCTCAAATGATCCATTCTGGGGTAACCATGATTATAATCGATTAAGTGACGACCATGGTGAAAAGCTCTATATCGTGGATCCTACTCTTTATGACTACACAAGTATTAAGTATCTGGAGCAGATCGGTGACAAGACGACTTACTTCTGACCATCCGATTCTTAAAACCCCAATTAAAACCCCGACCTTTGCGTTCCCTTTAGCGACGACTTCCCGCCAATGAAATTCTTCTACCTTTTCGTTCCCGTTTTTTTACTGCTCACCGTGGTAGCTTGCGACGTCGATACCGACTTCGTAACCGGCAACGCCGTTCAGTTGCGTTTCAGTCAGGATACGCTGACCTTCGATACTGTCTTTACCTCCCGTGGCTCCGCCACGCGTTCACTGAAAGTCTATAATAAGGGAGACGAACCGGTGATGATCGACCGCATCACTGTAGCCGGAGAAACGGGCGTTAATTATACCTTTAACGTCGATGGCTTTCAGGGGCCGGAAGCGCGGGACGTCATCATCTGGGGTGGAGACTCCATTTTCGTCTTCGTGGAGGTGGAAGTAGACCCCACGGAGCCCACCAACATCAGCCCCTTCATCGCCGAGGATTTGCTGCTGTTCGAAACGGGCGATGTGCAGGAAGGTGTCGTTTTACTGGCCTTCGGCCAGAATGCCAACTACGTGAACGGCTTCAACCGTGGGCAGTTTTTCCGGATTACCTGCGACAATGGAGTGGCTACACTACCACAGGACCTGCCGACGGTCATTTACGGTTCGATGTTTATTGATAGCTGCGTCGTGCAGGCACTTCCCGGTACCAGAATCTACTTCCATGGCGGCGTACAGCGCAACGATCAGGTGGGTGGCAATGGCTTCTTTAACGACGGCTTCATCTTTACGCAGCCGGATGGCAGCCTGCAGTTGCTGGGCACACTGGAAGATCCGGTAATTTTACGCACGGACCGGCTGGAGGAAAATTTTCTCGATGATCCGGCCAAATACCGTGGCCTCATCCTTGGTCCCGGCAGCAGAAATAACCGCCTTGAGCACACCCAGCTGCTCAATGCGATCATCGGGATCACCCTGGACAGCCTCGCGGAAGTAAGCATCGAAAACAGTACCATCGCTTATTCCGGTGGCCCGGCCATCTCTGCCTATCAATCACGGGTGACCGTAGACAACTCCCTCTTTCACTCTAATTTTGGCAACGCCATCCAGTTCGTCAAGGGAGGCACGCTAAATATGCGCCATACTACTGTGGCGAACTACGGCGTCGACGCCAGCGCCCTGGTGCTGACGAACTTCACCTGTGATGACTCCGGTAACAACTGCCTGGCGGCTAACATGACGGCCAATATCCGCAACAGCATCCTCAGTGGCTCGCGGGGCAGTGAGTTGATCTTCCTGGACATCTTCGAGGGCAGCGAGCTCGATGCCTTCAACGTAGACATTAATAATTCTGTAGTACGGACCGATCAGGGTTTCCTGGATGCTCAGAGCGGACTTTTCTCAGACTTCTACACGGCTATCTGTGACAACTGCCTGAACCTGGAATTTAGTGATCCCATGTTCATCGATATCTCCGCAGACGATTACCAGCTGGACTCTCTCAGCATCGCACGGGACCTGGGGAGGTTTCTCCCCGATCTGCCCCTCGACCTCCTTGGCGTTGACCGGGACACGGACACGCCGGATGCAGGTGCTTTTGAACGGGTGGATTTGTAGTGCCGACTTTGTACCGCCGACTGAAGTCGGCGTTACAAACCCAGTTTCTTCCAGAACACGATTTTCCCTTCGCCTTCGGTGTAAAACTCCGGCTTTTAAAACGCTTCGCGTTTTTGTCTCCAACGTCTCCAACGTCTCCAACATGCGGCAGCCTACCAGACTACAATACTACCGAACTACCCTCACTCCCCCTGCCGCTGCTTCAGCGCATCCTCCCGCAACCGGCGCAGAAAGGGGCTGGCGAAGATGAAGTCTTCCAGCACTTTATTATCGCTTTCCAGTACTTGTGATTTATCGCCCGTCCAGGCTACCTGACCGTTTTTCAGTAGCAGGATATTATCGCCAATACCCATTACTGAATTCATGTCGTGGGTATTAATGACGGTGGTGATGTTGTTTTGGCTGGTGAGGCTGCAAATGAGCTCATCGATCAGGATGGAGGTCTGTGGATCGAGGCCGGAGTTCGGTTCGTCACAGAAGAGGTACTTGGGTTCCAGTACCATCGCCCGGGCGATGCCGACCCGCTTTTGCATACCACCGGAAACTTCGGATGGGTAGCGGTCATTGATGCCTTCCATGTTGACCATTTCGAGGCACTCGTCCACGCGCTTGTTTTTGTCTTTCAGGCTCAGGCGGGTAAACATATCCATCGGGAAACGGATGTTTTCGCCTACCGTCATTGAGTCGAATAATGCATTGCCCTGGAAGAGCATACCTACCTTCATGCGGATGGACCGGATCTCGTTATCATCCAGTGAAAACAGGTTGGTGTCTCCGTAATAAACGGTGCCTTCGGAGGGGCGAAAAAGCCCGATCAACAGTTTGAGGAGTACGGTTTTTCCCGCGCCGGAGCTGCCAATGATGAGGTTGGGTTTGCCGGCGTGGAATTCGGCAGAGACGCCCTTGAGCACGTGGTTGTCACCGAAGGACTTGTGAATGTTTTCCGTACGAATCATGCTTCGGGCAAATTAGGTCAGAAGGAGGGCGATGATGAAGTCAAAGAGCAGGATCAGGACGTTAGAGACAACTACCGCACTGGTACTGGCTTCACCAAGTTCGATGCTGCCACCCTTGACGTAATAGCCGAAATAGCAACTCACCGAGGTGAGCAGGAAGGCAAAAGCGCCGGCTTTGACGAACATAATGAAAACGTAGCGCGGAACGAAAAAGGAGCGCAGCCCGAGAACGTATTCGGTATGGGAGATGCTGCCCGGTAAAACCGTAGCGAGGTAGCCGCCGATGATGCTGACGAAAGCCGAAATAGCAACGAGCAGCGGAATGACCAGGACGGCAGCGATGACCTTGGGCATAATCAGGTAAGCGGCTGTATTGACGCCCATGATTTCCATGGCGTCGATGTGTTCTTTTTGTCGCATTCCACCGATCTCGGCGGCGAGGTTAGAGCCTACTTTACCGGCCAGTACGAGGCAGGTAATCGTCGGGGCCATTTCAATGATGGTGATGTCCCGAACGATGTAGCCGATGTAGTAGGAAGGGATGAAGCTGTCGCCCAGTTGATCGGCGAACTGGACGGCCGTCACCATCCCGATAAAGACCGAAATGAGCAGCACGATGAAAACCGACCCTACGCCGATAGCGTCCATCTGGCGTATCGTTTCTTTGTAGTACATCGAAAACCTTTCCGGCTTGGCGATGGCGGATTTTAGCAGCAGAATATACTGCCCGAAATTATAGAGGAATGTGTCTATCAGCATGTGTCAGCCAGATCGTTTTGTGGTGCGGAAGGGGTGCCGCGCCACAGTCTTGCGGGATGGTAGAACGTGGCGTCTACCTCTTAGGTTGGCGATAATACGAATTAAGTGCAAATACGGGCGCAGACGCAGGTGCAGGGGAGGGATTCTTGAATAGCAGGGGGAGGGTGATTTCCTTGGTGTGTATGACTGGTTATACGTTTACAGTAATTTATCAACTAAGCCGTCGGCCGGCTTAAGGTGGATATTTGCCTGCCTGCGGAGCTAAGACCATTGCTCTTCAACTTTCATTGCACCCGCGGACGCGCCACCTACAACTTTTCTTCGGCCGTAGCCGGCACCCGGACGTCGAAATAATAAGCGATAAGCCCCGCCACCACATTGAGCAAGCCGAAGAGGCTTTCCATCGGCTGGTTGAGGAAAAGATAGACCAGAGACCAGGCGCTGAACGCCAGAAAAATGAGCTGCGGCAGCGGGTAAAGCGGCGAGGAATACCCGGCTTCTCCCTGTTTTCTCCACCGCATTAACAGGAGCCCGAGTACTGCCAGAAACGTGAACAATTGCAGAACGAAACCGCTGTAAAGCAGCACCCGCTCGAAGGTGGATGTGAAGACCAGGAACAGGCTGATACCTCCCTGAAGCCAGGTGGCCCGCTGCGGAATACCTCCGGCGCTCAGTTTGCCAAACGTACGCCACAAATGATGGCTGTCTCCCATGGCTCTTACCACCCTTGGGCCAACCCAGATCATGGCCGAAATGCCCGTGAGGAGCAGGATGCCGATCAAGACACTTACCCATTGGCCTGTAGTTGGCCCGAACATTGCGGCCGCTGCAACCTGCGCAACGTCGATTTGTCCGCTAAGCGCGGCGGTTCCCGCCTGCCGCAAAAAGCCATACTGCAACAGCATGAACAGGCCACTGACCAGCAGCGTACCGATCACCAGGGCAAGCGGTAAATTTTTGCGCGGCTCCTCAATTTCTTCTACAATGTAGGCCGCAGCATTCCAGCCGGAAAAGGCATAGAAAACGCTGATCATAGCTACCGCTGCTCCGGGAGACCAGAGCGTACTCACTCCGCCAAAAGACCAGTTGACCACCGCACCTTCCGGGGCGGGTAAAAATGTACCCGCCAGCCCCAGGCCAAGTACGACCAGTAACTTCAGCCCTGTCAACACATTTTGCAGGCGGCTGGATTGCCGGGTGCCGAAGCCGTGGGCTAATGACAAAACGAGGATGCTCATCACCGCCGTCAGCAGCGGTGGCCAGCCGGTCCATGCCGCTAAGTACTGGCCAACAGCCATCGCGGAAAGGGCAACGGCTGCCGCAAAGCCAACGGTCAGGCTGACCCAGCCACTCAAAAAACCCATCAGCGGATGAAAAATTTCACTCAAAAAGTGTGCTTCTCCACCAGATCGCGGCAGACGGGTGCCGAGTTCGGCATAGCTCACGGCACCGCACCAGGCTACTAAGCCGCCAATGGCCCATAGCAATAGCAATACCGAACCACTGGGGATCAACTCCAGTTGAAACCCAAGGGTTGTAAAGGCACCCGTACCGATCATGTTGGCCACTACCAGTGCCGCAGCACTCCGCCAGCCGATTGTTGCTTTCAGCCGATTCATCAGAGTAAGAAACCACTAAGTAAGGAGTTTTCTGCTGTGACGGAGGCGGGGTAACGTTGCTTTAACGTTTTAGGTTATAAGTTGCAGGTTGCAGGTTGTTGTATTCTGCTTACTCCCCTCTTCCCGCCCGGTGAATAGCCGGTACGGCGATGGCAATGGCGGAGCCGGCGATGAAGCCAACGAGCACATCGGTGAAGAAGTGTTTACCGGCGCGCATTCGTCCGTAGGCGACCGTTGCGGGTATGAGGGCGGCGGCGGCCCAGATGTAAGGCCTGGCCTTACTGTTTGGGTGTAAGTCACTGTAAAGCTGCGCCGTCGTGAAACTGAAATACGCTGAGGTGGCAACGTGACCGCTGTAGAAAGAGTAGCGGCTGGATTTTCTCAATTTAGTGTCCAGTGGTGCATCGGGGTTGTAGTTGTACGGTCTTGCGCGTTTGGCAACTACTTTCGATAAATTGATGAGCGCGGAGTTGAGCATTGCGCCCTGAAAGACGACCATGGCCATATCCTCAAAGTTGTCGCGGCCGGTCTTGTCGAGCATCAGGAAGAAGGGGCTGGCGAAGCTGGTCAGTAACAGTTTGTCGGTAAACTCGTCGGAGGCGTAAGAGAGGTGGCGGGTAGAGTAACGATCAATGCCGGGGATTTTGTCAAAGTCCAGCATCTTGATGTCTTCCTCCGTCATTGGTTTTACCCTCCGGTCCAGCAGGGTTGAACCAATGGTGAGAGTGCCACCCAGGCCGATCAAAGTAGCGTTGGTGGCGGGGCTTGGGTTATAGGGCTTCAGGCCCTGAGCAACAAGCAGCGAGCTGCAGATGCAAAGAAGAAAAAGAAAGAGGCGGCAGAGAGGGTTGGGCATGGCGGTTGTCGGTTATCCGGTGTGCTAACAAATAATAGAACCCTACAAAGTAAACGCTTGTTTGGCGGATGGCTATAATGTCAACCCAAGCGAAGCACGTTTTTCCTGATCGGCTACGCTGTTCTGAGACCAATAGGGGGCACGTACCTGATGGCTTAGCCGGGCAACGGTGGTCAGTGTCTTTCCTCTGCTGGGGTAGGTTTCTGTCCACCCGCGCACGACGTATGGAGCTGCGGCATCGAAGACAATCGATACTTTCCGGTTGATTGCGGGGTATTCAATCGTATAGCTTTTTAGTTTTTCCTCCGGGAAGCGGTCACCGGAATAGTCCTCCAGGCTGCTGGTCGCTTTAGCTGCTTTGAAGGAGGTGTGCGTCATCAGGAGATAACCGGTAGCGGGGATGACGTTAAAAGCTCCCGTTGGCAGTGTCTCCCAACCGCTTCTGATGCGATTAAAAATTTCATCTTCGGTAAAATCAGCGGGCAGTGCCTCGTTCTGGTCTGCTTCCCGCTCGAAGTAGGAGCGTAGCTGGCTGTCCCACTTCTTGCCGCCAGCGTAATTTAATTGGGTAAAGGTTTGCCCGCACCAGTCTTGCATACTGGTCGTTACTTTCAGGGTGTGAGCTTGTTCCTCAACCTTGGTTGGGGTGAAGGTGGAGGTCATAATTGAATAGTCGTAAATTCCCGTAACAAACCGACGAATCATGTTGGTTTTGATGATGGGAGTAGATGCCGGATTGGTGTAGTTATCGTTTTTCACCTGCTTATCAGTCAGAAAATCTTCTGAGACGAAGATGAGGCTTACCTGCCCGGGGTGGACTTCTCCGTAACGGATTTGCTCCAGCGCATAAGTATTAATTTCTGCTTTGCCTTCGTACCAGTAATCAGAGAGGCCACCGGTGAAATGACCCGGAGTGGTAGCTGCGGCTTCTGTGTTGGCCTGGGCTGTGGTATCCGCAGTGTCTTGTACTGCATTACAGGTAAAGAAAAGGGTAGGTAGGAGAGAAAGAATTAGGTAGCGCATATTTGAGAAACATAGAAATGGCGATGAGGTTTTGAGTAATGCAATTAGTTATCCATAGCCTGTATTCAGGGCAATTGCGAAGTTCAGGGCCCGGCTGCTCACCGCGCAAGCAGCCCCGAAGGGAACGAACCATTTCATCCTCCGCTCCGCCACGGAAGTTGGCCGCTTTAAGAGCCTGTCACAATGTAAAGGGTCTCAAAGCGGCTTCAGACTTGGAGCCGGAGGCAAATTCCTGAAGTCCTTGAGCGCCCGGTGAGCTTGCAATTGCCCAAACCCTGTATTATATACAATTACAGATATTAAAAAAGATGCCTACCTTAGCGACGATAGTTTACTAATGCACTCATTTTATCTTGTGGCCCCATCATCTTGATGGGGCCCAAGCTTTTTTTTACCGGTCACCCTGCCAGTTGTGAACTAGCCCTACCTCACCGCCCAAAATTATGCCAGCTGTATTAAGAGTCGTGTTTCTACTGTGCTGGCTGCTTGTAGTCAGTAGCCTGGCCGCACAGCGGGGGAGTGATAATGCTGCGGCTACCGCTGCATTCAATGATGGTGTTGAATTTCTTTTGGCCGGAAAAACCAGGCGGGCGGCTAAATCTTTTGCTGACGCCAGTAAGCAGGATACTGCTTTCATCCCCGCCCGCCGCTTTCTGGGCGTCGCCGAAGAACTTAACGGTAACCTGGCGGAGGCAGCATCGGCTTATCAATACGTTATTCAGAAAGATTCTTCTCATTCCCGGCTTCTCTATTACCAGCTGGGTAAGGTCTATTATCGAATGTCCCGGCCAGCGCTTGCCTTGCATTACCTGCTTAAGTTTGAAGAGCTACAGGGTCGGGACCTGGGAGAGTTCGGTCGTAACGGAGAAACTGAAAGACCGGAGGAGTTAGCCGCCCTGGGCCGCATTGCGAAGGATGTCCGGGCAGCCAGGATCACCCAGGACAGCTCGCAGTTTATCAACCTTACCAAAATGTACAACCTGGGTACTCCGATTAACTCCTCCAGAAACGAGTACCTGCCGTTTTTCAGTAATGACCGGACGAGCCTGCTTTTTACCCGGCAGGGAGAGCTGGGAGACGAAGACCTGATCAAGGGAAGAAGAGGCAACCTTAACGACAACTTTAAAATTTCCCGCTTTGCCAGCGTCAATACGACTCCCCGTAAAGAGGGAATGGCGACGCTGGTTCGTGACGGAGAACGGATTTTCTTTACCGTTTGTAATGACGACGAGGAAGAGCAGTTTTGTAAGGTATACAGTGGCTGGCTTATCAACGGAAAAATTGAACGGGCGGAAAAGCTGCCGGACTACATCACCGGCCGCACCTGGGTGAGCCAGCCAGCCATCAGTTGCGACGGGCAGCAAATCTTCTTTGCCAGTATCCGTCCGGGTGGGGTAGGTGGGAGCGACATCTATCGCTGCGTTCGGGAAGATGACGGTAGTTGGTCGGAACCCGTCAACCTGGGCACCGGTGTTAATACTCCGCTGAACGAAGAAGCGCCATTCCTTAGCAACGACAGCAGAACGCTGTATTTTTCCAGCGAAGGTCACCGAAACCTCGGCGATCAGGACATTTTTATGAGTTGGTGGGACGACGTCACCGGCCGGTTCACCCGGGCCATCAACCTGGGCCCACCCGTAAACGGGCCGCATCGTGAGCTGGGCTTTCACCTCACGGCAGACGGAAAAACGGGCTTTGTGGCCAGCAACCGCCCCGGAGGACATGGCGGACTGGACATTTACGGTTTCGAGCTTTCCGATAGATTAAACAGCCGACCAATAACTTTCGTCTCGGGTTACGTGACGGATAGTCTCACCCAAGCCCCCATCCCCGATCAGCGGGTACCGGTAACCGACGGGAATACCTACTACACCAACTACGACGGCCGCTTCTTCATCTGTGCTCCGGCCGAAGCTACGCTGCCCCTGTCGATCACTAACCCTGACTACCTGCCCTATGAGCGGGATTTCGCCATCCCGGCCTGGTCCAATCGGGAGCCCTACCGTATTGATTTGCTACTGACCGCTGAAAAAGTGGTTGCTCCGCCACCACCGGAACCGGAGCCCGTTGATACCGTTCGCCACAAAGCAAGGGTTGTTAACCGGAACCTTACCGTACGGTTTAATTTCGATGACGCCAGCCTGACGCCCACCCAGATTGATAACATTGAAAAATTTGTTGAGTCAGTCAAAGACAAACATATCATGCGGATCGTTGTTACTGGATTTACGGACGACGTAGGTGACAAAGCCTACAATATTCGCCTGAGCCAGAACCGGGCCAAAGCAGTTGGGATACACCTGCAGACCTCAGGTGTCAAAGCTAACGAAGTCAAAATCGTTGGCCTGGGAGAAATTGTCGGTGCCGGGCAAAGGGCCCTCAACCGGAAAGTAGAGGTCTCCGTCAGGTACCGCGAAATGGTGGATCCCGACTAAACTACCTTATATTTAGTTTGAAATTCACCCTGAGGTGACTCATATAGGGCAATTTCGTCTGAACGACATAAATTTGAACAAGTAATTTTCATAATCTATCAAATTATGAAATTATTTGTGCCTTTATTTTTTGAACTTTGATACCAGATACTGAATCATGAAAATTTTATTCACGTTCCTGCTTACGGCTGTTGTACTCACTCTGAGCGCACAGACCGAAAAACCTCCTTACTGTGAAGAAGGCCCCGCTACCTACGGCAGCGTTGCGGCAATCCCCGGAGCTACAACTGCTCCTCCGCTTCCTCGCTTTATCACCACTCCGGTAACGGAGCATAAGATACAGGTAGCGATCCTGCGCTACACGGATCCTTCCGAATACCCCTTCCACCCAAGCCTCGTGGCGCGTTACCGCCCCTGTGAGCAAATCTGGGTGGTAGAAAGCCGGGAAAGCTTTCCTAACCGGGCTGATGCCGTAAAGCTGCAAAGTGAGCTCAAAGCCATGGGGTATTCCGGTGCTTACATCACGGATCTGGTAGGTTACCAGTAGAACGGCTATTTTTGCAAAAAAAAACCATGCGAAACTTAATCAAAGCGATCAGCCTCTCCTGCATCATGCTTTCCCTGCTTGCCTGTGGGCAACAAGCAGTTAGCGCCGTCCAGAACGCTCCGGTGGCCGATACGTTCGGTGCTGAATTCGAATCCGCTAAGGTCATTCCCGCAGCGGAGCTGCTGGCGAATTACCCGCCTGAGGCGATCTCTGATACCGTCATGACGACGGTGCGGGGTACGGTCGACGAAGTCTGCCAGGCCAAAGGCTGCTGGATGACAATTGCCGCTGGCGACGAGCAGCAAATGATGGTCAAGTTTAAAGACTATGGTTTCTTTATGCCTAAAGACATCAGTGGGCAGGAGGTAATCATGAATGGAATCGCTTTCTACGAGGTAACCCCCGTAGACGAGCTGCGCCATTATGCGGAAGATGCCGGGAAATCCTCCGAAGAAATCGCAAAAATTACCGAGCCGAAACGAGAATTGAAGTTCCTCGCCGATGGTGTGCAGTTGCTGGAAAGCGACCTTTAGCAGTAATGACAGAGTGATAGTAATGATAGTATGACAGTAGCTGGCACAGGTTACGGGGCTACCTATTGTCATATTACCATTAGGATAACTCAATCACTACTATCCTATTATTTTTCCTTTTTATGGATGATACTTTTTTCCAAGACCGTTACCTGGATCACCAGCGAGCGGGCGAGTTGCCGTCTCCACTCCTGATTGAAGAATGGCTGGAGGGGCTGCTGCAGTTTTTGTTTCCTGAATTCAGTGCCGTCAAGTACAGTAGTGAGCAGGAATTCCTGCTTCAGTACCAGACCAATGACCTGAAGCTTTTCAGTATTTTGGATTCGCTTTCCAGTCGGTTGCCGGGAACATCCGTAGAGATTCGGGAGGCCTTTGAAACCAACCTTCCGGTGGTGTTTAAGGCGCTTTC
>Ga0115031_1002519_pt1 | contig 13637 bp, 12 predicted proteins | sample Maine_Asex4_meta_FD_87301 | JGI IMG/M metagenome (GOLD analysis project Ga0115031, IMG submission 87301) | Marine algal microbial communities from Maine, USA - Maine_Asex4_metaG | ecosystem: Host-associated > Algae > Red algae > Unclassified | place: Maine, USA | collected 2015-01-05 | reverse complement strand
GTCCAGATGGGTGTGCACGACGCGGTCCCATTCCTCGCCGGTGAGCATCGGGAAGATGCCGTCGCAGGTCATGCCGGCGTTGCAGACCACGCCGTACGGCGCGCCGTGCTCCGCCAGTTCGGCATGGAGCGCGGCTCGGGCGGCCTGCCGGTCGGCGATGTCGAACTGCACCGCGTGCGCCCGTCCACCGGCGGCACCGATCTCGCTCACCACCGCATCGGCCGCATCGCGCCGGCCGACGCAGTGCACGGTGACCGGATGGCCCTCGGCCGCCAGCGCGAGGGCGATGGCGCGACCGATGCCCCGGCTGGAGCCGGTGACCAGCACGCGTCCGCGGTGCGGTGCGGGCCAGGGTGACGCCGCGCCGCGATCCGCATCCGTTCCACTGTCTGTCATCATGTTTCCAAAGCCGTGCGTACAGGGTTGCCACGGGAGTCTGGACCCGTTGCAGGGCCCGGTGCACGACCTGGTGGACGGGTCGGTGCGCAGGGTGATGCACAGGCCCGATACGCAGCGCGAGAGCATTGGATGTCCGACCGATCGATCCCGTCGCCTTGCCCGGTCGCCGTACCGGCGTGGACGCTCGCCTCGGCACTCGGTGCGGGACGGGCCGCGCACCGCGCAGCCCTCGCCGCCGAGCGTGGCGGGCTGCGACGCAACGACTACCCGGGCTCGGGGCTTGACACCTGGATCGGCCGTGTCGAGGCGCTCGATGCGCACCGGTTGCCCGAGGCCTTCGCCGCGCTGGACAGCCGCAACAACCGGCTCGCCGACCTGGCCCTGGGGCTGGACGGGTTCGGCGACGCCGTGCGCGCCGTGGCGCAGGCGGTGGGGGCGCACCGGGTCGGTGTGCTGATCGGTACCAGCACCGCCTCGATCGGGCGCACCGAGTCGGCCTACGCGGCCCTGCACGACGGGCACATCGTCGCCCCGTTCGACCAGCCGCGGGTGCACAACCCGCACAGCGTGGCGCACTACACCGCCGCGCGTCTGGGTCTGGCAGGGCCCTGCATGAGCGTGTCGACCGCCTGCTCCTCGTCCGGCAAGGTGTTCGCCGCCGGGGCGCGCTGGCTGGCGGCCGGGGTGGTCGATGCGGTGGTGGTGGGCGGCGTCGATTCGCTGTGCCTGAGCATCCTGCACGGCTTCGCCTCTCTGGAACTGGTGTCGCGCCGACCGTGCCGCCCGTTCGACGCTCGGCGCGACGGCATCTCGATCGGCGAGGCGGCCGGGTTCGCGCTGCTGCGCCGTGCCGAGGAGAGCGACAGCGCGGTGCTGCTGGCCGGTGCCGGCGAGAGTTCGGACGCCTGGCACATGGCGCAGCCGCATCCCGAGGGGCGCGGGGCGGCGCAGGCCATGCGGGGCGCGCTGGACGCCGCCGGCCTGCCGCCGTCCTCCATCGGCTACGTCAACCTGCACGGCACGGCCACGCCCGCCAACGATGCGGTCGAGGCCGCAGCGCTGGCGCAGGTGTTCACCGAGCCGGTGCCGGCCTCCTCGACCAAGGGGTTCACCGGCCACACCCTGGGGGCGGCCGGCGCGGTGGGCGCGATCACGGTCATCGAGGCGCTGCTCGCGCGGCGCGCACCGGGCACGCTCCACCTGGACGAGCCGGAGCCGGGGCTGGCGTTCCCGATCCTGCAGGGCGCGACCGATCTGCACGGGGACCATGCGATGAGCAACTCGTTCGGGTTCGGCGGCAACAACTGCTCGCTGGTCTTCGCCCGCCGCGATGCAGGACCGGGGTCGGGCGCGTGAGGGCGCTCGTGCTCGGCGCCGGACTGTACGCGCACGGTCACGTCTCGTTCGAGGCGTTGCGCGCGCACGCCGCCGGAACGGCCGGAACGGCCGGGGCAGCCGGGACAGGAAGTCCCGACCCGTCGCTGACGGCTGTCGCACCGCGTCCGGCGCTGGTGCCGGCCCGCGAGCTCCGGCGCCTGCCGGATCCGGCCCGGCTCGGCGTGGAGGTGGTCGTCCAGGCCTGCGCCATGGCGGGGATCGACCCCGGCGACGTCGTGCCGGTATTCACCTCCACCCTCGGCGACAGCGCGATCACCGACTACATGTGCCGCACGCTGGCAGGCCCGCAAAAGCTGCTCTCGCCGCTACGCTTCCAGAACAGCGTGCACAACGCGCCCGCCGGCAGCCTGTCGATCCTCACCGGCAACGAGCACCCGTGCAGCTTCGTGGCCGCCTTCGACGACAGCTTCGCCCTCGCGCTGCTCGAGGCGCTCGTGCTGTGCGCCACACAGGCCTGCCCGGTGCTGCTGGTGTGCACCGACGTGCCGGTGCCCGCGCCGCTGTCCGATGTGCACGGGGGTGGCGCCCTCGCCGGTTGCGCGCTCCTGCTCGGCACCGCCGACGCCGACGCCGACGCCGGCCGATCCGGCACGGTGACGCTGAGCGGCTCGGTGCGGCCGCACGTGGCCGCGCCCGAGGCAACGCCCGGGGGGGCACCTTTGCAGCGTCCCGCCACGGTGCAGGCCCGGCCGGTGCTCGATGCGCTGGCTGCGGGCCGGGCGCTGGACACCGCGTTGCCGGTCGGTCCGGGCAGCGCCCTGCAGGTTCGACTGTCCGCCCGCCGCGCAACCGGGTCCGTACCGGCATGAACCACGATCTGGCCATTCTGGGCGGCGGTCTCGCCGGTCTGGCGCTGGCGCGCCAGCTGGCGCTCGAGGTGCCCGACCTGGACGTGGTGGTGCTGGACGCTGGCCGCCACCCGGTACCGGAAGCCGCGTTCAAGGTCGGCGAGTCCTCGGTGGAGATCGGTGCGGGCTACCTGGCCGACACGCTCGGGTTGCGCGCGCACCTGGACGAGCGGCACCTGAAGAAGTTCGGGCTGCGCTGCTTCTTCGGCAGTGGCGAGGACATCGCGCGGGCCGACGAGCTGGGCGCCAGCAGTCCGCTGCCGGTATCGGCCTGGCAGATGGACCGTGGCCGGCTGGAGAACCACCTGCACGCCTGCGTGCTGGCCGACGGGGTCACGGTCATCGAGGGCGCCGAGGTGGGCGCGGTCGAGTTCGACCCGTGCGGCAGCGCCACCGTGCGCTATCGCCGCCACGGCGAGCGGCACGCGCTGACGGCTGCCCGGGTGGTGGATGCGTCCGGACGGCGCGGGCTGCTCAGGAAGCGCTTCGGCCTGACCCGGCGCAGCAGCCTGGACGGCAACGCCGCCTGGTTCCGCATCGACGAGCGCATCCGCATCGACGACTGGAGCGACGATGCGGACTGGCAGGCGCGCGTGCCGGGCAACAAGCGCTGGCTGAGCACCAATCACCTGATGGGCGAGGGCTGCTGGGTGTGGCTCATCCCGCTCGCCTCGGGCAGCACCAGCGTCGGCATCGTGGCCGATGCGGCCCGCCACCCGTTGCGCGAGCTGCACACCCACGAGCGCGCACTGCAATGGCTGGCCCGGCACCAGCCGCAGTGCCGCGAGCGCATCGGCGGGCGAGCCATGGACTTTCACCGCTTTCGCTCCTACAGCTACTCCAGCGCGCGGGTGTTCTCCACCCGACGCGATCCGGGCGACTGGGCGCTGGTCGGCGAGGCCGGGCAGTTCGTGGACCCGTTCTACTCGCCGGGGCTGGACTTCATCGCCTACGGCAACACCTTCGTCACCGATCTGATCCGGCGCGAGCGGGCCGGCGAGGACGTGCGCTCGCGGCGCCTGTCGCACGAGCACTCGCTGGCGGCGATCCACGCCAGCACGCTGGCCCTGTACGAGGGCCAGTACGCAGGGTTCGGCCATTTCGGACTGATGACGATGAAGACGGTCTGGGATTACGCCTATTACTGGAGCGTGCTGGGGTTCCTGCACGCCAATGCCGCCTTCACCGACACCGCATTGCTGGCGCATCACGGGCAGGCGCTGGCCGCGGCGCGGGCGCGGCACCGCGACATCCAGGCAGCGTTCCGGAACGCGGCGGCGCGCAGCCCGACCATGGTGCCGGCCGGTCGGTTCGCCGATCACGCGGCCATGCCGCTGATGCGCGAGCTGAACGGGTCGCTGGCCATGCCGGTCACCGATCCCGACGGGCTGGGCGCCGCCTTCGCCGCTCGCCTGTCCCGGCTGGACGAACTGGCGCAGCGGATGCTGCCGCGATTTCCCGCCGCGGTGCGCGGACCGGAGGAGGCCGGCCTGCCCGAGCTGGTGGCCGAGGCGGCCTGAAGCGGCCTGAGGCGGGATCGTCCAGGCCCCGGACTGCCGGGTGACCGGTTCAGGCGCCGGGCGCGACGTCCGCGTACAGCTCCTCCATCGCGAGCGCGAAGCCGACCGAGACGAGTTCGACCGTCTCCTGCGCACCGAACACCGTCTGCGTCCAGCCCTCGCCGGCACGCGTGAAGCGTTCGACCTCACGGCGCTCCTGCGACACGATCAGGTAGTCGATCACGCTCGGCATCGCCTGGTAGGCCAGCCGCTTCTCCCGGCGATCGATGACGGCGGTCGAGGGCGACAGGATCTCCACGACGAGCACCGGACGGGTCTCGGTGTAGGCGTCCGGTTCATCGTCCGGATCGCTGCAGCTGACCACCGCGTCCGGGTAGTAGTAGCGGTGGCCGGTGCCGCCCAGGCGAACCTTCATGTCCGAGGCGGCGACGCGGCAGCCGCTGCCGCGCAGATGCGTGCCCAGCGCGATCGTCAGGTTGGTGGCGATCTGGTTGTGCGCACGGCTCGCTTCCGTCATCGCGAACAGCACGCCGTCGACGTACTCGTGACGGGTGGCGGCGTCGCGCTCGCTCTCCAGATAGTCGGCCTCGCTGACGAGGACCTGTGGCGCCGGGATTCCCATGGCACCGATGCTGGTCGATTCCGTGCGCCCGGTCAATGCGACCGGAGGCACGGCAACTTCTGCCGCGCATGCCCCGCACGCCGTACGCCTGCCCAGACTCCCGCCGATCCGCCATGCGGTGCGACAACGAAAGGAGGGAGGCGATGAGTTCGAAGACCCGGGACGAGATCTGGAGCGAGTGGCGGGAACTGGTGAACCTGGCACCGCAGGCGCTCGAGGATTTCCTCGACACCGACGAGAGCCGGAGCGTGGGTGCGGACAGCGGGGACGGCGAGAGCACCGGGCACAAGTCCGGCGAGCGCATCGTGCGGATCAAGCGCACCGACAAGGATGACCTGAGCGACGAGCAGTGGGATCACATGGCCACCGTGGTCGGCTACATCAAGCGCCACCGGTCGCAGGGCGGGCCGGAGCAGGATGTCGAGACCAGCGCCTGGCGCTACTCGCTGATGAACTGGGGTCATGACCCCCTTCAGGAGGGGTGAGCGATGGGCCCGCCTCGCCCATGGGCATGATCCGTAGCGACCGCTACGCCCGGTTCCGCGCGCCCAGCAGCTGCTCGTAGAGCGCACGCACGTCGCCGGCCAGCAGCTTGCTGGACGGTTGGCGGGGCAGCCGGTCGGTGAACAGCAGCGGGCGCGGCAGGAACACCGGATCCAGGTGCGCCCTCAGGGTGCCCAGGATCGCATCGCGGTGCCCGTCGGGCGCGACCACGATCGCCACCAGCCGGCCCTGCTCGATCTGGAAGGCGACCGCATCCAGCACGCCCGGCGCCTGCAGCAGGTGCCGGGTGATCTCGGCCAGCGAACCGCGCTTGCCGGCGATGTTGAGCAGATCCCCCTGCCGCCCGGCGAGCCGGAAGTGTCCGGGTGCGACGATCTCCAGCGTGTCCTGCAGCTCCGGAGCGGTTCGCAGGTGCGGTGCGCTCACCCGGTAGGAGATGCCGTCCGGACTCGGGGTGGGCAGCGGTGCCAGCGACAGGCCGTCGAACACTTGCCAGAGCTCGTCGTGCGCGCTGCGCCGTCGCGCCACCGATCCGACCTCGCTGCAGCCGTAGATCTCGATCAGCGAGGCCTTGAAGGCACGCTCGCTGTCTCGTGCCAGTGCGATGGACAGCGGCGCCGTGGCCGAGAACACGCGCTCGACCGGCGGCAACGGCACCGTCGAGCCGATCAGCGCGCGCAGGTGGGCCGGCGTGGTGACCAGCGCGCGGGGCCGGGGGCAGCGCTCGAGGGCGGCCGCCACGTCGGCCGGGTAGAGCGGCTGCCCGTTGGCCACGCAGACCGGTGCGCGCATCGGCAGCAGCACGCTGAGCTCGAGCCCGTACATGTGTTGCGGCGGCACGGTCGCCAGCACCGTGAGCGTGCCGCCGTCGTGTTCCGAAGCCAGGTCCAGCATGGCGCGCGCGTTGATCGCGGTCCCGTCGATCAGCGCGCCCCAGCTCTTGGGGTTCGCACCCGGCACGCCGGTGGAGCCGGAGGTGAACGAGACCGCCGCCAGCGCATCGCGCCGGGCCGCCGGCCGCGGCGTGCGTGCGTCGTCGCCGCGCCCGGCGGTCGGCTCGATCGCCTCTCCGGACGCCTCTCCGGACACTTGGCCGAACGCCTGGCCGGACGTCTGGTCGGACGCCTGGTTGGCGGCCGGACGCACGTTGATGGCCGCGCACGGCAGCTCCATCCCGGTCACGCTGCCGTCGTGCACGATGAACACGTCCGGGTAGCGCTCCACCAGTCCCGCCACGGTGTCGCGCTGGCGATTGGGCGGCAGCAGGTTCACGCAGCCGGCGGCGATCACCGCGGCGAACGCGGTCAGGAAATGGCGTCGGTCGTCGCACAGGTTCAACGCGTGGCGCATGCCGGGTGCGGACCCGGCGTGTGCGCGCAGCCGGGCCGCCAGGCGGTTCACGCGCTGCTCGATCCGGACGCGCGAGACCGGACCGGCAGCCTCGATCAGCACCGCGTCGCCGGGGGCACGGTCGAACAGGGGCACGAGCTCGCCGGCATTCGTCCGGCGCGTCTCCGGGGAGGGAAGCGGTGACATCAACGGGGCGTGACGCTATGTGCGGTGTCCGGCGCGACGCGCCTCAACCGACGGCGGCCTCCGGGGCGGCCCCGCGGTGCGCCTCGATGAAGGCGGCCAGGCTCTCCAGCGTGGAGAACGCCTCGCGCGTGCTGCGCTCCTCGGCCTTGAGCTGGACGGTGTAGCGCTGCGAGACGGCGAGCGCCAGTTCCAGGGCGTCGACCGAGTCCAGGGCGAGTTCGCCGTCGAACAGGCCGTCCTGCGGGGCGATGGCGTCCGGCGCGACGTCCTCCAGGTTCAGGGTCTCCACGATCAGCGTGGCGACCTCGTGCTGGAAAGGGGTCTGCGCGCTCATCGCGGGTCGGGGCCTGCCACGGCCGGGTGGGCGATGGCCGGAATGGGCAGTCGGTTCTGTGCGTTCATGAAGCCGAATGTTAGCATTCGCGACCCGCTTCGGCGATGCGCCAACGCCCTGACTGTGAACCCATTCCGCTCGGCTGACGCACCGCTCGATGCCGCGCCCGGGCCGCTCGACCATGCCTGGCGCGTGACGGCGGTGGGCATGTGCTTCGTCGTGTTCGGCCTTGCCACCGGTCTGGTGACCCTCTGGCTGCTGGTGGTGATCAGGCCCCTGCCGTTCGTGTCGTCGCAGCGCAAGTGCGTCTGGGTGCAGGGGTGGTTCCTGCGGCTTTCGCGCTGGTTCGTCGATCTGGCGCAGGCGCTCGGCCTGATGCGCTACACGATCGAGAACGCCGAGCGGTTGCGCCGGCCGGCCCGGCCGGATCGTCCGGGCCGACACGGGCAGCTGATCGTCGCCAACCACCCGTCGCTGATCGATGCGCTGTTCATCATCGGCCACACCCCCGGAGTGTGCTGCATCGTCAAGCGCGAGCTGCTGGACAACCCGTTCACCTCGTGGCTGGTGCGCTCGGCGGGGTATCTGGCCAACGAGTCGGATTCGCTGCTCGATGACGCCGTCCGGGTGCTGCACGACGGGCGCAGCCTGCTGATCTTTCCGGAAGGCACGCGCAACCCGTCCGACCTGTCGCTGCGATTCAGGCGTGGTGCCGCCCACGTGGCGATAGCCGCGGACACCGCGTTGTTGCCGGTGACGATCGATTTCTCGCCGCGCGCGATGCAGAAGGGCCAGCCCTGGTACGCCTTGCCCGGGCGAGCCTCCCGCGTCCGGCTCGTCGTGCACCCGCCGTTCGACGCCGTCGCCCGGGCGCGCGCCTCGCTGCCGGACGATGCGCCCGTCACGGTGCTCGCGCGCCGGACGAGCGACCGGCTGCGCGATGTCTTTCTCGAACAGGCCCTGCAGTTCGCGGATCCCCAGGGCCTGCCGGACGCCCGTGCGGACCGCTCGGTCGGGAACGAGGGTGACGCCGTCGAGCATCCGGGGTCGCGCGCCGTCTCGACCGGAGTGCGGGCGTGAACCCGCAACAGCGCCGTGCGGCGCTGCTCGCGGCGATGGCGCGGCTGTTCGAGCTGCCGCCCGAGCGCATCGTGGACGGGGCACGCCTGTACGAGGATCTGGACATCGACAGCATCGATGCGGTCAACCTGGTGATCGAACTGCGCCGGTTGAGCGGGCGCCAGATCGGAGCGGAACGCTTTCGCGACGTGCGCACCGTCGGCGATGTCGACGCGGTGCTGGCACGGGTGCTGGACGAGGACGCGTGATCGGTGCACGGCCGCCCGCCGCCCGTCGTGCCGCCCTATGCGCCGCCCTATGCGCCGCCGCCTGGACCGGTACCGTCACCGCTGCCGCGACCACGGCGTCCGGTCCGCAATCCGGCGACGCGGACGGGCTGCGCCGGGCGCTCGCGCCGCACACCTGGATGTCGCGCCAGCCCGGATGGCCGTGCCGCTACGGTGCACGCGTCGAGCAGCGGCGCACGCTCGGCGAGCGTGTGCTGGTCAGCGACGGTCGGGTGTTCCAGGACTGCGAGCGCGGCCTGGTGTGGCAGGTGGAACGGCCGCTGCCCGGCGTGCAGGTCTACGCGCACGGCGCGAACTACCTCGAACTCGACCGCCGCGCCGCGCCGCGCACGCTGGACGGGCTGGCCGAGCGGCGGATCGGTGCCACGTTGCAGGACCTGTTCGCCGGCGACATCGGGGCGCTGCAGCGCGAGTTCGATCACGAGCTGATCGATGCAGGAGAGGGCGAGGTGAGCGGGCTGGACCGGGCGGTCCGGCTGATCCCGCGCGATCCGAAGCTTGCCGCGCGGCTCGCCGGTATCGTGATCCGCGGCGACGGCGTGCGCACCACCATCCGTGTCGATACCGCAGGCACGGCCCGCACCGCAGCGCCGACCGCGGCTTCGGGCAGCGCGCCGGCCAGCATGCCGGCCGGCCGGCTGGAATGGCGGCTGGACGGTTTCGAGGCCCTGCCGGCCGACAGCGGCGGTGCCGCGTCGAGGCGTTGCACCGACTGGCTCGGCGAGGGCGCCGACGGTGACGGTGTCCGGGTCGAATTGGCGCGGGCGGGCTGCGATGCGCTGGCGCGCCCCGGGCGCTGGCTGGACAAGGCGCGCGGCGAGCGGCGTTGATGCGGGCACGATCGGTATGGCGGGTGTGGGTCGCGCTCCTGCTGGCGGCCGGTGCCGTGCTGCTGGTGCGCGGCGTGCAGCTGGACACCCGACTGGCGGACCTGGCGCCGCGCACCGAGCGCGCGGGTGCGGCGCAGGCGCTCGCCGGCCGTGCCGAGCGGCTGGCCGCCACCACCCTGCGGTTCGTGCTGCGCGCGGACGGCGGCGGTGAGGAACAGCTCGACGCCGCCGTCGCCCTGCTGGTGGAAGGGCTGGACGTCGAGCCCGGCGTGCGGCGGGTGCGCACCGAGGCGCGCGAGGCACGGCTGGTCGAGTTGCTGGCGCCGCACCGTTTCTCGTTGCTGCCGGATGCCCTGGTGCCGGACGTGGACGCCGATCGGGACGATGCGATCGTCGAACGGGCGGTGGCGGCACTCTACGCACCGGGCATGGCGCTGCGGTCCCTGCCGATCGATGCCGATCCGCTGAACCTGTTCGGTGGCTGGTTGGACGAGCGGTTGCTGGCGGCGAGCGTCGCCGCCGCGCCGGCCGGCACGGACCCGCCGCGACGCGTCGGGCAACGGCTGATCGAGGCCCGGCTGGACACCGATGACGAGCGCGGGGCGGTGGCGCGACTGGAGCGGCTGCGTGAGCGGATCCTGACGGCGTACCCGGGCGTGAGCGTGCTGCGCACCGGGGTGCCGTTCTTCGCTGCCGAGGCGGCCGAGCGCTCGCGAGGCGACATCGACCGCATCTCGATCGGTTCGCTGATCGGCGTGGTGGTGCTGATGCTGCCGGTGTTCCGCTCGTTCCGGCCGTTGGTGCTGCCGGCGCTGTCGATCGCGATCGGGGCGGCCAGCGGCGCGGTACTGGTGCTGCTGGTGCACGGCTCGATGCACGTGCTCACGCTGGTGTTCGGGGCGAGCCTGATCGGGATCGTCATCGACTACAGCGTGCACGGGTTCGCCCACCGCGCAGCCGGTACCCGGACCGGTGCCGGGAAGGCGGCGTCCGGTGCCCTGCCGCGTCCGCTGATGCGTGCGCTGACCCTGGGCCTGCTGACCAGCGCGATCGGCTACGCCGCACTCGGGCTGTCCTCGGTGGACGAACTGGCGCGGGTGGCCCTGTTCTCGGTGGGCGGACTGTTCGGAGCCTGGCTGACGGTGGTGGCACTGTTGCCGCGGCACGGCGACGCCCTGCGCTGGCACGCCGGTTGGGTCGATCCGGTGGTGGGGGTGCTGGTGCGCGTGGGGGAGTGGACCGGCCGTGTGGCGGGTGTGGCGCCGGCGGCCGCGACCGGCGGGCCGCGTGCATCGCGCGGGCGGGCGCTCGTGCTGTTCGCGGCGGTCGCGGTGCTGCTGTCGATCGGGCTCTCGCGCCTGCACGGCGATGACGATCCGCGACGGTTGATCGATCTGTCGCCGGTGCTGATCGAGCAGGCACGGGCCATCTCGGTGCTGTCCGACGATCCGGACGTGGCGCGCCGTGTGACGATTACCGCCGCCACGCTCGACGATGTGTGGACCGTGCTGGCGACGCTGCGCGGCACGCTGTCGGACGGTGCTGCGGACGGATCGCAGGGGTCGTCTGGCGCCGCCATCGGACTGATCGCCATCGACGACTGGCTGCCGTCCCCCGCCCGCATGCGCACCGATCGCCAGCGATCCCTGCGTCTGCTGGCACCGGGTGGCGCGGTGGAGCAGGTGCTCGCAGCGCTCGGCGAGGCGGACCCGCAACCGGTGCTCGAGGCCCTGCGCACCGATCTGGAGGCGGACGCGGCGGCCCCCTTGCGGGCCAGCACCGTGCTCGAGGACCCGCAGGCCGGCCTGCCGCCGCTGCTGCAGGTCGGCCCGGGCAGGGTCGCTGCCCTGGCGCTGGTGCGTCACGCGGAACCGGACGCGACATCGGTGGCACGGTTGCGCGAGGCGATCGTCGGGCTGGACCTGCCGCCCGGTGCATCGGTGCAGCTGGTCGATGCTGTCGCGGACACCGCGAGCGCGCTCGGTGCGCAGCGGCGTTCGGCACTCGTGCTGCTGGCCGGTGCCGTGGTCGCGGTGGGGCTGCTGGTCGGAGTCGTGTACCGGCGAACGGCTGCGCTGCTGCTGGTGGCGGTGCCGCTCGGCGCGATCCTCGCCACGCTGGCGCTGCTGGGCGCCCTCGGCATCCCGTTGACGCTGTTCCACGTCATGGGGCTGTTCCTGGTGCTGGGGCTGGGCATGGACTACACGCTGTTCCTGGCCGAACTCGGTCACCAGGCGCGGCGCACCACGCTGGCGGCGATCGTGCTGTCGGCGGCCACCAGCCTGCTGTCGTTCGGTCTGCTGGCCACCAGCGGTATCGCCGTGGCCCGCTTCTTCGCCCAGACGGTATTCATCGGGAACGCCTTCTCGCTCGTATTCTCGTTCGTGCTGCTGGCCACGACCCTTCCCCGGACCCTGCGTCGATGAACGTCGAGGTCGCGCCGTGCCCGCGCACCCACGTCGCGAGCGCGGGCGGGAAGGGGGTTCCGCCCGCGCTGTCCGGCATCCCGGCCGATCGGGTGGTGGCGATCGTCGGTGCGGGGCCTGCCGGCTGCGCGTTGGCGATCCGGCTGGCGCAGCGCGGCGTGCCGGTGGTGGTGTTCGACAGTGGTAGACGCCCGTCGCTGACCGTCGGCGAATCGCTGGTGCCGGCCGCGATGCCGCACCTGCGCACCCTGGGCGTGGAACGGGAGGTGCTCGCCGGCAACGTGCACAAGCCCGGTGCGCTGCTGGTGCACGGCAGCGGCGAGCGGGCCGATTTCCGGTTCCGTGCCCTGGGGGCGCGGGCCCCGGGCTACGCGTGCAACGTGGCGCGCCCGCGGTTCGACGAGACGCTCGCCCGGCGGGCCCGGCAGCTGGGCGTGCGGTTCGTGCCGCACCGTGCCGGGCTGATCGCGGGTCCGCCCGGCGCGGCGCGCGAGATCGCGCTCGATGAGCGCTCGCTCGCCAGGCTCGATGCCGATCCCGGTCCGGACGGCTGCCGCCATCCGGCACTGCTGGTGGACGCGACCGGCCGGGCGCGGGTGTTCGCACGTCGCCTGGGACTGACGGCGACACGCGGCGAGCGTGACGACGTTGCCTGCTTCGCGCACTTCGAGGGCATGCGCCACGACGATGCCGCGCCCGGCCAGATCGTCATATCGGTGCTCCGGCACGGCTGGTCGTGGCGCATTCCGCTGGAAGGGACGCGGCACGGCGAACCCGGGCCGGGACGCGTCTCGGTCGGCGTCGTCGTGCCGCGAGAGACCTCGGACGGTGGCGAGAGCGCTGCCGAACGGCTGGAGCGGGCGATGCGCGAGGAGCCGCTGCTGGCCGAGGTGTCGTGCGGGGCGAGCCGCTGCAGCCGGGCGCTGCGCTACGAGCACTACCGGCTGGTCGGCGAGCGGGCCGGGGGCCCGGGCTGGGTGGCGGTGGGCGACGCGTTCGGGTTCGTCGACCCGATGCTGTCGCCGGGGGTGTTCATGGCGCTCGAGGCCGCCGTGCAACTCAACGATCGGGTGCGCATCACCCGGGACGGTCGGCCCCAGGTGCAGGACCTGGTCGGCTACGAGCGCACCCTGCACGCCTGGTTCGACGGTTGGAATCGCGTGATAGAGACCTTCTACGACGGTCGCATGCTGGCCCTGCAGCGGGCCGCGCGGCAGCGTACCGTCGACGCCCACGGACCCGGCGCCCGGCTTCACCGTGCGGTGGAGGCCTGCGTGCGACGCGCGATCGCCGAGCTGGTATCCGGGACCGGCACGCGTTCGCGCCTGGCGCAGGCGGTACTGGCGCGCAGTGCCGGGCACCTGCTGCGCGACGCGGGCGAGCAGGATCTGCCGGCACGGTTCGCGGTGCGGCGACCGGACGTGCGGCGCTAGCGCGCCAGCCGTGCGGTGACCCGTTCGATCGCCGTGGCCTCGTTGCGATCGTTCCAGCGCTGCCCGATCAGGCGCCGTCCGAGGGCATCGACGTTGCGCCGCCACAGCACGTTGGTCAGCAACGCGCCCAGGATGCGGGCGTGGCTGGGAAAGGCGCGCAGCGAGACCGAGAAGCCGATGTCGTCGTACAGCACGTGGTGCCACCAGCCGTTGGGGATGTAGAGGACATCGCCGTGCGACAGATGTGCCACCTGCCCGTCGAGCCGGGCCAGGCCTGGAAAGCGTTGCAGGTCCGGTCGTTCGAAGTCGACCGCGAACAGGCTGGAGAACGAGTACGGCACCCGGTACATGTACGCCGACTGCTCCGGCGGGAACAGCAGCACCCGCTTGCGCCCGCCGAAATGGCACAGCAGGTTGTCG
>Ga0115031_1002515_pt1 | contig 13655 bp, 16 predicted proteins | sample Maine_Asex4_meta_FD_87301 | JGI IMG/M metagenome (GOLD analysis project Ga0115031, IMG submission 87301) | Marine algal microbial communities from Maine, USA - Maine_Asex4_metaG | ecosystem: Host-associated > Algae > Red algae > Unclassified | place: Maine, USA | collected 2015-01-05 | reverse complement strand
TTTTTGTTAGTTTTCTTTAAAAAATCACTGAATAATCATTTTATTGAGTTATTTTTTAGAGGAAAATAACAGAAAAAGAGCATTTCAGATAGGTATTTCTTAAAGGGTAACAAGTCTATTGATTATTACAGCATTCCTAAGGATCAAAGACACGATTATAGGCTGGCAATATTTAATGAGGAATCTTATACTTTAGAGGTGTTTACCACGTTTTAGCAGCCATGTAAAGAACCATAAATTATAAACTAAAATAACAATAAATGTTCTGGAGAAAAAAGAAACCTAGCTATCAAACGCCCCAAGTGACCGATGACACTTTTAATGAAATCGTTGCTCAGTCCAAAGTGCCTGTTTTAGTAGATTTCTACGCCAATTGGTGTGGTCCTTGCAAGATTTTAGGGCCAATTATAGATGAACTGTCGGAAGAATATGAAGGTAAAGCTTTAGTTGTCAAAGTAAATACCGAAAATAACCCAAAATTAAGTAAACACTTTAAAATAAAATCTATTCCTACCATTATGTTTGTCCATAAAGGCGAAATCGTTGAACATTTTCAAGGACTTGTTCCTAAACCGAATTTAGAAGAAATCTTGGATAAGTATATTATCGAGACAAAGAAGGAAGATTAGGTTCTATGAATTAAACTATTAGCCTTACTTTTGCGGAGACGATTTTTCATTCATTAATCTTTAGTTTATGCCCTATGAAGATGCGTTTGACCTTTTTTGGAAAGAGGTAATAGAAAGTGTAGAAAAAGCCCAGTTTGCGAAGTTAACTATGGCAAAGACCGTAGGTAAGCCTAATTTGAGAAATATATTTGTTAGACCTGTCTATTCTGAAGGTGAATTTAAAGTCTTACTTAAATTGCGCTACAGGTCTGTAGAGACCGAGGACCAAGAAGATGAACTTAGCTTAGAAGAGGCATTTGTGGTCGTAAAATCACATCTCAGAAGGTCTTTTACATCTGTTCTATTATTTACAACAAAAAAGGATATTATTTTCAAAATTAATAAAAAGGGTGCTGGTAGCATGGTCGAGTCCACGCCTACATTTAGTAAAGTTTAGTTCTACGGAATAAGCAATTAGCTTTTTTACCTGTTACAGTGTATTAAATTGGCACACGGATATTTTAAATATGAAACACGCTTTAGAAGAATTAAAATCGGGAAAATTAATTGGTTCCAAAACCTTAAAATTAGCTTGTGGTTTAAAGGAGTTTCCTGAAGAGATATTATCGCTCGCAGAAACTTTAGAAGTTTTAGATTTATCAGACAACCAATTAACTCAACTACCTGATAGTATATCTCAGCTGCAGCACTTAAGAATCATCTTTTTCGGACGTAATAATTTTACGGAGTTTCCTGCCATACTATCAAAATTTCCTGTCTTGAGTATGGTTGGCTTTAAATCTAATCAAATTCAAACTATACCTAAAAATGCATTTCCACCACTATTAAATTGGTTGATTTTAACCGATAATAAGATTGAGAAATTACCGAAGAGTATTGGTAAATGTCACCTGCTTCAAAAATGTGGATTGGCAGGTAACCAAATTGAAGCGTTACCAGTTGAAATGGCGAACTGCATAAATTTAGAACTCCTCAGAATTTCGGCTAACAAACTTAGCTCAATTCCAAAATGGTTATTTGAGTTACCTAAATTGTCTTGGGTGGCATTTGGAGGCAATCCTGCTGCATATCGAATTCAATTAAACAATGATTTAGAGTCCTTCTCATGGAAAGATTTCCGTATTAAAGAACTATTAGGAGAAGGTGCTTCGGGATTGATTTCGAAAGCAAGTTGGAATTCTAAAAAAGAGGAGGTAGCCATCAAAATTTTTAAAGGGAATGTAACTAGCGATGGCTTGCCCGAAGAGGAGATGAAAGTATCTATTGCTGTAGGAACTCATGATAATTTAATTCCTATTCTAGGGAAAATCAAAGACCATCCTGAAGATAAAAGTGGTTTAATAATGAAGCTTATATCTCCTACTTATGTCAATCTAGGCAATCCTCCAAATTTGGAAACTTGTACGCGAGATGTGTTTGATGAGAAACGTGTTTTTAAGGGAGCCGAATTATTGAAGATTGCAAAAAGTATGGCTTCCGTTTGCACCCAGTTACACAAGAAAGGAATTAAGCATGGAGATTTTTACGCACATAATATACTGATAAACAAAAAGGCAGAATGCCTTTTGGGTGATTTCGGAGCAGCTACTTTTTATGATGTCAATTCCCTTTTTGCTCCTAATATTGAACGTGTTGAGGTAAGGGCATTTGGATGTTTGCTAGAAGATGTATTAAATCTTGTTAGTGAAAATGAGCTTAATAGTGCGCTCCGTAATAAATGGCAAAAATTAATTACTGATTGTACAATTCCAGCGGTTAAATCTCGTCCTAATTTTTCTGAGATTTTAGAGGTGCTAAATCACTTTTAAAGTGATTATTAATAGACTTGTCGAATAATCCCTTTATTGAGTTATTTTTTAGAGGAAAATAGCAGAAACAGCGCATTTCAGATAGGTGTTTCTTAAAGGAGGACAAGTCTAATGGTTAATCCTTGTCCGCTGTGGCCATGATGAAAGTTTTTCTTCTTTCCTTGATTTTATTTTGACAATTTGATTTTCTTCTTTTTCGTCGATTTTGGGGCGACGACATATACAACACTTAAAAAAAATAAAAAATAGCTACAAATTGAATTACACAAAAAAGCAAGGACAATATTTAAGTTTTCTGTATTATTACCTAAAATTAAATAAAAAAGCTCCTGCACATGCTGATTTTCAAAAATATTTTGAAAGCAATCCAGCAAGTGTAAATGACATGTTGAAAAAATTAGAAAGTAAAGGGTATATAAAAAGAGAACCTGGAAAAGCAAGAAGTATAGAATTATTATTAGGAAGAGAAGACTTACCAGAATTGGATTAAGATTATTGACAAGTCAAAACTTGTCAAATTATTACAGGAAAAAAAGTATGAGAATTGGAACAAATTAATAGAAAATGAAAAAAGAAAGGAAAAATATTGAGTTCACCGATGACGAATATAAAGTCTTAGTTAAATTATTATTTTATGGGGAATGGATATTAAATGCCAATAAAATTGGGCACGAAGAAATGGACAAAGGCGCAGCAGACTTGGTAGAATATATTTACGCTAAGAAGGGAGATTTTTCATTACAGAAATGGTTCAAAGAATTAAAATATGGAGAAGAATTAAATGGACCAGTAACTTCATTACTTTTAGAAAAAGTATTTGAATACAATGAGGAAACCTTTTGGCTATATCTAATAAAGAAATTATCATTAAGAGATGCGACGAAAGAACATTTAGAAAAAGGTGGAGAAATAACAAATGAAGAAGAAATACAAGATCTTCAATGGAAATATGAAGAAAAATATGAAGACCTATTTGAGGAAAGAAAAATAGATGCATTATTTACAAAAAATGAATAAAAAAAATTTAATTTTAGGACTTGCTATTCTTATCAGCTCTTGTAATCAGAATCAATTAACAAATAACTCAAAACAAGATAATATTGCCGATACAGAATCGAAAATAAGTAGTTATCCATTAGAAAAATTGGCAAGTGGTTTTAAATGGGCCGAAGGTCCCGCTGTCGATAAGGAAGGAAATGTATATTTTACGGATGTTCGACAAAGTCTAATTTTGATTTGGACCATAGACAACAAATTAGATACTTTTCAAGTAAATTCTTATGGTACAAATGGTTTGTATTTTGACAAAGATAACAATCTACTGGCTTGTGTAATGAGAAAAAGACAGGTAACTTCTACCAGTCCCTTGGGGGAAGTAAAGGTAATTGCTTCCACATATAAAGGAGTTCAATTTAACGAACCTAATGGTTTATGGTCAGATAAAAAAGGAGGGGTTTTTTTTACGGACCCTAAATATGGAAAAAATGATAAAGATTTAAGTCAAGATGGTATGCATGTCTATTACATCAGTCCTGATCGTACTTCGATTACCCGAGTAATAGAAGATTTTGAAAACCTAATGGTCTGATTGGAACAGAAGATGGAAAAACGCTTTATGTAACTGATGCACAAGCAGGAAAAACTTATCGATACGATATTCAAGAAGATGGTTCTTTAAAAAACAAAAAATTATTTGTTGCAAGTGGTTGTGATGGAATGACTATTGACAAAAAGGGAAATGTCTATTTAAGTACAAATGGTAAACAAGCAGTAGATATATTTTCATCTCTAGGGGTTTTGTTACAATCTATACCCGTACCAGAAAGAGTGGCTAATATGTGTTTTGGAGGGAAAGATAAAAATCAATTATATATAACTGGTCAATCTTCCCTATACAGGGTTAAGGTTCAAGTGGAAGATATAAATTAATTATTACAATAGGAGAATAAATCTAATTTTTTTATAAAAAAGAAAATCGATTTCGGATTGACGGTAATATTATAGTTTTGAGAAAATGAGTATAACTTTAGGGCATTATGAATGAATATTTTAAGTCGATCATCTTACAAAAAACAGGAGCTTCTTCTTTAATTGAAAAAGAGCTGATTCAGGAATTGTGGAGTGGATACGGGAAAATCATGCGAATCGGATTAACGGATGCTGCTGTCGATAGCGTAGTAGTAAAACACGTTCAGTTGCCCAGCTATAAAAATCATCCCCGTGGATGGAATACGGATATCGGTCATCAACGAAAGGTGCAATCCTATAAAGTAGAAGCTACTTGGTATGACAAATACAGTAAAAACAGTGCTGCTCGTTTACCGCAATGTTTAGCGATTGAGACGCAAGCCGAGGAGGTGCTGATAGTGCTAGAGGATTTGGATAATGCAGGCTATCCATTACGCAAGCGGAGGGTCGAATGGGCGGAAATAGCGGCGTGTTTGGCATGGTTAGCACAATTTCACGCAAGTTACTTGGGGCAAGTGCCAGATGGACTTTGGGAAGTAGGCACCTATTGGCATTTGGAGACCAGACCTCAGGAATTAGCCGTATTGAAGGATCAAAGATTGAGGGAAGCGGCTTCTGCCATTAATGAAAAATTGAATGCGGGTGCGTACAAAACTTTTGTTCATGGGGATGCCAAGCTGGCAAACTTCTGTTTTGCGCCAGATGGACCCGTTGCTGGGGTAGATTTTCAGTATGTAGGTGGTGGATGTGGAATGAAAGATGTGGCGTATTTTATTGGAAGTTGTCTGGACGAAAGTGCCTGTGAACGTTTGGAAGCACAAATCTTAGATACCTATTTCGAGTGTTTACAAAATGAACTGGTCGAAAGAAATGATGCGCTAGAAAGGGAATGGCGGTCTTTATATCGAGTTGCCTGGGCAGACTTTCATCGCTTTCTAAAAGGATGGAGTCCCGGTCACTGGAAGCTTAATAGTTATAGTGAACGGGTTACAGCAGCAGTAATCAATGGTCTATAAAATAGTGTTGAGCCTACTCTAAAAACCTCTTTTTTGGGAAACACATAGTCACATAAGAACACATAGAATGTATAAAAAAATAATTATTAATTTTTTATACATATAACTATGTGGTCTATGTGACTATGTGTTTCATTTTTTATGTTTTTAGAGTGGACTCAGTGTTATAACCTTTACGTCCTTTTGCGTCTAGTTTCATTCAACATTCAATCATTCAAGATTCAAAATTAAATCTAATGGATTTGTTACTACTTAAGAATATAGCAATCAAAGCAGCCCGTGCCGCAGGAAAAATCATGCAGCAGTATAGGAAGGAGGAGGTTTTGGTAGAACAAAAGAAGGGAGGGGCGAGTTATGCCTCACAAGTCGTAACGGTGGTAGACAAAAAATGTGAAACCGCAATTCTGGCGCATCTATTGCCTACCTGTGACGAGTTTGATATAGGTCTTTTATCGGAAGAGACCGAAGATGATGGTAGTCGATTCGACAAAGATTTTTTTTGGTGCATTGACCCAATGGATGGAACGCTTGCTTTTATTAATAAACAACCTGGTTTTTCTGTATCTATTGCTTTAATCGCAAAAGACGGAACACCCTATATTGGAGTAGTGTTTGATCCAAGCACGGATACTTTGTATCATGCTATCAAAGGAAAGGGGGCTTATAAGAATGACCTCCCTTGGGAGATTAAGCATACAAATGACCATTTAACTTATGTGACAGATTACCAGCTAAAGGATAGCCCTCATGCAGCTAAAATAGAAAGCTTTCTAAAGGAACAGGTAGTGCAATTGAGTTTAACTAGTATAAAGGAAATTGCTGGAGCAGGTTCCGTATTGAATGGTATCCTTGTCTTGGAAAATGGTCCAGCCTGTATGTTAAAGCTTCCGAAAAAAGAAAGCGGTGGGGGGAGTGTCTGGGACTTTGCAGCGACGGCGTGTATTTATCAAGAATTAGGCTTGAGCGCAACGAATTTTGAAGGAGGAAGATTGGATTTGAATAGAAAGGATGGCGCGTTTATGAATCACCAAGGTGTCTTTTATGCTAATTTAGTAGATAAAAAAATAAGAAATGAATAAAATTCAATTTTACGGAGCCGATTGGTGTCCAGATTGCAGAAGAGCAAAAGCGTACTTAAAAGAGAACAATATAGATTATGACTTTATTGATGTTGACCTTGATGAAGCGGCAACGAAAAAAGTGGAATCTATTAATAAGGGTAAGCGGATTATTCCTACTGTTATTATTAACGAAAAATCCTATACCAATCCCAGCAATGCACAATTAGCGTCAACTTTAGGTATTAACGAAAATTTCCATATCGTACTCTATGGAGCCGATTGGTGTCCAGATTGCAGAAAATCAAAATCATTTTTGGACGATAATAAAGTAAACTATCAATTTATTGATATAGATAAAAATGAATGGTCCATTCCGATAATCACCAAAATAAATAATGGCAAACGGAAAATCCCTACTATTATCATCAATAAGGACATTGTACTGGTAGAACCTGAAAACGAAGAACTTCGACAAATACTTAAACTTGATGAAGTTAAAGAAGAAAGAATTTTTGATACCATCATCATAGGTGGCGGGGCTGCAGGACTTACCACTTCTATTTATGCCCAAAGAGACCGTTTTAATACCCTCATTTTAGAAAAAACAACAATTGGTGGAAATGCCTTTCTAACAGAAAAAATTGAGAATTATCCCGGATTTACCTCCATTTCTGGTCCCAAATTAATGGATAAAATGGAAGAGCAGGCTAGAACCTATGGAGCCACGATTAAAACGGGGGAAGAGGTTATTGCAATTGATAAAGAAGAGGAATTATTCAAAATAAAAACAAAAACGCAAGAATACCTCGGTAAAACAGTAGTGCTCTCCACAGGCTCGACATATCGTCGGTTAGGCATTCCTGGAGAAGCCGAATTAATCGGTTCGGGTGTACATTTTTGCGCTACCTGTGATGGTGCATTCTATCGAGATAAAGATATTATTGTTATAGGAGGTGGCAACTCTGCTTTGGAGGAAGGCATTTTTCTGGCCGGCTTTGTTAAAAGTGTAAAAATAATTCATATTCGTCGGGAGTTTTCAGCCACAGAAACCTATAGGGAAAAGTTGAAAACTATTAAGAATATTTCGACTTATATGAATAAAAAATCATTGGAGTTTATCGCCAATGAAGAGGGGCTATTCAAAGGTCTAAAAATAGAAGATAAGGAAACTAAAAAACAGGAAACAGTAGAAGCAGACGGAGTTTTCGTTTTTATTGGCTTAATTCCCAACACCAAACCTTTCGAAAATATTATTGAACTTAATGAAAAAGGCTTTATAAAAACAACAGGTCTTGCAAAAACGTCAAAAGACGGGATTTTTGCTGCGGGAGATTGTAGAGAAGGAGCAATTGCACAGGTAGCAGCAGCAACGGGGGAAGGTGTGTTAGCAAGTTATGGAATCAGAGATTATCTAAAATAAAACTGGCTAAAGCAATAAAATTACCAAAGAAGCCGAGAAACTAGCTTTTTAATCAATACTTAATGGTTCAAATAATTAGTATTAGGCAATAATAAAAAATAAACGAAGTGCTTAAAATATTGGGAATAATTATTCTAACATTAACGATAGTGGTCATTGGAATTTATTGGTCTTTAACTAATTTCGTAAGAGGAGGTATTTCGGGAAGAAGAGGTATCTTTGGAAAGTTACGAAAACTTAAAATTGAGATACCAATAACTTACAATATAGGTTGGTGGGCACATCAGAATGCTATGATAATAGAGGGGTTAGATATTAAAATTTTAGAGAGTAACTTAAACTTATTTAATAGCAAGTCTTTGGTCTCCTATAAGATTAAAGGAAAACTTAAACATGATGGCTCTTGGAAACCTAGTATAAAAGAAATTCACATATCGGAAAGATTAAACAAAGACACTGCACAAAATTTAAACAGAATTATAGAATTGACTCCTATTGTAGCACTGAAAGAGGATGAAAAGTTAAATGGAGGAATCGAAGAATTTGAATTTACAAATCAACATAGGATAACGTCAGGAAATTGGGGCTTAAATAGATTAAAATTCATAAGTGCGGATATAGAAAAAATAATCGAATTAAGACAATCTAAATAAAATAGACTTATTTAGAAACAAGGCTAATACTATTGCTATTAACACATATAGCATCCATTTCAGATAGATCCTTCTTAAAGAAGGACAAGTCTAGTAAGTGTTTAATTTTTTTTACGTTCCTTAGTAAATATTTAAATGAATGAAACTTAATTGTCTTTTCGGTTTAATAATAATTTTGAGTTTATTGTCTTGCGGGGACAGAAAATTACTTTATTCCAGGGCATCCAATCTTTCTACCTCATTTTTGGGTAACGCTGGTTTTATCATTGTGCTAATTTATAGAAGTATTATAACTTATCATATTTTTTATAAATACGAGACAAGATTTCGGTATGCCCAACCTTTTGGGCATGTAAAACTGGGTTAGTGCTACCATACAAATCTTCGGTGTCCAAAGTTACGTTCGGGTTTAAATCAAGTGCTAATAGGTTATCAATAATGATAAGGGCGATATACAATGGTGGTCCTTCCATTGCTTGAAAATATAGCCAACCACTATGGGCTTCCAAAATGGTTCTTTCAGGAAGGTTTTTAAAGGCAGATAGGGTAGTTGCTTCGGCTTCAAAGGAGTCAATTATTTGCTGTACTTTGGGGTGGACCTTAAAAACATCTGATACTTGACCAGAGGCGGGATAGTGCCATTGAACTTCGGCATTTTTATCATTAAAACCAATTGGAGGTACGATAATTTTGGGTGGACTCAAAATACCTTTTTTGAATTGATTGAGCGCAATTTGAACTAGTTTTTCCTCTGTATCGGAGCAACTGGGGGCATACAAGCGAGAATCGCAAAGTTTTGCCCAAGATTCGTTACGTTCGGACCAATTAACTAAGGTGAGTGTAATACCCATATTGTCATTCTTAATAGCAAATTCATCAATTTTTTTTATGAGCTTAGGGTCAAATTGTGCAGCCTCTTTGGCTACCTTATTTTCCTTTTTTATGATTTGAGCTTCAAGGAATTCTTTATGATTATACACCACGCCCTTTTTGAGTAAGGATTTTCCTTCCATGATATATTTCAACAGTAAAACTTCATCAACGTCATCTTCCGAATCTATTAGTTTTGGATTCAGCCAATCTGGATTCCCTTCATTGAATACATCACGTTGAAACATTTTATAGTTCCCTTCCGCATACATGTCGTGGTCGCTCGACAACCAAACCTCGCCGCTTGCATCGCCCGTAACTTTAAGTGAACCGTCATTATAATATCCGAATACAGTTTGCTCAACAGAAAGGTTACCATCTATGACGATATGACTATTGTGCTTGGCAAAACTTTTGGCAAAAACATTCCCTAAAATAAGCGTGCCACCGGGATAACTATCGGTCAATTGACTCAGTATACCTGATACCCTAACCTCGCCTTCGATAATAACGCCTGCCACGTTGCCGAGGTCAACCAATTCTTCCAAATCAAGGTTGCCATCGTATGTAAGACCATTAGCGAAATGAAAAATAGCATAGTTTGTATCTCCATAGAAATACTCGACATTAGGTAGTTTCATAAAGCCACCATATACCTCATGGTCTACAGTTTCTTTGGTTCTTAGAATATTAGCTTTTGAACCTTCAATGATTTTTGGTAATCCTTTTTTTTGCTCAAACCCTTTTTCAATCTTTTCATAAGTCAGCCTGTTACAATAAGAATCAACTTTCGACGAGTCCAAAGGAATTTCAAAAACTAAACAAGGTTTACCGATAAGACCTCGGCGAATGCGTATTCCTGTATCTTGTGTGGTGAGTTCGAAAAACAATTGCTTTTTTTGATGTTCTGAATAGAAAGTTACCATAGCTGCTATTTTATCTTTTTTGGCAGAATTTTGAATGGGGACACAGATTCAAAATTCAAAATTATCCTACGCCGTTAAAAATTGATTACATCGATGAAGTAGGCATAGAGAAAAAGTCCGATAACCAGAATGCTTTCTACCACGCATAATTTCAAATAAGAAATATTGAATCGTTGCAAAAGGTAGTCTATACTAATCATAGCAACTGCTAAAATAATTAGGACCATCGGCCAAAAATTGTTTAGTTGGTCTCCGCCTTGTGCTTGTTTAAAACTAAAGTTGAATATTCCAAAGAGCAAAAAACACAGGGCAATTATATTAAAAGGTGTTATATTGTAAGTCATAAATGATAATTTTTAGAACGACCTATTTATTTTTTCATCGCTACTATTATCTGATAAATATAAATTCTTGAACCTTTTTAATTTCTTCATATTGATGACTCTATTTCTATACAAAAAATCTATTTCTTAACGGGCGTGGGACTAATTTTGCTATTTTGAATCTTAATGAAAGAAAGGATTAAGAAAGTAAGAGAGACAAATTCAATAAAAATTCTTCCCCAATGCCAATAACTCCAAGTAATTAATTCATTTTTTAATTCTGTATCAGAGAGGGCTGATTGATAAAATAATTCATTGGTATCTTTGAAATAAAGGTAAAAAGAAGAGACAAAAAGGATTGCAAAAAATGAAGAAATTAGCGCAAACATAAAAGCATTAGAATTCGTTAACTTACAATAAATAACAAGAAAAATAGGTATTATAGCAGCAATTACAGTGAGAACGGTATAAAAAAGACCAATAGAAGGACCAAATTCCTTGTAATAGGAATAAAAATCAGCCGAAGATAAAGATTGCCAGAATGGAACAAGAAGGACACCTTCTGTAATTTGACAACCAATAAAAATGGAGAAAATAGCTGTCAAAAAATATAGCAAAAACTGTTTCATAATTTTAATTGTGAGGACAAAGAATAAAATCAAATTTAGATGAAAAATTGATTTAATTTGAATAAATAGGCATAGGATAACAAATTTAGAAATATGAAATATAAAAAACCAAGAAGAGAATTTATTAAATATGGAATAAAAACAGGAATAGTCTTCCCATTATTATTTACAAGCTTTAACAGCTGTAATTCCAGAAAGGAAGAGCAGAAAGAGAATCCGAAATCAAAAGCTAAGAATAAGCCTCTAAAAATTCTCATTCTTGGTGGAACGAGTTTTTTAGGCCCACATCAAATCTCCTATTCGATGAAAAGAGGCCATTCCATCTCTATATTTACAAGGGGAAAGACCAAATCCACAATTCATAAAGAGTTATATGATAATGTTGAGCAACTAATTGGTGATAGAAAAAAAAATCATCAGTTAAAACAGTCTGTTTGGCTTGTTTATTATAGGGTATCAACAAAAATACCTTCTCTTAGTTGGAGTGAAGCAGTGGATGAAGCACTTTGCTTTGGGTGGATAGATAGTACTAAAAAGACGATTGATGAAGAAAGGTATATGCAATATTTCAGCAGAAGAAAACCTAATAGCACCTGGTCAAAAGTAAATAAAGACAAAGTTGCCAATCTCCTCCAAAATAACCTAATAACAAAAGCAGGTTTTGACAGTATCGAAACGGCTAAGCAAAATGGAACATGGACATTAATGGATGATGTTGAAAAATTGATTATACCAGAGGATTTAAAAGTTGCGTTGAATAAAACTAAAGGTTCAATGGAATTTTTTCAGTCTCAAACAAAATCAACTAAAAAGGGAATGTTGTATTGGGTGGTAATTGCTAAAAGAATGGAAACCAGAAATGAAGAGAATTGCAGAAATAGCACGATCGGCTGCGAAAGGATTACGACCAAATCAATTTAAATGAAAAAACGGCTTATAATAAAAGCTAAAACGGCAAAAAAGCTATGCGGACTACTGTGGTTCTAGTATCCATTAAAAAATGAAAAAAGACAAATACTTATTTAAATCAGATAGGCTCGGATTTCGCAATTGGACGGATAATGATTTGGAAGAATTCGCGAAGTTAAATGCTGATGAACAAGTAATGGAGCACTTTCCTAAAACCCTATCGAAAAAAGAAGTGGAGGAACTCATAGATAATCTCCAGAATCATTTTGTTAAAAATGGCTTCACTTACTACGCAACAGAAATATTAGAAACAAAAGAATTTATTGGGATGATAGGTCTTGCATTTCAAGAATATAAAACAGAATTCACTCCTGCTATTGATATTGGGTGGCGATTAAAAAGAAATGCTTGGGGAAAAGGATATGCAACCGAAGGCGCAAAGAGATGTCTTGATTATGCATTTAATGAATTAGATATAAATAAAATCATATCAGTCTGCACGATAAACAATAAGAAATCTGAAAACGTTATGAAGAAAATAGGAATGGCAAAAAAAGGAGAATTTAATCATCCTGAATTGATTAATCATCCCGAATATGAAAAACATTTTTGTTACGAAATACTTAGGAATAACGTAACTAGCTAGGAGGTTCTTTTTAGGAAGAAAAAAAATTTTTCTTCCCAAAAATAAATCTCATCCTTGCTGTGGTTGGGAGATTTATTTTTTCTGATTTTTTATTCAAAAAATCAGAAAAAATAAACCCTCTTGGCTAGTTACGAAATAACAACGAAAAAATATAGATAACTATTCAGAACAGTTAGAAATATAGGATAAAAAACAATGGAAATGGTCAGAACAATTCTAATGATATTTGGATGTATATTATGTTTTAATTTAAATGGTCAAAATATGGAAAAGTACAAATGGGAAAACAGGATTTTAATCGTAAAAACTAAAGAGGAGCAGTCTGACATATATCAAAAACAGATAGCAGTGTTTAGCTCTGCGGCAGCGCTATTAAAAGACAGAAAATTAGTACTGTATCAAATAGTAGGGTCAAACTACCAATTAACCGATTATAAAAAGGGAGGTAAAGAGGAATCTGGAGAAGTATCAGCACAGGTAGCAGAAGAACTATTGAATGAGCAACACTCATTTGAAGTCATCTTAATTGGATTAGATGGAGGCGTAAAACTTCGAAAAACAGACCTATTAACGAAAGAAGAATTATGTAATAAAATTGATTCGATGCCAATGAGACAGGCAGAATTAAAAAGTAGAAATAGAAAAAAATAAATTAAGTAACGATAAAAAAATAACTTGAGCCTGCTCCGAAAAGTCGTTTAGAGCGCAATTTGACAAATTTTTAGAATTTGTCAAATTTACAAATTACTAATTTACAGAGGTTTATAAATATGTCAAATTCTAAAAATTTGACATAT
>Ga0115031_1002514_pt1 | contig 13655 bp, 9 predicted proteins | sample Maine_Asex4_meta_FD_87301 | JGI IMG/M metagenome (GOLD analysis project Ga0115031, IMG submission 87301) | Marine algal microbial communities from Maine, USA - Maine_Asex4_metaG | ecosystem: Host-associated > Algae > Red algae > Unclassified | place: Maine, USA | collected 2015-01-05 | reverse complement strand
TTTGAGTGCCTTATGAGGCGTTATTTTACCGCATAGCCTTAGCTACGTGGAAAAATCACAACAATTAAGTCACCAAAAGAATGACAGAGAATTGTTAAGTTATTTTTGTCAGACTACTTAAACCAAAGAAAGCGCTAAAAACTCTTGTACCGTTGACAAGGCTTCTTTCTTAGCAACATCTAATTTGTCGTTGACAATCACACAATCAAAATCATTTTCGTACTCCAACTCCAAAGTAGCTCTTTTTATCCTCCTTTGAAGGCTCTCGAAGCTTTCCGTTTTACGATTTTTGAGTCTTTCAATTAGAACTTCTAGTGATGGAGGCTTAATATAAATAGCTAAGGCTCGATCGCCATAAAAGTTTTTAATATTGGTGGCTCCTTTAACATCAACATCAAAAATGACTTGGTGCCCCGAAGACCAAATTCTATCAACTTCCTTTTTGAGTGTTCCATAACAACAGTCAGCATAGACTTCTTCCCACTCAAGAAAATCGCCAGTCGCCACCTTATCAAAAAAGTCTTTTTTAGAGAGAAAATAATAATCTTGACCGTTTACTTCGCTGTCTCGTTTGGGACGAGTAGTTGCCGAAATGGAAAATTGAAGTGCTGGAATTTGGGAGAGAAGATGACGTACCAAGGTTGTTTTGCCGGCACCTGAGGGCGCTGTGAAGATAACAACTCTTCTTTCTGATGTTGGAATGGCTGTTTTATTAAAAAGCATTTTTTGCATCAATTTTTTCAAAAAAATTTTCATTACTAAGCTTCCTTCCTCTCAAAGTGAAAAACACAACTTATAATACGTTTGCCAATTGCTCTTTTATCTTTTCTAATTCATTTTTCATTTCAACTACTTCTCTTTGCATCTGCTGATTGTTAGCCTTAGAGCCTATGGTATTTATTTCTCTACCTATTTCTTGAACTATAAAGTTGAGCTTCTTACCCTTAGAGATTTTTTCTGTATTTAATTCATCCAAAAACATCGCACAATTGTGTGCAAGTCTAACGATTTCTTCGTTTATATCTAATTTTTCCAAATAATAAATCAATTCTTGTTCAAACCGATTTTGATCTATGTCTTTTTTTTGCTCAATTTTATCCAAAGATGAACGCATACGCTCTTTGGTTTGAGCAATTCGTTCTGGCGCAAGAATTTTTACTGCTTCCAAATGACTTAATATGGCATTGATTTGCCTTTTAAAATCATTTTCCAAGCTTTTTCCTTCATTTTCTCTATACTTAATCAGTCGATCAATGGCTTCTTTGCACAAATCGGCAAGTATTTCTTTCTCATCATCAGAAATTTCTGTTTCACTCAACAAAGCATTGGGAAGCGTCATCGTTATACGCAAAATCTCTGTATTGGGTAAATCCAATTCACTAGAAAGCTTTTTTAGAGCAAGTGCATGGGTATGAATAAAATTGGTATTGAACTGAACAGGCGCATCGCCCACAATATCAACGGTAAGAAACAAGTCTATTTTGCCACGAAGAAGGTTTTTAGAAACCAACTTACGTAAATCCATTTCTTGGGATTTGTAAGAGATGGGCGCTCTGAAGTTTACGTCAAACTGTTTACCATTTAGGGCACGGATTTCCATTGTGAGTTTTTTGAAACCCGCTTCTGTACTAGCGTTCCCATATCCGGTCATTGAGTGGAGCATATTGGCGACAAAGATAGTTTAATGTTCCGAAAATACAAGATTAATTTTTAAGCTGCTAAAATCAACAGGACATCAATATCATAGGACAACGAGCTGTTGAGAGATAATGGCATTTTTAAATCTTTTGTTCAACCTAAAAGTAAAATGTATTAAAGTCTCAATATCAGTAGTGATTATAGAACCGAACGTTACCCATCTAAAGTTGCCTAATATTTTTCCAAATCCACCCCTCAACCGCAGCGGCGGACCGTTACGCTCGGGGTTGGGACTAATCGTACCCCGAGCGTACGGTTCGTCGCTACGATCGAGGGGTACATGCAACGAAGCAGTTCGGCAACCTTAGACGGGTAGCCCAACTGAACACTCAAAGTCCCGAACATACATCCTTTTATGAAATCCGGCTCCAAGCCAACTTTGCTTTGTTGTTTTTATTTTGTAAAAATGCCTTTAGTGGCTCGTGTTCTGGTTTTGCCAAATCTGGGTCTTCTTGTAACAACTGAGCAGCAATTTCACGAACCTCCACCAACAAGGCATTGTCTTCTATAACATTGGCGAGTTTCAAGCCCAGTTTTCCACTTTGAATCGTTCCTTCAATATCACCTGGACCACGCAATTCCATATCGACTTCTGCGATTTTAAAACCATCGTTGGTTGCCGTCATTGTTTTAATACGCTTGCGAGAATCCGCCGACATTTTTACATCTGTCAATAAAATACAATAAGATTGTTCGCCTCCACGTCCTACTCTTCCCCTCAACTGGTGTAATTGCGACAAGCCAAAACGCTGGGCACTTTCAATGATCATAACAGTCGCATTGGGCACATCTACGCCCACTTCAATAACGGTTGTTGCCACCATAATTTGCGTCTCTTTATTTTTAAAACGCTGCATTTCGAATTCTTTATCATCGGCGTGCATTTGCCCATGAACAATGCTTATCTGGTAATTTGGTGCTGGAAAAGCACGTTGAATGCTCTCATATCCTTCCATCAAATTGTTGTAATTAAAATGCTCAGATTCTTCAATCAACGGATAAACAATATAAACCTGTCGCCCTTTGGTGATTTCGTCTTTCATAAAACCAAAAATGCGTAAGCGGTCTTTTTCATAGCGGTGGACGGTCTTAATTGCCTTCCGGCCTGGAGGAAGTTCATCGATTACAGACACATCCAAATCTCCATAAAGCGTCATTGCCAATGTTCTGGGAATGGGTGTTGCTGTCATAACCAATACATGGGGAAGTGCTCTGGAGTTCTTTGTCCAAAGTTTTGAACGCTGCTTGACCCCAAAACGATGTTGCTCATCAATGATGACCATGCCCAATTGTTTGTACACAACGTAATCTTCGATTAAGGCATGCGTACCAATAAGAATATCTATCAATCCCAATTCAAGGGCTTCCAGCAATCGCCTTCTTTTTTTCCCTTTTACGCTTCCCGTTAATATCTCTACCCTCAAATCCAATTCCTCCAACATATTGCTGATGCCTTCATAATGTTGATAGGCAAGAATTTCTGTAGGCGCCATCATACAAGTCTGATAGCCATTGTCTATCGCCATCAACATCGTAAGCAAACCCACGATGGTTTTTCCACTACCCACATCTCCTTGTAGTAGCCGATTCATTTGCGACCCAGTTGTGGTATCTTTTCTAATCTCCTTTAACACCCTTTTTTGTGCGCCTGTTAGTTCAAAAGGCAAGAGCTTATAAAATCCATTAAACGCATCGCCTACTTTTTGGAAGAAAATGCCAGGCAGTCTTTTCCTAAAATGTTTGGTTTGCAACAAACGCATTTGAAAAAAGAAGAATTCTTCAAACTTTAATCTTCTTTGTGCTTCAAAAATTCCCTCCTCACTTTCAGGGTTGTGAATATTTATAACCGCTTTGTACCTACTGATTAATTTATTGCGTCCCAATATGGAAGGTGGTAAAATTTCAGGAACGTCTTCAGGATAAAGTTGATCGACCAAATTTCGAGTCAATTTGGCAATCCCTTTGCTGTCGAGTATTTTCTTTTTGAGTTTTTCAGAACTGTTGTAAACAGGCAACCAACGGTCGGCAAGTGTGATGGGCTTATTATCTACCAGCTCCAATTCAGGATGCACAAAATTGCCAATTCCCCTAAAAAAAGTAGGTTTGCCAAAAACGAGGTAATCTTTGTTAATGACAAGGCTGTTCTGGAAGTAGGTAACTCCTTTGAACCAAACCAAATCAATGGACCCTGTTGGGTCTTTTAACGTGGCAACAAGGCGTTGCTTGCCATATCCCCCTTGCCCCTCAATGCGAATATTAATGATTTGCCCTCTTAGCTGAACAATTTGGCTTTCGGGCGTAATCTCCGAAATTCGGGTGATTTTGGTTTTATCAACATACCGAAAAGGATAATGCTGGAGTAAATCTCCGAAGTTTTCTATTTGTAATTCTTTTCGTAATGCTTCTCCCTTAGCTGGCCCAACTCCTTTTAGATATTCTATTGGAGTGAGCATTTTGTTTTTTGGTTCTTTACTCACGCTTTTCAACTTTTAGTAAAACTTTCAGGTATCTGTATACCTAAATTTTCTTAGATCTTGTAAATACACACTTTTCTTTCTTGAAATAATATCCCTACAAATTTACAAGATTTTATCGTAAAAATAAAAACCTAAAGCACAAGCAAACATGTATAAAATAGTTATGACTAGATGTAGTACTTTTGGAAGTAGAAAAACGAAAATTATGAAACTTTATATGTCTTTTTTGTGTCTCTTATTATTCTTAGGAGCACCTTTGTTTGGACAATCGGTAGACCTACGTTTTGTGCCCTCCGAAAGCAGCACTGAAACAGTCTATTGTGTTAACATTCAAATCAATGGTCAAGATGGAGCAGATTATATAGGCATTTCAACCATTCGTTTTGGATACAATCCCGATGTCATTCGATTCAGCGGAAATACAGAAGATGTAACGCAGGGAAGTTATACTTCTATAAACTTCGATTCTAACCAACAAGATTTACATCCTGATTGTGAAACGCCTTTTGGCTTTAATCCTTACTCGTCTCATAGCATAGACGGATTGGCTCCGGGAGATGTGTTGATAACGATGGCGTTGCTCAATGCGACTCCTCCTTCTGGTTCGCCTGTTTTTGCCTGTCCAGCGATTGAAAGTACTTGGATAGATGTATCAGAAGTATGCTTCGAGGTCCTCGATGCTTTTGCCGATCCTGAATTCCAATTTATAGGAGTGGAAGATGGTGATGCTTCAGGAGAATCTACAGGTACCAATTTCAATACCCATTTTAACAATCCGAATACAAAATATCTAAATGGTACATTTAATCCATTAAACACCCCTTTTGTAGACATTCTTGAAGATTCTCTGGTTGTTTGCATATTTGAAGATCCGCTAGAATTACCTTGGATTCAAGACTTGATTACCAACGGAACACCTTGCGAAGTAGATCAAATAAATATGTTTGATTTTGAGGGTGAAACTTATTTTGAAGTGGTTCCAAATTTTGGCGGTCCAATGCCTTTGTGTCCAGCTGATTTTCCAATCAATTATTACGACTGTGAAGGCGTTTTACTTTGTGTCATTGGTAATCTTCCTCCAGGAGAATTAGAATGTCCCGATGGCTTAGTCGCAGCTACTAGTAATGATGAAACCATTTTCCAATACTTGGCTGGATGTACAAATGAATGTGCCCTAAATTACAATGAAAATGCAACAGAAGACAATGGTTCTTGTGAATATCCTGATTGTGATGACAACAACGTAAATACCATTGATAGTTTTGATGCAATGAATTGTGAGTGTATCAACGAACCAGTCATACTTAATTGCCCAACAAGTGATTTTAACAATCCAGTATTAGAATTATTGTGTTCGGGAGATGTGCCTACTTTTCCAACAAATTTTACCATAAGTGATCCAGAAGGAACGCAAGTAGGGACCGTTGAATGGTATGATGGAACAAACGTATTCACTGATAATGTTGTCAGCGAATTATTTCAAACCCAAATAGGTTGTAGTCCAAGTAGCATTACAACGGTTTATGCTTTTGTTGGTTGCGATTCTAATTCGGATGGCATAATTGACGAATACATTCAAGTTGCCGAACACCAATTCCAAGTTTATCCAGCAATACAAAGCCCAACCATATCTGGTCCTTTTATAGATATGTCGGGCAATTGTATGTATACCATTGATCCAGCTTGTCCGGATGATTTGCTGGACATAACAAGCTTTGTGTTGTCTGCTGGTGATTCAGGTGGAATGCTGACTGTTGTGCCTACTTCTGTTTTTGTTGAAAATCCATGTGCTGTTCAAGCATTTGATTTTGTTTATGATGGATGTGCAGGAGGAAGTGGTTGTACCGATCCATGCGCACCCAACTTTGATCCAATTGCAACCATTGACGATGGCTCTTGTCAACCCTATGATGATACTTGCGATGCTGACATTTGTACGAATGGAGGGATTTATATTTGGGATGCAACTGCTTGTGAATGTGTTTTGGAAACCGCAACAATCGAGGGTTGTACGGATGCAACTGCTTGTAACTTTGATGCAATTGCGAATTGTGACGATGGAAGCTGTGCAGAGAATGATTGTGAAGGAGAATGTGGAGGCACTGCCGTATCGGGTTCGCCTTGTGATGACGGAGATCCTACGACCACTGGCGAAGTATGGGACATCAACTGTGCGTGTGTCGGAGAAGCAATCCTAGGCTGTACCGATCCTTGTGCAGAGAATTACGATCCCAATGCCACCGTGGATACTGGATGTATTTATCCCGATTGTGAAGACGATTGCGAATTCATTATTGGACAATTTGATTTGGGGCTTTGTGAATGTGTCTATTACGAAGACACAATTGCCATCTCTGATGATTGCCCACTAACAACAGAAATATTCGATTCATTAGAATGTGAGGTAATGGTTGTTGTCTCAGATGTAAGCGATGGGTGTGATTTAACGATAGATTTCTTCGATGCCGCAAACTGTCAAATCATCAACGAACCACCTTCTTGCGACGATGCAAACGACAATACGACCGATTCGTTCGATTTGCTCAACTGTGAATGTATCAACGATCCAATGTTGGTTGAAGGTTGTACCGATCCTTGTGCGCCCAATTATAATGCAGATGCTGTATTAGATGATGGCAGTTGTGATGCTTATGATACGACTTGCGATACCGATATCTGTACCAATGGTGGAAGCTATATTTGGGATATGAATACTTGTACTTGTATCCTGGAAACAGCGACGGTATTGGGTTGCATGGACCCAACAGCAGAGAACTACAATGCCGATGCGAATTGTGAGGCAGGTATTGATTGTATCATGGTTTCAATTGAATCAATCGCCTTTGATCCTATTAGTATTTCTCCAAATCCAGCGAGCTACTTTGTAAGCTTCCGCTTTGAACCTTTAACAGAGTCTAGCAATCTTTATTTCTATAATGTTGTGGGTAAAATGGTAAAAATGGAAGCGCTTGAAAAAGGAATACAAGAGCAAACCATATTCCTTCAAGACTTTCCGTCAGGTATTTATTTTTGGAAAATCAATGGTGTTGGTGGGAAATTGGTTGTAAAGTAAGATTTTGAGATATCGGGACTCTTTTAAGAATAGATGTTAGATACTAGATTTGAAATTTAAAAAAGCCTCATTCACGCTCAAATTTTGAGCATGAATGAGGCTTTGATTTTAATACCTTTATAAATTCAAACCCTAAAAGACACTCAACTTCCCATTCGCTACAGCATTACCTGCTTGTAATCGAATATAGTAAGTTCCCTGTGTGAAATCTTTTGTATCAATGGTTATTTGCTGTAATCCTTTATCTAGTTGTCCTTTGTCAATGGTCGCAACTTGCTGACCTTTTTCATCATAAACAGCTATCAATACTTTGCCGCTTTCGAGCATATTAAAAGAAACCATAGTCTGCTTTACGGCAGGATTTGGCGCCATCGTTAAGCTTTCTCTAACAATACTGAGTGGTTGAACAAACACATCAGCATCTACCAAAGTAGTATCGCTGTTTGCTAATTTTTCGGTAGTGTAAAAACGGAATTCTCCTCTACCCAAATTGATTTGTGATTCGGTGTCACTGACCATCAGACTGTCACCTGAAAAGAAGTCGTACCACATACCTGCTGCTGGGAACCTCGGGTTAATAGCTGTGGGTTCTACCCCAAAATTACCAATCAAATTGACATCCATTGTCTCGTGGCGTAGGGTAATTCTTTTGCCAAATCCACCCACTGATAAATCTACATTATCGGTATAAAACACCTCTTGCTCTCGTTTTAATTCTGCCATTTTACTATAAAAATCATACAACGATTTGCGGTTGGGTTCACTGTAGTATTCCCATTTTACAGGCTTGTTACATACCCTACAAGGATTGTCAATAGAGATGTCGTAACCCAATTCTCCAAACTGCCAGATCATTTTAGCCCCAGGAATGGCATAATAAAAGGCAGCAGCCATTTTGGCTCTTTCCAATGCTACATCTAAATTTTTAATATCATAAAATCCATTGTTTCCTACATTGCCAAATTGCTGAGCCTTATACATCATTCTTTCTTCATCATGGCTTTCCATATAGCTTACTAGATTGGGAAAGTTGTAACCTCTGCTTCCATAATACGATGAGTTAAAGTTCGAGATATAACCAATGGTGGTTTCTGTATAATCGTGGTTGGCGTTGCCCCAAATCATTAGCCCATAATCTGCCAATTCTTTTTCTTCATCGTTGTTGGCAAAATGCTCTAGAATTGGATAAAAACCTGGAGAAAGCGTTTCCATATAATCGTTGAGGTCTTTCCACAACTGAACACGATTGGCGTCGTATTGTCCCCAAGCTCCTGTATTACCAAGTGTATTGTTTTGGGTAAAACCTTTAGATAAGTCAAAACGATAGCCATCAATATTGTATTCGTTGATCCAATATTCAATCACTCTTTGGGTAAAATCTATGGTCGCTTGTGATTCATGGTTCATATCAAAACCAACATTAAAATCGTGTCGGGCTATGGCATTTATATAAGGATTGTTATTTAATGGATACATTTGTACCAAAGGCGATTGACCAAATTGGTGATTCAGTACAATGTCCAAAATAATGGCGATGCCTCTTTCGTGACAAGCGTCTATCAACTCCTTAAATTTATTGGGTGTTCCATAATATTTATCCAAAGCCAACATAAACGAAGGATTGTATCCCCAACTCTCATTTCCCTCAAATTCCATAACAGGCATAAACTCTATGGCATTTACACCCAAAGTAGTTAAATAATCAAGCGTATCCAGTAAGAATTGATAGTTTCTATCTGTACTAAAGTCTCTAACCAATAACTCATAAATAACCAAGTCTTTACGATCTGGTCGCTCAAAGTCGGTTATTTGCCATTCATAAGGTGTTTGTGCTGTTTGTAAAACCGATACATTGCCATTGGCAAATCCAAAAGGATAAGGTTTTAAATTTGGATATGTTTCGGCAGGAATGCCGCCATCGTCATCAGGATCTAAAATCTTTTCACACAAAGGATCGGCTATGGTTAAGTCGCCATCTAAAAGATACTGATAAGCGTATTCTTGTCCAGGAGTTAAGCCACCTATTTCCAACCAAAAGCGTCTGCCGTCTGGTGTTTTTTTCATTTGATAAGCGGGACTTGGAATCCAATTGTTGAATTCTCCAACGACATGAATAACGTCTTTGCCTTCTGCCCAAAGGCTTAAGACTGCTGTTTCATCATCTATATAATTAACCCCATCTATTATGTTTTCAGGACGTTCCTCTAAAACAGTAGTGACAGTCGGTACAATTACAATCGTCTCTACGATTTCTTGTCCATCTACCGAAATGGTAATTTCCAGATTGTGGATTTGATCATCGGCTAACAAATACTCGTAATCAATTTCATCATTGGTATCTGTAAAAATGCTTGTTCCATTGTCGGTAATTGTGATGTTGGAATTAAGTGAAATATTTAGTAAAATATTTACAGATTGGTTCACAGATAAAAACTGATAGGCTCCTGTCGGATTGTTTAAAACAGCTGCCAAACCACCTTGAAACACATCCACAAAAATATCGCTGGCACCAGCATCTTTACCTTCTAAGGTTCCAGCACCATTTCGAAAGACAAAAGCCAGCTTTTCTACGGTTATACCTGCTTCTACTTGATAAAAATCGGCAATATTGTCGATGGTAAAACTATAAATATTGTCTCCAACAGAAGTTAGTGCATAATCGGGATTTTCGGTTCCCCACTGACTAAATACATTTTTCCAATCCGAAGTAGAAGTGCTTTCATTGGTAATGATGCCCGTATGGGCATAAATGGTTCCGTCAAAATCAGCCAAACCCCCAGTGCCTTGTGTCGCATCATAAAAGAGTGTTACACCACCATCGGCTGTAAAGAAAACAGGATCTGCCGAAATTATTTGGGAGAAACTGCTGGTCGTATAAAGACAGAGTAAGAATAATATTGAACATAAAAAGCGCATAGTATTAATTTGTTGGTTTTAAAAAAAATAGGTGTTCTTTGGGTATGTAACCAAATAATCAAGTTGTTGTTCTGATTATTGGAACAATAAGATATAAAAATAATGATAAAAAGCGAGTAGGACAAACGACTTTAGGCAAATTTTAACACCGTTTATTTTGAAAACAAGGTCTAAGTTTGTTTGTCGTTGTGGAGTTTTATAAAACAGATGGTTATCCGTCTAAGGTTGCTTAATACTTTTTCAAATCCACCCCTCGACCGCAGCGGCGGACCGTTCCGCTCGGAGTTCGGACTAATCGTACCCCGAGCGTAGCCGAGGGGTACATGCAACGAAGCAGTTCGGCAACTTTAGACGGTAGCCAAACAGATTGCTAATATGCTGAGATTGATTTATGTAAAATCAATTGGGATTCCAGAATTCAAATTCTGGATTGGTAAATTCTTCTAAACTCCAAACCATATCTGATACCTTAATATCGAACCAATTGCTGAACATTTCGTACGTTCGATTGGCAGGCCAGAACATTGGATCACTTACATATACGCTTAACTCGTTTTGAAAAAATACTTCAAAGTTTTTTTCTATGCAATTGTCCAAATATTGACCAAAATAAGTAGGAGGAATCAAATAGATATTGTTTGATTCTTTGTCTTCATCTTTAAGACTGGACCATTGCAGTTTTTTTTCAACATTTTTTACCCATTCCCAAAAAGCTTCTTTAGGGACAACTTCCAAGGCAAAACGATTAAATGGTTCTAGGTTAAACAATTTTTTTTACCAAAAGTACTTCAATAAGCAAAAAAAACAAATATTTTATATGAAGTAATGCATCTTGTCTAAAGGATAATAACAAAGTGAAAAACAAGTCTATACATAAATAGCACAGACGAGAATTTTTCAACTTTATTTTATTATCACCATCAAATATTGTATTATTGTTTGACATTTATTTAGACACTTAAATCAATGGGATTTCGAGATTACGGAATATCTTTCACTCACATTAAATAAAACCAATATGCCAATACAAAAGCCTTTTAATCTTCAAAAATGGGTAGAAGAAAACAGAGATAAATTAAAACCACCTGTTGGCAACAAAAATCTCTATCCTTTGGGAGAAGATTATATTGTGATGGTGGTGGCTGGTCCCAATGCTCGAAAAGATTACCATTACAATGAAACAGAAGAGTTGTTTTATCAGCTCGAAGGAAACATCACTGTTCGAATTCAAGAAGATGGTAAGCCCGTTGATATGAATCTCGGTCCTGGCGATATGTTTTTACTTCCTGCAAAAGTGCCTCATTCGCCTATGCGATCTGCTGGTTCTATTGGGCTGGTTGTAGAACGGGTTCGAAAAAATTTAGAGGCAAAAGATGGCCTGATGTGGTTTTGTGACAACTGTAACAATCGCATCTATGAATCTTATTTTCCACTTACCAATATCGAAAAAGATTTTTTGGCGGTTTTTGATGCGTTTTATGCTTCTAAAGAACTGCGTACTTGTGACAACTGTGGAACAGTGATGGATGCGCCTGATCGTTATAAGGTTAAATAGTGGTTGGGGATTATCTGCGATTTTTTTGACTACTTATGGTATTTTATATTGACCGTTTGTGTTAGCCACTTGCGTTTTTTAGTGACTACTTAGGGTGCGCTTATACTTGCATTTTGGGAATTTTTCGTTGTTAATGAAACATTCCTACTATGAATTTATATAAAACAACCATTGCTTGGGTGGACGATTTTGTTGGGTTGGTCTATCCGGATGTATGCTATGCATGTGGCGGAAGATTGATTAAAACAGAACAGGTCGTTTGTCTTGAATGTCTCCACGCACTTCCTAAAACCTTTTTCCAAAAAGATCGTGTCAATCTGGTTTCTCAGAGATTGGCGGGTCGCATTCCATTCGAAGAAGCCGCAGCCATCTATTTTTATGCTAAAAGAGGGCGTCTTCAAAAACTCATTCATTTACTAAAATACAAAAGTAAATACGAAGTTGGTTTGCGATTGGGGCAAGAAATCGGGCGCATTATTTGGCAAGAAACTCAATGGCAACAAATAGATTACCTGATTCCTGTTCCTTTACACCCCAAAAAAATCAAAAAGCGAGGCTACAATCAATCTATGGCGATTGCAGAAGGGATAAGCGATAAAACCAATTTGCCCATTTTAGGCAATGCCATTGGTCGTAGAATCGATAATGTTTCTCAAACCAAAAAAGCTTCTGTACACGGAAGGTGGGAAAACGTAAAGGACATCTTTGAAGCTAGAAACGTAAAGGGGTTAAAGGGTAAGCATCTATTGATTATTGACGATGTGGTTACAACTGGTGCCACAATGGAAGCCTGCGGTGTACATTTGATTGATGCTGTCCCCAATGTGAAAATTAGTTTTTTGGCGGTTGCTTGTGCCGAAATTTTTTAAATAATGGGATATGGAAATTATGGGATGTCGAAATTTAGATGCTTTTTATTAAAACAAAAAACCGCCATTATTCCTAAGAACAATGGCGGTTTTGTTTCGGTTGTTAATGGGAGAAAACTATCTCACCAACAACAAACTTTTCGTCGTTACTGCATTAGGAGATTCCAATACATAGAAGTATTGCCCCGTAGGTGCAACTGCTCCACTTTGATTGGTACCATCCCAAAGTACATCGTATGTACCTGCACTGTGAAAATCATTTGCCAATACTTTTACAACTTGACCAACCAAGTTATAAATGGTAAGGCTCACTTCTTCATCAGAAGTAGCGTAACTAATGGTTGTACGACCAGGAGCAGGGTTTGGATAAGCAACCGCTGTATTGGTTACTTCTAATTCCTCAATACCAGCAAATCCAGCAGCCCAGTTAGCTGTTACACCTGCGAATGCAGAACCATCTGATTGCAAAGCAAAAGGAGAATCGGTATCTATACCATTTAAGAAAATGTCGGTACCAGCATCGTCTTTACCTTCCATTACACCATCAGCACTACGGAAAACCATCCCGATAATACCAATCTCGTCATCTTCAGCCAATCCGTAAAAATCACGAACATCTATCGTAATTTCCCATTTGTCGGTTTCGCCTTCAACAGCAGTCATCTCACCAATACCGTTGTCTTCTCCCCACATTTGACCTTCTGGTTCATTTAACCAAGTATTTGCTCCTGAGTGCATATACACTTTATCGGCACCTTGCAATGTTGACGTTCCCATACTTGCATCATATACAATGCGGATAAAGTCTGACTGTGCTTGAGTAGACACAACCATCAGCATTACAAAAATAGATAGTAATAATTTCTTCATAGTATTAAAATTTAATTAGTGAAAAATAAAGTTATAATAAAACACAAATTAATAAAATTATGTTCGCAATATTGTTAGTACACCGTAAACTAAATAACTAACGGTTTTTAACAAGTTATTTTGAAATAAGATCAGGAACGAATTTGACAGAATAGCATAAGCTATTTGGGAGAATTCTGACGCAAGCTTATTTCAAA
>Ga0115031_1002512_pt1 | contig 13661 bp, 7 predicted proteins | sample Maine_Asex4_meta_FD_87301 | JGI IMG/M metagenome (GOLD analysis project Ga0115031, IMG submission 87301) | Marine algal microbial communities from Maine, USA - Maine_Asex4_metaG | ecosystem: Host-associated > Algae > Red algae > Unclassified | place: Maine, USA | collected 2015-01-05 | reverse complement strand
ATGCTTTTTATGTAAATGATTCTTTATACGAAAGAAGAACTTTTTTTTTGCCTTTATCTATATTTTTTGTCCAGTAATTTCTTCCTCTTTTGAAAGATGCCGATAATTATTTGAATTGCCTCGGCCACTGATACTAACTTTGTTTTCCCACCCCGTTCATTTTTAATGAGCCGGCTGAATGTTGCGGTAGATACTATAATACCTAAAAAACTCATCTTGTTAATGACAGTAACTTGTGTATAACCTTTTTGCTCGCTTAATAAATGAAATCCCTCTACTATAATTTTACGATTTAAATCTTCCATTAGCATTCTTTTGTAAAGAAAATAATATCAAAGGTAATATAACATTGAAATTTCTTGAAATTTCAAGCAACTTAATGAAATGGAAACTTCGATTGTATCAACTCTATTTTGTGCCCATCTTTGCTGTATCAAATGAAAGAAAGCCTAGCTATCAACATTTGAAAACCTCTTGCAAGAGTACACTAAATTATATCAAGTCTTTAGTATTATGCCGTAATCTACGCCTAGTAATTAGGTTGAAACTCCATTTGTATTGCACAGATTGAGACAGATAAGACAATACCTCTATTTAACGACTTGGTAGAATTTAGTGGTTAGCCGACGCGTCGGATTTCTCAATCCGATTTTCTAACCATTAAAATGTGTACGACTATGTTATTTTTCTTAGATCCTTCAATGTGGGAGTTGTTTATGATAATAGTACAGGACTCTTTCGTTGGATAAAGTCAATTAAAGAACTTTCTTTCACAAGGAAAGAAAGTTCTTTTTTATGGTAAAAATTTAATCTTCTCAATTAGCCATTCCTTAAAAAATAGTACATCTTTTTGCTCAATAGTATCCATCAATTTTTCTTTCTTTCTTCTATTAATTATTTTTTTGACAAGTCTCAAAAAATTCAGCCCACCTTGTTTATATTCCTTGTTTATCTTTGTTTTTCGCTGAAGAAAAGACTCTAAATTAATACACTCCGATAAAGTCTTTTCAAAATCTCCCAATTCGTAGTAACATTTAATTAATAAGAGCCTACTTTCAGCATTATAGAAATCATTAAAAAAAGTAGTACGCTCCAAAATATCTTTTGCAAGCTCAAATGAACCATTATCACAATAAATTCTAGACATACAAAAACTAGTTAAATCATTTCGGCTATCTTTTTTTAGATATACTTTCCATTCCTCTATAAATTGTTGCGCCCAAGCATATTCTTTTAATAGACAAGCAATGAATACTATATTCTTAAAAGCCATTTCAGATAGGAATCCATTTTCAAGTATAATTTTGCGCTCTAATCCAAATTTATATAGCGCAAAAGCTTCTTTTAAAAATACTTCCTGCCCTAAGCGATACTGAGCAGCTGCATAATTAATAGCATAAAATAACAATTTCAAATGTACATGGTCATCTATATTTTTTAGTGTAGTAATTGCTTCTTTCAACTTATAAAATTTATTGTATGAAGGATCGCTATAGAGCTGAAACAATAAGTAGTAAGAATTTATTAGAGGTTCTTCATTATACTTCCCTATATTATGCACTTCAGCTATTTCCAAATTTTCAGCTAACACAAACTTTCTATTCATCATCTCACAAAGTAAGGTTACTTTGGTAAGTGTATAAAACTGTTCTAATCTGGTTAAACCTTCCACTAGATAAGATTGAGAAATACGATGTTCATCTTCTTCTGAGGTAAAATATAAAAGCGAATTACAGGTATAATCATTTAAAAACCAATACTCATTTTTCACTTGCCTAGTATTCTGGGATTTAGCTTGCTTTATAGTATTAATATAATCTTTGTATAGATTTCGTTTTTTGTAGATCTCTTTGACTAGTTGACTTCTAGCAAAACTGAATTTTTCACCATATTCACAAAGAAAAAAATTTTCTAACCATTTAGTTAAATCAGATAGCAGGTTAGATAAATTCTTTTTATCAGAAACTGTTACCATGTCTTTCTTAAAAACAGCTTTATAAACCAAAGCTTTTGTAAAATTCAATTCTTCCTTTGTTGATAAAGTTTCTGCTATGTATTCTAATAGGATCGTTTGGTTCCGATATGTTGAATACATCACATGAACAAATGATAAGAATTTCTTCAGTTCTTCTTCAGTCAGTGTATTAAAAAGTCGAAAAAATTTAGAATTTTTCATAAATAAAAAATCTATATACATGGGGAAAATAGAAAAAACACATCTTAATTAAACAAACAACAAGCACAAAATACTAATAAACAAGTTAAAATATATATAATAATTTAAAAAATCACATTTTCTTCTGTGGGGAAAATAAATATCTTTAAGTTTTTTATAATACGTATTATATACATCTTTGCAACAGCATTAGTAGTTCAGTACCTCTATAACCAACAAATGAAATTTTTACCAGATGAAATTCCAAAAATCACACGACTATGCCTTCAATAAAAAAACACTCCTTGATATGTTTCAAGAACATATTACAAGTAGTTATTTTGCACACTGTCAAACACATAATAAAGAAAAATCACCAGAAGGCTTATTAACCTTTTTAATAGATAAAGAATTGATTCCTTCTCCCCAAATTCGTCGATTCACGATTAAAGAGGAATTTCAAAAACAATTTCCAACACAAAAAGATAAAACTCAAACAATACGGAAATTATCCGATTTGTTCCATATTAGTGAGCGACATATTTGGGGAATTTTAAAATATGAAGATCAAATAAAAAAGAAAAAAGTTGACTATACGAAGTAATCTATAGAGCACAAAAAACCAAATGATACTTTATATAAAACGCTCTATGAAGGCATATCTGTTTAATGCAGATATGCCCTCTCACAAAAAATATTATTTTTTTTTATGATATTTTTTTTGCAACACAAATATATTGTTATAATTTAGCATCTATATATTTCTTAAAGCCTATAAAACAATGAACTGCGCCATACTTACCCCTTTAGCTTTGGAATTTGAAGCAGTCAAATGCCATTTACCCAATTGGAAACCAATAGGCGATTTCCCTTATTATGCTATTCAAGGCTCTTTTAAAGGGCAACACGCAACCTTTCAAATTACACTAGTTCAAACTGTATCTAAAACGAATCCCACCACACTTGCCACTGAAAAAATTATTCAACATTTTCAACCAACCCTCCTTTTTTTGACGGGTATTGCAGGAGGTGTCAAAGATGCAAAGATTGGAGATGTAGTCGTCGCTACCCAAGCTTATGGATATGAATCAGGAAAAGAAACGACCGATGGATTCGTTGCTCGACCGAACGTAAAGCCTTTTAGTACCGAGTTGCTTCAACAAGCAAAAGCTGCTACTCGACAACTCCTAGATAAAAAATATCAAGTTTTTTTTGGTCCTATAGCTTCAGGAGATAAGGTGATTGCCTCTACAGATTCCCCTGTATATCAACGCCTAAAACTACACTATAACGATACATTGGCCTTGGAAATGGAGGCTATTGGTTTTGCAGAAGCTACTGCCCCCTATAGGTCTATACATGCACTCAATATCAGAAGTATTTCTGATTTACTGAATCACAAATCTGCTTCTGATGCAGAAGGTACACAAGAATTGGCAGCAGCTAATGCGGCTGATTTCGTGTTTGAATTATTAAATGATCTAAATCCTAATCAATTAAATATACCTACTATGGATGTTAAAAAATTAGCTAAAGAGGTGGTTAATCTAGTATTTCCACTATTGAAATTTGATACTGTGCAAACAATTGGTAGCCAACTTAAAGAGGCTACAAATACTTCTATTAAAGAAATGTGGGAAAAGGTTAGTCCTGTTTTTATTGAGGAGTTTGAAGCAGAAGTAGAAGCTGGGGAAGATCTTAAAGACCATGGAGTGCAAGCAGGATTAAAAACAAGTATACAAACGAAGCTTAAACGGAAGTTATCTAAAGAGGATGAATTAGCAACATCTTTAGGGTTGCTTTGGGAGAAGTATCAAGCTAGTGCGTCTGCTACTTCTAATGTAGTCTCTAATAGTAAGAACGTGATTCAAGGGAGTATGATTTCTGCTGGTGGGGATATTGTGATTGGGGATCAGACTAGTTCTATTGGACAGCAAGTGAATAATTATGGGAAGATTGGGAAGCAGGTGAATATTGAAAGTAATGAAGGTGATATGCACTTTTAAACATGTCTATTATCAAAGAAAAAAAGAAAATGAAGATAAAGAAATAGCAAATAAATCTGTATAAGGTATTGGCGAAAGCAAATTGATTAAAGGTGATACTGAAACTAGTGGTAATAACAATACCTTATCTAGTGAGTATGTTAATTAGAAAATAACAGCATTTAATACCATAAATAAGGCTGTATAATTTCCACCAATATACATCATGTCTTATTATTTTAACCCTTTAAAATGAATTATTATGAGCAAAACACTTTCTATTTATTGCTTAATCTATTTTGGATTTCTCACTACTCTCTTAGCTAACTATAAGGTTGATACCTTAAATTATAATACACCAAAATCAAATTGGATAAGTTTAGAACTGTCATCAGAACTAGACTCTTATTTAACTTTGGATGAGCTATCTTTTACAGAAGAAAGAAGAGAACAAATAAGAGATTGGATACTATATGCTATTTTAAGTAAAGAAAATATTTCAGAAGAAGAGCTAAAAAATTCTATATATGACCTTTCTCCTTTTCGACAAGGATATTTACAAAATGTTTATAGCTATCAATATGGCTTGTCAAGAAGTGTTACATTATCTAATGATGAGTTGTTACTACTACTCCCCAATGATTCGCTAAAACACTTAGAGTTAATAGCCAATGAAGTTGACAAATACCGAATGGAAACAGGTAGAAAAATAAATAAAATTAAGATATACGAATATAACACAAACAACCTAAGAAATACCCATAATATTCAATTCCGATTTGTATCAACAAAAGATGGAGACAACTTTTTTGATCTGCAAACTGGATACCAAGAAGTGACTGTCAGAAATAATGATGACCTGATTATTTTTTTAAACCAAGTGGAGGATCTAACTTATTTTAAAAAAGATAAGAAAGGTATTATACTGGGAGGTAGAACATATCAAAACCAACCCAGAACTAATTTATCTGTTGCAGAGGTAGCAACGATTTTCCAATCCTATAATCAAAGAGGCAGAATGGGCTTTTCGCTAGAACCTGAAAAGAATGACATAGAATTTGCCCAGCACTTATTAGAATCAACTAAAGACTCAGAGTCTTTTTATGAAAAATTGTTACAAGAAGGCTTCTCTATTAAAGAGATTATTTTGTTAAGAGAAGTCCTATTGGAAAAAGCCTACCCTATCCAAGAAAGTGCCTTAAATATTTTGGAAGGTGAGCGTAATACTTACCGAAAATTTAAAAATCAGCTTTGGGGTATTTTTGAACCATTTGAGTTAGATACTTTGAATGGACTTTATGTTGACTATATAACACAAGATATATGGGAAGTATTAGTTGAAAAAAGTAATAAAAGTTGTCTGGATATTAGCCAATTAACACAAGAGGTATTAAATTACAAAAAAGAAAACCTATTTTTAGAGAATAAAACAGTTGATGGAAAAGTATGGAAATCTATCATAAATGAATCCACTACTAGAAGTCAAAAGCTAGCCCTATTGAAGAAATTCCTCCACTTAGCGGAAATGATTGATTCCAAAATATGCCCAGAGTATTATGGAATCACTCAAGGAACAGAGGTAGGAATGACTCTATTCTACACAGATGCGCTAATGAAATTATGGGCAATAGACTATAAAGAAACTACACCTTTTCGGGAAACAGGTATGCTTTCAAAACAGAATCTTTCTTTACACACCTCCTATCTTTACGATGATATTTCTTATGAATTTCCTACCACTAGATTTTGGCTTTCTCCATCAGATAGAGGCTTTAATTTTTTTGATAAGGACGAGATAATATTTTCAAATATAGCCACTCAGTTAAATGCCAAAGCTAAACCAGATTCTTATAGTGATGCTGGCGAAAGAGATGCATTACCGTCTACTGTTCAATTCATAAGTTGGTGGAATAACCATTATGATATTGTAGCAGACTATGAACAACAATTTCATAAGCTAGATCAAATCATAAAATGGTCATTGATTTGTTTGTGGCTTCAAGAAAAAGAAAATACAACATTTAATTTTTTAAATACTGTCAAATTCGATAAATCTCTAAATTTTCAAGATTGGTATAAAAATAATTCTAGCCTTACTGTAAGAACTCCTTTACCTTTTGTAGCAGATACTACAGAATGTTTAAAGCTATATGAAGGCAATGATGTATATGGAGGGGTCAGTCCTGGAACAAAAAGACATTTAAACAAATCTCCAATTAGAGCAAAATCATCTGTTACTAAAGTCAAAGAAATATATACTTCAGAAGGCTACCAACCAGAGGTTATTTTCACAAAAAATGAGTCAGGGATTACAACTAGTAGACCTTCCAAAAAACCTATGCAAGGTTTAAAACAAGAAGTAGTAGATAATGTAATTGAGCAAACTATCCAAAAAGATAATAGCAATTTGCTAGTTATCCAAAAAATTGGAAATAAGCCTATCCATGAAATTCAGTTTACATCCAAGAAAGGGGTTGTCCAAGTTAATATCACAAAAAGGATTTTCAGAAAATTAGAAGAATTTGCAAAAATAGCAATAAAAGGAAATCAAAAGGAGATTGCTAAGAATATTAGTGCTATCCCCGAAGCACAGAAAATAGTTTTGTTCCCATATCGCAATAGAAATATGGTGGAAATAGAAGGACAATGGATATATACGTCAGAATATACTCCATATACTAATTATAATGCCATAGCCAAAGGCAATTATAAAACCAAGCGAGCTTTTTCATTTAAAGACAATATAAATGAAGTTGAAACCCAATTAAATGCTTACGATTTTTGGACTATTCAAGAAACCAACAATAAAGCCATAACTTTAGTTGATAAAAAGGCTCCTTCTCTGTACGGTTCTGAAATGTGGAAAAATGATAGAATAGAGTTAACAATTGAAGGTAATGAACAACCATTAGAGCTTGTCAACGGTCTCAATGAACTACATTTAGAGAGAATTACTAAAAACGAAACAGCACTTTCTGCACTCGATAAAATTCAAGCGGTAAAAATGGAAGCTGTCAAATATTGGACAAAAATCGGAAATAAAGCAGAAGCAGCTTATTATTATAATCAACAACTAATAAGTTTTAAGAAAAAGGGAAATAAGAATACTCTAATCCAGAAACTCGCAGAAAATATTCTTACTCCGACATCTGAATTAAACTTATATACAGTCCCAAAAAAGAAAGGAGTTACTTTAGAGAGAAATAATAATCTAGTTATTTCAAATAAACCTAGTAAGAAGGATATATCAATCGCAAAAGCTGCGATAGAGCAAATAGAAAAAGATCCAAGTCTGGCAAAAATTTATGAACAAATGGATTTCATTAAAGAGCAGGACTTACAAATACTTAGTCGAATACCAAAAGAACAAAATGATATGCGGGTTGCTTATTTAGAGATGAGAGAGTTAACACCAAAAGATATACCTGATGATGTAACAGTGGTAAGCATCCAAGCAAATGGCAAGAATCCTGTTTTTATTTATATAACAAACAAAGTAACAGGTGTACAAATCAAGGAATTATCTTTCAATTTGTCTATTGATTTCAAGAATGCAGGACAAAGAATTAGCAAGGCAAAAACAAAAAGAGAGGCTCAAAAAAAGCTAACTAGAGAAATGGATTTATTAAATAATATCATTGAAACTACTGGTTCAAAGAATATAGTTACAATGGAATATGATGGATTAAGCGCAGCTAAAATTTGGGCACTAAACGATGGTAACAAATCAGTAAAATTTAAAATAGATGACCCACAGCTAAAAAGAAGTATTGATAATTTTCAAGAAAACATTATCCCTGACTTTAATAAAATGATTATCCTTACTTCTTCTCCTCGTAAGGATACTATTTTTAGTTATCTGTACAGATTCAAAACAGATACTATCGTTGGTGCATCCTGGTTAATGGTGCAGAAATCTTTCAAGAATCCAGAGAAGACTCAAATAGTATTAGAGATTGACACTTATGATGAAGATAAAATAATATTTGGACAAGATACGATTACCTACGATGAGTTTATAGCAACCGTAAGTACTTTAGATCATAAAAAAGACATAATATATCTACTTGCAAAAAAAGATGCTCGTCACCTACAAAAATTAGTTGCCAAAACGGGAAAAAGTAAAAGAGTAGTTGCTAGCTCTAATTCAACGTATGCATTTGATAATCTTACAAAGTATTTAAAAAAAGGGTTAGAAGGCAAAAATAAAATAACCAATCGAAAAAAACGCCAAACAGTAGATGAAATAATAATGGATGTTATGTATGAAGGCATTGATGAAATCAACAATAAAACTAAAAATAATCCGATAAATAGACCTCCATCAAATTCACCAATAATCCCTAATCCTAATAGTCCCAAACCTAGTGGCCCTATATTACCAATAGGTCCATTTCTAGATGGCATTCCTGATTGTAAAGCTTTTTTAAATACCTACTCACAATACAGAAATTATGTCTAGACTCCTAAAAACACTTAGAAATCTGGAAAACAAGCAACCTCTCTATAGTAGAGAGGTTGTTATTTTATTTACACCCGCTATCACAAAAGATAGATTTGATAAAGAAAAGAAAAATTCATGGCTATCTTTCGCAACAATCAAAAAAGAATTTGTTCTTACTCAGACTAGATTTAATAATACTTGGGAACATTACAGAACCAAAGTAATTCATCCTATTGTAGATTATTTAACATTTTTAGAAAATAATTCAGAAGCAAAGCTTACTATAGATGCAACTTATAAGGATTTCCAATCTTATTTTACCAATCCTGAAATTAAGCTATTAATTCTTGTTGCACATCATATACAGCAAGATGGTATATCAGCTATAGAATTTGCAGATAGTCCTATTCCTTCAATCGAACTTCAACAATATATCAAACAATATCAATCAGATAATCCTACTTCATTGATGCTCATCGTTTGTGATACAAGTAAGACATCCAAAGGACTATATTCTTCCGTTAATATTAATTCTATTTTTTGGGCTTCTTGGAAAATGCCTTTAATTGGTGGTATGAATTACATAGCTACCTTTGTTAGTTTGCTAGATAGTAGTGTAACTACTTTATCAGATGCACACCATCAAGCAATACAACTTATTGTAAACTCATTTAACGTAAACAATTCTGATGAGGCAACAAAGTAATCAAGCCACTACACTATTATTAGAATATATAGGTTCCACCAATGATAATAAGATAATTTCAATAGTTGGTAAATCATTATATGAAGCAGATATTATTCAATCTTCTGTGCATTTAGGAGGAGGTGAGACAAAAGAGATATTAAAAAAAGATATTGAAAATAGTGCAGAAGATTTTAATATTGATCCTATCATTAAGGGAACCAAAAGTGCGAGTGGTGTTATATATGAGGAAATAGAAAAATACAGAAAAATTAAGATTTTGTACTCTGGTATTATAATTATTTTATTAGGGTTTTATTTCTTAAAAAGCCAATTTTACTCAGTAGAAGTAAGTGACTCTTGGATAATATTAGCCAGTATTATCCTCACTGTTTTTTATTTCTCTGCGGATAAACACGTTACTAATTATGAAACAGAATATCGACGATTACTATTTTTGACAGAGAAGATCAGAATAAGCAAGTTAGTGTCAGCATCTTTTAACGAAAAAATAATGTTATTCGATAATATTTCTATTGAACAAGCAATTGTTAATACGCAACCTATCAAAAATCAGATAAATATTGGCGAACAAAAAGGAAGTATTAATATTAACACCAATACTCATAATCAATCAAAAATTAATTGATTCTTTAATTAAAAATCATGCTATCTATGTAATTTCTTTTTAGCTTTCTATCTACTTGAGTAAGTGAATTAACTATTTAAGATTGAAATGAAATCCATGAACAGAGATAAAAACAAATCAACCGAAATATCTTTTTCAAAAAATATTATTCTAGGAGATATAGAGGCAGGAAATAACCTGCAAATTGGCGATACTACTACTATTAATAATTACTATGAAATAGATAGCTATCAAGAAAAATCAAACATTCCTACCTCAAAAATAAAGCAACAATTTCAACAAGCATCTTTCCATCTATATGAGTATAAAAATTATTTTGGAAATCTGCAAGCTACCCATATTAACAGAAAAGAAACGGATATTCTATTTAATTGGATTATAAAACAAAGCTCGCCTAAAGGCTATCCTTTAAGAATCCTAACAGGAAATGCAGGTAGTGGAAAGTCTGTAATCTTAAAAGATCTGCTAACTAAACTGATTGCAAGCCAAATACCCGTAATTGGTATCAAAGCAGATCGATACTATGTGGAATCTATCAAAGAACTTGAAAATAAGATTGATATTAGAGATGAAATGATAAAAATGATACATTCTCTCCTAGATGAGAATAAAACGGTGGTTGTAATCATTGACCAGCTAGATGCCTTATCTCTTTCACTTTCTGCTCAAAAATACATTAGTACTTACCAGATTTTAATTAGCAAATTAAAAAAAATCAAAGGGGTAAAAATAATTCTCTCTATCAGAGAATTTGACTTAATATATGATGAACAATTCAAATCATTGTTAAACATAAACAAAGCATTTAGAGCTGAAAATATAAAGATAACGGTTGGTATATTATCAAAAACGCAGATCAAAACAGTGCTTAAACAATTTGAAATAGAGCATGTTAAACTATCACCCACTTTAGTGGAATTGCTTCAAATTCCTCTTCATTTAAATGTATTTTGTGAAATATATGAGCCTACACTAAATTTTGACACATTTAAAACACTACAAGATTTATATGAAAAACTATGGGACCAAAAGATTAGAAAAATAAATAATGAGATAGCTGCATCTAAACAACAATGTATTGATTTTCTTTTCAAAATTGCTTCCCACAACAAGACCAGTATATCATCTATTCCTTATTTAGATCAATATTCTGAAGAAATTAGATATTGTGAAAGTAGTGGTATTATAAATATTGAGTCGAACCAAATTCAATTTTTCCATCAAACATTTTTAGATTTTGTATTTGCAAAATATTTTGTCAATGAAAATATTTCGATTAAAGACTTTTTAATAGAAAATGCTCAAAGCTTAAAAATTAGAGCTAAGCTCAAAATGATCATTAATTATCTAAAAGTTTATGATGAGGATTCATACATCAAATTTTTATCAGAACTGCTACTAGATCCAGCTATCCGATTTCATATCAAACATCTTTTGATAACCATAATTGGGTTTACGGATAAACCGACCAACAAAGAAATAAATTTAGTATTTGAGGAAGTATTAAAAAACGAATCTATCAAAAGAGAATTCCTGATAAATGCGGTGGGAAAGAAATGGATTGAATTATTTATAGAAAAAGGGACTTTAAATGAGCTAATTTCAGAGAATACTAAACCATCAACCACATCTAATCCATCCCATCAATTATGGCTACATCTACTAGCAAGAGGCTTACCTAGAAATAGAAATTTAACATTAACCTATTTGAGTTCACTACCTACCTATAAACATCTGGGTAAGGAAATAGGACTATATTTAGTAAATTTAAAAAAATGGGATAATCCTTTAGCATTTAAACTATATGAAAGATATAAAGAATTCATTGAACAAGACATTCATATCTACTATAAAATTCTAGAAGATATTTCTAAATATGATATTATTTGGACTATTGAAAATTACAGATTATATGTCCTTAAAACATGGGATAAAACTTTAGAAATAGACTCAAAAGATAGCTTTGGAATCTTAGATGTTCAATTAATGAAATTTTTATTTCAAGAGTATCCAAAAAAAGCATTTGACTTATATCTTGACCTCCTTAAAACGTTGATTTATAAAACTAAATTATCCGTTGAAAATAAAATTTTGTTTGAGGACACTGCTTATATTTTTTATCAAGAAGGAAATCATAACACTAGAGTATCCGAAGATTTATTACAACAAATAAGGCAATATGTTAGACAAATGGCTGAAACGGGAGATGCTATATTTAGGAGTTTTGTAACTGAATATAGAAATACTAATTCCATAACATTATTAAAAGTATTAGTAGAGGGATTCCTTTCGAAACCAATAGGATATATAGACCATATTTACGAATTTCTAGTTATCTTAGAGAAGAAAGAGACCTTTAATAAAAGAGGTAATCTCCAACATTCAATTCGCCAATTATTAAAACAAGTTTACCCCTATTTTTCAAAGTCTCAAAAAAACAGAATCAACCAATTGATTCTGGTAATAGCCCCTAAAAATGAGGTGTATAGCCAATTTGATACAGATGGTGGGAAAAAAATATATCAATATCGAGGAGAATTGATGTTTAAATATTTAAGGACACTGCCTGAAAAAGAGCTAGCAACTAATATCAGATTAAAGAAGAAATATCTAGAACTAAATCGAAGATTTGGGAACATACAAGATAAACCTAGTTTTCAATTCTCAGGAATACGGGCCGTGCCTGCTCCTTTGCCAAATACGGCATACGAGCATATGTCCTTTAAAGAATGGCGAAACAGTTTTAGGATCTATGGAGAAGATTATAAAAGAGATTTGTTTTCTGATAAAGGTTCTAAGGACCAACACATAGATAAATTCAAACATCATGCTCGTTCCAAGCCCAACAAGTTCTACCCTTTTATAAAAGAGTTAGTTCAGGAGAATATAGTGGAATCAATTTATATTATCAAAGGAATTGAAGGATTAACAAATGCTGACTTTGATACAACTAAAATATTAGAATTACTAGAGGAGACTTTTGAATTAAATCTAAATCTATTGGCAGTACATTGTCAAATTAGGATTTCAGAATATTTACTTAAAAGAAAAGTTTATTCTAATCAATTAATCAATTACATTATTAAGATTGCTCTCAGTCATGAAGACCCTAGTGACGATAATTTACCTAGTTTGCCTGACACTATAAAAACGGTAAAAGATCCTCGTCAATATGGCATTAACACAATAAGGGGATATGCGGTTGATTTATTATGCAAAACGCATTCAATAGGATTGGAAGATATTATTTTAAAGACTTTAGAAGAAATTTCAGAAAAGGATATAGTAAAAGTAAAGATTTGCATGATTCCATATCTACCTTCCTTTATTAATATAGATAAAAACAGAACTCTTAATATATTCCTTAAGCTGGCACAAAGTGACAATGAATATATTTTAAAATATTTGATGAGACCTGCCCAATATTTAGCTCAAACTAATTTTAGTGAATTATTACCTTATTTTGAAAAAGCAATTACGTATAAAAGTATTCAGGCAGAAGTATCAATAATAATTGCAATTGGATGGTTAAATGAAAAAAAAGATAGCTTCGAACTTTTAAAGAAGGCTTGGAATCTTTCTGAAAAATCAAAAACAAAAATGCCATTAGTAGCAGCTCATAATCTATACCTAGAAGATGGTACATTAAACCCAAAATCAGAGCATTTATTTAAATGTTTTTTATATGGTGCTTCTCATCAAACACAAATAAGTTATTTAGGTTTTTTTGAAAAAGTTACTAT
>Ga0115031_1002506_pt1 | contig 13683 bp, 12 predicted proteins | sample Maine_Asex4_meta_FD_87301 | JGI IMG/M metagenome (GOLD analysis project Ga0115031, IMG submission 87301) | Marine algal microbial communities from Maine, USA - Maine_Asex4_metaG | ecosystem: Host-associated > Algae > Red algae > Unclassified | place: Maine, USA | collected 2015-01-05 | reverse complement strand
TGCGGTAGTCCCTGCGACTCATCCCTTCCGGCGGCATGTCCGGGTTCAGCTCGAAGGGTCGCCACGTCACCTGCACGGTGATGCCGTCGGAGGACAGCCTTGCCACGGCTCGCGCCAGACGCGCCCTTCCGATGCGGCACCACGGGCAGATCACGTCCGAGACGACGTCCAGCCGCAGGGCGGCCGCGGGTGAACCGGTGTCCGGGATGCTGGCCGCACCCTGCGGCTGCGGTGTCGTCGGTGGCATGTCGGGGGGCCTCTGTCCGGGCGGCCACTCTACCGGCTGGCGCGCGTCCCGGCTGCACGCGACGGTTCCACTCCTTGCATCGATCCGCTGCGTGACACCCCGTCTTCCGGGGCGGGGAACCGTCAACCCATCTATGATGGTGGCCCGTCTCCTCCAGCGTGCCCGCTCGTGTCCACGGTCCGATCTTGAGTACCCCGACGCCGTACCCGGCGGTCCTGTTCGACATGGACGGGCTGTTGCTCGACACCGAGCGTCTGGTCATGGAGGCGGCGGCCCGCACTGCCCGCGTGCTCGAACTCGACGGGCTCGAGCCGACCTTCCGCGCCATGATCGGCCTGCGCGGCGATCGTGCGATGCCGTTGCTGGAACGCGCCATCGCCGGACGCGTCACGCTCGATGCGTTTCGCGACGAGTGGACCACGCACCTGGGGGGGCTCAGGCGTGGCGAGGTTCCGCTTCGCCCCCGCGTGCAGGAACTGCTCGAGCGGCTGGCCGCGCGCGGCATTCCCTGCGCGGTGGCCACCTCGAGCGAACGCGCCGACGCCCGGGCACTGCTGGAGCGCACCGGCATCGCGCACTTCTTCGTCACGGTGACCGGCGGGGACGATGTGGTCGAGCCCAAGCCCGATCCGGAGATCTACCACCGTGCGGCCGCCAGCCTGGGCGTCGAGGCGCATCGGTGCTGCGCGTTCGAGGACTCGGACCCGGGCACCCGGGCCGCGGTCGCATCCGGTGCCCGCGTCGTGCAGGTGCCCGATCAGGTGCAGCCGTGCGATGCGGTGCGGGCGCTCGGGCACGTGATTGCGCCGGACGTGCTGAGCGGGGCGCTACAGGTCGGACTGCTGGACCGGGCCGTCGAGGAGCGTGCCTGAGCGCTGCGCCTCTGCCTCGGGTCGACGCCGCTCGTAGACCACGTCCGGGCAGCGCTCCTCGCTGTCGTGCCCGTCGGTCGTCCGTACCGGCTCGAACCCGTGACGCTCCACGCCGGGCGAGATGTCCCGCTCGGCCATGGACCGGCGCCGGCGCCCGCCTCGAACCGGAGCGGGGACAGGTCACCGGTATCCAGCGTCACCAGGGGTACCGTCCGCACGCACAGGAACGCTAGCAGGACGCGACCCAGGGCGTTGCCGATCAGCGATATCGCGCGCAGCGGCGGCATCGAACGACGCCTCGACCGGCGCTTCAGTCGGCGTCGGTCATCGCTCGTGCGTAGTGCCGCCCCTTCCAGTCCGAGGACCCTCCGCGCGCTCGCGCGATCGCCGCCTGCCACTGCACGCCGAGCAGCAATGCCACGCCCAGCGGGTGCAGCAGCACCGACCGCCAGGACTGCTGGAAACGCACCGCGAGCAACGCGCGCGACGCCAGGCCCAGCAGCACGGCCGCCGCGGCGCTGCCGATGACCTGCGGCTCGGCACCCACGCTCCACGAGACCGCCAGCAGGATCGGTGGCAGCACGCAGCCCAGCAAGAGCCACAGGCTCATCGGTCCGATCGTCCCGGGTGCCGCCAGCCCTTCGGTGGCGTTCTTGCCCAGCCCGTCCCAGGTCGCCCGGGCGGTGCGGTACATGCGGCACCGGGCGAGATCGCTCGCATCGACCAGGTCGGACCGGAACCCCGCTCGACGGAATGCGCGCGGCAGCTTGAGCCCGTCGTGCAGGCTGCCGCGTATCGCACCGTGCCCCCCGACCGTCCGGTACGCACCCCGTTCCGCCAGCATCAACTGGCCGCAACCGGCACCGAACGCTGCCGCCGGACTGCGCCGCATGCCATCCATCGGCAGGAAGCCGAGCAGCACGAAATGGATCAGCGGTATCAGCAACCGTTCCAGGAAGCTGTCGGTGACCTGCCGGGGAAACCCGGACAGCAGGCTCGCACCGGTCCGTTCGCGTGCCGCGACCAGCCTGACGACCGCATCCGGTGCCAGCCGCACATCGGCATCGATGAACAGCAGCAGATCGTGACGCGCGGCTTCCGCCAGCACGGCGCAGGCGTGCTGCTTGCCGCACCAGCCCGACGGCAGCGCCGGTGCGGACAGCAGGGTGACGCGAGCGTCCTCCTGCGCATGGCGGCGCACGATGGCGGCGGTATCGTCGGTCGAGTCGTCGTCCAGCACCAGCACCTCGATATCGGCCCGGACCGTGGCGCGGACACTGTCGAGACAATCGCCGATGCTGCCGGCCTCATCACGCGCGGGTATCAGCACCGATACGCAGGGACGGCCGCTGCGCCCGGTGTCCAGCGAGGTGATCGGTGTGCACCGGTACAGCATCAGGTTGCGCATCAGCAGCAGTGCCGGGATAAGGGCTGCGACCAGCGACGAGGTGACCAGGATCTCGAACATGTTCATCGTGTCGGCAGGTTGCCACCGTGACGTGCATCGAAGGCGCGACCGGTGATGCGTGCCCGGATCCGCCGTCCGAGGTCGTAGACGGCGCCCACCCCGTGACGACCGCTCAGCAGCGTCGCGTAGCCCGCCTGCCGATCGTGCATCACGTCGTCGGCCAGGCGGTCGGACAAGGCGGTCAGGCGGGTGGCGAACCGGGCGGTCAGCACGGCGGCGGAGGCGACCGGTGCGGCTGCCACCGGTGACCCCTGCGCCGTGCCGGCGAGCGAGCCGGGCAGCTCCGGTTCGCCGATCCGGACCCGCACCTCGGGCAGCCGCTCGCCGCCCATCGGGTACTCGATCGCGATCGGCAGGAACCGGGCGTCCGGCAACCGTCGCGCGATGTGCCCCAGCCCGCGCTCCAGCTCGATGGGCCGGATGCGCGGATCGGTGAACCGTCCCTGCGGGGTCAGCCACAACGTCGAGCGCTTCACCACCGCCAGGGTGTCCACCAGCCGGAGCAGCGAACGGGCACCATCGGCCCCTTGCCGGTCCAGACCGACGAACCCGAGACGTTCGAGCAACGCGTACCGCTCCAGCGCCCGTGCATCGATCACCGCCCGATGACTGCGGGCGGCGAACGGCCCGGTCGCCAGCAACGTCCCGACCAGCGGGTCCCACCAGGCGGCGTGGTTCATGTACACCACCAGCGGCGCGGGATCGTCCACCAGCGCCGGCGTCAGCGCCTCCAGGCCTGCTACCCGCACGCCGGCGAAGTGGCGTGCCAGGTAGTGGCGGTTGTACCGTGCGAACCAGCGGATCGCCGCGGTCGAGACGCGCGGTGAATCCATCAACGCGGCTGCGTCGGCGCTGACAGGGCCTGACGGTCGGCGTGCAGGGAGTCGGCGGCGATCCAGCCGGACATCATCGCCATGGGCATGCCGGGACCGGGGTGCGCGGAACCGCCGGCCAGGTACAGCCCGGCCAGATCGGGACTGCGGTTGGCCGGCTTGAAGGCGCCGTTGAACCGGCCGTGGCTGGCCAGCCCGTAGATCGCGCCATCGAGCACGCTGTAGCGATCGTTGATGTCCTGGGGCGTCAGGTGGCGCTCCACGACGATGTGCGACTCGATGTCTTCCAGTCCCGCCACACGCTTGAGCTTGTCGAGAATGACCTGACGGTAGCCCGGGAACATCGTCGACCAGTCCTGCCCGTCGCGCAGGTAGGGCGTGTGCACCAGCACGTACAGCGCTTCGCCACCCTCCGGCGCCACGTCCGGCTCGGTGCGTGCGGGCGCGCAGACGTAGCAGGTCGGATCGTCCGCAGGAACGCCTTCCTTGTAGATCTGCCGGAACTCGGTCTCGGCATCCTCGGAGAAGACGAAGTTGTGGTGTTCGAGCTGGTCGTAGCGTCGGTCCAGGCCGAGGTACAGCACCACCCCGGAGCAGGCGGGCTCCACGTCGCGACGCTGGTAGCGTGCGCTGACGCGATCGGCACCGTGCAGCAGTTCGCGGTAGGTGCGGATCGAGTCGGCATTCGACACGATCGCATCGAAGCGCCGCTCGCCGGCATCCGTGACGATGCCGTGCGCGCGCCCGTCGTCGCTGGTGATGCCGCTGACCGCCGCGGTCTCGATCCGCACGCCGAGTTCGCCCGCGAGCCGTGCCAGCGCCGCCGGTATCGCACCGGTACCGCCGCGCGGGTACCACACGCCCTCGCCCACCTGCATGTGGGCGATGCCGCACAGCACCGCCGGCGATGCCGAGGGAGAGGAGCCGACGTACTGGGTGAAGTGATCGACCATCTGCGCGACCCGCTCGTCCTTGATATCGCGACGCACGGTACCGGCCACCGTGCGGCCGAACCGCATGGCGACCAGATCGGCCAGCACGGCCGGCGTGAAGGTCTTGCCCAGCGACAGCGTGTCGGCAACCGACCCGACCGACTTCCACAGGAAGAAGTCCTCGCTGATGCGGGACAGCCGCCTGGACGTCGACAGGAACTTCCTGTAGCCCGCTGCCGTCCCGGGGCCGGACAGCGCCTCGAGCCGCGTCTGCATCTCCGCCTCGTCGGCGAGCAGGTCGAGCACGCTGCCGTCCTCGTAGAAGCAGCGCCACTGCGGCTCGAGCGGAATCAGGTCCAGGTAGTCCTCCAGGCGCCGGTTTGCCTCGGCAAACAGCCGACGCAGCACCGAGGGCATGATCAGGATGGTCGGGCCCATGTCGAAGTGGTAGCCGTCGACATCGAGCGTGGCCGCCTTGCCGCCCAGCCAGCCGTTGCGCTCGAACAGGGTCACCTGGTGCCCGCGTGCGGCCAGCGTGCAGGCGGCCGCCAACCCGCCCAGCCCGGCGCCGACGATACCGACGTCCAGGGACCCGCTCGTGCCGGAGCCTTCCCGAGGGATCCGGGTGGCAGCCCGGGTGGCAGCGATGGGGGGTGCGGCTTCGACAGCGGAAGTCATCGACGGGTTACCGGTTGCGAAAGGGGGAGGAGTGTATCGATCACGATTGCTGCCCCGTCATGGTCGACGCCTCGCGCGTCGCCCGCGAGGCGGCGTACGCTGCGGTGGCAGGTGCCAGCGAGGCCTGCTCGTCGCGGCCGGTGGTGGGCACCGCCGCGCCGCCGAGATCGTCGTTGAGCAACTGCACGCTGATGCGGGCCGATTCGAAGATGGTCGGCAGGCCGCTGCCCGGGTGCGTGCCGCCACCGACCAGGTATACGCCTTCCAGGTCCTCGAAGCGGTTCCTGGGCCGGAAGGTGAGCATCTGTCCGAAGTTGTGGGCCATGTTGAACGTCGCCCCCTTGTGGACGTGGAACTCCTCGCGCCAGGTGGCGGGCGTGGCGATGCGTTCGTGGCGGATGCGCGACTCGACGTCGTCGAACCCGACCCGTGCCAGCTGCGACAGCGCCATCTGCCGGTAGCGCGGCAGCTCGCGCGACCAGTCGATGCTGCTGGCGTCCTGCTCGTGCGCCACCGGCATCAGCATGTACAGCGTCGACATGCCCTCGGGGGCGAGCGTGCGATCGGTGACGCAGCCGTTCTGCGCGTAGAAGGCCGGATCGGGCGTCATGTCCTGGCCGGCATCGATGTCGTCGAGGTGACGGTTGTAGTCGTCCGGGATGTAGATCGTGTGGTGCGGCTGATCGTCCATGGTGCCGTCCAGCCCCAGGTAGAGCATGAAGGTGGAGCAGCTGAACTTCTGCTTGTCGATGCGGGCGTTGGTCCAGCGCCTGCGCAGCCGGTTCGGCACCAGGGTGCGCATGGTGTTGGCGAAGTCCCCGTTGATGACCACCGCGTCACTGGCGTAGCGCCCACGCCCGGTGCAGACCGTGCGTGCCCGGCGCCCGGTGAACTCGATGCCGGTCACCGGCTCGTCCAGGCGGATGTCGACGCCGATCTCGCGGGCGACCCGCGCCATCGTCTCCATGACCGCGCTGCAGCCGCCGCGCGGGTGCCAGACACCGTAGCGGTACTCGATCGCCGGCAGGATCGAGAACAGGCTCGGGCAGGACCTGGGCGTCATGCCGAGGTAGAGCGCCTGGAACGAGAACGCCATGCGCACGCGCGGATCGACGAAATAGCGCTCCAGTTCACCCTCGAGCTGTCGCCACGGGGCAAGCTCCGGCATCGTGGCCAGCAGCTTCGGATCGAGCAGGTCCATCGTCGACAGGAACGGCTTCTGCAGGAACGGGATGAAGGCGGCGAGCTTGCGATCGTTGTCGGCGAAGAAGCGCGGTACCGCCGCGGCATCCTGCGGCGAGATCTCGCCGATGCGACGCGACAGCTCCTCGATGTCGTCCGTGGCGTCGAACCGGGAGCCGTCGCCGAACTGCACCCGGTACAGCGGATCGACGCGTATCAGCTCGATCTCGTCGCGCAGGTTGCGCCCGACGGCCTCGAAGATCGATTCCAGCACCTCGGGGTACAGGAAGAAGGTCGGCCCGTTGTCGAACCGGAACCCGTCGGCCTCGTGGGCGCTGGTGCGGCCACCCACTTCCCCGCGCGCCTCGAGCACCGTCACCGAATGCCCTGCCGCCTTCAGCAAGAGGGCGGTTGCCAAGCCACCCGGGCCCGCCCCGATGACCGTCACGTGAGATGTCGTCACTTAACTGTTACGTCCTGTTGGTGGCGCCTGCGTCACTCATTGCTACGTTCGGTACCCGCCGATGGCCTGCCGCCGGCGCGTGTGAAGCCCGGCCTGCAGGGCTTTCGTGTCAGATATTCAGATCGGGCGAATCGGGCGGACAACCTGCCGGCGTGCTGCTATGGGTCGCTTGCGCCCGGCCTGCAATGCGCGACGGATTCACGCTCGAGGCGCTCGTAGAGTGCGAACCCGTTCGCGACGCCGCAGCCGAGTGCCGCCTCGAAATCGGTACGCGCCGCCGCCGGTTCCGCACGTGCGACACCGCCGGTCAGGTTGGAGCGGAAGATGCCGGCGGCGCTGATCGGCAGGAAGTCCTCGTAGACGATCGGTTCGGCCACGATCTCGCCGCTCTCCACGGCCCGGTCCAGATCGGCGGCCGTGCGGTCGGTGGCGGTGCGGGCCACGCCGGAACCGGCATCCGTTCGCCGGTACCGGAAATACGCGAGCTTCTCGCGACGCAGGGTGTCCGGATCGTCGGGAAAGGCTGCGAACACCTCGTTCAGCGCGGCGTCGTGGGCGTGCGCACCCGGCCCGGCGGTGGAGCCGTTCGCACGCTCGGGCACCTCGCCCAGCAGCCGGTCGTAGAGCGCCCTGCCCTTCGGTGTCAGCGCCGCACCGCGCTGTTCGACCTCGCCGAACCGTGCGGTGTGCGCGCCGGTCTCGCGACGACCGTCGGCGGCGGTGAAATCGATCGGTTCCTCGATCGCCCTGAACGAGGTCTGGCGCAGCAGGATCGGGCAAGCGCGTCGCGGCGGGCCCTCGATGACCGCCTTGGGGCGGATGCCGTGCAGCGGCATCCGCGCCTGCACCGCATCGATGTCGAGCGTGCGCGGGGTCAGGTGATTGATGTGGGGACCCTTGAACGAGACCACGTCCGCGATCAGCGGGTGGCGCGCGGCCAGCTCCGCGTAGAGCCCGGCACTCACGGTCGCCTCGGTGTGCCAGCGGAAGGTCTCCAGCGCACCGTCCACCAGCTCGTCCGCCTCGGACTCGCCCAGGCCCGCATCGCTGGCGGCACGCTCCGCCAGCCCGAGCGTGCGCCCCTGGAAGATGGAACGTCGCTGCACGGTCCGCTCCGCCGTCTCGCGCAGGGCCGTGTCGGCGATGGCGTCGGTGCGCAGCAGCGAGGTGAACACCCGGAACGGGCTGGCCGCCAGGGCGGCGTCCGAGACCGCCCGGAACGCGGTGGAGTGGACCGGGATGCCGGCCACGCCCAGGTCGTAGTAGTCGACAGGCTTCATGCCGAACCCTGCGAACAGTCGCCGCATGCCGTGCAGCTCCGCGGGGCTGCCGACCCGTATCGCGCCGTGCCGCTCCTGCGAGAGACGTTCCAGCCCGCCGGTCGCGCTCAGGCGGGCGCGCAACGCGGGGTCGTGTTCCAGCACACCGCCGTTGACCGTCTCCACCAGGGCCACGAGTTCTCCGTAGGCGGGCACCTCGGCACGGTACATGTCGGACAGTGCCCGGGCGAAGCGGGTGCGCAGCGTGTCGAGGTCGATGGCGGGCAGGGTCATGCGGTCAGGTTCCGGCGGTCGCGAGACGATCATCGTAGCGATCGGGTGTTCACGAGGGCGGCCTTCGGAGTCCGTCGCTCTCCTCGGTCACCCGGTGTCTGAACCAGACCTGCGCGGGGTCATCGTCGGTGCGGGCATGATGCACGAGTGCCAGATCGAATGACGGGCCGTCCAGGGGCAACCGGGCCGTGGTCGGACCGTACCCGGTGGCGAAGTGGCCGGTGGCGGTGCCCGGCACGTTGAAGCGTCGAGCGGGACGTCATGGCCCGTTCGGCCACCATCGCCATCGACAGGTCACGCCTCAGCCGCGCTTCCCGGATGTCGGCGCCCAGCTCGGAAAGCGCTCGTCGGGCAGCACGGTGTGGGCGCGATGCTGACCGAGCACCTGCTGCGGCTCGGACACGTGCGCATCGGTCTGCTGACGGGAGCGGCCGGACAGTACACGACCGCGGGCCGGACCCGCGGGTAGGTCGATACGTTGGCGAGCGCCGGCCTCGAGGCCGATCCCGCGCTGATGCTGGACGCCCGGTACACCGCCGAAGGCGGCTCCGTCGCGATTCAACCGGACCGACGCACCGACGCCGGTGCGTCGTCCTCCAGGTAGACCCGCAGGATGTCGTCGAACGAGGTCTCCGCCTCGAACCCCAGCGCCGCGGCGCGCGCCGGATCGAAGTCCTGCGCCCAGTTGCCGACGATGCCCATGATCGTCTCGTCGGGCTCGCGCCGCACCATCGCCACCGCCTCGGGGCCGACCACGCGTCCGAGCGATTCGAGCTGATCGGCCACCGTGGCCGAGAGTCCGGGCAGGTTCAGGTTGCGCCGCGGCCCGACCGCCTCGCCGTCCAGGGTGGCGGCGTGGACGAGGAACCCGACCGCGGCGCGAGGGCTGGCGAACCAGTGGCGCACCGTGTCCGGTACCGGCAGCACCGCCTCCTGGCCCGCGATCGGTTCGCGCAGGATGCCGGAGAAGAAGCCGGAGGCGGCAGCGTTCGGCTTGCCCGGACGCACGCAGACCGTCGGCAGGCGCAGCCCGATGCCGTCCATGATGCCGCGACGGGTGTAGTCGGACAGCATCAGTTCGCCCATCAGCTTCTGCACCCCGTAGCTGGTGCGCGGGGTCTGCTGGAAATCATCGTCGATGCGTGCCGGAAACGGCGCACCGAACACCGCCACCGAGGAGCTGTACACCATGCGTGGCACGTAGGCGCCGTCGGCCTCGTGCTCGGCACGCACCGCGTCGAACAGGTGGCGGGTGCCGTCGAGGTTGATGCGGTAGCCCTTGTCCAGGTCCGCCTCGGCCTCGCCGGAGACGATGGCGGCGAGGTGGAAGACCACGTCCGGCCGATCGGCGAGCAGTCGTTGCGCGGTGCCGGGCGCCGACAGGTCGACGGCCCGCGCATCGCAGCGTCCGTTCCAGCCGGCAGGCCAGCCGACAGGCACGCGCGGTTCCACCACGTCGGCGAGCGTCATGCGCTCGATGGCGCGTTCGCCGAGCGAGCCGGTGCCGGCCAGTCGCTCGGCGAGCTTGGCGCCCAGCATGCCGGCGGCGCCGACGATCAGGATCTTCATGACAGGGCCTTCATGGGGTGGGTACGCTCCCGAGCCACGTACCGAGACGGTCCGCGTACAGGTGGGCCAGGCTGGCCGTCGTGCCGTGACCGCGCGTGCCCGCGTGGGTCGGGATGACGAAGGCTTCGGCGTGCGCCATGCGCGGCAGCCGTTGTTCGAGAAAGCCGAGTTCCGGCGGGTTGCGCTCGTCGTCGGCGGCGTTGATCGCCAGCACGTGCGCCTCGATCCTGCCCAGGCCCTCGCTCGGGTCGAAGGTGCGCGACGCGTCCCACTGGTACATCGTGTCGTTCGCGTCCCCCACCTGCAACGTGGCCAGGCGCTCGTCGATGAAGGCATCGGCAGCCCGGCGTGTCGGCCCCTCGGACTGCAGCCACACGTCCCCGCCGGCGGTCGCCGTGGTGAACCAGGCGTTCGCGGTGCGCAGGTTCGGCGGCTGCTGCTCGTAGTCGCCGCCGTTCCAGGCCGGATCGGTGCGCACCGAGTCGATGAGCAGACGTCGCAGCATCCAGTTGCGTCCCGACATCGGCGCCGGCGACGATGCCATCGGCACGAGCGCATCCATGTAGCCCGGGTACTCGATGCCCCAGATCCAGGCGAGCATGCCGCCCATCGAGTGGCCGATCACCAGCCGCAGGTGCTGCACGCCCAGGTGCCCGCTCAGCAGGGCATGCTGGGCATGGACCATGTCCTCCAGATCGTAGCGCGGGAAAGCGGCGCGCAGCCCGTCGGAAGGCCTGGAGGATTCGCCGTGGCCGATGGCGTCGGGCAGGATCAGGTAGTGCTCGTCCGCGGCGAGCGGCTGGCCGGGTCCGAACAGCGCACCGGCGAACCCCTCGTCGAGCATGCCGGCGCCGCTGCCGGTGGTGCCGTGCAGCACCAGCACCGCCGGGTTGCCCGGATCGCCCAGGGTCCGGTAGTGGACGTTCATCGCCGCGAGCGTCTCGCCGCTGGCGAACCTGACATTCTCGATGACGAAGTCGCCTTCGACGGGTTCCGGGTCGGACGGGGGCAACGGCCTGGCTCCTGAGGGAATGACGACCGGTGATGCATCACTTGTCCGCGGGTCGGATCGGCGGACGGCGGCAACCGTGCGTCAACGGCCACGGGCCTGTCAACCGGCACGGCCGTCATCCGCGGTCCGCCCCTTCCCGTCCGGCGTGCCCGCTGGCCGGGCGGGCCAGGTGCGCCTTCGCCACCCGGCGCACCGTTCCGCTCAACGCGTCGATCGTGCCGTCGAGCGTCCGGGGCGTCTGCCGGTACAGCGGCACGTCCATCGCGCTGCCGGGCACGATCTCCAGCAACCGGGCGTCGGCGATCGCATCGGCGACCAGCGGCTCGGGGTTCATGCCCCGGGCGATACCGGCGAAGGTACCCGCGTCCGGAACCGCCGGGAGGGCTGCCAGGGCCGCGTAGTCGTGCATCGCTGATGTCGCCTTGGCGCAATCGATTGGGCAGACCGGTCGACCAGGCCGCAGACTCGGCGGCACTTTCCCCCGTGCGCGCCCCCCGATGCAAGGCTCCGTCGTGCTGCAAGGCTTCCTGATCGGCTTCGGGCTGATCCTCGCGATCGGCGCGCAGAACGCCTTCGTGCTCCGTCAAGGGCTGCGCGGCGAGCACGTGCTGCTGGTGTGCCTGACCTGCGCGTCGTCGGACGCGGTACTGATCGTGGCGGGCGTGGCGGGCTTCGGTGCGATCGTCGCCGCCCTGCCCTGGATCGACCCGGTGTTCCGTACCGCGGGCATCGCGTTCCTGGTCGTCTACGGATCGCGGTCGCTGCTCGCGGCCTGGCGCGGTGTCGGCGAGGCGCTCGTGGCGAGCGGGCGTCGGGCATCGTCCTGGCAGGCGACGCTTGCGATCTGCCTCGCCCTGACCTGGCTCAACCCGCACGTGTACCTGGACACGGTAGTGCTGCTGGGGTCGGTGGCCACGCGGTTCGACGGGCAACGCACCGGTTTCGCCCTCGGCGCGATCCTCGCCTCGTTCACGTTCTTCTTCACGCTCGGCTACGGCGCACGACGGGTGCAGCCGCTGTTCGCGCGCCCGGTCGCCTGGCGGGTGCTGGACGGCATCGTCGGCTGCACGATGCTGGCGATCGCCTACGGGTTGACGTGATCGCCTGTCCGCTCCTTCGACCGTTCGCACGTATCGCTAGTATCGTCGGCGGCGGCGGGCCGTTCCGGCATCGACATTCCGGGCCGACCCGCCGTCAACCGTCGCGTGCACCGGGTGCGCGGGACCGCAGCGGTCGCACCGGACCGGACATCCGACCAGGAACACGACATGATCGAACGATTCGATACCAAGCCACGCAGCAGCGCCATCGTCAAGCACGACGGCGTGGTCTATCTCTCCGGACAGGTCTGCGAGGGGGAGACGATCGAGGCGCAGACGCAGGGCTGTCTCGACAAGGTCGATGCCCTGCTCGAACGCGCCGGGTCCTCGCGCGAGCGTCCGCTGCAGACCACGGTCTGGCTGTCGGACATGACCCATTTCGCCGGCATGAACACGGTCTGGAACGCCTGGGTGCCCGAGGGTCACGCACCGGCACGCGCGTGCGGCGAGGCGAAACTCGCCCGGGAGATCCTGATGGTGGAGATCCTGGTGATCGCGGCCTGCGACTGATCGTCCGACGGATCACCCTCTCGGGCCGGCGGCGGCGGGTGGGCGGCGTGTGACGCTTCCGGGTACCGGCGGGCTCCCCTGCACCCTCACGCCCGTCGGGCAGCCATGACCGTTGCCGGCGAACGGACCGTACCGCTCCGTTCGCGCACGCTGTCGCGGTAGAGCGCCTTGATCAACGACAGCATCATCAGGAACATGACGATCGCGAACGGCAGCGCTCCGATGATCATGGCGTTCTGCAGCGTGGCGAACGGATTGGCATCCGCTGCGCTGCTGCCCGCCACGATCAGCGTGCCGATGACCGCGGTGAGGATCACGCCCCAGATGATGCGGTGCTTGATGCCGGTCTCCTGCTCGCCGCCGGACATGATGGTGTTCATCACCAGGATGCCCGAGTCGGCCGAGGTCACCAGGAAGGTCAGGATCAATACCACGCACATGACGGTGATCGTGGACAGCAGGGGTCCCGAGATCATCTGATCGAGCGTGACGAACAGCTTGGCGGTGTTGCTGGCGGCGATGATGGTCCCGCCGGCCGTGCCGTCGAGTTCCAGGTCGATGGCGGTGCCGCCGAGAATCACCATCCACAGGAAGCAGACGATGGCGGGTGCGACGACGCAGCCGAGGATGAACTCGCGGATCGTGCGCCCTCGGGAGATGCGCGCCAGGAACAGCCCCACGAACGGCGAGAACGCGATCCACCAGGCCCAGTAGAAGGTGGTCCATCCGGACTGCCAGCCGAACTGCCGACCGTCGGTGCCCGACGCGTACACCGTGGCCGCGATCTGCCGGCTGTCCGGCAGGGCCGCCAGGGCGGCGGGCAATGCGTCACGGAAGCTGTCGACCGAGCCCCAGGGGCTGGTGGCACCGGCGTACATCGCCGCGATGTCATCGGCCGGCAATGCACCGGCCACGGCGGGCAACCCGTCCGTGAACGAGGCGAGCGACCGTTGCGGCGCGGCGCCGAACGACAGCTGGGCGAAATGCAGGACATAGTCCACCAGTGCCGCACCGAAGGTCGTCATGGCGAACCCGAACGAGCCGAACACCACGAACGTCAGCAACAGGACGAGCGACAGCACCATGTTCAGGTTGGACAGGTACTTGATGCCGCGACCCACACCGGACACGGCGGACAGGATCGACAACCCCATGATGAGCGCCAGGGCGCTCAGCAGCCCGACGACGCTGGGCGCAAGTGCCTCGGCGTTGCCGTTCATCAGCCACTGCATGTCGGATACCGCATACACCCCGTCGACGAACT
>Ga0115031_1002504_pt1 | contig 13685 bp, 9 predicted proteins | sample Maine_Asex4_meta_FD_87301 | JGI IMG/M metagenome (GOLD analysis project Ga0115031, IMG submission 87301) | Marine algal microbial communities from Maine, USA - Maine_Asex4_metaG | ecosystem: Host-associated > Algae > Red algae > Unclassified | place: Maine, USA | collected 2015-01-05 | reverse complement strand
TGGCTGGCGCTGATGGAACCGCGCAGGGTGGTGATGGCCATCTTGCAGCGGGGGAACATCTCCATCAGCTTACGCAGGACGGATTTGTAGGCCTCGCCGGAAACGGAGCCGCCGTGGGTCACGTCGACGCCGTCGGGGTGAAGACCGAAGTGCTTCTCGGCGTCTTCCTCGTTACCGAGGATGATGTCGCAGCCTTCCACCAGGGCCGGCATGACTTCGCCGGGCGTCTTGCCGTACTTCCAGAGGTTCTTGCGGTAGTTGAGGTCAGTGGAAACCGTAACGCCGAGGCGGTTGGCGGCCTTGATGGCTTCCAGGCAAGCGTCGGCCGCGCCCTGGCTGAGGGCGGGCGTGATGCCGGTCCAGTGAAACCAGTCGGCCCCCTCGAAGACCTTGTCCCAGTCGATCATGCCGGCCTCGATGGTGTCCATGCCGGAGTGCGCGCGGTCATACACCACTTTGCTGCCGCGCTGCATCGCGCCGGTTTCCAGGAAGTAGATGCCGAGGCGCTCGCCTCCGCGGATGATCTCGGAAGTGTCCACGCCGCGCTTGCGGAGTTCCATCAGCGCACACTCCCCGATGTCGTTCTTCGGAATGCGGGAAGCGAACACGGCATCCATGCCGTAGTTCGCCAGACTGACGGCTACGTTGCTCTCGCCGCCACCGTAGATGACTTCGAATTCCGTAACCTGTGAGAATCTCTTGGAGCCCTTCGGGGCGAGGCGGAGCATGATTTCTCCGAAAGTGACAATACGCTTCATAATGAGGGGAACTTGCTGTGTGCGTTAAATTAGCGAACAAAGATAGAATAGTAAGACAATCGTTTGCCCCTAACTTAGCGTAAAAAATAAATTAAGTCAGTTCAGCGCAAGAAAGGTTTCCGGAGTCAACCACCTCCTCCCCCACCCGCTTTGCACCCGCGACCCCGCCCTCAAAAGCGTACCGTGCTTGCCGCCACGCCCCAAAAAAGAACATGGAGCTTATTTTTACCGTTCTCAACAGGAGATTCTTATTCTTCGGCTATTGGCGTGTATGTAATATTATTTTCCACGCGCCATTCGCCTTAACGCACAATTCCGCTCTAATGAAATCATGCTGCTTTTTCTTTCTTTTCGCGCTTTGCTCGCTGACGGCGACGGCGCAAACGGTCATTTTCGACTTCGAGGGAGACGCTCCCACGTTTAACGACTTCAACGGCTCCGTGACGCGGGTCATCGATAACCCCGACAATACGGCCGTTAATTCCAGTGACCGGGTTGCTCAGAACGGCGTGCCCGGTGGCAGCGAATTCGGCGGGGTCAACATCCCCGTGGACGTCGATATGACGACCGACAAGGGCTTCACCATGCAGGTCTGGTCTCCCGTCACCAATCTGCCCGTGTTGCTGAAGCTGGAAGGTGACGTGAACGCCGAGCGTAGCGCCACCTTCACCGGTGAGGCCAACAGCTGGCAGGAACTTACTTTCAACTTCGGTGACGAGCCGGACCGTAGCTTCACCTCCGTTACGGTTTTTCTCAACTTCAACGTGGTGACGACCGATTCCACGACCTATTACTGGGATAACCTGACGCAGATCACCCTGCCCCCACCCGCCCTTACGCAAATGTCGCTGCCCGTCACCTTCGAAGACGAAACCGTGGATTACGGTTTGGCGGACTTCGGTGGTAATATGTCCATGATCGTTGCCGACCCGGAAGACGCAAACAACACCGTCGCCTCCTCCACCAAAACAGCCGGCGCGATGACGTGGGGCGGCACCACGCTGACCTCCACGGCGGAGAACGGCCTCATCGGCTTCAGCGAATTGATTCCCTTTACCGAGGAGAACAACCGCATGACCGTCCGCGTATGGTCGCCCGCAGCGGGCATCCCCGTCAATCTGAAGGCGGAACACCGCACCATTCCGGAAATTTCCGTCGAGACGATCGCTACTACCACCGTCGCTGGTGCCTGGGAAACGCTGACGTTCGACTTTACGAACGAGAACGAGGGGACGGCTGCGATCGACTACGGTGCCGAATACGGCAAAGTGTCCATCTTCTTTAATTTCGGCACCAGCCCCACCGCCGACGAGACTTACTACTGGGACGACATCGCCTTCGTGAGCAATGAGCCCGCACTTGAGCAAATGACGCTGCCCGTCACTTTCGACAACCCGAACGTGGATTACGGCCTGGGCGACTTCGGCGGCAACATGTCCATGTTCACCACCGACCCCGACGACGCGAACAACACCGTGGCTTCTTCCACCAAGACGGCCGGTGCCATGGTTTGGGGGGGCACTACGATTACCTCCAATGCCGAGGATGGGGCCGACGCTTTCGCCGAACCCATCCCTTTCACGGCGGACGATAACCTGGTCACCGTTCGTGTCTGGTCACCCGCCGCCGGCGTACCCGTGCTGCTCAAGGCCGAGCAAACCGACAACGCCGACGTGTTCGTCGAGACGCTGACCAACACTACCGTGGCCAATGCCTGGGATACGCTGACGTTCAACTTCGCGGACAACAACAACGGCGGCCCCGCCATTGATTACGACCAGGTCTATGGCAAACTGTCCATCTTCTTCAACTTCGGCACCAGCCCGACGGCGGACGAGACTTACTTATGGGACGACGTTTACTTCGGCTCGGAGATCACGCGCACGAACGAAGTACCCATCCTCGGTTTGCTCGACGTCTCCCCTAACCCGGTCACTGATCGCGTTAACATTATTGCCCCGGCCATCATGCGCCAGGTCAATTTGTTTGACGCTAACGGTCGCCTGGTCGGCCAGTGGTCGCCGCGCGCCGAACGCATGGAACTCGATATGAATCACCTTGCCCCCGGTCTCTACATCGCCCTCGTCAATACGGCGAAAGGCGCCATGACGGTTAAACTGGTGAAAGAGTAATTCTTCACGGTTTGACGAACGTACGAAAGGGTGTCACCGGCTTTGGCTGGCGACACCCTTTTCTTTTTTTTGGGCGGAGGACGCGGGTGCGGTGGTTTAAGGCTTTAAGGCCTTCTTTAAATCTTTAAACATTTGCCTGAAACGTCAAAGCCGGTTGAAGGCCGGGCGACCCTCCGTCAGGGAAGCCCGGCGATCGATCATTTATTAAGTTGAGAAAATTCAGACTGAGTAATAAAGTGCGAAGCCGACCCTCCGCCGTTATGTTCGCATGTATCCTAATGTTCTACCTCCCTGCCCTTCTTACCGTCCACCGGTACGCCCGCTGGTCGTTTACGCGCCGTTCGGCGATCACGTTACCCGCCTTGTCGCGGAGGGAGAAGGTATGGACGGCATCGAGGAACGGGAGGTTGTAAGCGTAGCTACCGTTGCCGTCTTCTTCGGGGTACAGGCGGCGCTTTCCGTCGAGCCACAGTTCGTAGTCCGCCGCGTTTAGGCCGGGCAGGTTCAGCCGCAGGGAAAACCACTGGGGCGGGTTGACGTCGCGGGTTACCTCGATGAATTCACGAAAGCCGGTGGCGGTGACCGCGTCCGTTGCCGCCGACGGGCGTTCGGCCAGGCGCGCGGTTACCTCGCTGTTGTCGGTAGCGGTAACCGAAGTGGCGGTCGTACCGGCGTCGTTATAGGCCGGATTTTCAGCCGTTGTTTCAGCCGGCTCCGGATCGGGCGCGTAATTGATTGTCGCTTCGTCGGTGTTGCCGGAGGCGTCGGCCGCTTCGGTTACCGGCTCGGGAGCGGGTGGGTAGTCGGGCTCCACGGAGGTTTCCGGACCGGGGTTCGCCACCCGGCCGGCATCTTCATCAGCGTTCCATAACCAGGCGGCGGTTAGTACGCCCAGCAGCAGTACTACGAGAGCAACCAGAAGTGGGGTGCGTCGGCGGCCTTCTTCCTTGGCGGCGATCGGCTGATCGGGCTTAGCCTTGATTGGTCGGGAAACCGGGAGCGGTTGGGCCGGCGGTGCGACGGAAATACTCGCCGGAGGCGTTGGAGACACGGATACGGGAACGGGCGGCGGAACAACGGCCGGCCCGCTCGGTACCCGTTCCAGCAATCCCAAAATCTCCGCCTTCACGGCTTCCAGTTCCTTGCGGTGCTGGCTGGGCGTGATGTAATCCCCGATTCTCCGGGACTCGTTCTTATAGTAGCGGGCTTTAAGTTTGAAAGCCTCCGTAGCCAGGTCTTCGTCAAGCGGCTCCAAATGATCAACCAGAGCGGTCAGCCCGCCGTCGGTATCGCCGGCGGTAATTCGCCGGCGGATGTCAGAAGTAATTTCCGTGTTCAATGTTCTCGTTTGTATGGGGATGTTCGGCGGGATGAATACCCGCTTTCTCGGCCCAAAGTACCATTTTTTTAATGTATCGACCCTAAATACAGGGCCTCTGTAAAGTCGTCAAAATCCCGCCGCCGTTAAATCACCTGGTCGGGCGGCAATACGCAACCGCCACCTGACTTACCCGCTCAGGAATTCTGTAATCCCGATGCGGTCAGCTCATCCCCCCTACCCTACCGCCTGAGAGCAACACCGACCGATACAAACAACGAGGTCGCGACCGGTCTTGATGACCCGGCCGCGACCTCGCTACAAAACGGATTCCCGTTCTACCGAATAGCAATTTTCCGTGCCCGGCCCGGTCCTGCTTCCGTACGGATACGGTAGAGGTAAAGGCCGGTCGGCAGATCGACCGCGGAGATGGTTTCCTGGTAGCGGCCCGGCAACTGCCTACCCAACGCGCGGCTGTTGACTACGCGGCCAGTCAGGTCTAACACCTCGAGGTCTACCCGGCGGCCGGCGGTCAGTTCGTAACCAAGGGTGAAACGGCCGGTGGATGGGTTAGGAAAAGCGGCAAGGTTCGTTACGCCGTCGTCCATTCCGGCCACGCTGACCGGTATAGGGTTGTTATCGATGGTGATGCCGAAAAACAGGTCGATGTCAAGTACGGTTACCGCGCCGTCCCGAATGGAGAAAAAGCTGCCGTCGTCGTACACATCCATGTCGATGCCGCCCACGCCGGCGGAACCGGCTACGCGAGAAGCAACGCTAAAGGCGTAGGTAGAGTCCGCGATGACCGGAAAGGGTGTGTCGAGGAATATGACCTGGTCACCATCGAACCGGGCATCAAAATCCTGGGAGTAACCGGGGTTGATCGTATTCGCCCCTTCGGAAATATCGAAGCGGAAATTACTGGAGAAGCGACCGTTAATGAATACTTTGACTTGGGTAACCATGCCGCTTGCGCAGGCTTTAAAGCTCTGACCGACCGTAATGTCGCGGCGAAAGGTTGCCGTAGCCGTCTGCCGGTTTTGCGCAACACCGCAGGCCGCGGGCAGGATGCTAAGGGTGAAGTTGAGGTCACCGGCGAGGCTCACGTTGGCACCGTTGGTTTCGGTGAACGCGCTGCCACCATCATAGGTATCGGTAGCGGAGACGGAAAGTACCGTCGGGCGGGAAGCACCGACTTCGCCCAGCAGCGAGAAGGCGTAGGTGGCCCCCTCGTCTACCGGGAAGGGCTCATCGAGCGAGACAAAGAAGTCTCCCCGGCCGGTGAATTGAACGACCTGTTCGTAATCCGCGGTCAACGTATTGCCACCGGCGGAGATGCGGAAGGTCAGCTCCTGGGCACTGAGCTCATCGCCCACCTGAAAGCGGACGGAAGTGAGCTCCCCGTCGGCGCAAGCCTGAAAGCTTTGCCCGACGGCCATCACGGCGGTAGGGCTGGGGCCGTCTTCGCCTGCGGTCTGCGAGATGTCGCAGGCCTGGGCGGAAAGCAGGGAGGTGGTAAACAGGAAGAGGATAGCCGCGCCGTAGCGGGCGAAGGAAGTAAATACCGTCATGTTAGTTTGTGTTAATAAGGTAAACGAAGAATGCCTAACGAGATGAACTCGCTAATGATCACAAAGATAAGACAATCTATGTTTGCTCAGGCACGGACAAAAAGTCCAGTGGACCTAACCGTTCGCCAGGGTTTTTAACACTGCTAGACAAATGCTTCTTTGCCTCCCCCCCCCTTTCTCGGTACGCCCGCCCGCCGAATGTACCGTTAACGGCTAACTTAATCTTATTTCTTTAATTCTTTAAATAAAGACTTAAAGAAAGCGAATCGTGATTTTCCGCTTTAAATCTTTACGTAAAGACATCTTTAAATAAAGGTACCCTTAAAAGCGTGCATCCCTAAATACTTGTTTAAAGACTTGCGGGGAAGACAAATTCGTCCTACCTTGCATAAAGATATCCGTAAATCATTATTTAATGAAATAAAGCTTTAAAGAAGCATTTATTTCTTTAAATAAAGACATCCTTATTTCTTTATGATCGTATCCTCCATCAACTACAAAGGCGGCGTGGGCAAGAGCACGACGGCGCAGAACCTGGCCGTTGCTTTGGTTCACCAGGGCTACAAAGTTTGCGTTGTTGACGCGGACAACAACCGCGCGACCTCGTCCTGGTCGGATAAACGCGATGAGAACGGCGTAGAGCCCTCCATACCGTGCGTTTCGCTGACCAACCCCAAATCCTTCGCCAAACAGGTTCGGGCGCAGTACGAGGCTTACGACGTGCTGATCATCGACTGTCCGCCAGCCCTGTCCCCGATTGCGGTGAAGGCGATGTACGCCAGCCATTTCCTCATCATCCCCGTCAGTACTACGGGCGGTAGCGACGTCTGGGTGACCGAGCAGCTGCTGGAGAAGTTCCGTGAGATCCGGGAAGCAAAGGAAGATGCGGGCGACGATCCGCTCCAGGCCCGGCTTCTCGTCAATATGTACCGCCGCAACGTCACCCTGCACGAACTCGCCGCCGGCATTGTCGATCAACTGGGGGATACCTATGAGGTAGGCGTGTTTGACGTCAAACTCGGCAACCGCGTCGTTTACGGTGAGGCCAACGTCTCCGGCATGGGCGTTATCGAATACGGTAACGACCGCAAAGCCAAGGTGGAAGTCAACCGGTTGACCAAAGAACTCATCGCCATGGCGACCGTGGAACAGTAAGTACGCCCTTCGGCTCAGCATCTTCCAACCCAGATTTTAAAGAAGTAAAGATTTAAAGAAACAAAGAAATGGCAAAGAAAAACCTCCTGGCCGCCAACCTCAAACGGCCGACGCTCAAGCGGGAAATGAAGGTAACGGAACGCGCGATGGACGAGGTCGTCCAAAAAGTAGCCGATAACCCACCGCCGCCGGCCGCGAAGACCAAGCCCCCTTCGCCCACCTCCAAGGCATCCCGCGACCCCGCCCCAAATAGTCAGGCCGTCGGAAAGTCAGGCCGCCAGGCGGTCAAAGCGGCTAAGCCCAAGAAGGGTAGGGGGCGCCCCGCCAAAACCACCGCCACCCGCGGCGTTCACCCCGCCGACGGCAACAAACGACTAACCCTCGACATCCCCGCCGATCTGCACAAAAAACTCAAATTGCTCTCCATCCACCAGGAGATCTCCATGAAAGACTACATCATCCAGGTGGTGGAGCGGTCACTGAAGTAACGTGAACTGTACCGGAATTAGGACGACCGGAACCATGAGTCGCCAACCTCCATCTATACCGTTCTTAGGAAAAAACAGGCCAAAAGCGGCTTTTAGCGGGCAAATTGGCGCAAACGCTTCTCAACTATACCATTCTTAGGAAAACGGCGCATCATCAACTTATTATAAGTGGCTGAATTTCAATAACTTATGCCAATTATATCAATTGTAGGATCAAGCAGGACCGTACCCGTCGATCCTGCTCGTTCTTTAAACGGTATAGTTGCGTGACCTGCTGATTGCCACCGGATGCGGGAGCAAAGGCGGGCTGATCACCCTGCCTAATGTACCGGATTTAGGAAGCGCGGACCGGCAAAGTGTACTGGATTTAGGAAAAGAAAGTTTTGGAAGGTGAAAAGGAAGATTTTTGGGGTAAACCACCCAATTGTACCGAATCTAGGACGGAACGCGCGATGATTGTTTATGGAGCAGGCAAAAAAGGTTTTCCGAAATGTACCGGATTTAGGAAGCGCCCGTTTCGCCCACAAGCCGCTTCATCCGTAAAACAAAGCGTTCTTAAAAAAATCAACTATACCGAATTTAGGAGTGACCCGGGACTGTTGCCTTTTCTCTTTTTAAGTCTTTTCTCCTTTTAGGGCCCTATAACTAATTGGTTATAAGCCTTTTGTAGGCTTAATTATACCGTTTTTCGGGTTACATATACCAAATTTCGGACCTGCTGTACCGGAATTCGGAAGAAGTGTACCGGATGTAGGAGCAAAAGTACCGGATATAGGAAGCCGGTATTTCCTAGAAACGATATACTTACCTAAATTCGGTATAGTTGGGCGGCCGGCTTGAAAACAGTTACGCCGTGGCGAATTGTACCGTATCTTGGCAAGCGTTATAGTTACTGATGCCAATAAGAATGAAGCCAACGATACCTACCGTACGCCTGATGGTCAGGAAGTCCAACTCCCTGGTCGAGGCGCGTTACCGCTTTAATATGTGGGAGACCCGCGTGTTCACGAAGATGATCACGATGGTTCGCATGTCCGATGAGGACTTCAAGCCTTACCGCATTTACCTGCGCGATATCATCCAGGAGTTCGGTCTGGACAAAGATAAGGCCAGCTACGAGCTGCTGCGCGATGGTGCTAACACCCTGCTGCAAAAGGAAGTGAGCATCTTTCAGGAAACGGAGGATGGCATGAACGAGACCCGTACCCACCTCATTGTTGACGCGACGACCCAGGTGAAGGGCTCCAACACGAACTACATCGAAGTCAGGTTTCACCCCAAGATGAAGCCGCACATCCTGGAGCTCAAATCGCGCTTCACGGTTTACGACGTCAAGAACATCCTTAACCTGCCCAGCAGCTATTCCGTCCGCATCTACGAGTTACTGAAGCAGTACGAAAAGATCGGTTACCGCACCTTCGAGTTCGAGGAACTCAAGGAGATCATCGGCGCGAAGGAGATGCACCGCAACTCGAAGGGCAAGGTAGAAACCAAAGACAATTACCCGCTCTACGGCAGTTTCAACCAGAAAATACTCAAGAACGCCCAGAAGCACCTGATGCTGCACACCGATCTCTGTTTCGAGTTCGAGCCCATCAAGAAGGGCCGCAAGGTCCACAAGATCCGTTTCATCATCATGCGCAACCCGCGTTACGACGCCGGCCAGGTGGATGAAAAGATGCCGGAGCTGGGGGCCGAGCAGGTCAGCCATGAGGAAGACGCCGTCGTCGCCCGCCTCTACTTGCAGGTGGAGCGGTACGTCGATGAGCCGCTGGTGCGTCGCTGGGTGAGCCGCTTCCCGGAAGAACAGATCCAGTACGGCATCAACTACACCCTTAACCAGCTCAAGGCGGGCAAGGACATCCAGAACGTGGCCGGCTACCTCCAGACGATGGTTTCCACCGACAACCTCGTCGTCGCCCGCGCCGCCGAGGAAGAGAAGGCCCGCCGCGCCCGTAAAAAGGCCGATAAACGCCGTCGCGAACTCGCCACCGTGGAAAAGAAGTACGAAGAGATGAACCGGCAACTGGTCGACAAGACCGAAGAGCTGATGCGCGACGTTTTCGACCGCTACGAGGGCGTTAAATCCGACGCTTTCGAGAAGGCCCGCAAGAAGCGCGGCAGCGGCTACGACGCTCAGCTGACCATCGAGGAAAATATGCAAAACCCGGTTTTCCGGGCCGTCTTCCGCGGCAACGTCAAGAAGCGGTTCCCCGAGCATTTCGCCTCGCTGAAAACGCTGGAGGACTGGTGCCGGAAATTACGGGGGCAGGTGCAACGGCTTAAATAGCAAAAGGCGGCAAGTCGCTACCGCATGCTCGTACTAACACCCATGCACTCACTATCTCACGCACGCGCTTACCCACTCACCCACTTGATTTACGAATACCTCGACCTCAGGCCATGAGTGTCGCCAGGGCTTTCAGCATATCCCCCCGCTCCAGCATTTGTTTCGCCAGCCGGTGGGTGGCTTCCCGCCCCTGCTTCAGCGCCTGACGCACGCCCTCGTCGTCGGTCAATTCATCGATCTCCGCTTTGGTCGGAAGTCGCTCCAGGTTGCCCAGCCGGCCGAGGTTGTTGCCCGTCAGCACCAGGCTGTTGCGTACGTGCGGCGGCAGCGCGTCGATGCCCATGCCGAGGCTGCGCACCGGCTTGGGAATCTCGAACAAGGCCTCCGGGAGGGCGCGGATGTAGTCGCTGCCGCCCATCCGCCCGACGAGGTCCAGCAATCGCGGGTCGATCTTGCCGTCCGCGCCCAGGACCCGCTCGGCGACGTGGATGCGCACGACGCGGGCGACGACCAGGCTGCCGCCCATCGGCCCCTCACCCAGTTCGAGGACGCGATCCACGGTACACTCGAAGGATACAACGGCTTCCCCGACCCTCGGCGGCCGCACCACTTCGCTTTGCACCTGCGTGAGCGCCGCCTTTTCGAACTCGTTCACCTCCGGCGGGTAGGCCGTACTGGTCAGGCTCATCTGCTCCACGATGGCGTGGCTGACGATGTTGATCGTCACCTCCGGAACGGCCAGAACGTTGTTCAGCGTGTCTTTCGTCAGGCCCGTGCGGCCGCTGCGCTGTGGGGCGAACAGCAACAGCGGCGGGTCACCGCTCACCACGTTGAAAAAGCTGTACGGGCTGAGGTTGACCGCGCCCTCTTTATTGATGGTACTAGCGAAGCAGATCGGGCGCGGGGCGACGACGGTGGAGAGGTAGGCGTAGGTTTCGCGGGGGGAAAGGTCGGCGGGGTTGATGGTCAAGGATTGGTGTTTTGGTCTGTTGGTAATTTGGTCTATTGGGTGGTTGCGCGCGCTGAGGGCCGGCTAGGTTAAACCTACGTGAATTCGCGGGGATCAGAAACAGATTACTCTACCATCCCCGCTTCGCCTTCGCCTCATTATAGCTGATCGCCTTTTCCGGCGTATTGCAGTAATGAATAAGCAGGTCGTGCGCCTGATTGCAAAGCCGGAACAGTTTCTCTTCGGCGGTGTACTGGTCTTCTTGCAAGTTGCGCATGGTGATTTGCAGGGCGGCGAGTACCTTGAGTTCTTCGGTCGTGGCGTAGTCGCGCATGTTGACGTGAGGATCGACGATGCCGGTCTGCATGCGCCATTCTTTGGCCGTCATGTTCCACATCGCGATGTTGAGGATGTCGGCTTCCGTGGCGCCGAAATGACGGCGGACCATCAGGTCGGCCTTCTCCGGCAAACTGTGCTTTATGCCGTGGACGACGAGGTTGTAGTTCTCGGCGGCGATCTCGCGGGCGAAGCGGTGGTGGAGGGCTTCGCGGCCGTGTACGGAGTCGGAAAACTGACGGAGGGCCTTAACGGTTTTGACGTAGAAGTAAGGGTCGAACCAGTTGGCGAAGTGGATCGTCCAGTCGATGTTGCAGTAAGTGCCGCCGTATTTTCCGCGGCGGGAGAAGATGCCGGTAGCGCCCTTGTCGACCAGTTCCGTAGCACTGAGCTTGAAAGAGGCTTCGCCCGAGCGAAATTTAAAGGGGTCGAATTCGACCCCTTTAAAATCGGGGTTGTGCTCCGTTTCCCAGGCAATGAAAAAGTCAATCGTTGAGGTGAGCCGCAGCCAGTTCTTTACGTGGTCCCGGCCGTTCCCGTCTTTCAGGTTGCCGATGTCCGTGATGCAGATGAAGCCGGTATCCTGATCGACGCGAATGTCGGATTCGAGGATTTTGACTACCTGCTTTTGTTTAGGATTTGACACGGCGTAAATGATTTGTACAAAGATAGGTCATTCTAATCCTTCGAATTTAAAGGGTTCTTCAGTTTTTAAAGGGGTCGGATCTGACCCCTTTAGATTTTGCTGACTTTTTAAAGTGGTCGAATTCGACCACTTTAAAAACCTCGAAATCGAGGCGGTCATAGTTCTAAACCGGTCGAATTCGACCACTTTAGAATTCTACGCCGCTCGGAGAGCAGCGTTACCCCTCGCGCCCGGAGGGTGCTTCGACCCGGCCGGAGGCTTCGCCGAAGTCGATGCGGCGGCCATCTTTTTCCGCCCAGCCGCGCAGGGTGACGGTGTCGCCGTCTTCGAGGAAGGTGCGGGTGCCGCCGTTGGCCAGCGCGAAGGGTTGGCGGCCGCCGTGGCTGATCTCCAATAGGGAGCCAAGGGCGGATTCGTCCTTGCCGGAAATAGTGCCCGAGGCCATCAGATCGCCCACGCGCACGTTGCAACCGTTGCTGGTATGGTGCGCCAGTTGCTGCGCCATACTCCAGTAGAGGTACTTCGTGTTTGAGCGGCTGACGACCGTAGGTGTACCGTTTTTAGGGGTGAGGATTACCTCCAGGTCGATGTCGAAATTTTGGGGGCGGGGGACGCGGGTGCAAAGGTAGGGTAGGGGCCTCGGTTCCTGCTCGGGGCCGGGGGTTCGGAAGGGGTCGAGGTCGGTCAGTTCCGTAATCCACGGCGAGAGGGTAGAAGCGAACGACTTGCCGAGGAAGGGGCCGAGCGGAACGTACTCCCACTTCTGAATGTCGCGCGCGCTCCAGTCGTTGAAGAGCGCGATGCCGAAAATGTAGTCTTCCGCCTCGTCCACGCTGACCGGCTCGCCGAGCGCGGAGTCTTTGCCGACAATGAAGGCCACCTCCAACTCGAAATCCAGCCGCTCGCTGGGGCGGAAGTCGGGCGCGTCCATTGCGTTGGTCTTCACCTGCCCCCACGGCCGGCGCACCGGCGTGCCGCTGACCACGATGCTCGACGCGCGACCGTGGTAACCCACGGGCAGATGCCGCCAGTTGGGTAGCAGGGCGTTCTCCGGGTCGCGGAACATTTTACCGACGTTGGTGGCATGCTCGATGCTGGAGTAGAAATCGGTGTAATCGCCGATCCGGACTGGCAGGTGCATCTTCACTTCGCCGATGGAAAGGTAGGCTTCGGGGTGATCGGCGTTGTTGTCCACCCAGCTTTGTACCTGCGTCCGCGCCCTGATGTGTACCTCGCTGCCCAGGGCTATGAACTCGTTGAGGAACGGCTCATAGAACACGCTGGAGTCGAAGTCGAAAACGCCCAGCTCGGCCAGCACGCTGAGGTCAACGACGCGGTTGCCGTGACGGATGCCGACGCAGGGAGATTCAGGAGGGTAGGAGAAGATGCCGTAGGTCATTGTTCGGCAGCTTTTATGCTGCTGTTGAGGCTGCCTTCAGGCTGCCGAGTTAATAATGGACAGCCTGAAGGCTGTAAAAACCGCAGCCTAAAGGCTGCCGAACGGGCTCAAAGCCACGAAGTATAATAATCTCCCGTATCCAGCCCCAACGCCGCCTCCGTCACCATCAGCGGTTTAAACGTATCAATCATCACCGCCAGTTCCTCCGTCTTCGTATGCCCGATGCTGCCTTCGTAGGTGCCCGGATGCGGCCCGTGCGGGATGCCGCCGGGGTGCAGCGAAATGTAGCCGGGGCCGATGCCCGTCCGGCTCATGAAGTCGCCGTCGACGTAGTACAGCACCTCGTCGGAGTCGATGTTGGAGTGGTTGTACGGCGCGGGGATCGACAGCGGATGATAGTCGTACATACGCGGCACGAAGGAGCAGATGACGAAGGATTTGGTCTCGAACGTCTGGTGCACCGGCGGCGGCTGGTGTACCCGCCCGGTGATCGGCTCGAAGTTGTGGATCGAAAAGCCGTAGGGAAAATTGTAGCCGTCCCAGCCCACCACGTCGAAGGGGTGGGAAGCGTAAACTAGGGTATGCAGCACGCCCTGTTTCTTGATCTTCATCGTGAATTCGCCGGTCGCGTCGTGGGTTTCCA
>Ga0115031_1002502_pt1 | contig 13696 bp, 14 predicted proteins | sample Maine_Asex4_meta_FD_87301 | JGI IMG/M metagenome (GOLD analysis project Ga0115031, IMG submission 87301) | Marine algal microbial communities from Maine, USA - Maine_Asex4_metaG | ecosystem: Host-associated > Algae > Red algae > Unclassified | place: Maine, USA | collected 2015-01-05 | reverse complement strand
TTGAGGGTGCTACTTGGGGCGTCGTGAGGGCGTTTTGGCTGCCTAATGGGGCGTCAGTAAGGCGTCATATCCGTCGCGCGCCCCTGACGCCCCCGAAATAGGGGCGTCGTGTGCAACCCTATTGGCAACACTAGGACGCCGGTCCGACAGGGTATGCTGGCGGCCGACCCGCCGCCGCGGTCGCCGCCGCGTACACGCACATTCACCTGTCAGCGTGCCTGCTCCTGTCCCGCGTCCCGCCCCTCTCCATCGCCCTCTGCGCTCTTGGCAGCATGCATACCCTACGATTCCTCGGCAGCGGCGCCCGCCTGCTCCGTGGCAGCGTCTATGGCGCGCGGGGCAGCGGCGTAGCGGGCGCGGCCGGCCCCTGCCTGCGGCCGCCCCGCGCGGGCCCCGCCACGGGCAGCGGCAGCTGGGGCTTCCTCCCCCGGACGGCCACCGCGGGTGCACGCGCCATGAGCACGGAAATTCTCCCGGAGCACCGGCGCATTACAATGCCCAAGCTCAGCCCGACCATGGAGGTCGGCACCATTGCTGGTTGGCGCAAGGCCGAGGGCGACGCCATTGACGAGAACGACGTGCTCGCCGAGATCGACACGGACAAGGCGTCGATGGAGTACAACTACTCGGATGTGGGGTTCTTGGCCAAGGTGGGTGGCCGTGAGCGGTCTGGGGTGGGGGAGGCGGGCGGTGGCCTTGTGGTCTGGCTCGGTGGCTGTGCTGTAGCTTGGGGTCTTCTGTGGCTTGGCTTTCTTGATGTTGCATTTCGGATGCATGTTTCTGCGTGGCCACCTGCACCAGCCGTGTGCGTGGGTCGTTGCATTGGTAGACCAACTCACGTGCGTCGGGTGTGCCATTGCCCCGCTCGAACCTCTTGCTGCCTCCGATGGTGGTGTTTTCCGCCCTCTTATACTCATGTTGACGTGGCGCCCCCCCCCGCGTCCGTTGCTCGGGGTAGATTGTGTTGCCAGAGGGTACCAGCGACGTCAAGGTCGGTGAGCTAATTGGGATCTACGTGGAGGAGGAGAAGGACATTGCCGCGTTCAAGGATTATGACCCGTTGTCCGAGTCCCTAGTGACGGAGGCTTCGAGCAAGGAGCTGGCCGACGTGGCGGCTCAGCCAGTGGATCAAGACTTCGAGTCCGCCACGACGCCCGCCAAACAAGCGTCGACGGACGCCGCCGTGCAGGCGTCGGCGGCCAACGTGTCAACCTCCAAGCCGGCGCCGGGCGGCGACGGCAGAATAGTGGCTTCCCCGGCCGCCCGCGTGCGCGCCGCCGAGACCGGCCTCTCCTTGCCGGAAATTGACGGCAGCGGCCCCGACGGCCGCATCGTCGTGGCGGACGTGCTACGCGCCATGGAGTCGACGGACTCGAGGTCGGGCGGCGCGCCGTCGCCGTCATCGTCGTCGCCGGCGCCGTCCCCCATCGTGGCGGTCATGGAGGGGGGGGTGGGCATGTACGAGGACGTGGAGGTGAACCGCTTCCAAAGGGTCACCGCCGCGCGGCTGCTGCAGTCCAAGCAGACCATCCCCCACTATTACCTGTCGACAGAGGTGATGATGGACACGCTGCTGACGCTGCGCAGCAAGCACAATGCGGCGCTGGCGGCGGCTACCGCACGGGGTGGCGCGGCCGCCAAGGTGTCGGTGAATGACTTTGTGATCAAGGCAGCAGCGGCGGCGCTGCGCAAGGTGTCAGAGGTCAACTCGCAGTGGAACGATACGTCCATCCGTCGCTTTAAGAATGTGGACGTGAGCGTGGCGGTGCAGACCGAGCGGGGGCTGATCACCCCTATCGTCACGGACGCGGACCGCAAGGGCCTCGGCGAGATTTCGGCGGACGTCAAGGCCCTTGCCGGCAAGGCGAGGGAGGGCACCCTGCAGCCGCACGAGTTTATCGGCGGCACGTTTAGTGTGTCCAACCTCGGCATGTTTGGCGTGAACAGCTTTTCGGCGATCGTCAACCCGCCGCAGGCGGCCATCTTGGCGGTCGGCGCGTCGTTGCCCAAGGTCGTGCCCGACGGCACGGGTGGCTTCCAAACGACAACGGTCATGTCGGTGACGCTGTCATGTGACCACCGGGTCGTGGACGGGGCGGTCGGCGCGCGCTGGCTGCAGGCCTTCAAGTCGCACATTGAGGATCCAGTGTCAATGATTTTGTAGGGCTTCGACTCACGTCGGCGATGCGACGGGACGCTGGTTGGTTGTCCACAGGGAGGCGGATATGTTGTAGCATTTTTTTGTCAGCCAAGCTCGGTTCTTGTGGGGAAGGTCGTGACTGAGGTTGCTCAGAACGCCCGGGGCGTCGTTAAGGGAGTCATGAAGGGCGTCACCAGGGCGTCATTTGGGCGTCTTGCGCCCCTAACGCCCCAACTCAAAAGGGCGTCAGAATGGCGTCGCGAAGAGAAAGTTTCCAGGGGGTCTACATGATTCAACAGGTGGCTGCTGTGTAGGGTTGCTAAACGCGCCCCGATTTTGGGGGCGCGGTGTCATCCAGCCCCAGTAAGCGCCCGAAAGCGCCCTAAACGCATCGAAAAGCACCCTGAAGCGCCTTAAGCGCCCATATGAATTCAGTATCAATCACGCACTAAAAAAAGTGAAGTACAGAAGTGGTGCCCGTGGCTGCTCGCTCAAGTATCATGTAAGAGAGAGTTGCGCCGGGAACTATGTTCCACGGCCGATGAAGTACGCCAGGTCCGACGATAAACTACCCTATTCGCATTCCCGAGCGGTTGCGGATCGATCCCTCATCCTTCCGATGCAGTACACAGCGCGGTAGATTTTTTGCGTGACGAGTGTTCAGAATCCAATTGCGATCACGATGTCGCCTGGAGGCCGAATATCTGAGCTGCGCGAGAGGTCAAAGTTGGCGAGAGATGGATGCTTTCTCGCGCTGCTTTGTGACCATTTGATTCACCTGCGAGACGATACTTCCGCCGTCTGTGGCGTTTGACATTCTCCAATTCTCGTCCCTTTCTCGTGGCGCGGGGCCGCGGCGGCAGCCGCGACAGTCGATGGAACTGATGGCGGCGGCAGCGGTGCCCGCCGCCCCCGTAGCCGCCGACCTGCCGCGGCCGCCGACCGTCGCACCACCCCTCCAATATCCCCCACATCGACCCGCGCTGCCCCTTCGACTTCCCTGGCCCCCTACCCAGACGGCGTTCCACCCCTTCCGCCCCCAAATCTGCGCCGCCGAGACGACTGACTGCTGCGATGCGGGCGACGCCGACACGCGGCCCACGTCGGCGTCGCTCGTCGTGGTGACGACCGCGCCGTTGCGGTTGCCCGGTGCGCCCTGGCCCCACAGTCGACGCGGCGGCCCGGGGAGGGCCCCGGGGTTGCAGCTTCGGGGTTGGCCGATCTGCTGGTTTTTGCGGCGGAGCGGCTGGGGATGGGTGGGCCTCTCCGACAGTTTCATTATGAGGGGGTGAGACTCTCATTGGAGGTCGCCGTTGCGGCGACGCGCCCGTGGATGCCGAGTTAAGAGGCGATGGTCGCTGCCGCTGCGGCTGTGACTGGCAGCGTGGGCGGGTGTCACCTCCGTGGCCAGTGTGGCAGCGAAAAATCGATCTCTTCTGGTCAACCGGGAAGCGGGGGCCTTGTAGCGGCTTGCGGGGAGGGAAGGGGTGGGCAGTCGGTGTCGTTCGTGTTGTGAAGCAAGTAATACTTTTGGTAAAATGAAGAGAGCCAAACGCGTTACAGCAGGGCACTCAGGCCCGTCCCGTGCCCCTCCTCCGTGTGTACAGGCAGCGTGAGAGTGAATTTGCCAATCTTGTTGGGAGCGCCATCGACGACCCCAGCAGAGTTGTTGGCCTTCCACACAATACCAGAGGGGTCAGTGGGAGCGTCTGGCATGTCTGCAGCATCCATCAGTCGAACGGCAAGCTCACACAAATGGCTACCGATGGAAGCGTCAAACTCCTCCGTTTCGCGTGCGGCGACGCGCACACGCTGGCCACCTTCCTCGCGACCCAGAACAAACCACTACTTCCCGGCGCCGTCAACGTGGCGGTGCACCAGGGTGCGCCGCACCTTTTTGCCGTTTCTACGAACAAACGTGGCCGTCCGACACGCGGACGTCAGCTCGGCGGGTACACCGACTGCCGACAGCACCGCCAGCGGGCCGTCCACGCTGACCACGCAAGTTGTACGCACCGCAGCGCCCCAACCGTTGACCATTTGCAAGCCCGCGCGCCGCACAAACTGCGTAAAAGCCTCCCGCGAGCATTCGTGCGTGATGACAAGCTTGACCCGCTCCCCGTCTTTGTCCCCTCGCGGGGAAGGCGGGCACCGACGGAGTCGGCACACAACAGCACTCAACAGGCAGTCCTACAGGTCCTTGCCCCTAGCATCCGCCCCCTCTCGCTCGTGGGCCTGTCGGATGCTCTGAAAGCTGCCAAGCAGCGACTGGGCCACGCTGGCCTCGCGCCGCAGCGCGTCGACCAGCTCCTCCCGCTCGGCGTCGCGCGCGAGCAGCCCCGCCATCTTGACTTGGATGTCGTCAATGTCGTTGGTGTGGTTCCGGCGGGGCTTGGCTGCCGACGCGGCCGCCTTCACTGAGACGGAGCGCGCCGCCCCAGCCACACCGGGCAATGGAGAGACGGCCGGCGGCGACTCGGCGCCGACGGCGACCATCAGCGGCGCTGCAGACGGGGCAGAGTGTCGGCGGGGTTGGCTCGGCCCGCTGCCGCCGCTGCTTGAGTGGCTAGACGAGCCGGGCGCTCCTCTCCGGGACGGCGACGGCCGACGGGAGAAACAGGAACTGGAACTGCGCGTTGAGTGCGCCGGGGGCTCCCCGCCGCTCATGTCGGCACCGCCCAACAGCAGAGTGCGGTATCCGGTCGGGTCACCAGGTGCCTTGGGGCTGTGAGGCGGGTATCGAGTGAGTTGGAGCGTGGATAGAACAACTTGAGGGTAAAGGGGTGGTGGGGTAAGCCCACAGAGAAATAGAGGGTTGAGGATGGAGGACGCCAGGCCAACAGACGGGGAGACGCCAGGGCAGCGCAGCGGACGGGGCAGGAGACGTCCTGGCCCTGGGTGCAGGCAGTGAGGCAGCACCTATTGTCCACGTGCTGGAGACGCGGCCCTGCCAACCAAAACCAAGCCGAACGACACAGCCCGCGCATCCAAGGACCGCTCGGGCTTTGAATTTGACGACAGACGTTTGAAAGCCTTCGCTGGAGTTCAAATGATGGGTCGTGTGTGATACACGTGTCACTCCCGGCTCGATGATCCAGTACAACCTGCATCTTTCTGCTCGGAAAGGTCACCATTTCTTCTGGGCGGCCGCCCTCACACGGTCGAGTTACCCCCACGTAAAGCCGGCATGTCGGCAGACTGCTCACGCGCCGCTGCCGTCAATCCGTCTCGCCAGGAGTGGCGGCCACCAGCTCCCCGGAGCCTGACTGCCGCTTTGCTCGTAGCCGCCTGTCGCTCCAGGCTCGACGCGGCGCGGACGCAGGCTGCCCGGCTCACCTCAATCCAAACGCCTTACCACCACCCCGCCAATGGCAGCGGCACGGACTGCCAATCTCAACGAGGGCTTGCGCCGGTTGGGATTGAACGCCGACACGGACGACAGCGTTTTTTTTTTCATGGTCTCGGGCCTTCGGTTCGTCCAGCTTTGACGCTTTCCGAATCATCGTGCCCGCGCCCGACCACGTCTTCATGCTCGGTATCACACGGCGGCTAATCAAGGCGCTGTTTTGGGTCCTCTCCAAGGACCAGCGCGTGGTGGTGTCAACGTCGATGCGGGACGCGCTGGCACTGTCGGGACTGCGGCGGACGCGTCCCTACAACTTCAATTCTAAGGACGTGCACTCGTTCCTTATCTACGAGTGGGCGGCCGTGCTCACCACCTCCATTGTAGCTATCAAGCGGTCCATACCGTTCTCTTCGCCGACGCCTGCGGCAGTGGCGCGCCCCCCGCCGTTGATGGTCCTGCTGGGCATCCTTGAGAAGTTCCACCTGCTTATGTGCAAGACGTACTTCTCCCCGCGGGTAGACCTCGATGGTGGCGACGCTTGCCAAGCGGCCATGACGGTGGAGGACCTGCAACGGCTGACCTCTGAATTCCTCTCGTCTGTGGACGCCGCCTGCCGTCGCGTCGAGTGCAGTGGATTCACGTCCATGCTGGACGTGCCCAACCTCCACCGAGTGCGGGAAATATACTTCTTTTCCTTGCCCTGGTTTTTGCACCTTAAGCACACTCGGGAGCTCCACTTTGAGGCAGCCCACCAGCCGCTCAAGAAAGCAGCCCTGTCTGGCAACGGCCACGATGACGCGCGGCGAGCCATGTACCGGATGGGCGACGAGGAGACGCTCTCACGACTGGTACTGGCGCCCACCAAGTTCCGCGTCCCCTCCGAGTGGATGCGGCACGCGGGGATCCGCAAGGCTGTGTCAGAGGCGCTACCGCTGTGGAGCAAAGGGGCGGGTGGGTGGGTGATGGTTGGCAAGCGTCTGGCGGCCGAAGAGGTGCCAGCTCAAGCCGTGGCGCTCGCCAAGCACCTCTGTGCTAACGACTTTGATCCGGCGTGGCGTACCGCGGCCACGCGCAGCGATGCTCACCCTGCTATATTGGGAGATTGCCTACGCGTTTTGTGTGCCGGTCTGCACCACGCTCAGCGCCTGATACCCGTCGCCGCGGGCGACGCAGCGCGCACCCACGGGAGCAAGGTTGAGTTTTTTCGGATCCGGGCACTCTTTTTGAGTGCCCGCGGGCAGCCCATGGCAGTCCTCAATCCGTTCCGAGCGATAGGGGCAGGGGTGTATGTGGTAGAAGAGAGCCGCTGTTTGGCAGTTGTGTTTGGCTCCGGGGTGCGGCGAGCGCTCGCGTTGCATGCTTGTCAGCTTCAATGCCCTGTCACTGACAGTGAGCAGATAGAGCACCTCGACGAGAACTGGTGGCATGTGATAGCACGCTCGGACCTTTACCCGGCTATTAGTGCATAGGGCGCCTTCTTTTTTTCTCTTGTGCAGTCCCCAGATCCTACACAAGCCACAGTCCAACACGACTCGGCCAAGAATAAGAGCGCCGAAGCTACCCATTTTACACGGCACAGTGCACTGTCACCAAGCCGTCTTCCATACAGCGGCCAAAAACAAACGCGCACACTTCCTCGTCCACAGCTGTGGCCGGAGGCCGCCCAGAATCACGATTACAGCTGGCGCCTCCGACGCTCTCCGCCACGCGTGGCAACTCGCGGCCACCCCCACCGCCCCGGGGCAGGTGCCACTACCCCCGCGCCCCCATTCTCCCCGACCTCCCTCGGTGCTAAGCCCTCTCGGCACACTGCCGCCCCATCCCACCGACGTCTTCATTCATATATCCAACGCGACCAATGCATCCCGCACCGCGTCCAACACAGCCGCGGACCGATCCGTCGTGAGCACCAGGGAGATGTCGGCGGATGACCCCGCCTTGGCATACTGGCTGCCACCGGCGCCAGGAAGCACGTAAGAGCATAGAGTGCACGGGGCGTCGGCACCGTGGCCCTTTAACTTGCAGCTTCTGGACACGTGCGGGTAGCCGCCGACGTAGAAGCTTACGTCCACCTTGACGCGGATGGGGTTGCCGTCCGGGTCCGACACCACCCAGCTCTCCTGGATGCCGACTGTGAGGTCGGCCTGTATATGCCGCAGGACGTTGTCAGAGTCGACATCAGGGGGCACGACGCCAATTGTTCGCGTCGCGTGGCGCGTCGTCCGCCGACGGTGCAGCCAGCTCATGTACGACATGTACACGCCGCCGAGCGAGGCCTTCCGCTGCCGTCTGACATTGAAGTCGTCGCTATAAAAAGCCAGGCAGACAACTAGAACGGGGATTTTGTCGGCGCCAATGCATTCGAGCTTAAACGGGGGAGGGTGGACGGTATTGGTCCAGCCGACCACCGCGCCGGGCTCGTGGCACACCCGGGAAACCGGAACTGCCCGCGCCCCCGTCGCCACGAAGTTGACCGTCGGGTAGTCACCTACCCCCCAGTGGCGCAGAAGCAAGTCACCGCGGTACTCTCCCTCGCAGGAGAGGGAGGCGAGGAAGTCCCCCGCGTGCACTCCGTCACCGTCTGCCACCCCCGCCGACGTCGACGCAAAGCGACAGTCGCCAACCTTGTACCCGCGCAGGCCGCCGCCCGCGCGCAAGGACACGTTCACTGTGTCGCCAGGTGAGTAAACGACGCCCGTCAGGGAGAAATGGCCCACCGTCGAGTCGCCGCACAAAGCCGACCACCGCCGCCGGAAAGACGGCGTGTCGACGAATTCGGGTTCGAGCTCCAGGTCCGCAGCCGCGCACTCGTCACACTCCTTGAACAGGTCGTAGGTCTCCTTGAACGACATATCCCGCGCAAGGTGCGTGCTCGGCAGTACAGCGAGCAGATCCGCAGTCGAGCCGCGGCGCGTCGGCGCCGAGAAGGAGGAGAACGGCAACGACCATCCCTCCCCCACCCTGGCCGCGTACTTTTCACGCATCGTCGAGAGGCAGGGCAACGGCGCGTGTGGGACGTGGTGGTTGTGCATATCCCTCACAATCTCGTACAGCTTGTCGCCCGCGTCGCGCTGACCGCGGAGCAGCAAGTACCCATACAGTTGCTCCGGTGTCGTGAAGGGGTGGCGGAAGGGGGCGCGCAGCGCCGCCATGTTGGCCGTGGCGCTGGGGCGGGGTGCGTCATCCGACGCGAGCGGCGTGTATCCAAACAGGTAAGAGGTGAACGTGGCGGGCTCAGTCGTGTGCCCCCCCTGTCCAGACTCGCCGTCAACCTCGGAGAACACGGCATCGACGTCACCGTCGAGGTCAGCAACAATTTGTTCCTAGGCTCTGTCGGTCGAGGCCCCAAAGCCGAGCCCGTGCGGCACGCCGTACCCCTACTCCTCCTCGTCCCACCATCGCAAAAAATAGGGAGGGGGGGCCTCGTCGCACTCTGCATCCTTCAGGTTGTTCTCGGCCAGCTTCAATGCGCCGTTGAATTCCCGGCCGGTGGGAGAACGGTCGTCCGAATGAGCGCCGACCGATGCATCGAGCACCGCAGGCGAGGGACGAGCCAGCACCTCGTTGAGACGACCTCTGTCGGCCATCGGCGCCAATGGTGCAGATAAAGAGCGGAGCAGCGGCGGCATAGGTGGTAGCGGGGGACGGTCCATACCATCGCCGCCGCCACGCGCACTCGCCGGTGTGGCCAACGAGCCAGCCACGGCAGAGGTTGAAAGTGAGCGTGGCACGCACTTCCTGCGACCCCGCTTCAGGCCAGCCCCCTGCGTTGTCACAGGAGGCAGTGGCAGCCAGCGACCCATGATACTGCAGCGAGGAACCTAGACGGCCGCAGCGCAGCGCACACGTCTGGGCCTTGGAGCACAGCGGCACGTGCCAACCGTTCCTGACTGGGTTGCACAAGCACAGAGAGGAGGTGTGGTGGCCCGAACACACGTTCTTGGTGGCGGTAGGTCTGGCAATGTCTACCATAAAGGCCACGTGAGACCATGCAATCCCACCTCCCATGCCCGTCGTGCGACTTGTCAAAACAATCACAGTCCGCTCCAGGTGACCCGCAGGCCGCCCGAAGTCACCTCCGGTCCGCCCGACGTCGCCCCCTGTCCACCCCGCGTCACCCACAGTCCGCCCCACCCCCCCCCCCACATGCACTTGCTAATCTCAAGCACCGCCGTGTACTGGATGATCGTCTTGCCCGCCGCGAGGAAGTCGAGGATGAGCACGTCGTTGTGGAAGTCGAGAGAGAGACGGAGAGGATGACCACGACCAGAGGGCGTGGAGAGAGGCAGCGTTGAGCGCCGAGTTGAGTAATAGAATAAACAGAACGCGCGCACTGCAGCGGTCGGCGAGGGCGGCCGAGTAGATGGAGATCAGCAGATTAGGGGGGATGGCCGACATCGGCGAGGTGAGCGTGGGGAAGAAGGCTGGTCAATGTCGCGGCGCGGGGGTGCATAGGTGCGGATAGGGGGCGCCGGTGCGGCGGAGGGAGAGCGTTGGGGTACACAATTGTTCTGCCAACGGCGCGCGACAGTGCAATGCAGCCGGCAGCGCCGCCCACGACTGCTGCGCCCCCCCTCCCGATGAGCCAGGGCGTGGAATTTGCCACACGTACGAACAATCCCCCCTCCTCACGCGCACACCACACGTTGCCACATCCCCCACCGCTCCACCTGGCCGGCAGCCCAGTGCAATGCGGCTCTGCTGGGGCGGACGCAGCGAAATCTGCTGCGACGACGCGGCCTCGCGGCAGAGCCACAGACAGCACGCGAAGAAGGCGCCGGCTGTGACGCGCCGACACACTGGCGACGGGGGGAAAGAGCAGACGAACGGCGCCCGCGGTCGCAGCGCCCGGTGTACTGCCAAAAGAGCCGTGCGCGGCTGCCCGCACGGTTTAGCGACACCAGAACGCTGGGCCGTGGACGAGCAGTGCCAGTGTGGGACATCCGTGATTTCACTCGACTGCTCAATTCCCGTTGTCTGTGCCACCAATTTACGGAGCGGCGCAAAGCTTCAAGACACGCACTTTGCACCATCTATGTCTGGCAGAGCCGCGGAAACACGGGCGGATCGAACGGGGGCACAGACGCACGCGCCCTGTCACTCGCGGCAAGCCGCTCCCTTACCTATGTGTGCGGCACGGTCTGCACGCCCCACATCCCCGACCTCCGACGGGCTGCTACCCCCAGACTCCCTCCGCCTCGATCGTACTTCCCTCTCCCCTCTGCCGCGTCCCCACCGCTGTGGTAGTGATTCCTTCCGCTACTGCGCTCGGTGAGTGTCACAATGCCGGCTTGTTACTCGGGGCGAGGCAAGGCGCCAGCCGACGCCTCGCGCACGTACACCACGGAATCCTACTGTTTCATAAATATAAGAGAGCCGTGCCCGGTTCCAAAAGAGCGCTATGATGCATGACAGTTTTTATCTTCCCCACCGAAGTCCAACGTAAAGACAAATGTCGACATGAGAGCGGCCGACGGCACAGGGGACAAATGAGGAAGCCCCCACCACTGCCGAAGCCGAAAAATAACCAGAAGAACAAACACAAAGCAAAACACACATGCAGGCAAAAAGCGACTGATGAGACAGACGCCACAACTGCTAGCAGTGAGCACAAGTACAAAGCGCACCGTCAAGCGCGGTGCAGCCGGCCGTGTCGGCTTGGCATCTCCCTCACCCCTCTCAGAACACGTCCTCCTCCTCGAGATCCTGGTTGCCGACGGCGTCAACGTCCACGTCACCATTGCCCAAAGCACCAACAGCACCGTTCACATCAGCCTGAGCGGCCGGACTGGCGGCCACCTCCTCCGCCGTCATCGTCTGGATGGAGACGTTGAGGGCGAGGCGCTTGGTCGGCCGCGGGACCAGCAGGCTCCACACGCAGGGGCCGTTGGTGGCAGCGGCCTGGAGGGCGGGCACGTCCGCCCCGCTCCACACCTCGCGTGGCCAGATGACGACGCGACGCTGGCACTCGGCCGTGATGAACTTGACGTTGGGCTCGAACTCGTGGGCGTGGCGCACCAACGCCGAGAGTACGTCCTCTGCGAGGCTGTTGAGACACACCTCGCGGACGACCCAGCGCTCGGACGCGGGACCAGCCGCCCCGCTGACCGTCGAGATGGAGCCCGTCGCGGACGCCAGGTGGCGACTTATGCAGGCGAAATAGGCCCTGCCGGCGACGTCGCCGAGCGCCGGCTTGAGCGCGGCCTCATCTCGGAGCTTAATGTGCACGCCTTCCCGCTGCTGCATGGGGAAGTACGCGAGATTCTTGTCCACGACCTCACGCGCAACCGACCGCCCGTCGTTGAGGGCGTTTCGGATGATGGAGAGGCCCGCCTCGACGATGCGGTCGAGGCTGCTCGGCACGAGCTTGTTCTTGTTACGGAAAACCTCCGGCTGGTTGCCAATGGTCGCGTAATCGGAGTATATCTTGTTCAAAATGCCCATGTTAACGCGGGTCAAGTTCTTAACGACAAAGTTGTTGCCGCTGGACGACTTGGCCGCCATCGGGAAAAAGGAGGTCAGCGTGTCGCCCTTGGCATCTTCGTCCGCGTCGAGCAGCTTCACGCGGCGCGTCACGCCCAGCGCGTGGGCACGGCGGATCTGCGGCATGGAGAGCGCACGGTTCACAGCGACGCGGATCTCGTCCACGGAGCGCTGCTCAAAGGCGACGCCCGGGGTCGACGAGTGCTGCATCTCCTCGACCATCGCCGCCATGACAATGACGGCCATGGCGGCGGCGATATCCTGGGTCTTGTCGGCGCGCTGCTCTTGCGCGACGAGCTCCGCCTTCACCAAAGCCGCAAAGCCGAGGAGGACTTGGTCGTCTTGCACTAGGCGGTCCGCCTCGGTGGACACCTGGTCGCGCACCGCCTCGCACACCGCTTTGACCTCCTCCTCCCGCATGGGCGCCATGGCCACGGCGACCGCGGCCGCCAGCTCCTGCACGTCCTCGAGGGAGAATCGCCCTTTCACCCGGCGGTTGGCCTCGGCGCCGTCGTCTGTGACCGACGAGCTGGGGCGGGGGCGGCGGTGGCCAGCCATCTTTTCGTTGAAGGAGGGATCGACGGCCGACACGTTGGTGACGGTGACGGCGTGGATTGGGGGCCAAAAACGGGCCAAAGAGCACGGTTACACGGCGCCGGGGAGAGGGGCGTGGAGCACCCGCAACAAGAAGCGCGCGGGGATGGGAAGGAGAGCAGCACACAACAAACACCCGCAGGGGGGGAGGGGGCGGCCGACAGAAGGCGGTGCACACGAGGCGGGGGGTGGGAACAGAGTGGCCTGGGAAGTGCAAGCGTGGGTGGAAGCGCCGGGGACAGGAGCAGAGAGGAGGCGGAATTTTAAAGGAAAGTGGGGTACGCCTAACAGCCGTCACGAGCCGACTCCGCGCGCCTCTCCGCCGCCAGGGGCCTCAGCAGCAGCGGCATCATTTCTACTCGCATCACGAAGGGGACGCTCTCACGTGGTAGCCGCGCACCATGCCTGACCGTGCGTGGTGCCGGCGCCCAGCGGGGCCTCGGGGCGACGCACGGCTGCCCGGCTCGGCGCCGGGATGCCGGGCGACGCACGGCACCAGGCGGGGTGTGGCGGAGCGCGACCGACACTGTGGCGGGAAGGCGTCCACGCCGCCACCCAAGGGCGTCAGAGCCACACTCGACCTGTCGGCGCCTGGCAACGGGGTGTGGCCGCGGCTGCTCTGTGCAAGGCCCGGCACTTGTGCTCGGCGGTTCTCGGAGGGTGCTCGTCTGGAGAAATTCCGAGGGACGAAAATTATCTCTGCAAGGATATCGTGGGGCAGACCGTTCGGCGGTCATTCGTGGCGGCCTGCCGGCCAGCTGGGCGGTGGCCCGTGGGCCAATTTTAGTGCTCTGCCCGCGCGCGCGCCGACACAACGCCAGCGGTTCCAGAGGCTCCAGCGTGGCACATGCACGCACGGTCGGCCCCTGCCGCATCTCACCTTCCACGGATGGGGTCATGCGGCGTATCAGCACCCGCTCCCGCGACAGGATGCGGGTCCAACGTCACGCACGGTCCCCCCCTGCACTGGCGCCCTTCCCTGCACCCCTTTCTTTGCTGACACCGCCCCCCCCCCCCCCCCCCCCCCCCCCCCCCCCCCTCCTCTCCCCCCCCCCCCCCCCCCCTTTCTCCTTTGCCCCTCCCCCCGCCCGCCGGCCGCCCCTCCCCCCCCCGGCCGCCCGCCCCCGGGGGGC
>Ga0115031_1002490_pt1 | contig 13722 bp, 9 predicted proteins | sample Maine_Asex4_meta_FD_87301 | JGI IMG/M metagenome (GOLD analysis project Ga0115031, IMG submission 87301) | Marine algal microbial communities from Maine, USA - Maine_Asex4_metaG | ecosystem: Host-associated > Algae > Red algae > Unclassified | place: Maine, USA | collected 2015-01-05 | reverse complement strand
GTCCGATAGAAGTGGGTGGCGAGGTCCTGGTCGCCGAGGTTGAACCACCGGGTCGCAGCGGCCGAGCCGTCGGGGCGGATCCGTTCGTACCGCTCCAGCGCCGCCATGGCGGTCCACGTCTCGTCGCGTAGCCCCCAGCCGCGCACGGGATCGGTCGCATCGGCCAGGGTGTAGGTGATCGTGTCGAGGTCGGGAGAGATCGAGAGCCCGTGGATCTTGGTGTCGTCACCGGTGTTGACCACGGCGGTTACGAGGGATGGGTCGATTGCGGCGAGGAGGCCACGCAGGAACCGGGCAGCACCGACGCCACCGGAGACAACGGTGACGATCGGGTCGGCCGGTCTGCCCTGGGAGTCGGGGGAGCCGGGGGAGCCGGGGGAGCCGGGGGAGCCGGGGGAGTCGGGGGAGTCGGATCCCGCAAGTGTGGGATCTGCCCGGGGCGGTGTGGTGGTCATCGAGATTCGTTCGACAGGGTGAGGTAGAGGTCGGTCAGTTGCCGAGCGGTGTCGGCCCAGGAGAAGCGTTCGAGGTTGCGGGTCGCCTGCGTCCTGAGCTTGGCACGCACTGGCTCGCTGGTGATGGCCAGATGGAGGTTCGCAGCGATGGCATCGGTATCCGTTGGCGACGACAGCAATGCCGCAGCGCCGGCGACTTCGGGAATCGAGCCAGCAGTACTGGCCACGATTGCGACGCCCGCCTGCTGGGCTTCGAGGAGCGGAAACCCGAACCCCTCGTCGAGTGACATGTACGCCAGCGCACTCGCGTACGAGAGCAATCGTCCCTTGAGGCGATCATCGACTCGGCCGAGCACGACGACTCGGCTACGCACTGCCGGTGTCAGCCGGGCGATGGCATCGTCCACGGCGGCTTGGTCATTCCCCGGAGCACCGGCGATCACCAGCCGGACCGTCTCGTGCTCAGCCGCCAGTCGGGCAAAGGCTGCCACGAGAGCCGGCACGTTCTTGCGCCGCTCGACCGTTCCGAGCGACAGGACGAAGGGGTGGCCGGCATGGTCGGCCAGTGCGGTCGGCCAGATGCGATCGGCAGTCGGACACTCCGGGAGACCGAGCAAGACGGTGGTGACCCTGTCGGTCCCGAGCAATGTGCGGACGCGCTGCGATGTCGCATCCGAGCAGGTGACGACGTGTGCTCCGCCGTCGACCGACCGGCGGAGGACCGACGCAGCGCGTCGGACATCGGGAGTCGCGTCGTCCGGGTGATCGAGGAACCAGCAGTCGTAGACTGACACCAGTTGTGGGCAAGTCGTTGGTGGGACCACGTAGTTCGTGCCGTGTACGACGTCGGGGCGGCCGAGAAGGCGGTCGACCGGCGGGGAGCGATGAGCCCACAGGCGTTGTGCGAGTCCAGCCGGAAATGGCAGCTTGCGAACCCCCTGCCCGGGACGACTCCGAAAGCTCAGCAGGTAGGGCTCGACGTCGATTCGCTGTTCGCTGGCCAAGGCGTGCAACGTTTCCGCGACTGCCACGCCGATGCCGGTCCGTTGGCCGTGAAGCGGCCCGGCATCGAACGCGACGCGCAGTACGTCGCCCGAGCGATTGGAGACCGTCGGTTCGCCCATGACTCGACGAGCGTACAGAACCTCTCTGACCGGGCGATCCCACGTGGTGGATCGCCCGGCCAGATAGGTTCGGCGCCCTATGCCACGCGCTTTCATCACAGGTATCACGGGCCAGGACGGTCACCACCTCGCCGAGTTCTTACACGGCAAGGGCTACGACGTCTACGGGATGATCAAGGGTCAGAACAACCCACGCGCCGACAAGTTGCGCGAAGAGATGCCGTTCGTCGAGTTGATTCCGGGCGACCTGGCCGACCTGCCCTCACTGGTGGCAGCGCTGCAGATCGCCCAACCCGACGAGGTGTACAACCTGGGAGCGATCTCCTTCGTGGCGCTGTCGTTCACTCAGGCCGAGCTGACTGCGAACACGACCGGGCTCGGCGTGCTGCGCATGTTGGAGGCCATCCGGATGGTCGGCGGTGCACAGAACAATCCGATCCGTTTCTACCAGGCGTCGTCGTCGGAGATGTTCGGCAAGGTCCGCGAGACTCCGCAGACCGAACTCACCCCGTTCCATCCCCGCAGCCCGTACGGCTGTGCGAAGGTGTTCGGCCACGACATCGTGGTCAACTACCGCGAGTCCTATGGCCTGCATGCGTCGTCGGGCATCTTGTTCAACCACGAGGGTCCGCGGCGCGGCATCGAGTTCGTGACCCGCAAGATCTCGAACGCTGCGGCCCGGATCAAGCTGGGCCTGCAGCACGAGCTGGTCATGGGGACCCTCGATGCCAAGCGTGACTGGGGATATGCGGGCGACTACGTCAAGGCGATGTGGATGATGCTGCAGCAGGACGAGCCCGACGACTTCGTCATCTCGACCGGCGAGGCCCACACGGTTCAGGAATTCGTCCAGAAGTCCTTCACCCATGCCGGCCTCGACGACTGGGAGCAATACGTGCGCCAGGACCCGAAGTTCTTCCGGCCCGCTGAAGTCGACCTGCTGATCGGTGACAGTTCCAAGGCCAAGCGTGTGCTGGGCTGGGAGCCCGAAGTCGGCTTCGACCAACTCGTCAAGATGATGGTGGACAACGACCTTCGGCTCGAAGCCGCCAAAGCCGGTCTCTGATCTCAGCTGACACAGATCTCAGCTGACACCGATCTCAGCTGACACAGATCTGCGGGAGCTCGTCAGTTCTCGAGCGGCATGTCGGTGATGGCGTCCATCACCGAGTCCTGATCGGGCACGACGCCGGACTTCAGTTTGAAACGCAGTGCGACGCCGAAGCTGAGCATCGATGCAATCGATGAGGCGAGCAGGCCGATCTCGACTCGCCGGAACACTTCGTCGCCGCCCAGGATGGTTGCCACGACGAACGTGATCGCACCGACGCCCCATCCGAGAGCGACGAGGGCGTGGCCCTTCAGCGCGATCACCGCTTGTGCCGTAGCGAGCGCGACCATGTAGCACGCGCTCGAAAAGGCGAGCAAGGCGAGCGTGCGTCCAGACAGGTCGGCGTCGAAGACCACGTCGAGTGCCCACGGCCCGAGGATGAAGGCTCCGCTCGTTCCGACCACGCCGACGACGACGACCACCAGCATGAGTCGGGCGAGGCCGGATCGAAATTCGTCGAGTTCGCCTTCGGCGGCCAGTCGGCTGAGGCGGGGGAGGAGCGCTGCCTGAACGGCTTGGAACAAGAACAGCGGGATTCGGGCGAGGAGCACGCCCTGACCGAACCAGGTGACGAGTTCGTCCTGGCTCTCTAGCGCAAGCAGGCTGGCCGCAATCGGGCCCGCATTGAGCAATGCTGCTTGACAGACAGAACCGAGCAGCAGCCAACCGAGGTTGGGTGTGACCTCGCCCCACGTTGCCGGTGGACCGTCGTCGGTCGCGAGGCTGCCCCGCCAATACACGTAGGCGACGGCGAAGAGCGGTGCGATCGCGACGGCGAGTCCGTACGCGCCAACGGCTGCCACACCGATCACAGCGAGCAGCACGCACAACAGAATTCGAATGACGCCGTCCGAACCCATGATGATCGCATACGACTGGAACCGGCCGCTTCCAGAACAGATGCCGCGAGCGAGGTGGGCAGGGCCGTAGGCAGCGAAGGCGAGCGCCAGTGCGACCACCAGCGTCCAGTCGCCACCGAAGTACTCCCTGGCGATGATCGGGCTGGCCACGCCGATCACGAGCAACACGGCAACGGTGAGTCCGACGCCGAGCAGCACGACCTTTCTGACTACGGGGCCGGTGCCTTCTCCCTTGGCGCGGCGATGAGCGAGGGCTCGACCCAACTCCTGCTCGAGTGGAAGGAAGAAGCCAGGCGCGAGCGCGAAGGTTGCGAACCACAGCGCAGTGATCGGCGCGAAGGCTTCGTCTCCGCCAACGGCGACGTTGCCGATCTTGAAGAAGGCGTAGGTGGCCACGCCGGCGATGAGGAGGGCGACACCGACGGGGATGGTGCCATCAGGGACCGGCAGCCGCTTGTGTGTGGGGAGGCGCCGAGTGTCAGGGGTGTCAGCGGCAGTCATCGATGTCAGCCCGTCAATTCAGTCGCGCAGCGAGCGCTCGATCTCTCGGCGCTGCACCTGGGCCCGTTGGAATGTCAACAACCCGATGCCGATGCTGACGTAGGTGGCGTCCTTCGCGAGGGCGACGGTTCTCTTCGCAACCGTCTCGGAGGCCCGGCGCGAAGCACGCGCCAGTGGCGCGATGTCGAAATTGGTCAGGTCGACCGAGTGCCACTGCGCCATGTGACGAAGGCTACCCGGCAGCGGACTGGGATGACCTCGGGGCGATGGGCGGCGCAGCTATCCTCGCTCCATCGTGGAACCGGAATCTCATCAGGCACCGCCCGTCGTTGCTGTCGTCGTCGTACATGAACCGGGTCACTGGTTCGAAGAGACCCTCGACGCGCTCGCAGACCAGGACTATCCCAATCTGCGGTACCTCTTCTTGGACACGTCAGGCACTGCGGGCGCGGCGCCCGCATCGAGTGATGGCAGCGATCCGAGTGATCCGAGGGCAACGGTCTCGGCGAGTCTCGAGGACCGGATCAAGGCGAGGCTGCCCAAGGCGTTCGTCCGGAGCGTTGAGGCGAACATCGGGTTCGGTGCCACGGCCAACGAAGTGCTGCGCCTGGTCGAAGGCGACAAGGGCTTTTTCCTCTTCTGCCACGACGACGTCGCTCCGGAGCCCGACGCCGTGCGGTTGCTCGTCGAAGAGATCTACCGGTCCAATGCCGGAGTCGTCGGACCGAAGTTCGTCGAGTGGGAAGATTCGGGCGTCTTGCAGTCGGTCGGTCTGGGTGTCGATCGTTTCGGTGAGGTCGATCTGGGAATAGACCCGGGCGAAGTCGACCAGGAACAGCACGATGGCGTCCGCGACGTCTTCGCGTTGCCGTCGGCATTTCTACTCGCCCGCGCGGATCTCTTCCACGAGATCGGTGGGTTCGACCCCGCCATCTCGTTCCACGGTGAGGACATCGAGTTGTGCTGGCGACTGCACCACAGCGGAGCTCGCGTCGTGGTCGTGCCGTCAGCAACGGTTCGACACCGTGGCGACCTCTCCGAGCGTCGCCCAGACCTCAACCACACCGTGGTCGCTGCTCGGCACCGGATGCGCACTGTCGCAACGATGACCGGGCCGACACGCTTGCCGGGTCGCAGCCTGGAGTTGGTGCTGCTGACCGTCGTCGAATTGGTCGTCGGAGTGTTCACCGGTCGCTGGGCCGAGGCGTGGGCGTCCCTGCGCGCCCTCGTGGGCCTCGTGCCGCAGACGTTGTCCACCTTTGCCCGACGTCGTGAGGTCAAGCCGTATCGCCGGGTGCCCGAGCGCGAGGTGCTCGGGCTGCAGGTCAGGGGCAGTGCACGGATCACCGGCTATCTCCGAGCGCGCTCCACGGCCACGTTCGTCGGTGCCGAGAACAGTGTGCGCCGTTGGAAGGAGAGCACATCGGCACCGGTTCTGGCGTGGGTTGCTGTGCTCGTTGCACTGGCGTTCGGCAGTCGGCGCTTCGTCTCTGGTGGTGTTCCTGCCGTTGGCGAGTTCTTGCCGATGCCGGAGAGCCCGCGTGACCTTCTGGCGTCGTACACGTCCGGATGGAACGTCAACGGTTTCGGGAGCACGACAGCCAACCCGACCGGCTGGGCGACGCTGTCTGCCCTCTCGGTGTTCACGCTGTTCAAGATGGGTGGTCTCCACACGGCGTTCGTCCTCGGTCTCGTCGTCATCGGGCTGATCGGGTTGTGGAAACTGGCGACGGTGTTCCCATCCACCCGGGCGCGAATCGGGGCGCTGGTCGTCTACGCGGCGAGCCCGCTGATCGGTGGCGCGATGTCGTCCGGGCGACTTTCGGTGCTCGTCGCGTTCGCATCGACACCGTGGATCATCCACTCGATCCGTCGTGCGGTCGGCGTCGAAACTGCTCATCCGCGCAGCGCCGAACTCGACCTCCCGGACGGCGTCGTGACCCTGTCGTGGCCCGAGCGGGTCCGGCGGACCGCTGTTGCAGCAGTTGTCGTCGGCCTCGCTGCTGCCTTCGTTCCCGTGATGGTCGTGGTCGCGCTCGTCATCGCCGTGGTCCTGACCGTTGCGACACTGTTGGCGCTCGCTCCGTGGCGAACCGCTCTGCTCTACCTGGGTGTCGGACTGGTCGCCGTGTTCGGTGGTGTCCTGCTCAACTTCCCGTGGTCCACGAGCTGGACCTGGGATCAACTCGTCGGTCCGCCGCCGATCGGTGACCCAGGCAGAGGTCTTGCCGATCTGGCCTCGTTCCAGATCGGGTCGACCGATTTTGCTTACCTGGCCTTGGCGCTCTACATGCCCGTGATCGCTGCGATTGCGCTTGCTCGGGCCTGGCGACTCACCTGGGCAATCCGGTCGGGCTTGCTCGTCGTCGTGTTCGGTGCGGCGTCGGTGTTCTCCGACAGCGGCGCGCTGCCGTTCCGTGGTCCCGAAGCCGGCGTGCTCCTCGTCCCTGTTGCAGCCGGACTGGCCATATCCGCTGCCGCAGCCCTCGCCGCATTCGACCTCGATGTGCGTGGCGGGTCCTTTGGCTGGCGCCAACCGCTCGGACTCCTCGCCAGTGTCGGAGTCGTCGTCGGAGTGTTTCCCGGTGTCGTCGCAATCGGCGACGGTGCATGGAACGCGCCGACCACGCCGCTCGCCCGTCTCGTGGAAGCTCAACTTCCAGACGATGCCGTCGATCAGGTGCTCGATGAGAGCAACGAGAACGGTCCGCTGATCGAACCGGGCAGCGGCGCGTACAACGTGCTGCTCATCGGTGATGCACGTCTTCTGCCCGTGCCGTCGATCGAGTACCGCGACGGGGTGTCGTTCGCACTCATCGACGATGGTCGATTGGACATCCGAGATCGTTGGGCGCCGCCGTCGAGCGAGCTGAGTGAAACGATCGAACTTGCGCTCGACCAGATGGCGAGCTCGTCGACACTCCGAGCCGGTCGACTACTCGCACCCCTCGGCATCCGTTTCATCGTTGCGCCCGAGTTCGACAATGTGCTGTCCACGACTGCCGATCCGCTGCCACTGCCGGGCGGGCTCGTCGATGCGCTCGAGGATCAGCTCGACTTGAGCCCGGTCGTGGGTCTGCCAACGCTCGAAGTGTTCGAGAACACCGCATGGATTCCTGCGGTGAGCCAATTGACTGGAAGCACGGCCGAGGCGAGCAGCACAGCCGGCCCCGGTGCACTGGTGCGCGCCGACCTGACGTCGGTCGCGCCGGCGTTTCTCGGAAGCGATCATCTCGAGGTCAGCACCGACGAAGTCGTACCCGGCGTCGTGCACCTTGCGGTCCCGTTCGACGAGAACTGGACCTTGACGGTCGACGGTGAGTCGATCGCACCGCGGCGAGCGTTCGGCGTCACGACGGCGTTCGACATCGAGCAGCCGGGTACCGCTGTGTTGGAGTACTCGAGTCCGTCGTCGCGTTCGCTGCTGGTGTTGATGCAGGTCGGTCTGTGGTTGGCCGTCGTGTTCTTGGCAACGCGGGTGAGTCTGCCGATGTCGCGTCGCGGTGGCACGGTGGTCACCGATGAAACGCTGATCGATCTGGACGATCTGGACGATCCGGGCGATCCGGGCGATCCGGGCGATCTGGGCGATCTGGAGACGCAGGTGCCGACGCCGGCTGCGGCTCCCGGCCTCGACCTCACCGGAGAGATCGACCTCGGAGCCGATGTCGGTGACATCGGCGTCTCAGCCGACCTCGATCAGATCGACTCGCACGACTCGCACGACTCGCACGACTCGCACGACACGGGGGACGAACGATGAATCGCCGATCGATACCTGCTCTCATCATCGTCCTGCTTGGCTTGATCGGCCTCGTCGTCGCCGGAAGTGACACCGAGGAACGTTCCGCCCCCGTGTTCTCGTCACCTGCCGGAAGCTGGATGCCATCGGTGACCGACATCGGGTCGCTGACCGGTAGCTGGTTCTGCCCCGGAGTTCCGGCCACTGGTGATGACGGTGTGGGCGGTGCCGTCGTGATCTCCAACCGAGCCAGCGATGTACTCGAAGGGCGATTCACGGTGTTGGGCCCCGACGGCATCGCCACCGAGCAGTCCTTCACCGTGGACGCTTGGTCCCAGAGCACGGTTGACGTCGACGCGTTCGTGACGGCAGCATTCGCCAGTGTCGTTGTCGAGATCGACGGTGGTCAGGGCTTCGTGGAGCAGGTGGCCTCTGATCCGTCCGGGACCTCAATCGCTCCGTGCGCCGACGACACGTCGAGTGAGTGGCATCTTGCGGATGGCTTCACCGCCGGCGGCAGTGTCGAGACGTTGGTCCTGACCAACCCGTACGACGATCCGGTCATCACCAACCTCACCTTCTCCACCGAGGACGGCTTCAGTGAGCCCAATGCGTTCAAGGGATTCTCGGTCCCCCCGAACTCGGTCAAGGTGATTCCAGTTGCCGAGCTCGGCAACCAGGACGAACCGATCATCGCAGCGAGCATCACAACTCGCGGCGGACGGCTCGTGGTGGGGCGCGAGCAACAGTTCAACGGTGGCGGACGCCAGGGGTACGACATGTCACTGGCGGCTCCAGCGTTGCGTGAACAGTGGTGGTTCGTCGACGGTGAGCGCGGCGAGGGGATCACGGAAACCTTCTCGATCTACAACCCGACCGACAGCGACGTCTCTGTCTCGCCGATCTTCCTCGGCTTGCCGTCAGAGTTCGACGGTGGCGGGTTTGCCGAGATCCAGGTGCCGGCCCGCCAGGTCGTGGTGTTCACTCCCTTCGAAGGGGCATTCGATGACGCAAGCGGGGGCGACGACGCAGAGGTCCAAGACGATGCAGTAGACGATGCAGCAGATGACGGGGCCGGATCAGGATCAACCGATTTCTTCACCACGCGAATTCCGAACGGCCGACATGCGGTCGTGTTCGGCACGCTGTCCGATCCGTCGGTCGTCATCGAGCGGGTGCTGACCCGGCCGGTCGGCGACAGCATCGTGACCACGGTCGTCCAGGGCGCACCGACTCGTCTGGACGGGTTCGTCCCTAACCGCTGGCACATCGGCGTCGGGCCCGACGAGCCGACCGAGGACGCACTCATTGTCTACAACGTCGACTTCGAGCAGGCGAGCATCACGATCGAGGCGGTCGGCCCGGGCGGCCCGGCGCCGATCCCCAGCCTCACCGACATCCAGTTGGCACCGGGCGCTGTCATGACGATCGATCTCGTCGCTCCCGATGCACTCGGACAAGAGCTGATCGTCAGGGCAACGAACCGCGTGTTCATCGAGCGTTCGCTCGATCGTGGCGGTGACCTCGCCGGTAGATCCGGCTCTTGGGCCTTGCCAGCATCTGAAATCTGACCCACCAGTCGCATCGGGGACAGGCACGATCGCGACGCAATCCGTCACATCAGGGACAGACACGATCGTGACGCGTCGTCTGCATCGGGGTCTGTCGTCGACGTGACGCTACGGTGCGGCGGTGCCGTCTGGAGCAGTGATCGACCCGTTGCCGGAACCAGGGCGCGAAGCATGGTTGGCTGTGGGTGTCACCACGCTCGTCTTCTTCCTCGTCGTCATCGACGTCTCTGCGGTCAACGTGGCATTCCCGTCGATCCGAGACGACTTCGAGGTGTCCGACGCAACGCTCGGCTGGGTGATCTCGGGATACAACATCACCGTCGCAGCGCTGCTGATGGTCGCTGGTCGGTACGCCGACAGCCTCGGGCGCAAGAAGCTCTTCCTGCCGGGTGTGGCGATCTTCATGCTTGGCTCGACGCTGTCGGGAATCGCCCCGAACGCCACGCTTTTGATCCTTGCGCGCCTGGTGCAGGGAGTGGGTGGTGCCATCATCTCGCCGACGGCGATCGCTGTGGTCCTTCCAGCATTTCCCGCGCACAAGCGGTCCACCGTGATCGGCATCACGGGCGCCACCGGGGCGCTGGGCGCAGTCGCCGGTCCGGCGCTCGGCGCGTTCGTCACCGACGTCTGGTCGTGGCGAGGAATCTTTCTTATCAACGTACCGCTGTGTTTGATCGTGCTGGTGATCGCGCCGAAGCTGTTGACCGAGTCGAAGAATCCTGCAGCGACAGGCAAGGTCGACCTCCTCGGGGTTCCCATCGGTACGGCTGGGGTTGCTGCAGTGATGTTCGCCATTGTCAGGTCTGAGTCGAAAGGGTTGGGCGACCCGTTGATCTTCGCGCTGCTGCTGGTCGGAATTGCGTTGATCATCGCGCTCGTGCGCCGTTCGGCGCACCACCCGGAACCGTTGATCGAACTCGACCTGTTCCGGCACCGATCGTTTTCCAGCACGAACATGGGGTTGGCGTTCTACTCGATGGCGTTCACGTCGGGCTTTTTGATCAACTCGCTGCTGCTGCAGGAACTCTGGGGTCAATCGCTGGCCACGACCGGCGCTGCTTTGATGCTGTCACCGTTGATCGCCGCCGTGGTCTCGCCGTTCGCCGGACGGTGGGCGGACAGGATCGGGCATCGCTGGATTCTCACGATCGGCAGCCTGTTCTGCGCTGCGGGCTACTTCGGATACCGCCTCTTCCTGGGTGATGACCCGACGGTGTGGAACCGTTTCGTACCGATCTCGGTGCTGATCGGCATCGGTGTCGGGTCGACGATCGCGACGTGGTCGAGCGCCGGACTCGCAGACGTCGAGCCGGCGAAGTTCGGTACGTCGAATGCGATGATCCGAACGACGCAGCAGGTGTCCTACGCGTTGGGTATCTCGATCTCGATCGCGATCATCTCGCGCGGCATCGGTGACACCGACATCGCCAACTACCACCTTGCGTGGTGGTTCGTCGGTGGGTCGTACCTGGCGAGCGCGGTCGTGGTGGCCGTGACCTTCCCGTCGGGCTCGAGCCAGCAGCGTGCAGGGTAGGTCAGGCGGCGTAGCCTCGGACGACGATGGAACGTCTCGTCATCGCCGCAGCAATCATCGCCGTTGTCGGCGTCGTCGCCCTGGTCAGCCGGAAGCGTCGAAACGTCGATGCTCCGACACAACGCGAGTACAACGTCCCGCAGCAACTCGATCGGTCCGACTTCGTGCGCCCGGATGCTCCTTGGTTGGTGACCGTGTTCAGCTCAGCGACCTGCGACGTGTGTGCTGGCGTCGCCGAGCGTGCGGCGGTGCTCGAGTCCGACGACGTGGCCGTGACGGTCATCGACTACGGAGCGGCGACGAGACTGCACGAGAAGTACAAGATCGACGCAGTGCCGACACTCGTCATCAGCGATGCTCGAGGTGTGACCCGCAAACATTTCCTTGGACCGGTGAACGCCACTGACATGTGGGCAGCAGTGGCGGAAGTCCGCGAACCCGGATCCGCCCCCGGTCACTAATTACGCTCCGGGGTCAGACCCCGATGCGTAACTAGTTTCGGTGCGGGGTCTGACCCCAAAGCGTAATTAGCTGCTCACTCGTGCGCTGTCGGGGAGCCCCTGCTGGATGAGGCGAGCGACCTCGGGGCCGTCGATGGTCTCGTGTTCGAGGAGTGCCTCGGCGATCAGCTCGAGGCCCTTGGCGTGCTTCTGGATGACCTCGGTGGCACGCGTCTCCTGATCGGTCAGGATGCGGGCGACCTCTTCGTCGATCAGCTTCGCGGTGTCGTCGGAGTACTCGCGGCCGGACGACATGAGGTCATCACCGAGGAAGGTGGCCTGCTGGCTGCTCCACGCCTGTGGGCCGACACGATCGCTCATGCCCCACTCGCGGACCATCCGGCGAGCAATGCCAGTGGCCTGCTCGAGATCGTTCGCTGCGCCGGAGTTGAGGTGGCCGAAGACGATCATTTCGGCGACCCGGCCACCCATGGCTTTGCAGATCGTGTCTTCGAAGTACTCCTTGGAGTACGTGTGGCGCTCCTGGGGGAGTGACCAGGTCACACCGAGTGCCATGCCGCGCGGCAGGATCGTGACCTTGTGGAGCGGGTCGCCGTGAGGCAACACGGTGGCGAGCAATGCGTGGCCGCCCTCGTGGAAAGCAGTGGCCTTCTTTTCCTCGGCACTGAGAATCATCGACTCGCGACGAGCTCCGAGCATCACACGGTCGCGTGCGTTCTCGAAGTCGATGCGTTCGATCTGCTTGCTCTGGCGGCGGACCGCGACGAGGGCTGCTTCGTTAACGAGGTTGGCGAGGTCCGCACCGGACATGCCCGGCGTGGCCTGGGCCATGATGTCCATGTCGACGTCGGGCCCCATTTGCTTGTCGCGGCTGTGCACCTCGAGGATGGCCTTGCGCTCGGTGAACTCGGGGAGCGGGACGATGATCTGACGGTCGAACCGCCCGGGACGCAGTAGGGCCGCGTCGAGAATGTCCGGCCGGTTGGTCGCTGCGAGGATCACGATGCCCTCGGTGGCTTCGAAGCCGTCCATCTCGCCGAGCATTTGGTTGAGCGTCTGTTCGCGTTCGTCGTGACCGCCGCCCATGCCAGCGCCGCGTTTGCGGCCGATGGAGTCGATCTCGTCGATGAAGATGATGGCTTTACCCATGCGCTTGGCCTGAGCGAAGAGGTCGCGGACACGGCTCGCGCCGACTCCGACGAACATCTCCATGAAGTCAGAACCAGTGACGCTGAGAAAGCCGACCCCAGCTTCTCCGGCGACCGCTCGGGCGAACAGGGTCTTGCCGGTGCCGGGAGGACCGACCAGCAGGATGCCCTTCGGGACTCGGGCGCCGATCTCGTGGAATCTCTCTGGCATCCGCAAGAAGTCGACCACCTCGGTGATCTCCTGTTTCACGCCTGCGTATCCAGCGATGTCGTCGAACGTCGTCGACGGACGGCTGGCGTCGTAGGCCTTGGCCTTGCTCTTGCCGATCGACATGACGCCGCCCATCTGGCCCTGCGCTCGGCGCTGCATCCAGATGAAGAAGGCGACGATGAGACCCAGTGGCAGCATGATCGACAGGAGGCCGAGGAGCCAGTTGCTGCTTGGCTGGACGAACGTGACCTTGACGTCATTCGCGCGCAGGAGCGAGAGATCGCTCTCGAACAGGCCTGCTTCGCCACCGGCGGTCGTGTTGTACTTGTCCTCGTTCGTGAACTCGCCAGAGATCTTGCCGCTCCCGCGGTTGACTTCAGCGGTTGAGATCTTTCCGTCTTCGACCTGCGTGAGGTACTCGGTGTAGTCGAGCGCTTCGCCTTCGTCGGTCGGCCACAGCGATGGCACCAGGATCGCGGCGGCGAGGACGCCGATCAGAGCCCAGATGGTCCACTTGGGCCAGCTGCCGGGCCCCTTGGATGCTGGACCTTCACCGTCGAAGTCATTGCCGCTGTTGTTCTGTGCCTTGTTCGACTTGGAGTCCTTGTTGAACCGGGAGTCCTTGCTCGACTTGGCGTCTTTGGGGCGTTGCTGCTGACCGCGGCCACGGCCCGGGGGCGGCGGAGGCGGGGGGGGAGGCAGGTTGCTCATGTTCCCATGATACGGCGGGGCGGGCCGCGTGCCAGGTCGAGCGATGCGACACTCCGCACATCGGCACGAAAGCTTGGCGAAACGTGAGGAGGACGCCGGGACCATCCACCACGGAGCGCGCGCAACGATCTACGATTTTCCCATGACATCACGTGGCGCAGTTGGGGCTCGCAAGCCAACGAATCACTACACGGGCGAACTTGTCCGTCCGGCAGCAGCGCTCGCTTCTGCTCGACAGTGCACGCGAACAGGTTGTTCCGAACGTGCCGCAGTCACCCTCACCTACGATTACG
>Ga0115031_1002488_pt1 | contig 13725 bp, 17 predicted proteins | sample Maine_Asex4_meta_FD_87301 | JGI IMG/M metagenome (GOLD analysis project Ga0115031, IMG submission 87301) | Marine algal microbial communities from Maine, USA - Maine_Asex4_metaG | ecosystem: Host-associated > Algae > Red algae > Unclassified | place: Maine, USA | collected 2015-01-05 | reverse complement strand
TGGCGCAGAAGATCCAGACCAGCGCGTGGGCCGCGCCGCCCATGTTTTTCTACTCCGCGGGGTTCCCCCCCCCCCCCCCCTCTCCTCTTGTTCCTCACCCTCTCGCTGCGTCAGCTTCGACCCTCGTCCGGCTCCACCGCCGCCCGGACCGTCTCGTTCTGCCAAGACGGCCGCGAGCCGACGCCGCCGCCGGAGGCGTGGGCTGAGTGGGATGCGCGTCGCCAGCGTCGCGGTTGAAACGCCGCGTCGACGTCTCCAGCCCGCCAGTTGCCGGCGCACGTGCTGCGGGGGACATTTTTACCATTCCCCGCATAGCTGCTGCCCGGCTTTGTGTCCGCCGACGAATGGAGGAGGCAGTGGCTCTCCTGGCCACCGAAGAGTGCACCAACGCGGTTGTGGCGGCGGCGGAGGGGACAGCGGCTGCTGTCCCGCATGAGCCGGCAGCTGCGGCTATGACCACGATGGGGAATGGGGGCGCGATGGGACCTGTGATGGTGGCGGCTATTGTCGCAGATAGGGCAGCCGTGGCCACCGCGGGCGCGACGGCGTCTATCGCTGTGGCGGTGGTGTAGACGAACACCATTCCGGTAACGGGGGGGATTCCCGCGCGTGGTTACGCGGCAGGTTGTGCCATGCGGTTGCACTCGTGAACGAGTTTGCTTCTGTTGTAGCGGCGTGGAATAAATTGTTAGAGCCTGCGACACGCCAGGAACTGCTGTGACCGGGTAGCGAGAAGAACAAAACAGTGAGCAACTCACACACGAGCAACAAGCGCACATGCGACAATGAAAAAAAGCGCGTGGTCATACCAGCAGCATACACAGCGGCCGCCGGGCTGACGCTCATCGGACGGAAGGTGCAAGCATACCGGACAGTTACGACATGCGGCCGCCGCCACTGGCGGAGCGCGCAGGGCATTTTCCCTTGCTGGAACGGGGGTGGCAGGGATGATCATAAAAGGCCTGCGCCAACGCACAAAAAGTCATGCAACTCGGACACTCGAGCCACGGGCGCCCTCCGGGCGGCACGATGAGCGTCGTGGGCCCAGCGGGAGACCTCGACCCACGCACGCGACCGACGTCAATGGCACCGCCGGCGTAGCATCTGTTCCGCCCTCCCATACGAAGTTCATACCCAACTTCCACCCCATGGCTTTCCGAGCCGCCCGTCTCGTGGGCTCCCGTCGAGTGCCACGGGGGCGTCGAAGCGCCACGGCCGTCACTGTCACGGTAGCGCTTGCCGAGATGGGCAGGGCCGTCGGCGCGCGGATTGTAGCGGCTAGCGATCAGTGCGTCGGGACAAGCTACCGGCGCGCTGGCATCAAGACGACCACGCGCGCCGCCAGTGCGCGACGAGTTATTTTTGACGGCGCCCGTCTCAACGGCGTCGCCGTGTGCGTTGTTCTCCTCCTTGGCACCTTCCTCGTCGACGTCTTCGTCCTCCTGGTCGCCGCCGACGGCACCGCCCTCGTCGACGTTCTCGTCCACCTGGTTTCCGCCGACGCCTACTTCGCCGGCAAGCTGCTCTTGGTCGCCTGCACCATGCTTCACGCCCGCGTCCTCCGCAGCAGTCTGCAGCAGCTCCGCGAAAAGGGCGTCGTCGTCCCGAGCGCGACGTATCTCCGCCATGGCGGCGTGCAGCCGAGGGACGAGTAGGGAAGCTTCCGACAGCCGATCAGCCTCACGATGACGCACGATGGCACGGCGATGACGAGAACCGTTGACATGCATGAATAGACTCGCCGCTGCGTCGTTATGGAAAGCGCATAGCGGGCACATCCATTGCGTTGCACGGTCAGAAGATGAGGGCGGCGAATTCGCTGCAGCTTGTAGACGACGGTACCTGGTGCCCCTGACGTGCTGCTGACAGGTCGCCACCCCCGACAGCATCAGGTCGCAATGATGGCTCCCCACAAACCCACGATGGTTGGGACGGGGGAGGGGGGGAGGAGCGGCAGCCATCAGGATGAAGAAGGATTTCGACAAGCACGGGACATGAAGGGGGCGTGATAAACAGAATCAACGGAGGCATGCGGGTCACGTCAGGCATACACCCAAGCATGTCCCGTTGGTGTCCACACCTTGGCGCACAGCGCACTTCCGCTCCGGCACCGACTTGTAGAACTCAATCGTCTCGGCGTCGTCGATGACGCCGAATCGCACCGCCCGACGCCATAGATCAGCACCACCACCTGGCTTAAGGAAGGGGATGGTGCACGAGACGCACACATAGGCAGGTGCACTCTCAATGAAGACACGCTGGACGACAGCAGAGGCCTCATATCTTCCCAGGCGCCACCGAGATGACAAAAATGGACAAAAGCGCACGTACAAAAGAAGGGAGCGAGAAAAAAAGGGTGAGGAACTAGGTCGGATTGGTCTCCGTGCTGTCCTCCATCCGGCCGTGTTCACAGACTCAAGAAAAGCCATTGCTGGTATGTTGCTTTATGGGCAAACGTAGGCATACCTGAGCGGGTGGCCGGAAATGGGGGCGCCAGGCGCCTCAGCGAGCTCGTCCTCTGCGCCCTGCATGCTAGGATGATCATGAAGTGGTACAGGAAGGTCAGGGATACCTCTGCCAGGTGTTTTCACCGGGGACAGAGCGGGGGCCGGGTCAGGAAGGTGGTTGAAACAGGCCGTAGGCGCAGAGAAGCGGTGCAGACAAGCAATCTGGCGCGCATGCCTCGCGTTGCATGCTGTGGCCACATGGGGTTTCGATCGGCACTGTCAAATTTCGTCGTGGCTTCGGATATTGTTCCACGTGTTTGACCCAGAAGTCCACCCTTATCTAGGTGTGTGTGATCCAGACATTGGCTTCGAGCTGATGAGTGGATCGATGTTGCCACGTGTCATTCGTGCTGTGGGTTCCACCTTCACCAGCGCGCGCTCCCTGCCACCCGTTGTGCTTCTTGTCTGTTTCTCTCTCTACAGCCTTTCTCTCAAATATCCCGCATTTCAACAGTTCGAAAAGAGTTCTAAATCGGCCTCTGCGGGGTCGTACAGGCCGATTTGGAACTCTTTTGCAACTGTTGGAGTGCGGGAGTTTTGAGAGAACGCCTGTACGTCTGGACGTCCGACCATTGAGTCCAGATGGACCGGTCTGCGGACCCATCTACTGCGGTACAGTGTCTTCTTGCATCTGTTCGACGACTGCCTCAGACAGTAGCCTCCAACACGATCAAGCATGGCGACGGGAAAGAGAAAAAATGGACCTGGCCAGCGGATTGCAAGACGGCTCTTCCACATGCTGCCGATAAATGGATGTTCAGTTCGTAGCAGTCATGTCAAAGTACGGTATCGAATCTAATCGCCAGCTGCTGGGCCACAGAAGGACCATTCCAGGCATGTGCGTGCAGTACCCTGGCCTTCAGAGCGGTGGCGCGCTCCGCGACGCATCGACACCGGGCACGCCGGCCGGCTCCATAGCCGCGAGCGCGCACGGGGGCATGTATAGCCACGCTGCCGTGGCGGGGGGCGCGTGGGACGGGGAACGGGGTGCCGCCGCCGCCACCGCAGCGCCGGCGGCCCGCCGGCGTGGCGCAACGCCCACGGGCGAGGCTGTCACCCCACTGCGCAGCGCACCTGCGAGCGGCGGGTGGGGCGACCGACACGGCACTCGGGCGGGCGGGTGGGATCGACCGTCGTGCAACGGGCGCACCTAACCGCACCGGTAGACGGAGTCAGCAACCGCCGACGCGCCGCCGCACCAGAAGCCGGCGCGCAGGCACGATCACCCGCGGGTCATCGTGTGTGCTTTGAACCTTGGCGGTCGCTGCGCGCGGTCGCCGCGCGCAAGGCGGGGCGTTTGGGGGGGGCAGCGCAGTGGGGCTCGTTGCACGATCCACAACGAGGCCCGTTTTTTCGATTCGGCGACGAGAAACCTGTCAAGCTGGTGAAAAAAAAACCTTGAAGGCTCTTGTGAGAGCTTTTCTCGTCGAATTCCATATTGTGCTTGTCTGTGGCTACGTATTTGCATTTTTCACACTGTTCTTGAATGCTCCAGGACCGTCACGGAGAGCGCCATCAAGAGATGTAGAACATCATGGTGTGAGACGGAGCATGCTGAAGGTAACAAGAGACGACGAGGCCTCATGGAAAAAGCGAGTAGGGTCGCAGCGATGTTTGAACATGAAGCTCGTTGAGCTCTAAAGCCCTGCTGCTAGCAAGTGGTTATAGTCAGTCGCTCACAGGGTGCGGAGATACTGCGAAGACGACTGTCCGTCCCAGTTGTACGTGGATTCAAGCGAGCAATATCGAATTGATACGCCCAATGTGGACGCCAGCTGTCATGGATCTAAGAAGTCACAGAATGGAAACACAACTGAACTACGAATTAATCAGTCCCATCGACTGAGCTGAAGCGGGATGCATCCGGAGACGAACGACGCGAGTCGCCGACGTCCAAGATCAGGGCTGAGAGCGCTTTCCAATCCGCTCGTGACCCCGGCTGAATCCGCGAAATCCACGCGACCCCACCGCCTTCGTTGAGCGAGTCAGAGCAAACCCTGCAACGTCAATCCCATTCACCAATTTGGGAATCTAGAGGTGCAACGTGTGGCACGCTGAATGGAAAGCCCATTTTCGGGGCCCTGTTTGGGGCCAGACGCGATGTAGTTGAGTTGAAGCGAGCCACGAGACGGTCCGAATGGGGTCATTGTGGCTGGGTTGAGCCTAGCCCCATTCTGCTACATCAAGTTTGAGTGTAACCGAAGAAGCGCTCAAGGATCTCCACCGGCGCTTTATGAACCGAAGCCACCGATAATATGGCCTGAAAGCGTGTGAAGCAGTCGAGGAGAGATTGCCACGTCCATATCGAGCGCCAGATATGCCGCTATAATCGTCGAAGCCGATGACAACGTCAAAGAAAAGGGAATTTAAAGCGACTATCGGGCCGACACCTAGCACTGCCACGACATAAAAAGGGCACCCATAAGATGCGACGGGCCCTGGGCACTGTGCGATCTCCTCGTGTGCAGTCTCTTCGTTGACAATCGGATCGGTTCGGGGCACCCAAGAAGCGGTAGGCGGCTGGGCGGGCAAACAGGCCAACGGGCGACGTCACTTATGCGATCCGCATCGTGCGGCAGGATCGTCGCGAGATGCCATCAGGTCGGATACATCGCCAGCGACACTCTCAGGAGTTCTTTTCAAACCACCCAGCCTGGGGGGAAGCGTTGTGTTTGGCCGAAGCAGTAAATCGAACCAATCTGTCGTCCTGGATTGCATCATTTTTGCCAAAAACTGTACTTTTGGAATCTGGTCGACGCCACGAACTGTCCGTTTCGGTCCCACATGCCCAATGCTTGGTGAAACCTGGACCGCGTCATCGGATGAGATCGTGCACGAGTGGGCCACTGAAGAGGGGGCGAAGCGCTTTGCGCAATTTGTGAACACAGCGACGGCACAAAACGGATGGCCAGCCAGTCACGTGACAAGCTCGTCATCCTTTGACGTTGGAACGAACCCCGCGCTACCGCCCTCTCTGGCTCTGGAGGCGTGACGGCAGTCAGCGCCGCGACTCGTCAGGGGCCGCCTCGCGGCCTTTCAGCTCTCCGACGCATGTCGCGCGGTCCCTCAGGCGTCCGACGTGGCCCGCGCGGCCCCTCAGCCGTCCGATGGGGGCTGCGCGGCGTCTCAGCCGTCCAACGTCGCCCGCGCGGCCCCCCAGCCGTCCTTCGTGGGTGGCGTTCATGCGTGCGGTTCCCGCCTTTAAACGGGTCGGCGTGAACAGGCTGTGGTGGCGGGTCCCACTGGCTCGTCCCTCCGGATCCGCCCAGATTGTGTTCCGCGGACAGTGGGGGGCTGTGGAAGCGCTCCACGTGTTTCAACCGCCTGCCGGCGCGCTGGTCGGTCCTCGTGGGTGTCCTTTCTTCGTGTGCCTGGGCCCTCGCGAAGTGGGCCCGGCTAAGGGCTGGGCTCTCTCACGCCGACGGACGGCAGGTGGGAGTGGGCGTGACGCGGCGACGCGCCTTCTTCGTGTGGCACGCACGCCGACGTGCTTTGTCGCCCGCTTCTCTTCGGCGCCCCAACAACTGTACGTCATCGGCGGGCGCCAAGCCCCGCCCCTGTCGTCGTATTTGCTGGTGCCTGCTCGCGCCCAGCCTCCCCCCCAAGGTCTCCTTCACCCCCCCCCGCCGTACCGGCAGTAAACTACAAGGTGCCGAAGTCGATGGTGTCTAGCCTAGGCTGGACTGATGAGTACCGCGTGCCGCTGTGCCGCGCGTTTCTCGAGGTGAGCGGTGATCCGGTGATGGCTACCGGGCGGTCAAATGACGAGCTGTGGGCGGCTGTGCACAAGAAGTGGACGGACCTGATGGCCGAGAAGGGTCCTCTGCGCATCAAGCGCCACGTGAGCGCGCTCGAGAAGCAGTTCAAGAATATTCGAAAGGGGGTGAGCACCTTTACCTCTCACTACCTGGCGGTCAAGAACATGCAAACTACTGGCAAATTGTCGGAGGAGGACATCATCAGTGGGCCATCGCACGGTACTGCTCACTGGACATCTCTGAGGCCATTTGCAAAGAACGGGAGCAGGACAAGCGCAAAGGCAAGGCGGCAGAGCGGACGGCCAAGCTCGCGCATTGCAAGTGGATGGCATGCTGGCGCGTGCTGCGCACGTCGGATAAGTTCAGCGGCGCAGCCAACACAACGGAAGACCAGAGCGTGGACCCGGATGACTCGTCGGACAAGGACGCCGACAGCGGCAGTACAAGCAGCCCCAGTACGCGCAACAGGGGCTACCAGCGCCGACGAGTGGCAGTAAGACCGCCAAGCAGATGAGGTCCGACGACGCGGGCATGGATAGGAACGTCAAAGCGAGCACGGCGGTTGATGACAAGCTGACGGCGGCGCAGAGAGAGGGCACCGCGCTGTGCGTTTTCGACTCCCCTGCCATGCGCAACACCCCGGAGGCGGCCAGTCATCGCCGAGCTGTGATGCAGAAGATGATGGCAAGTACCGGCCTGGCGGAGAAACCCGCGCCACCTGCCTCACCTAAGCCGGCCAAGACCAAACCTGTGACGGAGACCCTCGTTGTCGAGGTTGACGACGGCGTGGCCGCCCTGGACGTCTCCTCCATCCCTGCGGATGCGACTTCGTCGGCGCCGCCGGCGCCCGCCTCAACCGCCGGAGCCAACTCACCGACGGGGGAGAACCCACGGGCGGCGTCCGTGGCAGCAGATTCCACTGCAGCTGCCACGGCTCCGGCGGACAAGGCGGCGACGCCGGCGGCGCTAGCGAAGCAGCGCAGCGGGGGGGGCGAAAACAAGTGCGGCCGCAAGGCGCAAGCCGCAAAGCAGCTGGCCGCCTCTGCGTCTCTCAACAAACGGCTCTAGACCACCCGCGGTCTCGAGCACAGCAGCGCGTCTGAAACAACGACGACGACCAGAACGGAGTCTGAGTAGTGTGTTAAGTGTGTTGCTTTTTTCTTTGTGCCGTAGCTCCACGTGACAGCAGTCCGATACCACGAAAGGTTTTTTTTTCATCCCTCCTCGGTTTTGTTTTGTCCTGCACTTGTGTCCACGCCAATCTCGGTGCACACTGTTGCCAGTGACGTAGCGCATACAGCGGGGCGGCGGCTTCAGAGCCATCCGCAGCCGCGTCCCCCACTAGCTTCACGCCGGGCGCGTCAAAGAGTTGGTCTCTCATATTCCCCCTAACCCACCATTGCCCGCCTCTCTCCCCTCCGCACGTCGCACCCCGTCCGCCATGCCGCCGACAGCATCACTACAGCAACGGTGGTGCCAACATTGGCTGTTGCTGTAGCGGCGGCAGCCCACGCTGTCCTCGCCGCCAGTACTACAGGAGTGCCCGACAGGGCGGTAAAAAATGCTGTGCCGCAGAACAGCTGTCTAAGGACCATCACCTCCCCCGCCTGTCCGCCCGACGAGCGGCTTCCTGCCGCCACGGCCGCTGCACTAGGCGGCACCAGCCAGGCTGCCGGCCGTGCTGAGGGTACGCCGCCCAGTCAGGCTGCCCGCCGCGGGAGCGTGCCGCTCATCCAGGGCGGCCGCCGCGGGAGGGCGCCGCCAAGCCAGGGAGGCCGCCACGGGAGCGCGACACCTAGCGAGGCTGCCCGCCGTGCCCAGGGGGCGCCGCCCAGGCAGGGCTCCTGCCGCGGGAGAGCACCAGCCAGACCAGCTGCCCGCCGTGCCCGGGCACGGCGCCCACCGACACTGCTAGCTGTATGGGGGCGCGGCGCCTACCAAGGCTGCCCGCCGCGCGGGGGCGCGGCGCTTCGCCAGACTGCGCGCCGTACCGCGAGCGCGCCGCCCAGCGAGGGCGCCCGCCGTGCGGACCGCCACCGTCGCCGACGGTAACCGAGGTTGTCGCCGCGGGCGCCGCCGTGCGCCGCCAACAGCACGCGTGCCGCATCTGAACGCGTTTGTGCCGCAACGGAACGCGTTTTGTTCGGCCAGCCTAGAATCCCGAAGATCGAACATCACTTATTGTAACACAACAGAATGTGGATCACGTCATAGGGGGGAGGGAAGCATCCCACACGAGCCCCCTGCGAACGTGCACTGCTATAGAGCCATCGGAACAGGGAAGTCGGGCTGCCAGAGGTGATGAAACAAGGCACGGTTTTGTTTGCCGGCGACGACGGTGCCTCCCACCGTCGTCGCCCTTCGTCCTAAAAGGGCGGAAACCGTTGCGTGGGCACAATTCCGCTAATGGGAATTGGCCCGCGCCGCAGACCAACCAATACAACTGACTACAATGCAAGACAAGTCCCCCAATGCGGTGAGAAGATACGAGGGGGAATCGGCACCGGGAGCCGGTACCTGACGTGGCGGCCGGTGGCGCGACCACGTGGGAGCGCTCGCCGCCCGACATAACCGCCGCCCCGCGCGGGCCCGCCGGCCGCGGCTACGCGCCGCCAGGCCGGGTTGCATGCACCGCACGGCCCCAGCCCCAGTGTGGGCGCAATGATTGTGCCCGAAGGGGACACCAGGCCCGTGTGTCGGTGGCGATCGTGTCCGCCCGACTCCGGCTCCCCCCGCGCGGTGCCCCGGCACCACCCCCGACCGGGTGGTGCTACATCACCCTATTCCCAGCGGCTGCCGTCCGCGGTGGCCGATTGAGCGACCATCAAGGTGACCGGGGCAAGTCCCAGAGACTTGAAGAGGCGCCCGCGGTAGCGTAATGCCGGGGGTGGCAGCGGAGAAACCGGCAGCGGCCCCGGCGGCAGTCCCGGCGGTGGCCGCAACCATCTTGGCTTGCGGCGGCTGTCGGCCTTACGGACCCGAAAGTCAAGGGGCCGCAGTGCCGTCGGCTGCGCGGCCACCAACTTCCCCCTGCGACAGGGAGGAAGCGCGTCCCAAAGGGAACCCGCCCATACCCGGGAGGCGCGAAACCGGCCACAAGAAGCCCGACGGCAGCGGCACAGAAGGCCGCCCACCCCCCGCCACCGCGGCCGACGAAGACGCCGCGCGTCCGGGCCACCGGCAAGACGGCCAGCGATTGGCCCCCCTGTGATCCGGCGAGCAACGCCATGCGGCATAGCGGCGCGACCACGCCAGCGCCGGCGGGCGAGGCGCCCCACAGCCACGGGCAGTGCGGCCCCCAACTTCCCCCTACGACAGGGAGGAAGCGCGTCCTGTGGGGAATCCGCCAATACCCGGGGGGCGCGAAACCGACCGCGCGAAGCCCGCCGGCGTCAACAAAGAACACCGCCCGCCTTCGGTCATCTCGGCCGACAAAGACGCCGCGCATCCATGCCACCGCCAACACGGCCAGCGATTGGCCCCACCGTGATCTGGCGGGCAACGCCATGCGGAATAGCGGCGCGACCACGCCAGCGCCGGCTGGCGAGGCGCCCCACAGCAACGGAAGTGCGGCCCCCAACTTTTTTCTACGACAGGGAGGAAGCGCGGCCCAAGGGGAACCCGCCCATACCCGGGCGGCGCGAAACGGACCGCACGAAGCCCGCCGGCGGCGGCAGAGAACACCGCCCGCCTTCGGTCATCTCGGCCGACGAAGACGCCGCGCGTCCATGCCACCGGCAAGACGGCCAGCGATTGGCCCCCCCGTGATCCTGCGTGCAACGCCATGCGGAATCGCGGCGCGACCACGCCAGTGCCGGCGGGCGAGGCGCTCCAGCGCCACGGGCAGTGCGGCCCCCAACTTCCCTCTACGACAGGGAGGAAGCGCGTCCTGCGAGGAACCCGCCTTTACTCGGGGGGCGCGAAACCGTTCGCGCGAAGCCCGCCGGCGGCGGCGGAGAACGCCACCCGCCCCCGCGCACTGCGCCCGACGAAGACGCCGCGCGTCCGTGCCACCGGCAAGACGGCTAGCGATTGGCCCCCCCGTGATCCTGCGTGCAACGCCATGCGGAATCGCGGCGCGACCACACCAGCGCCGGCCGGCGAGGCGCCCCACCGCCACGTGCAGTGCGGCCCCAAACTTTCGCTCACAACAGGGAGGAAGCGCGTTTCGCGGGAGACCCGCCCATACCCGGGAGGCGCGAAGCCGACCGCGGGAAGCCCGCGGGCGGGGGCAGAGAACGCCGCCCGCCCCCGGCCACCGCGGCCGACGAAGACGCCATGCGTCCGTGCCACCGTCAAGACGACCTGAGGTTGGCGGACTGAAGATGGCATTCGCAGTCGACGCTCGGCGCTTCTCTTAGCCTGTGGCGCGCCCGGCGGCGTACCGAGTGCTGCCTCACCGACGTCGTTTTCCAGCCCACACCCTGCCCGCTTCTCGGGCCCCGCCCCACTGGTGATGCAGCTAGCCCGACGCCGACTGCCGCCAAGGGCAGCGCATTCGTTTGGCAATCCGCCCAGCCCTGCATTTGCCGGTGTCAAAAGCTGCGCTTCACCGGCGCACTGCCGAACCCGGCGACAGCCGGCACGAAGCGCAGCGCCGCACTCTTTCAGCGCCCACCGCGGCACCCTCCAGCAAACAGGGCGACGCCCCACAGGCGCGTCGCGCACCACGGTGCCCGTCGGCCACAGGTGCAGCGCCTCACCGGTGATCCGCTGAACCCGGCGACCACCAGCGAAAACGGCAGCGCCCGGCCGGCCTCAGCCCAACCTGGTGACCGCCAGCAGTAGGAGCGGCGCCCCACAGGCGCATTGCCCAACCCGGTGACAATCAGCACCAAAGACAGCGCCCCACCGGCCCTCCGCCGAGCTCGTCGCCTGTCGCCACCAAGGGCAGCGCTCTACCGGCCCATCGCCCCTCCACGCGCCGCCCGCTGGCAACAAAGATCGCGACCCACTGGCGCAGCGCCGAACGCGGCGCTCGAAAGCAATGAGGGCGGCAATTGGCACCGCCTGGGCCAGGGGAAGCCGCCTCACACATTTCTCTCCTACGCTGGCGCCGCCGCCAATGGCGACGCGCTATCGCAGCCGACAACAACCGTGCCGAAAAGAACCACTACCCCACGGGCGACACGCCTTCCACCTGGCTAACACCGCGTCGGCGTTCAAGGGGCGCCCCGCCGGTGACTCGTCAACGTTGAATATCGGCTCCGGGGTGCCGGCCGTCCGGCGATGCACACCCCTGGATTCCAGGCCGCATGACGGCGCGCCAGCGCCGCTGCGCCGCAGTTCACATGGCCGATGCACCGTTGCGGCGTCACCAGCGCGTATTTTCCCGACGTTGTCGTCCACCGGGGCCACGCCCCCGACGCGGCGCTGCCAGGGCTGGACGCGCAGCCACCCAAACGGCGGGAGACCCCGAGCACCAGTCAGCTTTCCCCACTTGGGGTACGCCAGCACCGGCATCGCCGCCGTGACCACGACAGCCGAGTAGATCCGAGGCGGAGGAAAACGTCCTCGGCGGCGACCGCCCACGTCTCGATCGCCGCTTCGACGTCCACAACGACTCGTCGGCGAGGCGGCTGGCCACGTTCGACCGCGCCCATGCGCCGTTGTCACGTCGCCACACCGTCTTGTCCCGACCTTTTTGTCCGCCGGGGCCACGCCCCAGACGCGGCGCTGCCAGTGCTGGGCGTCCCGCCACCTCCCGGCGGGAGGCGCTGAGTGTGGCACAACCCCGTAGCCACGGGCCCGAAGAGGCAAGTATCCCACCACTGCCGTCGTAAAAACGTGCCCCCTATAGGATCACCCTATCCGGGAAGAGGGGCCGCCAAAAGTACAAGACAAAAGGCACGGTTTACTTGCCGGCGACGACGGTGCCTCCCACCGTCGTCGCCCTTCGTCCTAAATCGGGCGGAAACAGTTGCGGGGGCCCAATTCCCCAAATGGGAATTGGCCCCGGCCGCCGACCAACCAATAAAACTAAGTACAATACGAGGCAAGTCCCCCAATGCGATAAGTAGAGACGAGGGGGATCGCGGCTGCCGGGGCGCGCCTGACGTGGCGGCCCCTGGCGAGGCCACGCGGCGCCGCGCGCGGGCCCTAAAACCGCGACGGCGCGCGCCGCCCGGATTGGGCGCCGGGCCCACGCCACCGCTCCCCGCGTGGCCGTCTGGCCCGTGCCGGGCGTCCCGCTGCTTGCCACCCGCGGGCCGCGTGCCCCCAGTCCCTGTCAGGGGTTTCCAGCACGACCCCCGCCCGGTGGTGCTACATCATCCCCTCCCAAGCTACCGCCGTCCTCGGCGGCGCATGGCGGGGGCGGCTCGGCCCGGGGGACCCGTGACACGGACGGCGGCGGGGCGGCGCGCCCGAGTCGCGGCCGCGGCGTCGGCGGCGTCGGCCGGTGCGGCCACCGACGGGTGCCGCGCTCCGGCGACCACCGCGGCGACGGTGGCGGCGGATACGACGGGCAACGCGCCCCAGGGTCCGTCGGGCATGACAGGGCAACGCCCCCGCTCGACGACGCCGCCTCCTGTGCCGGGCGGTGCCGCGGCGGTGGCGGCGGCCGGAGGTACGCTCGGAGGCGGGGCGTCGGTCGCGGCGGCGGGGGCCGCCGGCCGCTGGGGTGGCGGATCGGCGGTGCGGCGGCCCGAATCGGCGGGACGGGGTGCGCTGGCAGCGTCGTCGGCGGCGTCCGGAGGGCGGTCGCGCTCAGAGCTTGCGGAGAATCTTCTCCGAACGGCGACATGGGCCCGGGTCTCCGACCGGGACCATCTGCGACCGACGCCGCGGCCGCCGCGGGCGCTCCCGCCGGGACTACGGGACCCAGCATCCCGCACGGTCGTCCTTCTGCCGCCGGCGGCCCCGGCACCGCTGCCCGTCGGGGTGCCGATCGAGGTCGCGGACGCCTGCGACGTGGACGGCGAGGGCCCTTGGCGGACGTTGCGCGCCGCGTCCGGGGGCGCCATGCCGGGACCCGGCGACACGGCTGCCATCGACGAGGCATGGACCCGCATGCCCACCGTGGGCGAGGCGGGCGGGTACTTGGCCCCGGACGCGGCGCCGAACGTCTTGAAGTCGTTGGCCGCCGTCGAGCGCCCGCTCGCCGCCGAGTACTTCCGCCACATTGTGCGGGTGAACGAGGTCGCCGTACTCCTGCCGGAGCCGATGGCGGGCGTCACCGAGATGTTCTGCATCGACGGCGCCGAGGGGTTCGCGTGGCTTGTGGCGCTACAGCGCCAGCTGCCGACGCTGCGGGAGACGACGTGGGGGGACGTGAGCGTCGGGTTGGAGTCTTGGGTGGGGCGTGAGCCCCTCCTCACCTCCATTCCTCTCCCCAGGTGTTGGAACGTCGTGCTCAACGCCGCTGTAAGCCCTGCTGCTGTAAAAAGCAAAGTTCAAGAAACCAGGTATTGACAGGGTTCGAACCCCCGACTCCCGGACGCGACCCAAAGGTCACGCCT
>Ga0115031_1002486_pt1 | contig 13726 bp, 18 predicted proteins | sample Maine_Asex4_meta_FD_87301 | JGI IMG/M metagenome (GOLD analysis project Ga0115031, IMG submission 87301) | Marine algal microbial communities from Maine, USA - Maine_Asex4_metaG | ecosystem: Host-associated > Algae > Red algae > Unclassified | place: Maine, USA | collected 2015-01-05 | reverse complement strand
TATCCCGATCCGGGCCAGCAAGGGAATGACCTGTCCAGATCCCGGGGAGATTAAATTCGGTCGGGGGCGGGGCTTTTCCCCTGTGCTTTTCCCAGCCCCCCGACTACTTGTTTGAACTTTTTGCGTTGGAGGGGTTTTTCTGTTTGGCGCATTTGGGGCGGCTACTTTAGCCGCCGGCGTTCGGGTTTGGGAGGGGTTATTGACGTTGGGGACGCCGTTCCCGTCGCGTTTTGATAGAGACCAACTTTGCTCTGGACTCTGATTCCCCTCTGGGCTTTACCGTGATCCTCTTCTCCCGATGGGAAAAGGCTGGGCTGTGGGTCGATTCCCGGGGCAGTTCCTTCGACTGACCAAGCTGATCAAGTGGTCACTTCGGCAAGACGACAAACCAAGGTGGTGGTGCATAGGACCGCTACAATGTCTGTTGGAGCAGCATGGGATTCCGGCCGTTGCCACGCCGGTATCGGGCAGCCGGTTTCTCGATCGTCTGTTGGTTTGTGAGTTCAAGGCGACGTGGATCTCCGCATCGGTCTGTCGCCGATTACCGCCCGGCCACTACGATAGCGTCGCCACCCGACATCCCCAAGTTGGGCGCGATCGCTTGCGGTATGTCGGCGGGTACATCCGCGGTGACCCCAGCGGCCGCTGCAACAGAGGGATCCGCGGCTGGATCAGGAATTCCCTCCACTCCTCCTCGGCCATTGGCGGACCTCGTGGGGAAAACGGTAGGGCGGGTCCCGCCGAGGGCCGATGCATTTCTCCCTCGACGTCACGACGAGCGGACGGGATGGGTGGTTCAAGATCGTGGTTCGATGACGCCTTTTGCGATGGCAGATCAGGACACGGCGCTGTCGACGTTCCGCGAGTCGTTATTGGCCGATGCTTCTCGGGTCATCGCGGCGAGCCCCGCGGGCTCTGCTCAAGATGCCCCCCGCCGCGATTCCCGCGTGGACACGCGAAAGAGCCGCAGCAAAAAGAGCTCACGGCGTCACCGTTGTCCTTCGTCGTCATCGTCGTCTACATATTTCTCGCCGTCACCGGCGACAACCGACAACGACGACGACCGCGTGGGGTGCAAGGTGGGGTCCGGTAAGTTGGCGGTTCCGAGTGCCCGGACGATCGCTTCGCGGGCGCCCTGGACTACCGATCGAACCGCCTGCGGAACCGTCACTAGACCTACGGGGCGTCGCAGGCCCGCAAGCTGGGATGGACGTCCAAGAACATGAAACTCTCCTTCGGGGGTACCCCAATGTTCAACGGAAAGAAGCCTCTGAAGGTCTTCTCGTGGCTCCGGAGGTTCGTCGAGGCCTTCGATGACAACAACGTTTCCGAGGGGATGGTTTTGTACCTAATTCCCAAAATCCTCGCGGGCGACGCTGAGACGCGGTTATCTTGGAACCTACCGGGGTCGGATATCGCGGGTGGACGGGGCTCTCTTCGATCCTTCCCCGCGGCTGTCAATTGCTTGGTGTCGACCTACGCGGAGCCGCACGCTTTGGGGCTGGCGCAGGACAAGTTTAGCCGGGAGGCGCTCTTGGACAACTAGGTGGTGGACGCCTTTGCGGCACGCCTACGGAGTTTCGCCGAGATTTGCGGCAACATCTACTCCGAGGAAACAATGGAACAGAAGCTGATCCAAGGCCTACCGGAGTACCTACGGACGGATGCCTTCGTGTACATCTCGGCGCAACGAAGCTACCAGCAGTTGTCGACCTACGTGGCGGGAAAGTATCGGGCCGCCAAGGACGTCATGGCGTTGGCCAGCCGGGCGTCACCCGAGAGATCATCTCGGAACGGACAGACGTCGACGAAGCCCCGAGGCGTCTCGGCCAACCAGCTCTACTCCCCGTGGGAGGAGAAAGACAACGCGCCGCACTACAAGGTCGCAGTGCTGCCGTCGGGTACCCCGGGGTTCCGCTCGGCCGGAGCAGCGCCCTACCCTCGGCAGGAGGCCCCACTGGGTCCCCCGTTGTGCTATATGTGTTGGACGCGCGGACAACGGGTCCCTGATTGCAAGATTCTGACGGACAAGCAGCGGGACCTTGTAAAAGCCGCGCGGAGAACCTTCCTTCGACAGAGGAACGCGGGGGCGGGCGTCGCCTCGGATCGCACCTCCGTCGTCGCCCTGGTGTGGACGACCTGTTGGGCGACGCGGAGTCAACGCAGATTAAAGGGGGGGACACCCTGCCCGTGGCAACCCTGGCCAAAGGGCGCCGAGGGGCGGGAAATGCCGAAGGGGGGGTGGCGTTGCCATCCCCTGCAATCGCCCCTGTCCGCGTCAACTCCCCGGTCCATCCCCGTCACGTCACGTTCGCCTCCCCGGGAGTAACCGCGATGTGGCCTGTCCCGGACCGATGCCCCTGCCTTCGTGGGCGATACCGCCCAAAGTTCTAGAGGACGCTGTTGATGCTACGAGAATAGAATTTCGAGAATAGCGCGTCGTACCAATTGGCGCCGTGGCAGACCCCCGTCCCCACGAGGGCGGTGGTCGACACTGGCGCCGGACCCAGCGTGATCCGCGCGGATATAATGTCACAGGGGTGGATCGAGTATGCATCGCGGGAGCGGCCCCGGACCCAAGTGAGTGACGCCTCGGGGCATCTGCTCAAGGTGAACCCGGAGGTGTCTCTGACCATCTATGTCGGGAGGGCCGCCAAGGAGTATGAGTTCCTCGTGGTCAAGGCACTGTCGGTACCGCTCATTCTCAGATGGGACTTCCAGCGCAACTACGTTAACACCATCTCTCCCAAGACGCAGACGATCAATTGGGACGATGGCACGTCCACGGTGGCGATGCGCAGCTGGACGGGAAACACGCGGCCCGCGCCCCCACGTCGAGGAAACACGCCGAAGGCCCAATTTTGGGCTATCCGGCTTCGGTAAGGTGTAACCGTGGGCCCGTAGTGCATCCGGGCGGTTCAATTGTGCTGCAACGTCAAGAGAGTCCACCTTGTGCGGGAACGCCCCGTCCAAATGAGCCCACGAAATGTACTGTTGCACAACGCCGTCGCGGAGGTCTACCCCAACCCCCTGCGGTCCCTCTACCTGACAACCATCGGGTCTGTGCCTGTGCACCTAACCAAGGGGTATGTCGGCGGAGCTGCGACGTCCTACAATGGACTGTTGCACGTCGTCAAGGAGGGGGAGGAGCCGAGGGCGGTCCTAACGATGGGGGTTGACCCCTGTGACAAGCCCAACGAGGAGTTTAAGGTGGGCCGGCAATCCGAGGTGGGGATCGACGAGGGACAACTTCCACCTCACCCGCCGGACAAGACGTCCCTCAAGCCGGAGGCCGACTCGGACGGTGTCCCGGGTACGCTCCGCGGTGCCGTGGACGACCTCCTCGAGGAGTACAAGGCTCTGTGGGCGGGGCAACTCGTCAAGATCGACGTCACCCCGCACTGGATCGAGGTGACCCCCGGGGCACGGCCATGGCGGGCCCAACCCTATGTGGCGAGCCATTCCTCGAGGAACATCATCGCCAAGGACGTGCAACGACAACGGGACCTCGGTTTTATCAAGCCCTTGAGTGCCCAGCGGGCCCTCCCTGTGGTCCTGGTACCGATGTTGGACTGTGATGCTCGTCGCCGACTTCGCTGGCGGTTCGCGCATGGATGATGGTCGGTAACCCCTATGGTACCGCAGATGGTACATTTGCAAGACGTGGTCAAGTTGCACACATTTGTGTTGGGTCATCTTGAAACGTTACTTTTGGCATATTTTGCATGTGATCTTCGCTTTGCTCTAGTGGCTGTTGGTTTGGTGAGTGATTCGATTTAGTGCGAGGGCGTGGGCGTCGCTGTGGGCGCCGAAGGGGGGAGCACTTGATCCGGTGGGGACTATTTGAGAGGTGCTCTCGGTTGGGAGAGGCGGGGAACCTGAGGACAACCAACAAAGCACGTTCGCAAACACACACACAAGCTGAAGCCACTCAACCACTTCACCGTGGTCCCCCAACCCCTATCCTCACTGCGTTTTAACAGGTTATGGGCCCAGAGCCGGGGCTGTGACAAGAGCAAGGTGTGCCAGCTGGCGTCGCGGCGGTCGCGGCAAGAGTGAAGAAGACGAGTTCAAGGTGGTTCAAGGACGTGAAGGTCAAGGCGCACGGCTCGGAAAGGCCGGGCGCTACGACAAGACGACATCATGGATTGAGTCGCTGCCGGCATGGGAGGCATAAAGATCGACAAGTTGACGGAGACGAAATTCCACGAGTGGCGTCAGCGCATTAAGATGGTCCTCGCGCTGCGCGACCTGGACGATATGCTTGACGAAGACGGCAAGCCGACGGACGCGGAAGACCGCGAGTTGGCGGTGTGGAAGCGTCGAGACACGAAGGAGAGCGCCATCATCGGGCTCACCCTTGGGTCTGAGCAGCTCGAGCACGTGTCGGGCTTGAAGACGCCGGCGGAAACGTGGTCGACGCTGCAAAGTGTCCTCAAGCGCAAGCGTTTGATGAACAAGATGAAGGCGGGACGTGAGTTCTACACCGTCGAAATGACCGTCGGCGAGGGCATGCTGGGCTACACTAGCCGCGCGCGCAACCTCGGCGAGAACCTCAATTCAATAAACGGCGAGTTGACGGAGATGGTTGTCGCCATGAGCGTTCTCAACGGGCTGACGTAAAAGTATGAGAACATGCTTGTGGCTCAGGACGCCAAGGGCGAGGACGAGGTAAGCCTCGACTTTGTCAAGAGCCGTTTGCTTCAGGAGGAGCGGCGTCAGGCGGGCAAGTCACCGGCGATCAAGCGCATCGGCGACATGGCACTCGTCGGCGCCAACTATCGAGGTCAAGGCCGCCGTGGTTACCACTCCAGGATCGAGTGCTACTACTGCCATAAAATTGGGCATATCTGTCACGATTGCCCAAAGCTGAAGGTCAAGAAGCAGAGACAGGACAAGGTGGCCGCGATTGCGGCTGACGACGGTAGCGACAGCGACGACGCCATCTTTCTGGTGGGCAATGCGGCTGACAGAGATGACATCTCCAAGTCGTGGCTTGTCGACTCTGAGGCGTCTGCACACATGTGCTGGATGCGCGGGTGCTTCGACGACTACCAGACGACCATGGGACACAGCGTCACGATGGGGGACAAGGGCTCCGTAGCCACGGCGGGCGTCGGAACTGTCTTGCTCAACGTCATCGTTCACGGCAAGACGCGCAAGATCAAGTTGGAGAAGGTATTCCATGTTCCTACAATGGGCTTCAACCTCATGTCGGTCGGCATGATGGAGGAGCGTGGTGCGGAAGTGTCATTCAAGGGCGGTAAGACGATCATCAAGATGAACGAGAAGATTGCTGCGTGCGGCACGCAAAAGAGCGGGCTCTACCATCTAAACATGGCCCCTTTGTCGGATGTTGCTGCGGTGGCCTCTCTGCAGCTATGGCATGACCGCCATAGGCACGTCGACATGGCTGTCGTTAAGCGGATGATCAATAACAAGGACATTGACGGACGCAAGTGCTCTTCCATTGTGGTCAAGGACGTCTGCGAGCCATGCGTGTATGGGAAGGCGGCTATGACGCCTATGCGTAGTGCAGGAGGTGGTCGAGTCAGCAAGCGCCTGCAGCTCGTGCACTCGGACCTTGGGTGCCAATGTCAGAGCCATCGCGTGGCGGTGCGCTCTACTTCGGCACCTTCACCGACGACTTCTCCCGACTGACAGACGTGGTCTTCCTGCAGAAGAAGAGCGATCTGCTCCCTGAGTACAAGAAGTGGGTGACGAAGGCCCAGCTGCACACGGGAACCAAGATCAAGATCCTGCGCTGCGACAACGGCGTCGAGTATGTGTTGAACACATTAAAGGCTCCCCGAGTTGAGAACGGCAAGACGCACCAGACCACGGTGCCCGACACGCCGCAGCAGAATGGAGTTGCTGAGCGGCTCAACCGAGTTCTCGTGGAGATGGCTCTGACCATGATGCGACACAAGAACGTCGATCAGGATCTTTGGGCGGATGCCATCGAGACGTCGGTCAACATCAAGAACCGCGTCACCAGCCGGGCGCTTATCGTCGGCAAGGCGCCTTTTGAGCTGTGGATCGGGAAAAAGCCCAACGTAAGCCACATGCGGGTGTTTGGGTCGACATGCTGGGTGGTGCTGCACAAGAGTCACATCGACGGCACGTTTGGCGATAGGGCGGCAAAGGGCGTCCTCTTAGGCGATCCCGGCGGCAGCAAGGCGTATAAGGTCATCCGCGACGACGGCAAGGTCGCAAAGGCACGAAGAGTCGTGTTTGCCAAGACGAACGTACGCGAGGTTGCAGAAAATGTAGAGGAGCTTCCCGGAGACGAAAACGTCGAAGTAGAGACGGGCTTGCGTTCTGCAAGCGACGGCGAAGACGTAGATGCTGAAAATGACGACAAGGATGACAAGCAAGACGATGGATCTGACAGATCCGCTGACGACAATCAAGGTTGTGGCGGCTCTCAAGACACGCTGCGTCGTAGCGGCAGAGCGCGGCGACCCCCTGTCGAGTACTGGCGCCCGGTGAGCCTGGTTGCTCACGAGGCGCCCACGGCGTACGCGCAAGCCGTTCAAGGGCAAGAATGGGCCAAGTGGCAGATTGTCATGGACGAGGAGATGGAGGCCATCCGCAGGAACAAAACTTGGCGCTTGACGGATCGCCCGGCCAGTCGACGCGTGCTGAAGGGCAAGTGGGTTTACAAGTTCAAGAACGAGGTTGACAAGAACGGTCACAATACGACGAAGCAGAAGACGCGCCTGTGCTTCATGGGGAACCGGCAGGTCAAGGTGCTCGACTTCAACGAGACGTTCGCGCCGGTGGCCAAATTCACTACCATCCGGAGCATCCTGGCCATGACGGCGGCAACCGGGTGGGAGCTACGTCAGATGGACGTCAAGACGGCCTTCCTCAACGGAGACCTTGACGAGGAGGTCAACATGGAGCAGCCAGATGGCTATGTCGATCCGACGTGTCCTGACAAAGGGTGTCGTCTCCTCCAAGCGCTGTATGGGCTGAAGCAAGCCCCCAAGATGTGGAACGCCAAGCTCGACGACTTCCTCAAGTCGCAGGGGTTCGATAACATCGACCCGGATGCATGCCTCTACCTGTTTATGGATGACTGCGAAATCATCATCGTCCTGGTGTACGTCGACGATCTTCTTTTGGTGGCATCAAGCCTGGCGGCGATCAACAAGATTATGGACGCTCTGCACAAGCGTTTTGAGATGCAGGACCTGGGCGAGGCGAAGATCATCCTCGGGCTAGAGATTAGGCGTGACAGGGCGCTGAGCACCCTCAAGCTGTCGCAGGGAAAGTACGCGGCGCAAGTGCTTGAGAACTTCGGGATGGCGGAGTGCAACCCGATCGGAACGCCGCTGGAGGTGGGCCTGCAGCTGGTGAAGGCCTACGAGAGCGACGACGCGCTGCCCTACCGCGAAGCCGTCGGCAGTCTAATATACCTGATGGTCGGGACGCGTCCTGACCTCGGCTTCGCCATCGGGAAGCTGAGTCGGTTTGTCTCGTGCTACGACAAGGAGCATTGAGCGGCGATCAAGCGCGTTCTACGGTATGTCACGGGTTCGATGGACAAGGGGATGGTCTTCGACAAGAACTCTTCCTGTGTTGTACAAGGCTTTAGTGATGCCGACTGGGCGGGTGACCACGAGACGAGACGATCTACGACGGGCTTCACCTTCATCTTTGGCGGAGCAGCCTTCAGCTGGTGTTCTAAGTTGCAGAAGACGGTGGCGCTGTCGACGATGGAAGCCGAGTACATGGCTCTATGTGAGGCCAGCAAGGAAGCTATTTGGCTCAACAAGCTCGTGCAAAGCGTGGCATCTCAAGGGCTGCGGACAGCGATCTCGGGCGGGCCGATCAACATCAATGTCGACGACAGCGGGTGCATTGACTTCTCCAATCACCCCGTTGAGCACAAGAAAAACGACATTCGCTACCACTTCGTGCGCGAGGCCTTCACCACGGACAAGGTGACACTGGAGCATTGTGCAACGGACGAAATGGTGGCGGACCCGATGACGAAGGAGCTCGGCAAGACCAAGCACGACAAGCATGTCGAGGCCATGGGGCTTTGCTGAATAAAATGAACCGCCGCGGCAACAAGCAAGGAGGAGAGTTGGACTGTGATGCTCGTCGCCGACTCCACTGGCGGTTCGCGGATGAATGATGGTCGGTAACCCCTATGGTACCGCAGATGGTACATTTGCAAGACGTGGTCAAGCTGCACACTTTTGTGTTGGGTCATCTTGAAACGTTACTTTTGGCATATTTTGCATGTGATCTTCGCTTTGCTCTAGTGGCTGTTGATTTGGTGAGTGATTCGATTTAGTGCGAGGGCGTGGGCGTCGCTGTGGGCGCCGAAGGGGGCAGTACTTGGCCGGTGGGGACTATTTGAGAGGTGCTCTCGGTTGGGAAAGGCGGGGAACCTGAGGACAACCAACAAAGCACGTTCGCACACACATAAACAAGGTCATGCCGCTCAACCACTTCACCATGGTCCCCCAACTCCTATGCCCACTGCATTTCAACACCCGAAACCCGAAGGGACGATGCGGTTCTGCGTGGATTCCCGCCAACTCAACGAGGTAAAGGTGCGGGACGTGTATCCGTTGACCCGTATGGAAGATTGTATTGACTTCTTCGGGGACACCAACGTGTTCTTGACGCTCGTCTGCAACTTGGGGTATTGACAGATCCCCGTGGAGGACTAGGACCGGGACGAAACGACCGTCGTTTGCCATGAGGGGGCCTATCGTTACATTCGCCTTCTCTTCGGTCTGTCCAATGCCCCGGCGATTTTCCAACGGGCCATCGACATGATTCTCGGCGGACTTAAGTGGAAGAGCTGCCTCGTGTACCTTGACGAAATCATCGCTTTCTAGCAGTCGGCGGGGGAACCCGTGAAACACCTCCGGGAGGTCTTCACGGCGCTGCGTGGCGCGGGTGTCTCCCTGAAGGCAAAGAAGTGCCACTTTTTCCAAGAGGAGGTGGAGTATTTGGGCCACATCGTGGGCCGGGAAAAGCTGAAGGTAGAAGACAAGAATATCCGCGGACTTAAGGGGGCGTCTCTCTCGCGGTGCAAGAAGGACCTACGTAGCTTCCTTGGGATGTGTAATGTCTATCGAAGGTTCGTCAAGGACTACGCCAAAGTGGCGCGGCCGTTCGCCGCGATGATGAGTTCAAAGAGGCCCGACCGGTGGGGGACGTTGTCCGAAGAGGCCTTGCGGGCATTTGCGGAGCTCGAGAGGCGACTCACGGAGGCCCCCATCTTCGCCCTACCGCGGCGCCAAGGGACCTACACGTTGGACACCGACGCAAGCGCTGGACAAGTCGGCGTGGTCCTTGTACTAAAGCAACCCGACCAATCCACGCGGCCCGTGGGCAATTGGAGCTGCTCCCTGAACGCGGCGGAGCGGAACTACTGCACGACGGAGCGAGAGTGTCTCGCGGTGGTGTGGGTGTCCCTCCTTCTCTGTCCCTACGGCAAACGGATTCGCTTCACGGTGCGCACGGACCGAGTGGCGCTCAAGAGGATGCTACACATGGACGGGGCCCACGAGAGGCTGGCGCGGTGGCGGTTGCGGTTGGCGAAGTTTGACTACGGGGTGCAGACGCTGGCAGAGGCGTCACACAACGCAACGGACATGATGTCACGCATCCCAACGCCTGCGGGAGACGAGGGGGCGATACCCGACGCGGTACCCTGTCTGGCTTTGCCCAACTCGTCGGGCGCATGGCATTTACCGCCGGAGACCAACGGGGGGCTCCTATCCTCCCTCACGCTAGCCGAGCACCTCGAGGGGCAAGTGGAAGATGCACGGTGCAAGGAGTTCCGTGCGGCAATGGATGGCAACGACAAGTCTCGCTTTCGCGAGGGCCCGAACGGCCTGTTTGTGCGCACGGCGCCGTTGGACAAGGCCGCGCAGGTCTTCGTGCTGACCCACATGCGCTACAGGGTGGTGATGCGGGAACGCTACCCGCCGCAAGCCGGGCATCCGGGGGCGAACAAGATGTACACGTCGATTCGACGGTGGTTTTATCTGGAATCGATGGTGCTGGACGTCTACGCCCTCTTGGCCAACTGCACTCAGTGCGCAAGGAACCGCGTCGGCAAGCGACGCAAGAAAAACTACCTCAAGACCTTTTCCCCGACGGAACCGCTGATGGATCTGTACGTGGACCTGCTCGGCCCCCTTCCCCGGACGGCGTCGGGCAACGAATACCTGTTGGTCATCGTGGATCGCTTCTCCAAGATGATTCGAGCCATCCCCCTTCAGCGGATTGACGCGGAGCCCATCGCGGCAGCTTTCTTGGACAACTTCGTGGCGGCATACAGACCCCCGGCGACGATTTTATCGGACAATGGCCCCCAGTTCCGCTTCACGTTCTTCCAAGGGGTTTGCTCGCTCCTCGGGATCTCCAACCGATACTCCACGACGTACCACGCGCAGACAAACGGCCAAACGGAACGGTACAACCGGACCATCGTGGGGCAGCTGCGGACGTACGTCGAGGACCACCATGACTGATGGGACGAGCTAGTTTCGATGCTGACGTTGGCCTACAACAGTCGACCGCAGCAGAGCATCGGGGTGGCGCCCCTCTATTTTGTCACCCCCGAGCGGGTACGGAGTCTCTCCGTGGAACTAATGGTCGGCTCCCCGACACCCGAGGAGACGGACGGCAGCCCACGAGCCATTCGAAAGGTCATTCAGGCGCGGTTGCGTAACCTGATCCACAATTTACGGAGGTCCTTCACGCTGGCACAGCGGCGGTAAAAGAGGAACTACGACGCCCGCGTACGGCCAGTCAACAAGGACGTCCACGCGGGGGACTGGGTGTTCGTCGATGGTCACACGCAGACAAAGTACAAGCTCGGGACACGCGCGGCCAGACCTTGCGATGAAGTCGCCGACGATGATACGCAACGACTATGGACCGGCTGGTGGGGGTACCACCCCGAGGAGGACACCCTCGAGTTGGCCAGTCGGTTCGCGTCACGTAAGGTGCACCAGTATATGCGACGCGTGGGCCTCGAGTCGAAGAAGCCGGGTCGGTCGTCGACTTCCTCGCGTACGACAATTCCCATGCGGGACACGTGGCTTTCAAGTTTCGAATCGTGGCCGATTTTTGGGTTTAACACGTGTCCCGGCCGGAGCCACGTCACCGTGGTGGCCACTGCCCCTATCGCATGGCGGGATGGCAGTTTTTCCCGCGACCCGAAAGCGGACCAAGGCGATCGGATCGCATGGACAGTTTCAGGGGACAGCGGCGATACGCGACGGCTGACCGGCGTGGGCCTGTCGGACGTTGGGCCACAAGGGTGGATCGAGATTCGGCCTGACGAACAAGGGGCTCTCCCAGAGGATGATACGCAAACGACCCGCGTGGGGTCTATTGTTCGCTGACGCGCCGTACGGCACCGTCGACACTACGAGACCCCCTACACTACTACGCGCTACGACTTCAACTCCCGAGGGGGCTGTCACCCCACCCATTTCGACATCACTACCCCCCCCATCCCGGGTCAGCGGCGGGCCGACGAAGTCCGACCCCACTCGGGACCGGGTGGACCACGGGGGCGCTGCGCCGGCGGCTCCTCGTGGTAAATGTCGCGGTCGCGGTGATGCTGCTGGCGGCGGTTGGCCCCACCGGCGGCCACGCCGACCTCGCGAAGGAGAACCGCGCGGATGCTACGCCGACCGACCAACTGGAGCAACTCTATCGCGTGACGGGTCGGAACTCCGGGGTGTTCGCGGGCCCACTGGGCGATCGAGTCGCCAAGAGACACCTCGGTGTGACATAAGCCTGTTACCAAGATCCCCTTGGTGTGCCGCGGAATTCCCCGGGGTCGAAAGCCACTACGCGCGACAACCCCTGCGGGACGCAATCCGAAGGGGTGCGGTCAAGTCGGTCGAAGGCCACGTCGGGGATGTCGCGGTGTTCCATGGGGTCGAACGAGACGATGAGGATACCCCCGGAGTTGCGCACAGAGGGGGCGGCGGACACGGCCGACGGCGACGAACCCGGAGGAGACGACCCCGCTGCGCCGGTCACCACGGAGGAAGCAGGCGGCTCGGTCCCACCCGCGGGGTAACGCGGGCTGCGGGCGGCCGAGATGGCGGCGGCCCAACCCCCACGAGCACGGTCGTAGTCACGCGCCTCGAGGATGTCCGCGGTGAAGGGCAAGTCGAAGGGGCGAAAATCCTCGGCGACCTTGGCGTGGGTTCAGTCGTCGTCCACCTCGAGGGACGCCCAGATCCAACCCTCGCGGTCCTGATGGGCGGCGCTACGAGCGCGAAGGCGCTGACGGAAGGCCTGCGCGTCGGGGAGCTGGTCCGCGAGGTCCAACAACTCCTTGAGGACGACGCTCGCCTTCGCGTCGGGAGCCGCGGCGTTGACGCAGATTTTGGACGGCCCGACGGAGCGGATCCAATCGAGGAGACGCGGGGGGAAGCGCCACAAGACCGGACGGGTGCGGAAGGTCTCAAGGAGATCGACGGCGGCTGCAAGAGCCCACTCTCTACGGAGGATGGCCCATGGGGTGCGCCATTCCGCGTAGAGGTCGTCCGTGGCGTAGGCGTGTACCCACAGAATTTCCACCATGCAGCCGTAGGGGACCTCGACCCCGGACTACCACGCGGGAGTCGGCAGGTAGAAGCGCGAGCGGGTCTCCGTGGCGCAGCTCGAGTTCTCCGCCTGGTGCCAAGCCACGAGGTGTCTGGTGAGGCCGCCCCGGTTGTTGCGGACCGTCGTCAGCTGAACCGTCGTGGGGCTTTCCGGGTCCGACACTTCGATGAAGGGCGGGAACGTGAGGATGTAGTCGAAGGTCGGCACCAACGGAGGGTTCACCGGGGGGTCGTCCATGAAGCCGACGTACGAACGGCGGTACCCCACCTCGCGGCTACGCCACACCACGGTGATCGACGAGGCTCGATCGTCAATGGAAGGTACGAGGGCATGCGGCATCGCCGCGATGTGCTTGGCGAACGGGTTGGCGGGGCACATCGAGTCGATTCCCCGGAGCGTCGCGTGAACCAGCGTGTCTGCCACGCCCATGCGGGCCTCCTCGCGTTCCCACGCCGGCGCCCACGTCGACGGGTCGGAAAACACGGACAGGGGGCCCACGGCGGTCGAGTAGCGCATCTCCTTGTCGGCCATCGCGAAGGACGACGTGGGCACGGGCGCCTTGTAGTCAGGCGGCTGCCGGGTCCTCGGTCCGGCGAGGGGGAGTCGAAGGCAGCCACGTAGTGGAGGGAGGGGGAACCCCCGAGGATCAACAGAAGCAAGAAGCTGCGGGCACAACGGGGGGGGGTGGACGGCACGTCGTGGGATGGGATGAGGAACGAGTCGGCGAACTCCGCGTCGCAGCGATCGAAGGCGGGTTACGTCGCGGGGTGGTGCGGAGGAGTCGTGGAGTCGCGCGTGGGGGGGGGGCGAGACCGGGGTGTGCGTGTGGGCCCACGGGGAGGGGTCGGGCCAACATGCTTCACGGGGGGTGTGGGGGCCGCTAGACACCGATGTGGGCCGCGCGTCACGCCACGCCGGTGTGGCGTGGGGCCGATCCAGTCCGCGGACCGACCTCGAAAACCCCTCTGGGGCGGGAATCGGGCGGGGGGGGGGGGGGGGCGGTTGTGGCCGGCCCCCGGCCGGGGGGCGGGGCCGGAACCCCCCCCTCGGGGGCGGGCCGGAGGCGGGCGGGGACCCCCCCCCCCGGGACGGGGGGGCGGGGTGGGGGGGGGGG
>Ga0115031_1002481_pt1 | contig 13747 bp, 20 predicted proteins | sample Maine_Asex4_meta_FD_87301 | JGI IMG/M metagenome (GOLD analysis project Ga0115031, IMG submission 87301) | Marine algal microbial communities from Maine, USA - Maine_Asex4_metaG | ecosystem: Host-associated > Algae > Red algae > Unclassified | place: Maine, USA | collected 2015-01-05 | reverse complement strand
TGCGCGCGGAACAGGGAGGGGGGCAAAATTTACACACAAAGCCCCAAGGGACACGCAGCACCGGAACCAAGACGCCGCCCGGCCCCAAGGAAAGAGCACCCGTGGGCCCCCCCCCCCCCTCCCCGCCCCCCCCCGAAGAGAGAAGCGGACCCCCTGGATTGTGCGCGAACGACGCATACCCCGTGAGACACCCTGTCCCAGCAAAAGGGCGACTGCTGCCCGCGATCGGCGCAGCGACAGGGGCGCCGGCGATAGTGGCGGGCGGGGGCAAGCGGGGGGGGGGGGTGGGGGGGTGCGGCGCAGCTGTCGGCACGACGGCGGCCGGGTCCCCGACCGCCGGCTCTTGTACCGGCTCCAGATTCAATTTAATTTACTCGCCGACTTGCTGTGAAGCATGCCTGGATAAACTGCGATATAAGTGCGGAGTTATCAAAAATGTTTGAAAACACATGAGTGCTTGTGCTCTTGTTCGGATCGGCCAAAGTTGGGCGGTCTGCAATATCGTTTCCTCCTTTTCTCATCATGCTCTTTGGATGTGCGTTCTCGGCTCGTATCCGAAGTGGAGACGGATAGAATGCACGGATATAATCCTCAGAGATATATCCATGACAACCCCTGGTAGGAAGTGACCTCGCCGGGGTTACCGGCCCGGTGAGTTCGCATAACCATTACACCTATGACTTAAGAGGTTCCTTCGCGAAGGTTAAAGGATGTAGAAGGCTTCGCCTTCGGCGATGTCGTTGTCGTCACAGGCCTTGGCGAACTTGCGCAAGATCTGGAAGACCTTGGGCTGGGGGGAACCATCCCACTCGTCGTTCACCCCGAAGGACTGAGCCACCTCTTTCTTGCGCCGGGCCAGAGTACGGGCCTGGCGCCGCGTTTGGGCAACCGACTTGTTGTCGAGCGCGTAGGTCTCTCAATCGAACATCACCCGGTAGAACGGGTGGTTCACCACAATCTTGGGCGGCACAACCCGAGTTGGGGGTGTCCGGGTGGTTTGAGTAGGCCCCCCCCAGCCTCTGGACCGGTCGCGGAGGAGAGTTGCGTCGGGAACCCCGGGTCAATACCCTGGGGTAACTCTCGCGCCGCTCCCCCGCCTCGCTCACCCTCCGCCGAGTCAGGAGTCGGTTGGGCCCTCGGGTCAATACGCCGAGTACCCTCCCTCACCGTCGACCGCGAGGGAATAGCACGGTACGCACCAGGTAGGGCCGCAACAGGTGACTGGTCCCCCCAGCGGGAGACGTCAGTGGTCGACGACGACGACGAGTTGTCGCGTCGGCGCCGACGAGCAGAGCGTCGGCCTCGGCCCCGCCGCTCAGCGGGCCTGGGCGTAGAGCCCCTCAACATCGAAATTAGCGATCGGGTAACTTCGGACCGAACGACATCGGCCACGGCGTCTCGCCACTCGAGACCCCGGCCGTCCCTGGCACCCCGTGAGCCTGGTGGAGCACGACTAGAGCTCCCGCCTGCAGGCTCCCGTGCCGATCCTGGCATCGCCCCCCCCTCCCAAGCACCGAGAGGGGATCTCCCAACGGGCCCGAGGGCCGGGGGCCCGATACCATTGGTCCCGGCGCTGTGCTGAAGCGCTGGGGCACCTATGGCACTCCATCAACCTCGGGGAGCATGACTAGAGCTTCCACCCGCAGGTTTCCGTGCCGGTGGTAGCACAAACCCACCGCCCCACGTGATAACGTCTGGCAGCTGTCCCACGCCAAAATGTGTGCCAGCACCCGGCAGGACCGCCTCGTGGTGAGTACCACCCGAGGGGGCGTCTGCCGGGGGTCGATTCCCAGTCGGGTCGAGGCCCAGGGGCAAGGGCTGAAACAAAGTCCGCTTCCCACGGGCACCCGCATCCGTTGTGCCTGCACTGGTGTGGCGATCGTCAACAGACGATCTGCCTTCGGGGGGGGTAATATCGTCCGCCCCGGCACCAGGCACCTCGACAACAGGGGGGTCTCCATTCCCCCCCCCATCGGCCATCGACCTGGCCGGTCTCAGCGAAACCTGGCGTTGCGGGGCGCCGCCCGCAGCGCTAGGCACCAAGCGGAGGAGGACCTTCTACGTTCCCCCCGAGGCGGGTTGGCGCACGGCCACCACCCCGAGGAAGGTTGAGTTGCCTTCCTCCCCTGCTGCTCCACCACATGTGACAACACGCTCAGCCCACCCCACCCAGTCGTGGAGAGGGCCAGCCGGACCGTGTCGTCGGGTAGTCCTGTCGGGGAATACCCGCCCCGGACGAAACCCCCGAAGAGCACACACGCACGTCGTCGACCGAGGGAAAACGCCCCGAGAGACAAACACGAGTTGTGTGACCGGAAGTTTACTTGCCTGCGTCGAAGTTCTCGAGGCAACACTCACGCCTCGCCCTCTCATCCCGTCCGTTCCCCTCGGACCCTCGGACAACCCTCCTCAGACACCCTCAAGGAACCCTCGGAAAACCCTCTTCAGATACCCTCAAAGGACTCTCGGAAAACGGTCTTCTCTGGTCGCATAGGGCTAGTCTCAGCGGAGGACGGCCGAAGCTTCGAATACCACCTTGAGTATAGGCGGGGGAAGGGTTCTACGTGAAATTCCCGCGGTGCCCCGGGGTCATGGGCGCGGAGGAGCATAAGTCGATAATCCAAGTCGGGTTTATGCAAAATTAGGACCTTAAGTAGAGGCCGGCCCGGGGGAGGTTACTATACCCGGGTGGGTGTTGGGATCGCGGTTGTGGTTGGTGATCCACGAGGTGATCACAAGTGGGTCGCCAACAGAGCAATTTGAAATATGTGGTACTGGGACATACTCTCTGGGAATCTGGCTCTTCAAGTGTGAAGGGCCATGTGCCGGACCGTCGCAGACGGCTTCGACGCGGGAAAGGACCCGGACTGGGGCGAGCCACTGCTCACCATGTTGGCGTGTCGTTGCTTCCGCGCGCGGTAAGCGGCCGATGTGGCCGCCTCATCCGCCGACAACGGTGTGAAGTGTACTTTCGCAGTCCCCCAGGGACAATTTGCCCTTGCGTGAGTCTTAAGGCTTTGTTTTTGTGTGGTGAGACTGCATGTACTTGATTGTAGATTACGTACATGCACTGCATGTTTCAGCGGGGAACCCGTAAGGGGTTGGGCTTCTGGGGAGATTTGTGTGGGGAGCGGCGCCTGGAATGTGAGGCTGTGGGCGCCATCCGGAGGTGCGGAAGCTGTCCTGCGAGGTGCCGTGCGGGCCTTGTCGGCGGCGCCATTGGGGGTGCCTGGGATTGCCCTGCGGCCGAGGTGGTCTGGAGGATATCAGGCACGTCTTCGCAGGCCTGAGCGCGCCGTGTCTGAATAAACAACGCACCCACTCAACATCATCGACATCAAAGGTTATGGGCCCAGTCTCGCTTGTGTTCATCGTTGTCTTTAGCTCTGTCGTTTGCGGGATGGCGCTCGTTGAGCAGCTGTGTGTTTCGGCGTCGGGCGGGCGGGCTTAGCTTCCCACGTCGTCAGTGTCGTGTCTCGGGGCGCGGTTGCCGTCGTCTTGTTGGAGTACGGGCGCTACGGTGGCCCTCGCTTTGCGCAGCTGGACGACGATTACAAGGTCTGGGCCGTGTACGGCCGTGCACAGCTCATCAAGAAGAAGGTCTGGTCGGCGGTTGTGACGGACCGCCCCGCGTCCGGGAGTGTTTCCAAGGGCAACTTGGTGGCGGACGCTTGGATAATCATGAACGAGTCGGCGTTGGCGACCATCCAGATGTAGGTCAAGCCGGTTCATCTCAATTCGGTGACGGCGGTCAGTACGGCCAAGGACGCGTGGGACGCGCTCAAGGACATCTTTGAGGCGCGTGACAACGCACAGCTGCTGCAGCTCATGCACAAGCTGAACAACCTCAAGAAGGACGGCGACGAGAATATGATCAAGCACCCGTCGCGCGCCAAGGGCCTCCGCCAAGAACTCGCCATGCTGAGCAATCAGGTGGACAAGAACACACTCGTGTTGCGGATCCTGTCGGGTCTTTCATCAGAGTACGACATGATCAAGACCGTCCTGGAGAACATGAAAGGCAAGCGCAATCTCGCCGACGTGAGCGCCAAGCTGCTCACGGTGTTGCAGTGGGCCAGCCAAGGGCGGTCGTCGTCGTCGACTGGCGTCAAGTCGCAAGCGTTTGCGGCTTCTGCTACGATGAAGCCGTTGGACAGGAAGGCGGTCGCGTGCTACTACTGCGACAAGAAGGGGCATATGAAGCGCGACTGCCTCAAGAAGAAGGCCGACGACGCCAGGGGCAACAAGAAGCCAAACGGCGGGCGTCCGGATTGTGGCGCGGGCGGTGGTGCACCTCCTCGTGCCGCATCGGCCTACGCCGCGTCGGCAGGCCCGGCCGGGGAGCACAAGACTCCCGAGAGCCTCAGAGGGATGTCTACCTGGGTGCTGGATTCCGGCGCGACCAATCAGATGGCTGCAGGGGACCAGGGCTTCACCGTCAAGACGTCGGGAAGCGAAATCAAGATCACTCTGGCTGACGGTCAAAAGGTGTTCATTAAGGGGCACAGATACGTATCCATGGACATGTGGGCGGGCTCCACCAAGGTACCAACAATCCTCGGTGAGGCCTTGCTCTTGCCAGACGTGACGGAAACGCTGTGTTCTGTGCGTGCGGTGTACCGCCGCGGCGGAGCGGTGGTGTTTGTCGGGGACGCCTGCCACATCCTCAGCGATGGAAACGGGGTACTCTCCAGCAGGGTGTTGAGCAACGCGTCTGTCATCGGTTCAGTCAACGAGTCCGGAAACAACGTGCTCAAGGTGACGCCGGTCAAGGCGTCTGCAAGCGCCGCATCAAAACGCATGGACGGCGAGGCGGAGCTGTGGCACCGCAGGTTCAACCACTTGGGTTTCGAGAACCGCAAGCGAGTGGTCGGGATGGTTGCCGGGATTCCAGCTTCGGTGGCGGACGCCGATAGCATTCTTGCCACGGCGTGCGCCCCGTGTGTTGGCGGAATGATGGCGCGTTCCCCGCACCATCGCTTCACTACAACGAGCACCAAGTGCGAGTTAGTTCACACAGACGTCGATGGGCCCTTGACGGAGTCGTTGGGCAGTTCACTATTCTTCATGACGCTGATAAATGACTCTACAGGCTTCATCACGGCGACGCCCATCAAGACCAAGGGGATGGTATCGGATGTCATCAAGACCCGCATGACGCAGCTTGAGACCCTCGCCAGGCTCAAAGTGAAGCGCGTGCGCCACAATGGCGCAAGGGAGTACGTCAGCCACGACCTCAAGGCGTGGTATGACAACAAGGGCTTCCCGTCCGAGAAGACGGCGCCGTACTCGTCGCAGCAGAACGGCAAAACGGAGCATGCCAAGCATTCCATCATGAAGCGCGTTCGCGCGGCACTGCTGGACGCTGGTGCGGAAGAAGAGCTGTGAGCTGAGGCGCTCTCCTCGGTCATCCACGTGCTCAACCGGTCCCCCAACGCCGGCAAGATGTGACGCCTCTTGAAGCGCTCACGGGGCGACGCCTTGACGTAAAGGGATTTGGCGACTGGGGGAGCCGGGCCTGGGATCTCAAGCCCAAGCAGTAGCAGCGCAAGCTGGAAGCAAGGACCGATGTCGGCCGTTTTGTTGGCTACACCGTTGATGAAAGGGCCTGCCGTATCCTTGAGGATGATTCCAACACGATCTTCGAACGCCGGGACGTGCTCATCTAGGAGATCTCAAGCGAGACCATCAACCAGACTCCTGTTTTTGGTTCAAGAGCCAGTCCTCGCCAGACGGCGTGGACGAATGGTGACAAGGAGGACGGTGCAGTGAACATGCTGGACGCGGAAGTCACCAGCGGGGACGAGTTTGCTCCGCAGAAGTCTTCAGAGAGCGACGGCGCGCCGGACCAGGAGGCCGTCCATGGTGCGGAAGACGGCGATGATGATGACGACAGCGAAGACGCGGCGGCCCAAGATGGGCACCAACTGCTGCCTGACTCCACAACGGAGAATGATGATGACGGAGCGCATTCGACCCGGCGGTTTAAGCGCAAGCCGGCACCAAAGGTTACCTCGTCGGAGAGCAACCCGAATACGTACGTGGCAGCAGGGCCCTGTGGTGGCGCTAAATCTGCCTGGGACCTGAGCAAGCCGCCGACCAACGCGAAGGAGGCGCGTGCACGCTCGGACTGGTCGCTATGGAAGGCGGCAGAGAAGGAAGAGTACCTGGCGCACAAGACGCTTGGTACCTGGTCCAAGACCAAGAATAGCAACAATCGCAAGGCTGTCAGGACTCGGTACGCGTACGACATCAAGCGCGATTGAAAAGGCAACGTGGCGAGGTACAAGGCGCGCCTGGTCGCGCAAGGCTTCAACCACGTACCGGGGCGTGATTTTGACGAGACGTGGGCGCCAGTGCCAAGCACGGAAAAAACACGCGCACTCTTTGCGGTGGCCGGGGCCAAGGACTGGGGGGCTCACCACGTGGACGTCAAGACGGCTGTCCTCAACGCCAAGATGGACGAGGAGATGAACATCAATCTTCCGGACGGCACAGGGCTGGGGGAGGCACATGAGGTCTTCCATCTGAACCTTGCTATATATCGGACAAAGCAGGCGGGGCGCCTGTGGGACATCAAGCTCGACAAAGAGCTCAAGGCTATGGGGGCAGGCCGGTCCAAAGTGGACCCGTGCCTTTACACGTGGAGCCACCCGGTGCACAAGCTGCTTTACATCCTCGTCTATGTGGACGATCTCATCGTTGCGGGCAAGAGCCTTGACGGGGTTCAAGCGGTCAAGAAATCGGTATCGGCGACGTACGACGTGCGCGACATGGGGGAGGTCAAGGAATTCATCAGCATGAACGTAATGCGAGACCGGGCGGCCAAGATGCCCACCCTGAGCAACCTTGGTCATGTTATCGCAATCCTTGAGGCGTTTGGAATGTCGAACCCCACGCGCAACAAGACTCCAATGGTGTCGGGGGCCAAGCTGGCCAAGACGCGGCAGAACCTCTTGCCCGACGCCAACCGATATGCCGAACTTGTTGGCTCCCAGCTCTATCTCTCATCAATGACGAGGCCGGACATTGCCTTTGCAGGGGGCGTTCTGTCGCGCTACATTGCCTGCCCCGAGGAAGACCACATGCGCGCGGCCAAGGGGGTGCTTCGGTATTTTCGCGGGGCTACGCGCCTAGGGGTCGGGTACGACACCCACAAGCCTTTTCAAGGGTACGTCGACGACGACTGGGAGGGCAACGTTGACACTCGTCGGTCGACGACGGGTTTCATCTTCCCGCTCAACGGCGGGCCGGTCTTCTTGACAAGCAAGCGCCAGTCGACCGTGGCGACGTCGACGGCTGAGGCCGAGAACGCGGCCGCCACGATGGCGACCAAGCAGGCTCTTCGGCTCCGCAAGCTTTCATCGGCGCTTGGCGTCGACGGGGGTGCCGTTCCTATGGGGGAAGACAACCAGGCGTGCCTTGCGCTCGTCAACAACCCCAAAGCAACGGGGCGCTCCAAGCACGTGGACGTCGCGTACCGTACGGTTCGCAATAACGTGGCGCGCGTCGACGTGATTTTTTATCTTCCTGCCGAGCGCTGAGATGCCAGCCGACGGGGTCACCAAGGCGCTGCCGGGGCCGGCGTTCAAGGCCTTCCGTGACGCAGGTGGTGTCGGGCCCGACTTGGGCACGGCGGCGGGAGCGCTTGACTCGGACCCAACGTGCTGAGGCACGTCGTCACAGTGCCCGGCTTTGAGGCGCTGAAGGGCTTTAGCGCATCCGGCTGGGCGGGCCCGTGCGCCGATTTCAGGATTTCTGGCCCGAATGTCGCGGCCTGGAAGATCGTTCCGGTATCGACACGGGGCGCAGTTGCAACACGTGGCCTCGTTGCAGGACGTGGTGTCGGTGCAACACGTGGCGATGGGGCTAAAGCGCCTTGGGCCCTCTTCGGGAGGTGCCTGACGGACCGGATGTGGTCGTACGGGCACCCGGCCGGGTCGCGCTTGGTCAGGGCCTCTGCCCGGACCTTCCTGGGCCCTATCCGAGGTCGCCTGAAAAACCGAGTTTTGGAAGGGCTCTAAAGGGCTTGAGCCCCGCCGCGAGAATGCTCTTTATGGAGGTGGAGCCCGATGGACCGGATGGGGTTCCTACGGGCATCAGGGAGGCCCGGAAATGCCTCCGGCATCCTCGCGGGTCTGCTTGAGCCCCATCGGACATCCGTTGAAAACCCGACCACTGGACGTGGGGCTGAAGGGCTTTTGACCCCTCTGCAAGAAAAAGGTCTAGAGGGCTTCAGACCCCTCGGTCAGATCGTCCCCGGAGAGCGTTGCAAAGACTTTCGATGACGGGAATTTGACCGAATGGCTGCAATTATCCCTCGGGTACTGGGGGGAGTGTGAAGTGTACTGCCGCAGTCCCCCAGGGACAATTTGCCCTTACGTCAGTCGTAAGGCTTAGTATTTGTGTGGTGACACTGCATGTACTAGATCGTAGATATTTCAGCGGGGAACCCATTTGGGGTTGAGCTCCTGGGGAGATCTGTGCGGGAAGCGGCACCTGGAGCGTGAGGCTGTGGGCGTCCTTCGGTGGTGCGCGAGCTGCCCTGGGAGCTGGCCTGCGGGCCTTGTCGGCGGCGCCATTGGGGGTGCCTGGGATGGCCCTGCGGCCGAGGTGGCCTGGGGGATATCAGGCACGCCTCCGCACGCCTGGGAGCGCCGTGTCTAGTATAACAACGCACCCACTCGACATCATCGAATTTACAAGCAGGACGGTATCCGAATCGGATGTGGGAAAGCCGGCCGGCACCTGTGAAGGCTTCGTCGTCACGGGCAACGCCCGATGGGCGACGTCTGTGAGCCGCGGCTCCGCCATCATGACCCCCAACAGGGCTTGCGGCGTCCGCGGGACGTTCACGACGCGAACGTTGTGACACGTCGGTCGGCGACAGTTCCCACTGGGTGGGGCAGCATTGTGCTGGGGGCGAGTCGGCTGAGGTCGTGGTGAAATGGCAGTCGGTTGTGCACCGCTGCCCAAGGCACCGGCCTCACGACAACATCGGACTTCGCCAAGGCGTCGGCGACGGCGCCGTCGCCCCGCGCGAGGTCGCCAAACGAGAACTTCTCTGTCAGGAAGTAGTTGCACGGGGACGGCTCGAAGAGGCGGTGCGTCCCGCGGTAAGCGCGCAGCAGCCCCAACATGATGGCGGCCGTCATCATGATGTAGGCGGTACCCTGGATGGAATGGCACGGTCCCGCCTGCAGCAAGGACTGCTGCTGATGACGGGTGGGTACTCGTACGTCAGCAACGTCGGCGTCGCGCACCGCGCGGCCATCGCTGGCGACAAGGGCGCGCGCGCCGCCGTGAAGCAGGTGCAGGAGCACACGGGCAGGGAGATGGCCCCGTGCCCCGCCCGCCGGGCCCTTACAAGCCCGCCACGCGAGGGGCGCGCGGCCTTCAATGCCAAGGCGGCCGGGGCGGTCGCCGGGGCGGCCGGGGCCAGGGACAGTTGGGGGCCTTCTTTGCAGAGTTGAAGAGCGCCAAGGAATGGCCTTACGGAACCGCGGAGCTGGATCGCAAGCGGGCGTACCAGTCCTCGAGGACGGTGTACTGCTCTTCGCCGTCGACGATCGGCAGCTCCGCCGCGATGTGCGGGACCAAGAGCATCCGACCCGGGTTACACCGCAACATGCAGCGTAGCCATCCCGCACTGCCACCGACAGAGCGGACGAAGGACGCAACGCCGCGGTCGGCCGCCGACCGGACGTCGTAGCCTGCCTTTTGGCAAACTCTTGAAAGACAAGCCACAAGATGTGCGCCCCGGTCACATCCTGAAGTTGGGCGGGCTGCAAGACGTCGCTGGCGCGTGGCCAGTCGGCCGTGTCGACAGGTGGCCCCATGGGAGCGAGCAACGCAAGGACGGCGGGCGGCACCGACAGCGCCGGAAGAGCAGGGTGCGCCTGCTCCAGTAGCGGCGTACGCTCCTCCGGCGCACTCGCCTGCCCCCCGCCGGGAGCCAGGACGCGGTCCGTGGCGGCGTTGGACGCACGGGACGTCCCCACTTCGGCCCCGGCGCCGGCTTCCGCAATGACGCCCGCCGGGCGGGGCGGCTCCAGCCACTCCCAACCGTTGGGGTCGTGCGGGAGCCGCATGCCCGGCGGCACCGACGGACGCACTGGGACGGCCAGGTGCCGCCCGCTAGGGCCCGGCTTTGACGACGCGGCAGGCGCCGTCGCCGCCCCCGGGGCAGTAGCTGCCGTGGACCGGCGCCCCGCAGGCGCCGGGGACGGAGCTCCGACGGAGCCGGAGGAGGACGGGACCCCGACGGGGTCGGCGGGATGCGTCACCGGAAACGGCTCCATCCCAGCCGAAGAGGATGTTGTACTACGGGGGCCCCTATGTTCCGGGGGCCACCGTGGGAGCAACGGCAGCGCCGGAGACGTGGCATCCGGCGCGGGGGTCGCAACGCCAGTGGCTGGAAGGAGACGCGGGAACGGGGACGACGGGACGGCCCCGCAGCCCGACCCAAGACGCCAGGGGGGAGGCGTACCCGACCCGCCGTCGGGCGCCACGCGAGCCCCACGGGGGCCCGGGTTGGCGAGCCCGAGAGGGCGCGGCAGGCGACAGCTGACCGGGCGCCACGCGGCGGGTGCAGCGCGTTGCGCGTGCGACGGTTCCTCCGCCTCTTCTTGTCATGATCGCCTCGGGGGACTTGACATGCATGGAGGGAATTATCTGCATTGGTTGGTGACGGCCCGGGTCAATTCCCATTTCGGGAAATTGGGCCCGGGCGACGGATTCCGCCGTTTTAGGACGAAGGGCGACGACGGTGGCAGGCACCGTCGTCGCCGGCAAATAAACCGTGTCTTCATGTCTTGGCGTTTCGATCGGCCCGAGTTCCCAGACCTCGAGTCCCATAGCGGGTGTCGCGCGAGCGGCCCACATGGCCGTTACTTCCCTCCGCCTGAGGTGACCCCCCTGATTGGGGTACTACACCGAGCTTCGTCAAGTTGTTGAACGACAACAACGTCGCTCTTCGATGAGCGCTCACAGCCGCGTGCGTCTGACGGCCACCATGCGTCGTCGGGACCAGCAGCTGGTCGTACGGCGCACAGGAATGTCTGCTCCCATCGTGAGGCGTGAACGCTTTCGCCGGAAGAATTTGCTTCTTCAAGTCATCAAGCGGCCGGCTGCCCTTCCGTTTGGCCGGGCGTTCCTGGCGGACCGACTTTCGGCGGCCACTGAGGCCAAGTGATGGATTGCACGAGCTCTTCGTATTTCCACCAAGGCGCGCTCACTCCGAGGTAACCCCATCGTACGTGTGCCTTCACGTGCGCTGGCCGAGACTGTTTGCAAGAAGCTGGCGCTAGCAGCTGAGGACCGGAATTTGGTTGCTGCAGGGGCCGCGCTAAAGATTTGCCCTGATCCTTCGGGCCAAAGAAACTGCTCCGAGGTCGAGCAGCTGTTCTTGTCCCAGCGCGGAGTCGCCGTAGTCGCGACAAGTGCGTTTGGTCTTGGCGTAGACTGTGCACACTTCCGCGTGCACATCCACTTCGTACGTGGTTGGCATTTTGCTCACCTGTTTTGCTCACCATATTCTATACTTGCAACCATCGGAGCCGGACTTTTCGTGCTTCGCACTGGCAGCCAGCTTGATGTTTGGTCTCGACTTGTCCAGCTCGAGCTCACCTTCTTTTTCGATGTATGCGTGCGTTTTTCTCCGATTATCTTCTTTTCTCTCTTGTTTGTTTTCGCACGTGGCCTCTACGTACGTCTGGTTTAGGCAGGGGCGAGGTCCCTGGCTGAGTCTGCTCAGCAAGATGGTCGCAGCGAACGTGACAGTGAAGACGCGTACCGCTTGCGCTTCTACGATCCAAGAGACGGCCAAGGGATTCAACGCAGCATCGAGTCGGCGCCTTTGACGACGTCGACGACGACTGTCCTAATGCGCAAGGTAACAGATCGCACAACCGAACGCAGCCGAATTTTAGATTTTCAATGGGACGATTTCCACAGGGCTGGAATCGACGATGGCAACACGGATGCCGCCTTAGGCGCGCTCTGAAGCACCGGTTTGGCGCTAGCAGGTAAGCGACAACCGGCGCGCATCTCGGAAATGAAGGACCCAAAGTGGCCCATTCAGCCGCTCTCCGCGTTGTCCAGGTTTCCTCTTCCGCTGTGGACAAATCGCTTTGCAGGCCGCGTTCGCTTCGGGCAAGCTTAATATCTCTGTTCGATGTGATGTGCTAGATATGTGCGCTGTGCCACTCTTCCTGGAGAACGGCGCCGGTGGGCCCACGGTGGTTCACGACGCGCTGAACGACCTGGCTGCTGCAAAATTCGTTGACATCAACTACAGTGATGACTACCCGCTGGTTCAACATCTGGCAGTGCCCGATCGCCAAGATGCGCGAGCTGCCGGGCGGCTTTCCAAGGCCATGAAGTCTGCTGCGGCGCAGCAGCTGGCTGTGATTGACGACGCCCTCGAGTGCCGAGTGGGCCTTCCCTGTGGTCCTTGTCCCGAAACCCGACGGGATGATGCGGTTCTGCGTGGACTACCGCCAAATCAACGAGGTGGCGGTACGGGACGTGTACCCGTGGCCACGTATGGACGATTTTATCGACTTTCTCGAGGACACTCAGGTGTCTTCGACTATCGACTCCGCGGATTTTGACTACGTGGTGCAGACGCGGCCAGGGGTGTCACCCCACGCGGTGGACACGATTCGCGGATCTCAACACCCGCGGGAGACGACGTGGCGATACCCGACGCGGTACCCTGTCTGGCTCTGCTCAACTCGTCGGCCGCGTGGCAGTTTCCACCGGAGACTCAAAGGGGGGCTCCTATCCCCCCTGACGTTCTCCGAGCTCCTCGAGGGGCAAGCGAAAGACTGACGGTGAAGGAGGTCCGCGTGGCGATGGACGGAAAGGAAAAGTCTCGGTTCTTCGAAGACCCGAACGGCCATTTTGTGGGCACGGCGCCAATGGATGGGGCCGCGCAAGTCAACGTGCCAACCCACATGCGCTACGGGGTGATGATGCTGGAGCTCTACCCGCCGCAAGCGGGGCACCCGGGGGAGAACAAGATGTACACGTCGATGCGAAGGTAGTTTTATTGGGAGTCTATGGTGGTGGAAGTCTACGCCTTCGTGGCAAACTGCACTCAGTGCGCAAGGTACCGCATATGCAAGCGACGAAAGACAAACTACCTCAAGAAATTCCCCCCGACGGAACTGCTGACGCAGCAGTGTATGGACCTGCTCGGGCCCCTCCACCGGACGGCGGCGGGGAATGGGAACCTGTTGGTCATAGTGGATTGCTTCTTCAAGATGACGCGGGACATCCCGCTTCAGCAGATCGACGCGGAGACCATCGTGCAAGCGTTTTTGAACAACTGGGTAGCGGCATACGGACCCCCGGCGACTCTGATATCCGACAATGGCCCCCATTTCCGCTCCACGTTCTTCCAAGGGGTTTGTTAGCTCCTCGGGATTTCCAACCGGTACTCCATCATGTACCACCCGCAGACGAACGGCCAAGTGGAACGGTACAACAGGACCATCATGGGTCAGTCGCGGACGGTCGTCGAGGACCACCAAGACCTATGGGATGAGCTGGTGTTGATGCTGACGCTGGCCTACATCAGGCGGCAGCAGCAGAGCACCGGGATGGCGCCCCTTGAGCTCGTTAGAGCATTCCCACCAATGTCGGGCCAACGGTCTGAAACGGTGAAATGAAACCGCTACGTGTGGCCCTGCGAGTGGTCAGTTGCCAACGGGCCAACGCGTTGCCAACGGGCAATGTAATG
>Ga0115031_1002479_pt1 | contig 13750 bp, 19 predicted proteins | sample Maine_Asex4_meta_FD_87301 | JGI IMG/M metagenome (GOLD analysis project Ga0115031, IMG submission 87301) | Marine algal microbial communities from Maine, USA - Maine_Asex4_metaG | ecosystem: Host-associated > Algae > Red algae > Unclassified | place: Maine, USA | collected 2015-01-05 | reverse complement strand
AGGGGGGGGGGGGGGGGGGGGGGGGGGGGGGGGATGCGGTGGCGGCGCGATGCGGATCGTCGACAGTGTCCGGTCGTCAACTATTATATTTTACCGTGCGACTCGTCACATACTCTGGCTCGCAATCCACCACCGCTCTCCAAATCCAAACCAAGTAAGGCTGCACTCCGATTCCGATAGTCGTTCAGGGACGTGAACTGGTACACACTCTGCTGCGATCTCAAATCACACTAGGGTGGAACTAGCAACGCAGCCTCTCAACCTCGAATCTGCCTCCGAGTCGACGAGTTCAGCCCTTGCTGGTCTCGGGCACGAAACAAGCAGCTTTCTTACCAAATTTGCAGGTTGCGCGGCCCATCTAGCACTGTCAGGCGGCTAGTGCTTCTGACGCGTCACGCTTTTCCAGTCCCATTTCGAAAACCCAGAGAACCACGGTCGAGAAGGCACGATTGCTGTGCTTCACATACCTTAGATCCCCCTCCGAGCGTGGAAGAAGTCAAGTACCTTGTTTACCGTCCCTCATGAATAATGAACCGTTCAGGCACTGCCATTTGCAGATACATGATGTGTTTCAAAAATAGTTCTCAGTCAGCTCAACTGTCGAAAAACCAGCCGAGACCGGTGCAACAATCGATGCAAGAGTTCTCGGAAGTGAGCTAATGTCCCCACCACGTATGAAAGAGCCGTCAGTTTCTTCGCCACGGGTGCCACACTGGAGACAGGTCCTTCCATTTTGTGCCTTTTCTGGCCTTTGCCGGGCTTGTATGGTCGCAAAAATCTGGAACGGAGTTTCCCTGCTATCATGCCCAGTCGCACGACTGGGAAGTTCCTGAAATCGAGCATCTCGAGCTTTTTTCGCCTATCGTTCTCGAATTTTTGAGTGGGTCCATGTACGTTGATTCGCTATAAATGGAATACTTTCCACTTGTCACATGTGCCGGTCACTGTTGATACCGCCCGAGTGCTGGAAGCTTTGTGAAACGACTGCAGCGAGCCTCTCTGACGTTAATTGTGCAAGAATACGCAATGTCAATGTGATAGTGTAAATATGCATTCCACTTGTCCTTAATCGTGACACGAAAGTACTCTGATTCTTGATTGGGTGCCTAATTTGCCAATCGTACCACATCGTAAACGGCGCTATCCGATTCCCGACGGCTGCAGAGAGCCAGCTCCTGAGGCAACCTTCCTCATAAAAAGATCCGTCCGCGAGAAGTAGTCAGTCACGCCATGTCAGAAAGACGCCAGAACTCGCGCGCAAAAGGCGGTTGAAGACACACACTATTCAGCAATGAACGAAAGCGTTAAAATAGCAAGCCACACTTAAACACCTCCGACTAGAAGAAAGCAGAAGAAAGCAGCAGAGGCACAGCACGAATCGACCTCATCTACCATTGTGATGGCACCTTCAACTGAAGGTCAACTAGGGTCGAGGACCACGAAGCAAGGCCTCGTCTGACAAAGAATGAGATCATTGGCAGCCATCGAGCGCAAGCCCTTGCTCCCTCGAGCTGCCAAAGAGCGCGCAAGGACGCATCTGGACACACCCTTCCCGACCGAAGAACGTGTCTGCGGCGTCCCACGTTGCCAGCTTGTTCGTGACATCATCTCAGGAGATGCGTGCAGCTCTTCTAGCAGCCCTACCGACGTCGGCGTCACCCATCCGAGTAAGCGGGATGACGGACTGGAAGCGCTCCTTCTTGTCAACTATCGCCAGTCCTGCAGATGCCTGATCTTCCAAGGCTTCATGCACGGCCACAGGACTGACGTCTTCGAGGCCCAGGAAGGGAGCTAATCCGCTCGTAACACGCCAATCAACTTCGGGCACGCGTCCGTCGGTCTACCTCGGCCAGCTCTCGGCCATCTGGTCCACTCGGCGCGCACTAGCTTCGCTCGTTGGTTTTTGGCGGCCGCAGCGGCGCTGCCGGAGATGCGCCGGCCGCTGCCCGTCCCCGTCATGTGGTGTATTGTCCACCCTCGGCTCGAAGAGCCGGAATTTGCCTGGTGCGTCCGTTTGGTGGCTTTGGTTGCCGACTGCCTCGTCACGCGTCGAACGGGGGAAGTTCTCGACCACGAGCTTGGCAACGTCTCCGTCCGCCCCGATGGTGGCATTGACACCCAAGTGCGCCTCCACAAGGGCGCCGAGCGCCTGTATCGCCTGGAGCGGTCTACTGATGGCGTGCCCCAAGTCCGCGGCGGGCTTTGCGACCCGCTCCGGCTCGTCCTCCGCCGTCTGTTCTCCTTTGTGCACGCTGCGCACGCGCCACCCTCTCTCGGAGTCTTTTCGTCCTCCCCAGGCTGCGCCGGGCATCCAGGACGGCAGACGTGACCATGTGGCCGCCAGTAGCTTTGTGGCTGTTGAGCTTTACCGCTCCCTCCGGCGTGAAGTGGTGCAGCTACCCGGCGCGCGGCTGGGGGACCACGGCGGAGTACCTTTGCGGCCTATCCCCGCCGCGGGTGGCCCAGCTCCTCGGCCGCGTCAGTACCACCCAGATCCTGCCTGGCATGGGCGTGCCGCACACGCAGTTGAAAAACACATAACCGCCTACTGCCGTCCTTTATGCGCTCGCCGGAGCATGCGGCCGCCTGCCAAATATGTCGAAGTCCAGGGCATGTGTGGACCCTAGCAGACCGCTCGTGGCAGCGTTAGTCCCGCCCAGATCATGAAGGGCGGGGTGGTGCCGCACACGCAGCTCAAACGAACCCGACCCGATGCTGCTGTCCTTCAAGCGCACGCCCGTGAATGCGGCCACCTGCCACGTGCGTCGAGGTCCAGGGCATGTGGAGGCCCGACCAGATCGGTCATTTCCACGTCACTCCCGCACAGATCCTGAAGGACTGGAGGGTGCCGATCTCGCTGCTCAAACGCCCCTCACCGCTGTCTGCCGCCATTAAAGCGCATGCCGGTGCATGCCTCCGCCTGTCGGGGGCAGAGAAATCCAGGGCATCCGTGGACCCAACCAAACCACTCATCGCCGCGTCAGTACTATTGACATCTTAAACGGCGGGGGAATGCCACACACGCAGCTCAAACACACCTGACCGCATATTGCCGTCAGTCTAGCGCACGCCGATGCAGGCGGCCGCCTGCCGTGTGCGTTTGGGTCAAGGGCATGTGTGGGCCAACCAGACAGGTCATTGCCACTTCAGGCCCGCCCACATCCAGACGTGGGGGGGGTTGCCGCGCACGCTGCGCAAGCGCCCCCCTTCGCCTTTTGTCGTCATTCAAGCGCACACCGGTGCATGCAGCCGCCTGCCGTGTGCGTCGCATTCAAGTGCATAATTGGACTCTAGCAGACCGCTCGTGGCGGCGTCAGTCCCGCCCAGATCATTAAGGGCGGGGCGTTGCCGCACACGCAGCTCCAACGAGCCAGGACCGTCATTTCGCTGTTATACAAGCGCCCACCGAGGCATGCGGCCGCATGCCATGTGCGTTGGGGTGCGGAGCATGTGTGGGCTTTACGAAGCAGGTCATTGGCTCGTCAGTATCGCCCAGATCCTGAATGACTGGAGGGTGCCGCTCACGCTGCTCAAACTCTCCCCACCGCTTTCTGCCGTCATGAAAGCGCACGCCGTTGCATGCGGCCGCCTGCTGGGGGCATAGGGGTCCAGGACATCTGTGGACCTAATCAAGCCACTCATGGCCATGTCAGTACTGCTGACAACCTGAACGGCGGGGGGTTGCCGCACACGCAGCTCAAACGAGCCCGACCACCTACTGCCGTCAGTCTAGCGCACGCCGGTGCAGGCGGCCGCCTGCCGAGTGCGTTTGGGTCAAGGGCATGTGTGGGCCCCACGAGACAGCTCATTGCCACTTCAGCCCCGCCCACATGCAGATGGGCGAGGGGTTGCCGCTCACGTTGCGCAAGAGCCCCCATTCGCTTTCTGTCGTCATTCATGCGCACACCGATGCATACGGCCGCTTGCCGTGTGCGTCGCAGACCAGTGCATGTTTAGACCGTAGCAGACCCCTTGTGGCCGCTTCAGTTCCGCCCAGATCATGAATGGCGAGGCGTTGCCGCGCACGCAGCTCAAACGAACCGGACCGCCTTCTGCCGTCTTTCAACCGCACGCCGGTGCATGCGGCCGCCTGCCCTGTGCGTTGAGGTCTTGAGCATGTGTGGGCTTCACGAAACAGGTCATTGGCTCGTCAGTATCGCCCAGATCCTGAATGACTGGAGGGTGCCGCTCACGCTGCTCAATCTCCCCCCACCGCTTTCTGCCGTCATGAAAGCGCACGCCGGTGCATGCGGCCGCCTGCTGGGGGCATAGGGGTCCAGGATATCTGTGGACCCAATGAAGCCACTCATGGCCATGTCAGTACTGCTGACATCCTGAAAGGCGGGGGAGTGCCGCACACGCAGCTCAAGCGAACCCGATCGCCTACTGCCCTCAGTCTGGCGCACGCTGGTGCATGCAGCCGCCTGTCCTGTGTGTTTTTGTCCAGGGTATGTGAGGGCCCCACGAGACAGCTCATTGCCACTTCAGCCCCGCCCAAATCATGAATGGCGGAGCGGTGACGCACACGCTGCTCAACCGAACCCGACCGCCTCCTGCAGTCATTAAAGCACAAGCCGGCGCATGCGGCCGCCTGCCATGTGCGTTGGGGTCCAGGGTATGTGGAAGCCCTACATGACCTGTCAAGGCCACGTCAGACCCGCCAAGATCCTGAAGAACTGGAAGGTGCGGCTCACGCTGCTCAAACTCCCATCACTGCTTTCCGCCGTCAATAAATCACGGGCCGGTGCATGCGGCCGCCTGCCGTGTGCGTTTGGGTCCAGGGCATGTGTGGGCCCTACCAGATAGGTCATTGCCACTTCAGGCACGCCTACATCCAGAATGGCGGGGGGTTGCCGCACAAGCTGCGCAAGCGCCCCCGTTCGCCTTTTGTCGTCAATCAATCGCACGCCGGTGCATGCGGCCGCCTGCCGTGCGCGTCGCAGACCAGCGCATGTTTGGACTCTATCAGACCGCTCGCGGCCGCGTCAGTCCCGACCAGATCATATATGGCGAGGCGTTGCCGCGCACGAAGATCAAACGAGCCAGGACCGTCATTTCGCTGTTATACCAGCGCCCGCCATCGCATGCGGCATCATGCCATTTGCGTTGGGGTGCGGAGCATGTGTGGGCTTTAAGAAGCAGGTCATTGGCTCGTCAGCATCGCCCAGATGCTGAATGACTAGAGGGTGCCGCTCTCGCTGCTCAAACTCTCCCCACCACTTTCTGCCGTCATGAAAGCGCACGCCGGTGCATGCCGCCGCCTGCAAGGTGCATAAGGGTCCAGGGCATCTGTGGACCGCACCAAGCCACTCCTGTCCTCGTCAGTACTGCTGACATTGTGAATGGCGGCGGGGTGCCGCACACGAAGCTTAAATGCACCCGACCGCCTCCTCCCGTCAGTCTAGCGCACGCCGGTGCATGCGGCCTCCTGCCGTGTGCGTCTCAGCTCATTGCATATTTGGACCCTAGCAGACCGCTCGTGGCCGCGTCAGTCCCGCCCAGATCATGAAGGGCGGTGCGTAGCCGCACACGCATCTCAAAAGAACCAGGACCGTCCCGTGCTGTAATTCAAGCGCCCGCCGTCGCATGCGGCGGCTCTGCGTGTTGGGGGGGCCGGCGGGCAAGGGAGGCGTCCACTCAGCAGTGCTCCGCCGCCGTCGTCTGCGAGACCGGCGGCGGGTTTGTCGGGCGGGGAAGGGCGCTGGTGTGTTGACGCCGGTGTTGATATGGCCGGTGGCGGCACGTGGCGCCGGGGGTGGTAGGAAAGGGAGGCGACTGGCTGTGACTGGCTCGCCGCGGAAGATGGCGAGACCGGCAGAGGGCGCGTCAGGCGAGGAGGGGCGCAGGTGTGTTGCCGCCGGCGTGTACGGCCGGCTGCCGCTAGAGGGCGAGGTGGGTGGCCGCCGCCGTCGGTATGGCCGGCGGCGGCTCTGCGTGTTGGGGGCGGCGGCGGGCAAGGGAAGTGTTCACATGTTACTGCTCCACTGCTGGCGGCGGCGAGACCGGCGGCGCACCTGTCGGGCGCGGAGGGACGCTGGTGTGTTGCCATTTGTGTTGATATGGCCGGTGGCGGCACGTCACGTCGGGGGTGACGGGATTGGAAGGCGAAAAGCTGTGACTGGCCTGCCGCCGGAGTTGGAGGGACCGGTGGAGGCTCGTCTGGCGGGGAGGGGCGCAGGTGTGTTGCCGCCGGCGTGTACGGCCGGCGGCGGCGTGGGGGCGAGGTGGGTTGCCGCCGGCGTCGGCATGGCGGGCGGCGGCTCTGCGTGTTCGGAGAGGCGGCGGGCAATGGAGGCGTCCACCTGCTACTTCTCTGCCGCCGGCGTTGGAAAAACCGGCGGCCGGCGTTTCGGGCGGGGAGGGGCACAGGCGTGTTGCCACCGGCGGTTACGGCCGGCGGTGGCCATGGGGGGTGGCGGGTTTCCGTAGGCGTCGGTATCGCCGGCGGCGGCTCTGTGTGTTGGGGGGGGCGGCGGGAAAGGGAGGCGCCCACTTGTTCCTTCTCCGCCGCCGGCGTCGGCAGAACCGGCGACGGGCGTGTCGGGCGAGGAGGGGCGCTGGTATGTTGTCGCCGGCGTTTTTAAAGCCAGCGGCGGCCATCGGGCGGGGAGGGTCGCCGCCTGCGTCCGTATGGCCGGTGGCGGCCCTGCGCAGCGGGCCCAAAACCGTCGTCAAGAGCACGTCTGCTTTTGGATGTTTTGGGACGAACAGATAATCTGCAAACCGCCCTGGGGCTCTGTCAGGGCAGCTTTTTTCCAGAAAGGGCGCCAAAATCATCTGTTCGCCGGGATGGATGCATCCCCGCTCGTAAAAAGAGAGACACAGCATAAGACGTATACACGTCACACTTCCAGAAAGAGAGAGAGACGGAGAAGCGTCTATGGCCCTGCTAGCAGGCGCAATGTGTGGAGTGAGGAACGATTCCTGTTCTCGCAAACACAAATATGCAAGGACCTCGCATGGGATGGCCTCTGAGAGCCTGTCAAGGGGGGTCGATCGGTTTTTTGCACAGGAATTCTGTTTCATCAAACAGGAACACGGGCCTCCAAGAGGCTCAAAACAGGCAAAAACAGACGTGCTTTTGACGACGGTTCTGGGCCCGCTGCGCTGCATGTCGGGGGTAGCGGGCGGGCAAGAGAGGGAACTAGATGTGAGTGGCCCTTCGCTGGTATTGGAGAGAGCGGCGGCGGGTGTTCGGAGCGCGGATGGGACCGGGTGTGCTGGTGTGTTGGTTCCGGCGTCCGTGCGCCGAACTTTGTGGGGGCTGTAGCGCCCGTCGGCGGTGTTTGCGCGAGTATATATTCAGTGGCCAGAAGTGTAGGGAGTCCACGACGTGTGTTGCACATTCTTGGTAGGATGCGTGATGCACAGAACCAGGAAAAACCCTTCCCGATGGGGATAAGAAACCTTTGGCACGCTGCAGAACAAAGCACATCCACCTCGAACACTGCAGGGACTCGTAATGGTCATTGTCCTCTCTGGACTCTTCAAATGCACAGTCGGAGTCGTCCGCCGCCTTGTTGTGGTGCATGGGCACCCAGTACACCTTATCGTCTTCCTTCGAGGTAGTCGACGCGGCAGCAAATTCCGCCGCTGCCTTTGCCTGCTTCGTCACCTGGGACCGAGCGCCATGGCTCGGCTTGCCTCGGCCTGTCTTCTTGGGAACAGGAGCTGTCGTCGCAGGCACTGCCGGCGTGTTGTCCGCAGACGCCGGTGGCGATTGCACCTTTGACTCGACTGCCACCGGCCTGTTGCCAACTGGCGGCGGCGGATGCACCTCGGACACGGCCGCCGGTGCGGTCGACGACCCCGCTTCCGTCACCAAGACGGCGGCCATTCCCGACAAGATAGCCGGCGGAGTCGAGCACACGTCCATCAGAGCCCCCACCATTAGCATGCGCGCGTGCATCTTGAGGAAAACAATCGCCTCGGGGGTATCGCGCATCTTAGCGTTGTTGAAAAATGCCACAGCTGTCCGCTCCGTCGTTGCCCGCGCCAGCGCCAGCAGAGCGTCCGAGCTGTCCTTGAGCATCCGAGACGCGCGGATGTGCTCAGTCATCTCCTTCCTGGCCGCCTTGGAACCGCGCGGACGTGACTGGAAGGCACTCGACGCCAGCGGCCCGTTCTCTCCCTCGTCCGTGTCGCTTAGGATGGCACGGCCGCCGGAAGACGCGCTGGAGGAACCGGCGCCGCCATCGCCGCCATCTGCGGCGGCGGCCCCGGCGGCGCCGCTGAACCTGTCAACGTGGCGCAACACCCGCCAACATAGCACGCACGGGCAGGTAGTCTGCTTCGTCTTCCGCTTCGTTGTCTTTTCCTTCGCCATGTCAGACGCCAGGTCCTTTCACATTGCCTCGTAAATGTTGAGCCCGCAAAAGCGCGCCACAGCGACGCTGATCAAGTCCTCTTCGCTCGGGTCGCCTGTCGGCTCAGCCGCTTGACGGCCAGGTAGTGGGTGACGAACTCGCTCACCCCCCTCCGGATCTTGTCCTACTGCTTCTGCACCCCCCTGACACGGCGCTCAATGCACCGTCGCGCGCCACGGCGACCGACCAGCATGCGCTTCAATTCTGAGACCTCTTCCGCCGAAAACATTGTCCCGGTATGGTCCGCACCCTTCACAGAGTCCAATGATATAGACAGAGAGGCTCTGCTGAGGGCCACCCCCTCCTCGTCCGTCCAACCAAGCCCAGTCCCCATGGCAGCCCGCGTGTAGGTGGCCGCAAGCAGGTCAGCGCCTTCGCCGCCATCCAGAGGTGGGGATGGAGGAATGAGCCGCCCGCCCCGGAGACAGCCAAGACGGACGCTCCACCGCCCCCAGCAAGTGGCGAAACCCTAAGAGCCGGCGGGGACCTCTTTACTAGGACTTCTGCCCCTCTGCCTTCCGGTGGAGAGCCGTTTGCAGCCGGCGGCGCTTGTCCGTCAGGGCTGGGCGCGTCGCCGCCGGTAGGCGGTCGTCCGCCGCCGCCGGCTGGAACGAGATCTTCTTAAACAGGCGGCGCTCGTACGTTGGTGCGGGGTGCGTCGCCGCCGGCACCGGCGGCCGGTGATGCGCCGCCGCCTGCTAGCGGTGGTCGGGAAGCAGCCGGCGGCCATAATAGGTTCGTGCGGGGCGCATCGCCGCCGGTACCGGCGGTCGGTGATGCGCCGCCGCCGGCTGGCGGTGGTCAGGCAGCAGTCGGCGGCACTTGTCCCTGTGTGCGGGGCGCGTCGCCGCCCGTCCCGGCGGACGGTGATGCGCCGCCGCCAGCCCACAGCGATCCGCCGCCGCCGGCAAGCGGAGATGTAGCAGCGGCCGGCGGCACTTGTCCGTCGGTGCTGGGCGAGTCGCCGCTGGTACCGGCGGCTGGTGGTGCGCCGCCGCCAGCTAGCGGCGATTGGGCAGCAGCCTTTCGCGCTGGTCCGTCACGGCTGGGCTTGTCGCCGCCGATTTTGGCAGCCGGTGACGCGTCGCCGCCGTCTCGAGGTGATCCGCCGTCGCCGGCGCACGGGAGTGGAGCAGCAGACGACAGCACTTGTCTGTTGGTGCGGGGCGCGTCGCCGCCGGTTCCGAAGACCGGTGATGCGCTGCCGCCGGCGAGCGGTGCGCGGGCGGCAGCCGGTGGCACTTTTCCGTTTGTGCGGGGTGCGTCGCCATCGGTACCGGCGGCCAGTGACGCGCCGCCGCCGGCTCGAGGCGATCCGACGCCGCCGGCGAGCGGGGATGGAGCAGCAGCTGGCGGCACTTATCCTTCAGTGCGGGACGCGTCGCCGCCGACACCGGTGGCCCGTGATGCTCCGCCGGCGGCTAGCGAGGATTGGGCAGCAGCCGGCGGCGCTGGTCCGGCACGGCCGGGCTTGTCGCCGCCGGTTCCGGTGGCCGATAACGCGCCGCCGCCGGCTCGAGGCGATCTGCCGCCGCCGGCCAGCGGCGATTGGGCAGCAGCGGACGGCGCTGTTCCGATACGGCCGGCTCGTCGCCGCCGGTTCCGGCGGCCGGTGACGCGCCGCTGCCGGATCGAGGTGATCCGCCGCCGCCGGAGAGCAGGGATGGAGCAGCAGCCGGTGGTACTTGTTCTTCGGCGTAGGCAGTTGTCCGCCGCCACAGGGAGGTACTGATCCGTCGACACCTGTCGGCGCGTGTCCGTCGCGGCGGGGCGCGTCCCTGACTGCTTGCTCCGCTTCCCTGCCGCCCGGTGGCGCCTGCCCGTCAGGGAGCGGTCCAAAACCGACCGACGGTACACCTCCCCCGTCGTCAAAGGGCCCCCGACGCGCACCGGAGCCGCCGGCGTCCGGAAGTCTGGCACCGACCGGCGGCTTACCGTTGTCACATATCGGCTCCAATCGCCGGCCTGGGAAGATCCTCCATCCGGCGGCCCCCAGTTGTCGTAGGGTGCCGCGTGGCCGCCGGAATGACGACTTGCTTGACCTCCCGGCGGCCCGCAGTCGTCGTGGCGTGCTGCGTCGCCGCTGGCTTGACGACTTGCGTGGCCACCCGGCGGCCACCAATCGTCGCGAAGTGGCCCAAGCCGCCGGGATAATGGGGACGCTGCCCGCCCGGCGGCACCCAGTTCCGCCTGGTGAAGGCTGGCAATAGGGAGAGAAGCCCCAGGCGCCGTGGCCGCCGGGCTGCTGAGCTCCTTGAACTTGACAGCCCGGCTTCGTTCACACGTTGAGGCGGGGAGATCCGTCCCTGTCCCGCGAGTCCAGTCCCCGGCCGCCAAACTCGTGGTCCAGTTGGAACGGCGGGTTCCAGCGGCCGCCGGCTTGAGACGGCAAGCCAGCCAGCGACGGCCAGCCACAGCGGCGAGGAGAAAATCGACGGCCGCCCGTATCCCACCCCCGACCGTTGTGTCCGCCGTTGCCGTCGGGCGGTTGCTCCCAACCGCCGCCAGCTTGATTGTCCTACTAGGGAGCCGGCGGCACCCACTCTTCACGCGGCGGCCGCGACGCCCGTCCCGCTCCCCCGCCCAGACGTCCGCCACCTTGGTTGGAATGAGTGCTTGGTTGCGGCCCCCTGCTGCCGCGCGTCGGCAGTGACGACCGTCCCGCCCCCCCGGCCCAATTGCCGCCGCCCTGGTTCGGTGTAGGGATGGGCGGTGGCACCCAGGCGCCACCGGCTACCGGCGGTCTTGTCCAACCGGCGGCGCACAGCTACCAGACACAGGAGGCGCGGGCCCCCCACGTGGTGGGGCCGACGTTAAGTACGGTGGGGAACCCGCGAGATGAAAGCAGCGGGTGTACCGCGCTGGCACCGCGAGCCGCTCTTGATAGCAACGACGCTGGTCATGGAGACGTTCCGTGTCGCGCTCCCGGTCCGGCTTACGGGTCATGCTCGGGAAGGGGGGGGGGGAATGAGGCCGAGTTTCGAAGGCCGGGGGTGGAGACGGGGACAAGGAGGGAGCGGTGACCAGAGCACACGGGCGCGCCGCCGGAGCTAGCGGTACACCGGCGGCGTGCCGGTTGGAACAGGCGCGCGCGGGAGGCAAGAAGGAGAGAACAGCACAAGAGGGGCAGGGGGAGGGGGGGGAGCCGCCGGCGTTTCCCGCTCAGGGACGCCGGCGTGATTGGTGGCGCGCAGGAGGTCGTTGGCGACAGAGGGCGGGAGGGCGGCGCGTCCCCGCAAGCTGCGCCGGTGCTCGGGAGTGTCCGGGGGTCCCAGCGACCTCGCGCGCGCTGAACGAGGAGGCGGCGCAGGGCGCAGAGCGCAGCGGGCCCGAAACACACGAGGTGTCTTCGAGGGCGCCCGAGGTGCGACACGAACCCCTGGTGACGCCTCCCCAGCCGCAATCCACCTCGCAACGCAGCACACGAGGCGAGGTGGATTGACGCACGCACACCGCCTGCGGTGTCCCGCGCGCCCTCCACGACCCCAGCAGGTCCGGAAAAAGGGTCGCACCCCCTTCCAATCCGCAGTGGTCACGGGGTGGCCCCAAATGACCGGTTGGGCGGGAGGGGGGCACACAGGACACAGGAAGCAACACAATCTGATCACGGGCCGGACAACCGCTCGCCGCATCGAATCCGCCTCCCACCTGATACTTTCTGAAACAAACCCGCGAGCGAACGACAAGGCTCCACACGCATACAAAAGTTTCATTATTTCCCCATGTCAAGAAAACAAATGGTGAGACTGGCTGCGGGATCGGACCAGTTTTCTGACGTCAGGCCAGCGACACTGCCCCAATGGATTTTTGCACCAGACAGCATTCAGGGCCTGCCGACGCCTGGTCCAACGAATGCGCGCGTCGGCCACGGTTGCTTCCGGAATCACCCGAAAGGCGGTTCGGGACGGACCGCGCGGTCCTCGACTCGGGCTTGTCGCGACAGCGCATCGCATCACACACCCGTTGAGGGGACCTCGACCGACGCCAGCACCTCTGTTGTGTCCCGTGAGACTCGGGTCTGACACAAGTGTGCCAAGGTTCTCCCGCCGTGCTGAGCGCGCATCCCCCATCTTGCTTTCCCCATATTGTGATCATGTAGCCCTTGTTTCCGGTAACTCCAGGATGGCAGAGGGTCTTGGATGAGAAAAATGGGGGCCCCTCACCGCCCTCCACGTATGCAAACGTGGAATATTCCAATTCAGACTTGAGATCTTGGGGGAGACGTTGTTGGCGGGTCCGTACGGAAGGTGGGGTTAGGATTCTGGGGGGATTCAAGCTGATTGGAAGACGCACGAGCTTGGCAGTAGTCGTCTGGATGCTCTGTGTGCGTTCCGCGACTAATAGTATTGCTGATCCCCAAATTTTGTCCTGGTGAACAGAAACTGTTTTGCGGACCGACTCACTCCACCAATCAGATGCGCCCCTGGGACTGACTTGGTGCTCCTGATTGCTTACATGTGCCCATACAGCCTGGTAATCAACATCAGCTCCTTGTGTTTTTCTGCACTTCTGCCAAGGAGACAGTAGAAAATATCAAAATCTCGCGTGGGCAGCTTGCTCCGTGCCAAGAAAAGCGGATCAAGCGGCAACCAACAGTGAGTTCTGCTGGATGCAAGGTCCTGGCACCAAATTCGGGCTTTCTATTGGCTTGGATGCCTTCTTACTGTCGTTTTCGACCAATAGAGTGCTGTTATTCACAATCAGTCTCTGTCTCTGTACCCCAGGACAAAATTCGGGGACCAGCAATATGGGAGCAAGGGTGGGGTTAGGATCACACACGCATAAATTGTGAAGAGTCGGCAGTGGATTTTATGACGGCCGCTCGTTGTGGGGTGCGCGGACGTACGGGTGTTTGCCCCCACGCCGTGAGTGCTCCCCCGTGCCGCCCCACCCACCGTTCGGGGGGTGCCAGCGCCTACACCGCTTCCTCCACTGAACGGCATTAGGCGGCCCACCGCGCAACCCCTCAACCCAACCCAACTCCCCGCGCCATGGTGATTTTGTACAAACGAGGGCTCTGGTCGATCGACCGTCCGATAACAAGCGATCGTAATGAATGCCGGCAGACAGATAAGACAGGCACGCAAACAAACAATAAAAAACAATGAACAATGCGGAAGTAACCCCCCAAAGGGCATGCCACAGGCCAACTCGCACAGTACGTGGGCTTTGGCCAGTCAAGGGGGCTACCGGTGGCAATTTGCCGATTGCGGCGGAGACGTGCTACAGCGGGCTGCCTGCGGCGGTGGCGGCGGCGCCCAAATACAGTCGTTATGCGTTTTCATGGCAGGGGTGCGCCACAAAAGTAGCACCCTCTTTCAGTCCGAGATCGCGAGAGATCGCGGTCCTGAGGCTCTAGGGGCCATTCACTTGTAGAGCATGCT
>Ga0115031_1002476_pt1 | contig 13752 bp, 16 predicted proteins | sample Maine_Asex4_meta_FD_87301 | JGI IMG/M metagenome (GOLD analysis project Ga0115031, IMG submission 87301) | Marine algal microbial communities from Maine, USA - Maine_Asex4_metaG | ecosystem: Host-associated > Algae > Red algae > Unclassified | place: Maine, USA | collected 2015-01-05 | reverse complement strand
CTGGCTTGGGGGGAACACAGCCCCCCGGGGCCGGGCGGGCGGGGGGGGGCCGGGGGGTGGTGTGTGTTTTTGCAGTGGGAAGTGGGGGGGGGGGGGGGGGGGGGGGGGGGGGGGGGGGGGGGGGGGGGGGACGGCACGCCGCTGCTCGTGCAGCCTGGCTACCTTCAACTCCCCCCCCCCCCTCCTTAAGTGTCACTACAGCATTGCATCCGAGGCAGACGCCGGATGCGGATTCGTGGATCAGGTGGCGCCGGTCGCACTGACAAAATAAATGAGGGGGAGAGAGGCACGCAGGGCGTCAATCTGTGGCCAGCAGCCGCGAAGAGAACGGACTCGTCTTCATCGCGCGACCGACGAGTTCCTGGCGGAAGATCTCGACAGCGACTGAAGTAGCATCGCTAATACAAGCATAATAATACGGTGTCAGTATCTAAAATTGGTCAGGATCTGTTACGGATCGGCAGAGACGGAGAAAACGGAGAGATTCTCGAGGCACAAAGAATCACCGAGGCGTATCTCAGCCCTACAAGACCCTTCGAGCGCATTCTGTTTTTCTCTGAGTACCATGCAACAGAGACCAGTCATCTAGCTTCTCATGGCCGAACAATGTATGGAACAGCACATAAAACTCCTTCTTCATACGCTTTAATGCATGGAATACACCTTCGGGCCGCTTCCATAAGATGCTGACCTCGCAACTGTGTGCGAAGCACAGGGAAGTGGCGACCGGGCTGATGGAAGGCATTGGCCATGCTCAGCGTCTCGAGACGGTTCCGATGGTGTAAAGTTGACGAATCGGACGGCGCGCTCTTCCGCTGCGCCAATTGCTGTGGGCGAAATCGCTCTTTTTCGCGCCATCCAGACGGGTCCGCGGGCTTATTACCGATCGTTTTACAATAATTGCGCGTTCGCGCAAAAACACCTGATAAGCACTACTGCGCTGCGGTGGTGGAGGTAGCCTCCAGGCGCACCAGCGTGCTGTACAGTAGCGGCACGCCACACGCCGGGGTATGTGACCGTCGACGGGTGGTTCTGCCTGCATGTAGGCACGGCTGTAGAGCAGTTTTCGCCAACGAGGAGCGAGCCTCTGTGGCGCTCAAGAATACACGCCGCAGCGTGAGCGTCAGCGCCAAGCACACAAAAAAAGCAAAAAAACACGGTGGTTTTGTGCAGACGATGCGGTTGGTCAGGGTATCCCATGCATATTCTCGGCTCAAGCATGATCTAATGCTTGAGCTCCTGTGACTCTTCTTCATGGGAGCGATCAGGCCACAAAAGCGGCCTCGCGCTGAATCGCGATTCACTTTTCTTTCTTGTGGGCATTACACTGACTCATGATTCATCACCAGGCCACACAACTCGCGGTGGCTCACCGCAAGCGCCGCGGCTCGCCGTGGCTCGCGGTGGCTCGTAGCTCGTCGCGGCTGGCGGTGGCTTGTACCCACCGCGACGACGATCGCCCGGGGGCTTTGAACGGCTACCCGGTCTGCGACGACGGCCATGGCTGGCGGCGGCAACGTTGACAACGCGCCGGGGCTACAGTCGTTCTCCAAAAAATCTTTCAGTCCCACATGTTAACATGTACTTCAAAAATTACACCTCGAGCAAAGTCGACGGTCTTAAAGTTGGCTTCAGTGCGAGGCATCTTATTTCCATGATCTAGCTCAAGCTGTCTGTGGACCACCACGCTGCATGAGCAGTGAGAGACTGTCTTGAGATGCCTTCGCGAGACACAAGGACCTCTTCTGTGCCTCACTGCAGGTTTTTTGGCTCCTTCAGACCGTGAATGCTCACGTGGCTCCTGCAGCCGCTGTTGGAGCATCTCCACCAATACGGCCAACCGCCAAAGCCAACGGCCACGTTTTCGCGACGTGCGGCCCTATCCTGTGGGCTCTGAAAAGCCTCCTCCAAGATTGACGGCATCACCTCTCAAGCATGGGCAGGCAGTCGTATAGTCGCGATATCGCACCATTCTGGCGAGGTGGCGCGATTCCGATCGGGGGACTGCTTCAAACGGCTTTGTCAGCAAACCGGTTTTGATCAGCACGATGGACAAACAAATCACAGGAACTTCTAGTGATGGTCGCCGCTAATCTGTTAAAATGAAGAGCTATAAGCAGGTCGATCCAGCAATTTATCGACAAGCTCCAGAATTGTCGGCCAACGGATGACGCAGCGTCGATCCGGCGGTAAACTGTTGCGCCAAAGCGATCTGGCAAACACACTCCGTCATCTTCTGCACTGTTTTCTCTGTCCGCCTTTGCCGACCACCCTCCTAATGCTGTTATGCGTGACTCGGACGATGACCAGGCAATGTGTGCCAATGCCGCGGCTTTCGCCAACGATGATGACGACGACGTGGCTGCAGCCGTGTTGGCTGCAGAGCACTACCTCGGAATGCTGGTCCATATGATCGATGACTTTGATACGCGCCGTGGGAGATCGCTTTCCGGGAATGCACCCAACAAGCAGCGCGATTTCGTATCGGAAGAGAGGGGACTGATGAGGCACTTCTCCGGAGTGGAGTGGATCCGCCGGTCTATGATGAGAAAGGCTTCACCCGCCGTTTTCGTCTTCCCCGCCTTGTTTTTGACCGTGTGTACCGTGCCTTGTCGTCCGAGCCGTACGTACTTTCAGCAACGTTTGAACGCAACAGTCCAGCCTCTGGAGGCTTCGACTTTGCAGAAAATGACTGCAGCTTTGCGCGTGTTGGCTTTTGGAGTTGCGTATGACAGTGTGAGTGAGTACGTTCGATGGTCCGAATCAACTGTGTGCAAGACTGTGCATCGCTTCGCTCACTTTGTGGTTGACGAGTACCACCCTGTTTATCTTCGCAAGCCTACTCTCCCAGATCTGCAGCGCATATTGAGTGACTACGAGCAGGCTGGTTTCCCGGGGTGCATGAAGTGCGTTGATTGCTCTCACTGTGTGTGGAAGAACTGTCCGATGTCTCTGCATGGTCAATACCAGGGAAGATAATTGAAGCGATCCATCGTGATGGATACTGTGGCGGACAAAGATTTGTATCTTTGGCACTTTTATATTGGCCTACCGGGAGCCATGAATGAACTCAGCGTTATGGACGTTTCCCCGCTTTTCCCGTCTATTAGTTCTGGTTCTTTTTCTTCACCAATCTCTTATACCGGTAACGGCGTCGAGAGCGCATTGCCATACTATTTATGCGACGGCATCTACCCGGAGCATCCCGTGTTGATCAGCACGTCCAAGGGGGGCAGTGAAAAAGACAAATATTTTCCTGGACAACACGAAGGGCGGCGCAAAGGTGCGTATATGGTGTACGGTGTCCTCTACCAAAAGAGGCAAGAACTCGACAAGCCGGCGCGCCTCGACAGCGTCCAGAAGTTGGTGGAGGTAGGCACCTGCTGTGCTATCCTGCACAATAGAATCGTCACGCATCGTCGTGAGAAGGCCCATGCCCCTGATCCAGGTACGTACCAGCTCATTCTCGCCGCCTGCTGCTCTGTATTGAGAGTCTAGTGGCATGATGTGATTCCATGTCTTCTCGCTTCATGCTCGTCATTCTGACCGTTGCTTCAATATGTGCATAACACCGCGGCTGACGCTCCACTAGCTTCTACCCTCCTTCTGTCGCGTGTGCGTTCTATTTGTTTCGTGCCGTGAGGCGTAAGAATCCGTGCCCGCCAGGGTCTACAGGGGATATCTGCGGTGCAGCCGCTTGTGCTGCGCCAGACGCTCACGTGCAAGTCAACGCTCCTCCGCTGGGCGCGGAATCGATTGCAGCGACACATGAACGAGTGACAAGCCAGACAGACCACCTGCGGCTCAAGAGGGACCTCATTCAACATTTGTGGGATGCTCGTTCAGACGCAAAGTTACGACATGTCTTGACAAAACGCAAAATTGGTACAAAAACGACTCAACGTGCCCTGCAAACAAACAGAAAAACGAACAGAGAAAAAACTCAAACAAACGCGGCTACAACGCGGCAGCTGCGGCCGCCGACCGCTGCATCGCCGCTGCCCCTTGCCGCTGCCGCCGCCTTGTGCCTTGGCGACGGTGCCGGTGACAAGTCGCGGCGGCGGCCGACGGCGCCGCAACGCCCGACACCGTTGCGGCTTGCTGCCGCCGCCGCCTACACCGGGAATGTCCACCGCATGTCCGTTGCCTTCCCCGTCCCCGTCCGCTCTTGCGCGTGAGGCTGCCGTCGTCGAAGTCAACTTGTTTGGGCTTGTCTACGCCGCCGTGCGACGTGGCGTCCCCGTCGTAGCCGCCGACGCCTGGCCATGGGCGGCGTCGACGAGCTCGAACGAGCCAACGACGTCGGTGGTCGCCGAAGGCGTGCAGGCTTTTGGGGCTGGCCCGTGCGGGGGTCGGCTCGGTACCAGCTCCGTTACAGAGGAGCCCCGTTTCCGGGACCTCCGCGCCGACAGCCACCGGCGCCACCCCCTGCACCGCTGCGAAGGGCTCCTTCACCAGGAATGCTGCCCAGCGGTGGGATTGCTGCCGAGGTTGCGTGTTGATGACGTTTGCTACAACAAAGCGCAGCCGCAAAAGAGGGTGCTCGAAGTGGGGACAGTGGAAACGGCCTCAACTGATCATCATGGTCTGTTCTTTAGTAGCGAAAGTCAAGCACGCCGCCACCCCGAGAACCAGAACGCTCACAATCCCTCCCCACCGCAGCCCAGGCCGGACTCCACCCATGACCACCATCAATGCCGAAATCACACTCTCCCTCCCCTGCTCGACCACCCTCGTCCCCATCTGCTCGGATACTGTACCCTTGACGCGCAGGCACCCCCCCTCCACAGTTCTCAGTCGCGTCGGTCGCACGCAGATTGCGCGGGGGTCCAGCGGATGCTGTACCCACCTCTCTCGGGCTGTCGCCAGGGGAAGACGGTGCCGCGCGAGCTGATGCCACTACAGCCCGTGCGGCCAACCGCGCAGCACAAGCCGCAGCACGCCGCGTCTTCGCCCGCACGTCGGCGTCTGTGACCTCCTGTGAACGCCGGGTTTCGCCGTCCTCTCGCTCTCGTGCTGCTACATCGTTTGCCCTTCTGTCGCTGTCCAGCTTGTCGTCGGCAGCCATCTCTGAAATCGTGTGGGCTGCCGTCCGATCCCGAAAAGCTCTCCCGTTTCAAGTTTTTCGCATGGAGGAAGAGTTGTAAATCTTGTTGCGTTCCATGTCCCTCAAGATTTGCATCTTGAAAGCAGATGCCTCCGTCAGCGTCTTAACACGCTGAGCGAAGAAGGCAGACGAAGCGAGCATTGCCGCTAGATCCTTAGACCGTTTGAACCCATTGCGGGAGCTCCAGGAGTCCCTGCAGGCAAGGAGGGCTCCTCTCCTCCACTTCCGTCATGACCCGGCGCCAGAGGCCGGTCATCGCCAGCAGCATCGGGTGCCTCGAGAGCATCTATGGCGGCCACGCCAGCATCAACAGGGACGCCGCCCGCACCTGCCACCACTGGCCGCGCCCGTACCCGTCCCGCGCACGTCACAAACGCACGGGTGGTGGCAAAAAAAAAAAACCAGGATGACAAATGAGCAAACTCTCCTCACGAACCGGACACGTCAGTTTCAAACTCCGGTGCCCTTGTACCGTTCATCTCCGCAATAGCCATATGCTGAATATCGCGCTCTGTCACTTCTGTGTGTGGCTTGCTCTGCACAAACTTGTGGCATGCGCTCATCCTCGAGCACATCTGCGCAATCACGTCAGACCATTGCGCACGCACGGTGGTCATACTGCGGGCGTGCCCATACCAGGGGTCATCCCATGTAGCAGGAAGTCTCGTGCGCGCCCCAAAGAAATCAACATGCATGCCAGCGTAAAACGCGGCCCCCGTCATGTTGATACCCAGGTGCGTCGATGTCCGCACAATAAAAGCACGAGTGATCTCCACTTTCTCACCCTCAGTCCACCTGGTACTCTTTGTCATTGAGCCGGGGTGCGCTAGCACACCGACGCGCTACATCGATTCTCTGCGACGAAGATGGGCGCGACGTCGATGAAGGACGGTAGAGTGTGCGACGAAGGTGCCAGCAAGCGCCACCCACGTCAAAAGAAGGGCAAATGAGCGAGATCGACCGCCTATTGATAGACTTTAGTTCTGCAATGATGGGGTATTTCAATACATGCCGTATATATGTGCGATCGATCGAGACAAATCAAGCGCCTCTTTCGATCGCGGCGCTTCTAGAGATTGTGTGCCCGCCACGGGTCACGCAATGCATTGGCAAATGATTGGCGAGAATGCAACCATGTTTTGGCCAAGCGCTTTGAAGCTGCGCTCAATAGGCCTGTTTGGACTAGTGCTGCGGTTCAAGCTACAAGTCTGAGGCTGTCGCGCGTCCGGAACTCGAGGTGCAGTAGCTGATTAGAATATATGAGAAGTGCTTTTTTTGGACCGTCACACCGCCGTCACACACTAGGTATGGACCCCTTTTCTCCACCAATGCCCCCGTTGGCCAAACGGTGCCAAGTTTGTCTGTTTGGACGGTTGGAGCCATTGGTGAAGATGCTCTCAGGAGGAATCTCACGCTGCCAGGTGTGACCTTGCGATCTCGGACAAACGACGACAATCGCCGGCGCGATCGTCGTTGCATTCTAGGCAGGTATCGCCCGATCACAGGGCTACCTCTGCCCAGATAACCAGTACAGACTGTGGTAGTCCGGCGCTTCGGGTCCAATTTGCGATCATCACGTGGCTCAGCGCCGTACTACTTGATCTCACAGTGCCATATTTTAGAGTGGCACCACTCGGGCGCATCTGAACCGGTCTATGTTGCGAGATGAATCAGGTCGCATCGCACGAGGCGAGGACGCTTGGCCGGCAAGCCGCTCTTGGCCATGCACCAGGCAGAGCTCTCCTGGTCATAGGCTGGCTGCTTTGGGGGGGTGTCCAGATAGCATGGCACAAGCCGCGGAAGTCACGTCGGGGGCGTCGTTTGGGCCGCATTCGGCCACTTCCACCCCTGGGCTGGGAACGGCACGGGCCGGGCCTAAGAGTGGGACACGAGTCCGGGAGGACAAGCAGTCAGACCCTCGTGCGTTGCCTGCAACCGACCCCCGAAGCGGCCCCGCCACGGGCTGGGCTAAAGAGGTAGGAAAGACCCGCGGAGAATCCGTCGGTGGGCCCCCGTGGGCAGCACTCAGCTGGTCCGTACCCACCTTTCCCACGACGTAGGTGGGGCCACAGGGAAAAGTACGCGTGGCGGACGATCTGTCGGCGACCTCGCGTGGGCCACATTGATCTCGCACCAGCCCCGTCTACGTTGCTCGTGGGGCCCATACTGTAGTGTGCGTGGCCAAACAGCAGCAAGTAAGAGGTTCGGAAATAATCCTCGGCATGCCCCTGTCAGCCTCTTTCGCCTCACCCATGCCCCGGCTCTGCCGCGGGCACGGCCCGGAATATACCTCGGCACGCCCCTGTTGGCCGATTTCGGCGCACCCTCGCCGTGACGCGCGTGCCCACCAATTCCAATCCACTCTTCCACCCGTGGCGTCGGCACTCCTAGGTCCCACGTCTCGCGCACCATCCCATCTACCGCGTTGGCTCCCTTCTCGTGGAAATTTGGCCGAGAGCTGGCCTTCTACAAGGTTATACTCCTCACGGCTCCCTCTTTCTGCGTGTTGCGCTTTGCCTGGAGCCCGAGGCCCTGTACGAGCGTGATATGGCTGAAGCTACCAAGAATGTCCATGACGCGGCCAAGAAGATTGTTATCGTGATCAAGGGCGCGCTTGATTCTTCGATGACGAGCAATGGCGCGGCAAGCACGTCGGCCGCCTCGCGACGTCTGGTCTTGAGAGGGGCCGGTGGCTGAGGGAGTGGGAAGCAGAAGGCTGACGGCTACGAGGTGGTCGATCAATTGGCCGAGAAGAAGTTCATTATGGACGGAGAGGCCCCGGATAGCAGGGGCGGTGCTGCGCGCAACGACTCTGACGGCGCCGTTCAGGCGTCCAGCATGTCGGCTCCGCTCAAGGCCGACTTGGTTGACGCGTCCGCCAAGAGCTGCAAGATTCCTGTCGATGAGCTTTCTCGTGCGCTGAAGGCCGTGGACGCGCTCGACCTGAAATGGTCAATGCGCACGCAGCGAGCAGTCCTCCGCGGCGCTGCTATGGAGAAGCGCGCCATTGCATTCCTGTTGGCCGAGCGTATCTATGCCTCCTAGCTCCGAAAAGAGGCCGTAGAGAAGGTCTACTTGAGCGTGGCGCGCCGGTCGCACTTGACCCTGAAGGTAGCGGAGGCTTTTGGGCCGCATGGAATGGCCTACGTGAACAGCCAGGCCATGAAGGACGTGTAGAGGGGACCGTTAAACGCTGCCACGATCACGACCATGGCCGCACCAGCTGCCAAGGCCAGGGCGACTTCGGCGGCAGCGGTGGAAACAAAGTAAGGTAAGGAAAAAAGCAGGGCCGTCGCTTGCTGGACGGGCGTGCTCGGGGCGGACCAGCGTACTTCCGCCGCGGCGTTGATGAGGATGAGCAAGCCGCCGCGGCCTTGGCTGCTAAGACTCAGAGGGGACGGGCAAGGCCGCAGCAGCCTCGGCGGTTGGGACCGACGACGATGAAGTTGTTAATTTCAACGATTTCTTTGCTAACAAGATCGAGGCTGCGGGTTTCGCTGGTGCGGCGGGGACGGCGAAGACAATGGAGGAGCTGGCAGCGTGTAAACCGAAGATGGCGACGTGTGGGGGGCCAGCCACCGCGGGAAGTGAGGCGGGTGCGGCTGCAGTGGCACCAAAGCAGACCAACGAGGTCCGCCGAGGCTCCTTCGCTGAACATGAGCCTCCCCAGGACGGTGCAGAGGCTCGTGTGGCGCGTCGGGCTGGTTCTCTACCTTCTGTGGCAGGTGTGCTGAAAGCAGAGATCTTTGAAGGTCCGGAGTGGGCCTTGCGGCTTGGCGAGTGACGAATTTGGTCGCCTGGTGGGGATGAGGCCTCAAGGTTTGTGATAATTGCACAGCGGCGACTTGTACGACGCGGCCGAGTACTGTGTAGTGGCCGGGTGGCCTAGTGTGAGACTGCTTGTTTTGTTCTGGATGAGCGGCCGCGTGGACAGCGTGGTCGTAGATTGTGCAGTATTTGTAGCGATTGGCGTAGTGGTGGTCGACGCTTCGTCGAGCGCTGGTAGATGCTGCGCGCCTGCTTCATGTTCTCGCATTTGAAGAAGTCGTTCTTCGTATTGTTTTTTTTTTGTTTTTTTTTCTGGCAGAGGACACTGGTCAAATCGGCGCTGCTCATCATCATTTGATTTCCTGCTCCTTTGCAGTACGTTCGTTGCTTCATGTTTCTCTGTGGTTTGACAAACAGTGGACAACACGAAGAACCCGTCTGGCCGTGCAGAGGCCAGGGCTTTGTACGTGCCTTTCAAGCTGCAGCACATGGTTCCAGCACCCTTTCGACTCTTTCGCTCACCAGGGCCACCAGTGCTGCACGCTTCCCATCGTTTCGTCTGTGCGTGTTCGACCCGTCGATTAATCAGAAGGTTCTTTTGTCGTTTCCCTTTGTATCTCGGACACGTCCTGAAGCCGGCTGGGCTCCCCTTGCATTCGTTCTGCTTTGCTGATGCCGATGACCTCGTTGTCCTATCAATGAATGGGCGCCGCGCGGTGCCCAGAAGCGGGGCCGCAGGTGTCAACAGGCGTTTCCATGAACGTTCATCTATCACGCTTCAGAACAGCGAGAGCGGCAATAAAAGTGGCGTGGCCGGGATCGTGCAACGGCGTGTTCTGACTGGTTTAGAAGAAAATATGGCTCGGCGCCTCGTATTGACCGACTTTCATGCTTCAGAAGCACGAGACTGGCAGCGGCGGTCGCATGGCCCAAATCACGCAATATCGGGTTCTGATTGGCGCAGAATAAGCAGTGGGACGGCGCACAGCGATGACCAGATGTTCCGCTTGAGCACCACGAGACCGACAGCTGAAGTAGCGTGGCCCGTTCTTATTGCTGTCTTTCCAATTTTGGTCGATGCCGTCGATGTCAAGAAGGGTGATCAACTGTGCGAGCGTGCGACTCAGCCATCCATTCAGCCGGATAAAATAGATCGGCCAATGGGCAGTTGACCCAGACTCTGTTTCGACTTCAACCAGATCGTCCAAAATTGGGAAGACAGCAACAGTTCAGCTTCCTGAGCTGTGACTGGTCGTGTGATGGCCAAAACTTTAAGAAACGAGCGCGCGCCTGTGCTTTCGTGTGACGCGGTACTGAGGAATTGTTGCGAACAATGATGCCACTTGGAACGCGAACTGCGATCCACGCTGCCTGTCCGGTCCCCGCTTCGGCCAAGGCGAGCCAACCAGCGCCCGCCGTCTACTCCTTTTCTCGTGCAAACCCCACCACGCTGACTGTCAGCGCCATACGACCCCCCCCCCGTTCATTTCCGCGACGTTCTCCCTAGCTGTGCTTTTCCCCAGCTGTGCTGCCGCGCACCTGACGCCAAGCTGGGCGAGAGGGTCTCCTCCGGTCAGTGTCGTTGGCGTGGGTGCTGCGTCCGCCGTGGCGTCCCCAGACCGTGAGTTCGGTCGACGCTCTCACCTCGACACTAATGTTTATTGATAGCACGTACTTCCATTGCTGACCTCCAAAAAATGGCGCTTGCAGTGGTTGCAATCATTCAACAGCTTACGTGGATCAATGAGAAGGCTAGAAGTCATAAGAGCTCCTCGCACAGTCTCCTCATGCAGCTCTGCGCACTGGAAACGCACGTCAGAATGTTAAGAGATCTGGAGAAGCTTTTTGATCGCATGAGAAATCACAGGTCTGGCCCAGAACCCTCACCATGCCCTCTTTAAGCCAAAGCAAACGGCCCAAAAATCTCATGAAATCTCGTTGTGGGTTGCAAAGGCTCTCCGTGACTCCGGCAAGACACAGTGATTGGCCTGCAAGATTCCTGGCGGCAACTTTCTGCCAATATTGCTGATCGCCGAGTTTTGTCCTGGGAGAAAGAGACAGAGACTGACTCTGAATAAGAGCACTCTATCGGTTTAAAACGACTGTATGAAGGCATCGAAGCCAATAGAAAGCCCGCATTTTGTAAAAGAACCTTGCATCTGGCAGAACTCACTGTTTGTTGCCGCTTTATCCGATTTTCTTGGCGCGGTGCAAGCTGCCCACGCGAGATCTTGAGATTTTCTGCTGTCTCCTTGCCAGAAAAAATGAGGAGCTGATGTTGATTTTCAGGCTGTATGGGCACATGTAAGCAAAGCAATCAGGAGCACCCAGTCATTCCCAGGGGCGCATCTGATTGGTGGAGAGAGTCGGTCCGCAAGTCAGTCTCTGTCCACCAGGACAAAATTCGGGGATCAGCAATAGTTCGATCGTCTCTTGTCGAACAGCCAATCTGATTTTCTTTCAACGCTGGGTCGTCGGCTCTGCCTCCCTTCTCTCTGCAACCGCCATGTTTTGGAGGTCAGGAATATTTTGTCCTTCATTGGCGCAGCAGTGGACCTGCATTGTGGTCACTGGGACGAACGTACGCGGCCCATCCGCGTACGTTCGACGTAGTGATCACACTGTCACAGAGGTTAGCCAATCGGATGCCCCGCAGCGCTCGTCACATCACACGAACTTTCAGCTAAGAACGGGCCTCAATCCCTGTAGACTGGCCGGCGCAGACACCGAGGCACGATCGGCCCTCCGAGGCGTGCCCAGATTTTCTCGATGGAAGCACTGCGCCGCAGCCCCTACTCAGAGGCTGTCCCCCACTCGCAGCTGAATGGGCCTGGCGGCCGCTTCGTGGCCACTCTGCGTGGAGCCCGCCTGTCTGGGACGGGTCGCGTATTCTGGCGCCCGGGAGAGGGGGTCCCAGATTGTACGACTGTTTTTCATCTGGACTGTCGGCCAGTGGCCGCGCTGTCCTTTTCACAGGGAGAAGGGGTCGCCGCGGCCCGTACTGTGCAGAGAAATCCGACGGAGCAGAGAGTTCCTCGTTTTTTTCTGGCGCCTTCAGCGCGCGTGAATCAAAACTGGCAGCAGACAGTCAATGCGTAATCCGGAGCTTGCTGGGGTAGGGGGTGGTGGTCCTCTCATTTGCTGCCCTGATTGTCGGCGCGCGTTTGGCCTCTCACGGGCCTGAGTCATGATGCCATCCTCACGAGGCTTTCAGGACTCCAGACGGACACCTGTTCTGATCCGCTCGGGAGCTACACGTCCCGGGCCCAAGCGACGAGCTCTGGGGCTACAAAGGGAGCGTTGTGGTATTATCTTTTGAGGCAGCCAGTGGTCCGCCCCGTGGAGCCATCTAACAGACTCCCTGGGCGCAGTGAAGACACTCACAGGCGGTGCGACCGCGTGCGCACCAGTACTGCAATCAGGGGTCGGCGTTCGCTCCTGCCAACAGGCCGCGCTCCCCATCCGCCGACCCGACCACGCACGCTCCGTCATCGACTCGCCAAGCGCGTACTCTCCGTCACTCTCTAACCGCCGTATTGCCCACTAGAAGTCGTAGTGATGCCGCATCCCGATCGCACGACGCCACTGTCGCTGTACTGCGCCGTTTGTTTGACTAAGACGCCCGCTCGCGAGTAGCAGCCATTTTTTCTGACAGCGGTCATCGACTCGTGCGCACGCGCTCGCGTCATCTACAGGACGAGCTGTCGCCACCTAGCTGCGCATGTTGTAGCTATTGGATCCGCTGAGCAAGCAACAAAATGCGGCTCTATCCCAGCTCCAGCCGGGCGGCAGCGATGGCTTCGACTCCTCCGTCTTTCCGCACGTCCCCTCCGCGGACGCCGCCACGCGCGCGCGTTCCGCCGTCTCTGCCACCCGGGCCGACCGCAGCTAGAGCATCGTCACCCTCCCAACGACACGCGGACACCACCTCTCACATTGTGGCCGCTGCTTGTGGGTCGGCACGTGACGCGAGGGCTAGTGCTTCTGCGAGCCCGGCCGGCGCCGCGGTGATGCCGCAAGCCACTGGCACTGCCACTTTGCCCCTGATGGCCAGGGCGCGCCCTCACAACGACTCCCCCGTGTTCACTCCCCGCCCACGCTACGGCCGGCGCGCACCGACGATCTCGAAGTCCCAATTGCCACGGGAATTGGGTAGCATCTGCACCGGGTGTATGAGGTCTCTGAGCGTTACCAGCAACGTGAGTATGTGCCTCCGCGGTTTTCCATGCCCTTGGGATGTCCGGCCCGCGGCGCAGCCGGGCTGGGGCTAGCAGTGGTGTGACGGTCCGTCACATGGCCCCCACACTCCGGGAACCAGATTTCCCGGAAATATGCCCCACTAACGCATGTTTCAAATTGTTGCGTTGGCGACCCACTTGTGATCATCTCGTGGCTCACCAACCACAACCGGAACTCCAATACTTCCCTGGGATTCGTAACCCCCCCGAGCGGGCCCCTACTGAAGGGCCTAATTTTGTGTAAACCCAACTTGGATTATCGACTTATGTTACTTTGTGCCCCTGACCCCGGGGCGCCGCGAGGGTGTCACGTAGCACCCTTCCCCCGCCTCTACTCAAGGCGGTATTAGAAGCTTCGGCCGTCCTCCGGCTTATGGGCCCAGTGGGCCCTGAGGAGGGGGCTTTCCGTGGGTCCTTTGAGGGTGTCTGAGGAGGGTTTTCCGAGGGTGCTTTGAGGGAGTCTGGGGAGGGTTTTCCGAGGGTCCTTTGAGGGTGTCTGAAGAGGGTTTTCCGAGCGTCCGAGGGGAACGGATGGGATAAGAGGGTGAGGCGTGAGTGTCGCCTCGAGGCCTTCGACGCGGGCAAGTAAACTTCCGGTCACACAACTCGTGTTTGTCGCTCGGGGCGCCTTCCCCCGGT
>Ga0115031_1002466_pt1 | contig 13781 bp, 17 predicted proteins | sample Maine_Asex4_meta_FD_87301 | JGI IMG/M metagenome (GOLD analysis project Ga0115031, IMG submission 87301) | Marine algal microbial communities from Maine, USA - Maine_Asex4_metaG | ecosystem: Host-associated > Algae > Red algae > Unclassified | place: Maine, USA | collected 2015-01-05 | reverse complement strand
TGGCATGTTTTGGATTTGATCTTCGCTTTGCTCTAGTGGCTTTTGATTTGGTGAGTGATTCGATTTGGTGCGAGGGCGTGGGCGTCGGTGTGGGCGCGAGAGGGGGGAGCACTTGGGCCGGTGAGGACTATTTGAGACGTGCTCTCGGTTGGGAGAGGCGGGCGAACCTTAGGACAACCAACAAAGCACGCTCGCACACACACACACAAGCTCAAGCCACTCAACCACTTCACCGTGGTCCTTCAACCCCTATCCCCACTGCGTTTCAACACGCTGACCTTTGTGCAGGACGTAAGGTACTCCTTTCGGGTGAGCTTGTGTACCTTGGAGCTGCTTTGTGATCCAGCCGTCTCCACAACGGCCGCTGTAGAAGACACGAAATCACACATGTTGGCCGAGGGGGTCAGAGTTAAGCACTCCATGCTACGAGCAGCGCTTGTGCGGCCATCTTGCAAGCCAGAAAGCCGCGACAAACCACAGTCCACGGAAGCCGCAGATGATATTCCGCTCACTGCCGATGTCGACGCGCGGGCCTGCCGGTCAGATGAGAGCGTGCGTGCAGCGAGAGTGCACGGCGCAGCGAGCGGACGTATTCGCGATGATCCATTCATGTCTCGTCATATCGTGAGAACGGGATTCGTGCACGAGATGACACATTGTCCGCATGCAGCCTCTTCGAGAATCTTCGCGCATGACGTGCGAGGTTTCTTTTTGCTGTCGTACGTACTCATGAGACAAGTGACTCGATCTGCTGTCTGGTACTCGAATATCTTCGACGTACGAAAAACCAAGCGATAAACTCTTTCCCCTTGTTTGTGGCATTGACAAACATCGTGGCTCGAGAATCGCCGGCGCCAAGCAGCTGCGCAACTTCAGTGCTTCGGGGCTTTCTGAAACATTGCATCATCATTTCAAAGCGTCTTTCTCGTTGTACAAGAAAGCGGTACCCCTGTTGTACGTCGGGGTGCACGGACACGCTGTTGTCAGCAACAAAGCTCGAAGAAAACACCGCATCCCATGTTTGATCCGCAGAAAACCTGGCACAAGCTCCCTGCGCACAAAACATGAAAACTGCACTGAGCATGCAACAAGCCCACTAGCACATTATTTCAGTAAACCAGCTTGACAACTGCCAAGTCGCGCACGCAGATGAAGAAGAGGACGACAAGTAGAAGGGATGGCACTGAATGACAGCGTCATGAGCAAGAAGCGGTTGCTTCCCCTCATGCTCCGAGCAGGGCCCCGCCGCCTTGTCGAGTACGAGCTGCGAAGCGGACTCTACAAAGTTGCGTAAAATGGACCGGTACAGCATGTCCGCTGACAGCGCTCAACATGGATAGAGCAATCCACGCCGATTTGTCCGCTTTCCGGACTGCGTTGCAGTCACCGGGCGCTGATACAGATGATGGACGGGATCCCAGTGGGGAATAATTGGTCATCAGAGATCAGAAGATGCGGTATGAGGGATTGGGCCACGCTAGGACAAACAAAAAATGTAAAGCTCCTTAAAAGCAACTGGTCGCGAAGACGAGTCGCCGCGGCTGCTGACTGCCAGGCTGTGCACGTCGTGGCGAATCAGTCTCGAGCACATTTCAGGTGGCCGGACAGTGAGGCATAGCGTGTGTTCGGAAGCAAAAAAGATCAAGGCGATGAGGAGACACGAATTGGGGCGGCTGACTCCGAAACGTGGGCGCGTCAGGAGCACGGACAAGCGTTCGACTGCGGCAGCCTGGCCCATCGCGCCAACGCACCGGGGACTGGAACGGTCCAAAGGATTGTCAACTCACAGCGACCTCTCGCTGCGCAAATCCAATTAGCCGTCGGGACGCGTTGTGCGCAACGGACAAAGTACGCCGAGGCATAAACAACTAGTTACCGGATTTGATCTGCACTCTGGTGACGGGATGGCGTTATCCCGTACCAAATTATCTTTTCGCTTAAGCGATCGGAATGGAAATGGAATTCTTCCACGATTTTCGCAGCGGCAAGGGCGCCCCAGCCAAAGCGGTCAAGGCCAATGCCCGCAGGGCACTTACCACCGTCTATGGACACCAGTGCTAGTGTCTCTTCTACCGACCGCATTGTTTGATGCGATTCGCATCAATTGATGCGGGTTTTCTGTCTTCTGCTACGAGAGAATGTCACCTCCGTTGCTCATTCTGACGGCAGGAACGGGTCCTGCGTAGGCGTTTTATTTCTGGGGTAGAAGGAGGTCGCCCAGAATATATTTCTTCCTTCCCATACAGGCGATACCGCACAAGCACCCAGCGGACCATCCTGCCATGTCCCCCCCTCCCCCCGCCCCATGCGAAACAGAGCTCTTCATGGGTTATTCGGCTCCAGGAGACTCCACGTACTCTTTCTTTGAGACACAGAGGTGTCCCGAGGCAGGAACTACATGTTCGGACAGCCTCCGCAAGTCGAACAAGACGAGTACGCGGGGCCCCCACAGTGGCTGTTGCAAGACCAAATCGACGTATTTGGGGGTTCTGGAGGGGGGGGGGTGGGGAGGCGATGCTCGGCCCCGCCTGCAGATGCCCTCTGAGTGGGCTCTCATTTTTTTTTCATACGAGGGTCATCCTCAACGGGTCTTCTTTACGCTGGGCTGACAAGGCGACCACCCAGCTCCATACTGCCAACGAGAACAGCAACAACATGAGTTTATAGGTTCCAAAAGGGCCGATTTCCCACTCAGATGCCCCGGGAGCCGCAATTCCGACACCGCATGTTTTGATGCGCAGCACGGCATCATTTGATGCGATTCTACCGTAGAATAGACACTAGCAGTTGTTGTTCGTGCACTTGCAGCGTTCATCCTTGTAAGCAGAGCTCACCCACGTTCGTGCAGATCCGTGTTAAGCCGATTACAATGGAGCGGCTCCCCCGTGACGTGGAGCGTATGATGGATGTCGTCGAGCGGTCTTGGGAAGTAGGTGTTGGAACCACAATCACACTCAAAAAGCTTCAACCGGGCCAGCCTGAACGACGCTAGCTGGACAAGGAGCAGCATTTTGGACGAGCATCTTCTTCCAAGCTCGCCAAGCGCGAAGCCTTTGCCAAGGCTGCGAGCGCAGCCGGTGCGTGGCCAGCACTCCGTCACCAATTTCTCGTAGAGTGCGTGAAGCGGGCTCGGCGAGGACAGCGGTTCGGATACAACGAGGTCCACACTTTCTGCTCTGTCTTGTTGCGTAGATCGCAGATGCAACTAACAGACGGGCTCATCCACTTGTGTGCGTTGAATCGTGACTCTGCTAGAAATAAAAAGAGTTTCCTAAGCACCATGAGCAATTCTGGCGTCCGTTCGACACGTGCTCAGTGCTGTAGCGGCCCACAAAAGAAACCTCGGCATCTAAAGCAAGGACAGGCGGCCAGCGCGGCCTCTGACCCAGCTGCCACCCGCCGCCTGCAGACGGGCGGCGTGGAGGCACACCGCCCTCAGCTTGGCCCCGCGCCCAGCCATACTCCACGACGCGACCCGCCAGTCCTTCGTACGAGGCTCATACACCTCCGAGATGGGCAACTCGCGCTGCCGCCGGACGCCACACCGCAGCCTGCGCACGCGTCCCGCCCCCCACCAGCCTACGACACAAAATTGCACGAATGGTGTCAGATGGAGACGAGAATCACGCGCAACAGCCGCCCTACGCCACAGGCCGGTCGCATTCGCCGAGCAGCCGCCGGTCGTCCCGGTGCCTGTGCAGAGAGAAAGTGTCGACAGTGCACATTGACGGCGGCGGTGGCGGCAGAGGCGTAGGTCCGCCAGCAGGGTCTGCTGACCACGCCGGCCGCCAAGCTGGAGCCGCCCGCTCCGCCAGGTGGCCAAGGTGGCTATGGCTCACGGCTGTCCGCCCGACCGTTCCGGCGCTTCCGCGGCCGCCTTCATGCCCAGCCCGTTCGCGCAACAAAGGGCACTGCCGCCGACCATGCCTCCCCACACAGAGACGCGTGCCTGCTGTCGAGGCGGCGGCGGCGACGGTCCCCGCCGCGTCCGGTCACGCCCCGGTCCGCCACGTCCGTTGACCCCCCGGTCCGCCCCAGCGTCGTGGGTGACCGAGCCGATTTTTCCACGTGGTGCCGTCGACAGCTGCCCCATCTTCACCAAATGCACACGCAAACGTCATTGCTCACCGTGCACAGGGCGGTCGAATAGGTTGGCCTTCGTCGGATATGACCCGAGCTAAGAGTCAGAAAGCGACAGACGATAATCTTCGGATATGGTATGCAGCACTATAATCAGGTAGCTAGATCATTATATGTCATGCAACGTCGACTAAGTATAGCCGCATCATTCAACAGTCGTATCTACGCGAGATATCGGCATCTTGACAAACATTTCGAGCCTGATCACATGGTAACGATTCGATTGCGCCCCGCGTGCTGTCACGAAGTGGGCCAGCCCCAGGCACCCGACGAGGCATGGCGCACTCATCTCGCACGCATCGACCTCCGTTCGCGTCTGGCAGGCAATCGCGTCTGTCTTTCTTGCTGTCAGTGTTTGTGTATCCTTAACGGTTGCGGTGTACCTGTGCCAGTGTTGTTGCGCAGGGCTCAGTTCTACGGTCGGCGGCCGTAACTACTCGCTGCGGAAAGGAGCTGGTCGCTGCTGAATCGCCAAGCTCTGGCTACAAGCCCGGCTGCGTGGTTCTCTTTGCCAACGGTATGGATGTACCTCGAACTGGTGACTTGGTTTCTCGCGTGTTGGCGGTGTGCTCTCATTTGGTGCACGAGGGGCAGAGGCATACTTTTGATGGGCGTATAGGCACGCGGAGCACTGAAGTCGAACAATGAAACTTCCTTGATTTTTGCGACCCTTTCGTGTGCAACACCAATTGTGCGACTGCATTGGCCATTCCTTTGTAGATGGGCGGCAACAAGCGCAAGCCGCGCACTACGCGCACCGTCGACAACGCCGGTGACTGTGCACCGTCCACAGGTGCCTCCGCTGCCCCATCCTCTCCGCGCTCCAAGCGCGCCAGGCTGGCAAAATTGCCATCGGACGGACGCCCTGGCGGCGCTGCCCCTGGAGACGCCAGAAAACTCGTGCGAGAGACACAAGGAGGGGATGGGCGGAGTCGAGGATGGCGGAGGTGACGGCAGTGTAGGTTCTGAGGACCGCTGATGCGCCCGGGTCTGGGGCAAGGGAGGCCGGTGCCCAGAAAAAGCGGCCGGGTCCACGAGAGATTTTGTTTGGCGGAGAATCTCATGAGCTCGTTTGGAAATGAAACGGGTTAGGGTCAGGGTTTGGTGTGCTGGATTTGGCCTCAGAGTCGGGTGATGCGACAGATATCACGCCGTAGCGCGACGAAATATCGCTAAACTCCTAAAAATGGCGGTTAGAGACCGGGTAGGAGCGAGGCAGAGCCGACGATACAGCGTAGAGATGAAGTCGGATTGGCTGTTTTACAAGCCACGTTCAAACTATTGGCTGAGAGTTGCCACCAGTAATCTTGCAAGCCAATCAGCGTTCGTTGCAGGAGTCACGCAGAGCCATTGCAACCCACAATGAGATCTCCTGAGATTTTTGGGCCGCTTGCGTGGGCCTGAAGAGGGCATTGAGATGGTTCTGGGCTAGAGGTGTGATTTCCCATGAGATCAACAAACTTCTTCAGATTTCTTGACATCCTGTTGTGCGTTTCCAGTGCGCAGAGATCCATGGGGAGACTGGGTAGGGAACTCACATGATTCCTAGCCTTCACATTGGTCCACGTGCGCTGAAGAACGATTACAACCACTCTGCAACCGCCACTTTTTGAAGGTCAGCAATACCACCGTGCTCTCACCAGTCGATGCATCGTGGGAGACAAAAGAATCTATGTTCTTATCCTGTGTATTGCTGATCCCGACTTTCGTCCTGGGGGACGGAGACAGAGAATGACTGTGAATAAAAGCACTCTATTGGTCTAAAACGCCAGTCAGAAGGTATAAGAGCCAATAAAAAGCCCGCATTCGGTGCCACGACCTTGCATCGAGCAGAACTCCCTGTTTGTTGCCGCTTGATCCGTTTTTCTTGTCACGGAGCAAGCTATCCACGCGAGATCTTGAGATTTTCTGCTGCCTCATTGCCAGAAGATCCGAAAAAAAGGGAGCTAATGTTGATTTCCAGGCTGTTTGGGCACATGTGAGCCATGCGGACCACCAAGCAATATATCTCTCTTTTCTGGTGGTCTGCTTCACCTGAACTATCGAAAAATGTAGTATTAACTTTTTTTTCCTTGAGTAACATTGTATTAGCAACTGCTAAAACAGGATTGGCTAATAACAACAGATAGGCTGTTATTAAGATAGACCAGACATATAATGGAATACGGTACATAGTTCTATTTTTTTTGAAATCTCCAGAATAGAGACAATGAGACGGGGAATCCGGCTGGACTCAAATTAAGGGCCGTTTCATTCTTTCGACGACCGTACTAATGATCCGACACCTTTGTTTTATTAGCGAAGCTTCTTGTGTCCATTCTACAAACAGCATCATTTCATCCTTTTAGGATTATTTGATCCTCTTTTTCGGCCCGCGTTTTCGAGGGCTTTTCAGCGTTTTTCGTCTTTTCTGACACCAGGAACGAACTCGACGAGGTCTGTTTACACTTGCGAAAACTTCGGTGCATCCAAAAAGGAGAGAAGCTCGACCTGTGGCACTTTTTTTGGGGCGCGGCAAGCGCATTCACGTCACGCCACCGTTCCGTACGGCGTCCACCGAAACACCGCTCTCAGCTCACACGTCGGATGCCTGCTGCCCGCCCAGCGGCACCCCCTCGCCCCCATCAACGCGCCTCTAGCCGGCGGCCTCAGACGGCCGTGCGGTCGCGTCGTCACTGACCGAGACCGCCCCCCCCCCCTTTCGACTTTCTCACCCTCTCGTTGCCCCCTTCACTGCCACCATGGTGCGTCGCAAGCTCACTGTTGCCGCTGCCCCGCATGTGTCTGGCGGTGTCCCCCCCCCTGCGCCACCCCCCCCACCCCCGTCGCATTCTCTACCTGTGGCGGTCAGGGGTTCCGCAGTCGGAAGGGGCGTGGCCCCTCAGCTGTGGACAGCACACCCCCGGGGGCCATCCCAAAATATCCCGATCCGAGCCAGCAAGGGATTTATCTGTCCAGATCTCGGGGAGATCGGATTCGGTCGGGGGCGGGGCTTTTCCCCAGTGCTTTTCCCAACCCGCCTACTACTTGTCTGCACTTTTCGCTTTGGAGGGATTTATCTGTTTCGCGCATTTGGATTGGCTACTTTGGCCGCCGGCGTTCGGGTTGAGGAGGGGTTTATTGACAGCGGGGACGCCGTCCCCGTCGCCGTGCTTGTGACTACGATTCCCCCATGGGCTTTGCCGTGATCCTGTCCTCCCGTTGGGGGAAGGCTGGGCTGTGGGTCGATTTCCGGGGCAGTTCCTTCGACGGAAAGAGCTGATCAAGAGGTCACTTCGGCAAGACGACGAGCCAACGTGGTGGTGCCTAGAACCGCTAAACTTTGTGGTGGAGCAGCAGGAGATATCGGCCGTTGCCACGCCCGTACCGGGTAGCCGGTTCCCCGATCGTCTGTTGGTTTGTGGATTCAATGCGACGTGGATCTCGGCGTCGGTCTGTCGTTGATTACCGCCCGGCCACTAGGATGGCGTCGCCGCCCGACATCCCCAAGTTGGACGCGATCGCTAGCGGTATGCCGGCGGGTAATTCCGCGGTGACCCTAGCGGTCGCCTCAACAGGGGGATCCGCGGCTGGATCAGGGATTCCCTTCACTTTGCAACGGCTATTGGTGGACCTCGTGGGCGAAACGGTGCGGCGGGTCCCGCCGGGGGCTGATGCCTTATTCCCTCGACGTCACGACTAACAGAAGAGATTGGTGGATCATGATCGTGGTTCGACGACGCCTCTGGCGATGGCAGATCTGGACACGGCGCTGACGACGTTCCGCGAGTCTTTATTGGCCGTTGCTTCTCGGGCCATCGCGGCGAGCCCTGAGGGCTCTGCTCAAGATGCCCCCCGCCGAGATTCCCCCGTGGACACGCGGAAGAGCCGCAGCAAGAGGAAGTCACGGCGTCACTGTAGTCCCTCGTCTTCATCGTCTTCTACACATTCCTCGCCGTCACCGGCGACAACCGACAACGAGGACGACCGCGTGTGGCGCAAGGTGGGGTCCGGAAAGTTGGCGGTCCTCGAATGCCCGAACGGTCGCTTTGCGGGCGTCCTTGACTACCGATCGTACCGCCTACGGAACCGTCACTTGACCTACGGGGCGTCGCAGGCCCGCAAGATGGGACGACGGCCAAGAACATGAAGTTCTCCTTCGGGGGTACCCCAATGTTCAGCGGAAAGGAACCCCTCGAGGTCTTCTCGTGGACCCGGAAGTTCTTCAAGGCCTGCGATGAAAAAGATGTGTCCGAGGGGATGGGTTTGTACCTAATTCCCAACTTCCTCGCGGGCGACTCTGAGGCGCGGTTCACTCGACACCTACCGGGGTCGGATATCGCGGGTGGGCGGGGCTCGCTTGGATCATTTCCCGCGGCGGTCAATTGGTTCTTTTCGACCTACACGGAGCCGCACTCTTTGAAGCTGGAGCAGGACAAGTTTAGCCGGGCAGCGCTCGTGGACAACGAGGGGGTGTACGACTTCGCGGCACGCCTACGGAGCTTCGCCGAGCTTTGCGGAAACATCCACTCCGTGGGGACGATGAAACAGCAGCTGATCCAAGGTATACCGGAGTACCTACGGACGGATGCCTTCGTGTACAACTCGTCGGAACGAAGCTACCAGGAGTTGTCGACCAACGTGGCGGGGAAGGATCGGGCCGCCAAAGACACCGTGGCGTTAGCTATCCGGGGATCACCCGGGGGATCATCGCGGAACGGACAGACGTCGACAGGGCCCCAAGGCCTCTCGGTCAACCAGCTCCACACCCCGTGGGGGGAGGACGACACTTCGACGTACGACACGGTCGCGGTGCTGCCGTCGGGTACCTCGAGGTTCTGCACGGCCGGAGCCGCGCCCTACGCTCGGCGGGAGGCCCCGACGGGCCCCCCGTTGTGCTTTATGTGTTGGATGCGCGGACACCGGGTCCCTGATTGCAAGATTCTGACGCACAAGCAGCGGGAACTCGTGAAGGCCGCGCGGAGCACCTTCCTTCGACAGAGGAACGCGGGGGCGGGCGCCGCCTCGGATTGCACCTCCGTCGTGGCCCTGGTGTGGGACGACCTGTTGGGCGGCGCGGAGTCAACGAAGACGAGAGAGGGGGACACCTTGCTCGTAACAACGCCGGCCAAGGGGCGCCGCGGGGCGAGAAACGCTTGGGGGGGGTGGCGTCGCCATCCCCCTCAATCTCCCCTGTCCGCCCCAACTCCCCGGTCGTTCCCCGTCACGTCACGTTTGCCTTTCAGGGGGTAACCGCGACGTGGCCTGTCCCGACCCGATGCCCCTGCCGTCGTGGGCGATACTGCCCGCGATTCAAGAAGACGCTGTTGCTGTTACGGAAAGAGAATGTTGAGACTAGCGCGTCGTACCAGTTGGCGCCGTGGCAGACCCCCATCCCCACGAGGGCGGTGGTCGACACTGGCGCGGGACGAAGCGTGATCGGCGCGGATATGTTGCCCGAGGGGTGGGCCGAGTATGCATCGCGGGCGCTGCCCCGATCCCAAGTGAGTGACGCCTCGGGGCAGCTGCTCAAGGTGAACGCGGAGGTGTCGCTGACCATCTACGTCGGGAGGACCGCCATGGATTTTGAGTTCGTCGTGTTCAAGGCACTTTCGGTACCGCTCATCCTCGTATGGGACTTCCAACTCAACTACGTGGACACCATCGCCCTCAAGACGCAGACGATCAAGTGGGACGATGGCACATCCACGGTGGCGATGCGGAGCTGGACGGGGAACACGCGGCCCGCGCCCTCACGTAGAGGAAACAAGCCGAAGGCCCAAGCCGGGGCTATCTGGCTTCGGCAAGGGGTAACTGTGGGCCCGCGGTGCATCCAGGCGGTCCAAGTGTGCTGCAACGTCAAGGGGGTCCACCTGGTACGGGAACGCACCGTCAAAATGAGCCGACGAAAGGTACTGTTGCACAACGCCGTCGCGGAGTTCTCCCCCAACACCCCGCGGTCCTTCTACCTGACGAACATCGGGGATGTGCCTGTGCACCTAACCAGGGGGTATGTCGTGGGAACCGCGACGGCCTACAATGGACCGCTGCACGTCGTCAAGAAGGAAGAGGAGCCGGGGGTGGTCCTAGCGATGGGGTGGGACCCACGTGACAAGCCCGACGAGGATGCCAAGACGGGCCGGCAAGCCGAGGAGGGGATTGACGAGGGACAACATCCGCCTCACCCGCCGGACAAGACGTGTCCCAAGCCGGAGTTCCACTGGGAAGGTGTCCCCGGTACGCTTTGCGATGCCGTGGACGACCTCCCGAAGGAGTACAAGGCGCTGTGGGTGGGGCAGCTTGGCAAGGTCGACGTCACCCCGTACCGGATCGAGGTGACCCCCGGGGCACGGCCACGGCGGGTCAAACCCAATCGGGCGAGCCATGCTTCCAGGGACATCATCGCCAAGGAGGTGTAAAGACAACGGGACCTCGGGGTTATCGAGCCCTCGAGTGCCGAGTGGGCCTTCCCTGTGGTCCTTGTCCCGAAACCCGACGGAACGATGCGGTTCTGCGCGGATTACCGCCAACTCAGCGAGGTAACGGTGCGGAACGTGTACCCGTTGCCACGTATGGACGATTATATTGACTTCCTCGGGGACGCCAAGGTGTTTTAGACGCTCGAATGCAGCTCGGGGTATTGGCAGATCCCCGTGGCGGACTAGTACCGGGACAAGACGACCTTCGTTTGCCACGAGAGGGCTTATCGTTATGTCCGCCTTCCTTTCGGTCTGTCTCATGCCCCGGCGACCTTCCAACGGGCCATCGACATGATCCTCGGGGGACTCAAGTGGAAAAGCGGCCTCGTGTACCTCTGCGACATCATCGTCTTCTCGCAGTCAGCGGGGGAGCACGTGCAACACCTCCGGGAGATCTTCACGGAGCTGCGTGGTGCAGGTGTCTCCCTGAAGGCCATGAAGTGCCACTTGTTCCAAAAGGAAGAAGAGTATTTGGGCCATATCGTAGGACGGAGGGAGCTGAAGGTACAAGACAAGAACATCCGCGGACCCAAGGAGGCGTCTCCCCCGTAGTCCAAGGAGGACCAACGTAGCTTCCTCGGGATGTGTAACGTCTACCGAAGGTTCTTCAAGGACTACGCCCGAGTGGCGCGGCCGTTGGCCGCCATGACGAGCTCCAAGAGGCCCAACCGGTGGGGGACGTTGTCCGACGAGGCCTTGGGGGCATTCGAGGAGCTCAAGAGGCGACCCACGGAGGCACCCATCCTCGCCCTGCCGCGACGCCAAGGTACCTACACGTTGGACACGGACGCAAGTGCGGGACAAGTCGGCGCGGTCCGACTGCAAGAGCAACCCGACCAATCCACGCGGCCCGTGGGCTATTGGAGCCGCTCCCTCAACGCGGCGCAGAGGAATTACAGCACTACGGAGCGGGAGTGCCTCGCGGTAGTGTGGGCGACCCTCCTTCTCCGCCCCTACGTCGAAGTGACTCGCTTCACGGTACGCACGGACAACGCGGCGCTCAAGTGGATCCTACACATGGACGGGGCCCACGGGAGGCTGGCGCGGTGGCGGTTGCGGCTGGCGGAGTTTGACGACGTGGTGCAGACGTGGCCAGGGGCGTCACCCCACGCGGTGGACACGATGTTGCGGATCTCAATACCCGCGGGAGACGAGGGGGCGATACCCGACGCGGTACCCTGTCTGGCTCTGCCCAACTCGTCGGCCGCGTGACAGTTACCGCCGGAGACCAAGGGGGGACTCCCAGCCCCCCTGACGCTCGCCGAGCTCCTCGAGGGGCAGTCGGAGGACGGACGGTGCAAGGAGGTCCGCGCGGCGATGTACGGCAACGACAAGTCTCGGTTCCGCGAGGACCCGAATGGCCTGTTGGTGCGCACGGCGCCGTTGGACGGGGCCGCGCAAGTCAACGTGCCGACCCACATGCGCTACGGGGTGATGATGCGGAAGCACTCCCCTGCGCAAGCCGGGCACCCGGGGCCGAACAAGATGTACACGTCGATGCGACGGTGGTTTTATTGGGAATCGATGGTGGTGGACGTCTATGCCTTCGTGGCCAACTGCACTCAGTGCGCAAGGAACCGCGACGGCAAGCGACGCAAGACAAACTACCTCAAGAACTTCCCCCCAATATAACCGCTGACAGATCTGTGCATGGCCCTGCTCGGCCCCCTCCCCCGGACGGCGGCGGGGAACAAGCACCTGTTTGTCATCGTGGATCCCTTCTCCAAGATGACGCGGGTCATCCCCGTCCAGAGGATTGACGCGGAGACCATCGCGGCAGCCTTCGTGGACAACTGGGTGGCGGCATACGGACCCCCGGCGACAGTGTTTTCCGACAATGGCCCCCAGTTCCGCTTCACGTTCTTCCAAGGGGTCTGCTCGCTCCTCGGAATCTCCAACGGATACTGCACTACGTACCACCCGCAGACGAACTGCCAAGTGGAACGGTACAACCGGACCATCGTGAGGAAGCTGCGGACGGTCTTCGAGGACCACCAAGACCGATGGGACGAGCTGGTGTCTATGCTGACGTTTGCATACAACAGTCGGCCGCAGAAGAGTACCGGGGTGGCGCCCCTCAACTTCGCCACATCCGAGCGGGTACGGAGTCTCTCCGTGGAACGAATGACGGGCTCCGCGAAACCCGAGGAGACGAACGGCAGCCCACGAGCCATCCGCGAGGTCATCCGGGCGCGGCTGCGGAACCTGATCCACAAGGTACGGCGGTCCCTCACGCTGGCACAGCGGTGGTACAAGAGAAACTACGACGCCCGCGTGCGGCCGGTCAACAAGGACGTCCACTCGGGGGACTGGTTGCTCGTCGATGGTCACACGCGGACCAAGAACAAGCTCGGGACCCGCCAGCCGGACCGTACAGGGTGTTGTCCCGCGGAGAAGGCACGTTCTCGCTGGACATCGGTGAGTACCACGACACAGTGAGCGGCGACCACGGGACGGCGGCGCCGGGACCACCGGGGGATCCGCAGAGGCTCCTTCAGAACCTCGGGGTTCCCCAAGACATCGTGGTCCCCGAGGGGCATCAACAGAAGGGCAAGGAGTTTGTCTGGGAGGCCTTCGTGGGCCATGAAGTCGCCGACGATGGTACGCTACGCCTGTGGACCCGCTGGTGGGAGTACCACCCCGAGGAGGACACCTTCGAGTTGGCCAGTCGGTTCGACCTACGCAAGGTACACCAGTACATGCGGCGTGTGGGTCTAGGAGTCGAAGAAGCCGGGACGGTCGTCGACTTTCTCACCTAAGGGAAGTCCCGTGCGGGGACACGTGGTCTTCAAGTTTCGACTCGTGGAAGGATTTCGGACAACGCCACGTGTTGCAGTGAGGGCCACGTGGCCGTGGTGGTGATTATCACTGTCGCGCGGCGGGATGGTGGCCCTCCCCGTGGCCGTGGAGTCGGGCCAAATAAACTGGGCACCGTGGACGTGTTCGGCGGGGGGCGGTTCGTGACGGCTGGCCCGTGCGGATTTGTCAGGGGGCGGATCGCAAGGTCGGATCGGGACTCGGTTCGGGGTACAAGGGGCGCTCTCTTGAGGGATATGCAAATGACCAACGCGGGTTTTACTGGACGCTGACGTGCCGACCGGCACCGTCGACGCAACGAGCTGATCAAGAGGTCACTTCGGCAAGACGACGAACCAACGTGGTGGTGCCTAGAACCGCTACAGT
>Ga0115031_1002460_pt1 | contig 13797 bp, 13 predicted proteins | sample Maine_Asex4_meta_FD_87301 | JGI IMG/M metagenome (GOLD analysis project Ga0115031, IMG submission 87301) | Marine algal microbial communities from Maine, USA - Maine_Asex4_metaG | ecosystem: Host-associated > Algae > Red algae > Unclassified | place: Maine, USA | collected 2015-01-05 | reverse complement strand
GATGATCCTGCCCGGCGTCTCCGGGTCGTTCCTGCTCGTCATGATGGGCATGTACACCGAGGTGATCGGTGCCGCGAAGGACCGTGACCTGCCGACGCTCGCTGTCTTCGGTGCCGGGGCCGTGATCGGCCTCGCTCTCTTTTCGACGCTGCTGAACTGGCTGCTCGACAACTACCGCAACTGGGTGATTGCTGCGATGATCGGCTTGATGCTCGGCTCGACTCGGGTGCTCTGGCCCTGGCCGAACGGCACCAACACGACCACGCTGTCGGCACCTGCCGACGACGTCGCCGTCCCGATCCTGCTCGCCCTGGCCGGCGTCGTCGTGGTCGTCGTCGTCGAGATGTTCGGCAGTCGACTCAACCGCTCCGACTGAGCCTCCGACCGGCGTGAATCAGCCGACGAGGTCGGCGATGCGCTTGATGCCTTCAGCGAGGTCGTCATCGCCCAACGCGAAGCTGAAGCGGCCATAGCCCGGCAGGCCGAACGCCTCACCAGGAACGAAGGCGACTTTGGCCTGCTCCAGGATCAGGTCAGCGAGCTCGATTGTCGTCGTTGCGGTCTGGCCTGCAATCTCCTTGCCGAGGAGCCCGGTCATGTCCGGGTAGCAGTAGAAGGCACCCTGCGGTTCGGGGCAGGTGACGCCGTCGATCGCGTTGAGCATCTCGTGCATCGTCGTGGCGCGACGGGTGAACGCTTCACGCATCTTCACCACATCGTCCAGTGGTCCGGAGACTGCAGCGATCGCGGCGCGCTGGGCGACGTTCGAGACGTTGGACGTGGCGTGGCTCTGGAAGTTCGAGGCAGCCTTGATCACGTCAACCGGGCCGATCATCCAGCCGACGCGCCAGCCGGTCATCGCGTAGGTCTTGGCGACACCGTTGACGATCAGGCACTGATCGGCCACATCAGGGCACAACACCGGCATCGAGGAGAACTCATGGCTGCCGTAGGTGAGGTGCTCGTAGATCTCGTCGGTGATCACCCAGACACTGTTGGCCACGGCCCACTCACCGATTGCCTTGACCGCCTCGGGTGGATACACAGCGCCGGATGGGTTGTCCGGGCTCACGAACAGCAGCACCTTGGTCTTGTCGGTCTTGGCAGCATCGAGTTGCTCGATGGTGACCTGGAAGCCCGACTCGGCATCGGTGTCGATCATCACAGGGACGCCACCGGCAAGTGTGATTGCTTCGGGGTAGGTCGTCCAATACGGAGCAGGGCAGATCACTTCGTCACCCGGGTCACACAGCGCAGCGAATGCGGTGTAGACGGCGTGCTTGCCGCCGCAAGTGACGAGCACGTTTGCCGGCTCGGACGCGAAGCCCGAGTCGCGAAGCGTCTTGTCGCAGATCGCCTGCTTCAGCTCCGGCAGGCCACCGGCAGGGCTGTACTTGTGATTCTTCGGATCGGCGCACGCTGCGAGGGCCGCATCGACGATGTGCTGCGGGGTCGGGAAGTCCGGCTCGCCGGCGCCGAAACCGATCACGTTCTCACCCGCGGCCTTCATGGCCTTTGCCTTGGCATCGACGGCCAGAGTGGCCGAGGGAGCAATCGCAGCGAGGCGGGCGGACGTCCGGGACATGGAGTTGGTCACGGTGTCGCAGCCTACGACCTCTCCTCACGCCCGTTCCATCCGGTTGGCAGGCTCGAGCGCTACGGTTCGATCATGAGTGCAGACGCCATGATCCGCAAGGGTGTATCGGAAATCCCCGCACCAGAATTCGAAGTCGCTGTCACCACCCTCACCAAGCCACTGAGTGAGTGCAAGGTCGCGATCGTCACAACCGCCGGGTTACGACACAACGGCGACGTGAAGTTGTGGTTCGACGAGACCTTCACCGTGCTGCCCAACGATGCCCGCGATCTGCAGCTCAGCCATTTCTCACCCAACTTCGATCGCGCCGGGTTGACCCAGGATCTCAACGTCGCCTATCCGGCTGACCGGCTCGACGAGATGGCCGCCGACGGAACCATCGGCGGAGTCGCCACCAACCACCTGTCGTTCATGGGAGCGCAGATCGGCGACTTCTCGACGATCACTCATGACACCGGCCCTGCTGCGGCACAGATGTTGATCGATGACGGCGTCGACGTGGTGATCTTCACCCCGGTTTGACCGCTCTGCACGCGCACCGTGAGTGTGCTCTCCCACATCTTCGAAGCAGCCGGCCTCGTCACGGTCGGCATCTCCATCGTCCGCGGCCAGGCCGAGACCGCTCGCCCACCGCGGATGCTGCACTGCGAGTTTCCACTCGGCCGGCCGCTCGGCAAGCCCGACGACGCCGAGTTCCAGCGACGTGTGCTCACTGCGATGCTCGAACTCACATCGCGCGACGACGTGCCGGTGCTCGTCGACTTTCCCGAAGTGATCGAAGAGGAGGGCGACGCTCCGGCGGCCTGCCCACTTCCCCCGAGGATCGACTCCGACCTCCATCCAGCACTCGACGAATTGAACGGGTTGCGCGGCGCGTACGACCGCAACGTCTCAGCCGTCGGGCGCACGCTCCTGGGCCGCGTCGCTGGCCCTGACGAACTCGGCGGGCTGATCGAGCAGCTGATCCGCATCGATGAGGAGAACGCAACATTGGCCGACCTCGGCTGGGACGCCATGCACGCGATTTCGGTCGGCCAGGATCTGCGTGCCTACTACGAGGAAGCCGGCATGCAACTGGCCACCAACACCGGTGCACGGCAACTGCTCACCTGGTTCTACGAGTCGACGCAGACCGGCAACCTGCTCCGACGGGTGCGGGACAAGTTGAAGGAAACGGGCGAGGACCAGATGGCCAGCACCTACCTCATCCCCGGTACCCAATCCTGAACGACCAGGTGTGCCTTTCTTTTTGGAAAGACCTGTTCGGTTCGTCGGACGTGACGCAATGCTGTTGCGGTGACTGAAACCCCCGCAATCACCATTCCCGCTGAGCTGCTTCCTACTGACGGGCGCTTCTGCTGCGGCCCCTCCAAGGTGCGCCACGCTCAGATCGACGCCGTCGTCGCCGCTCGCGACACCCTGCTCGGCACATCTCATCGCAAAGCTCCGGTCAAAAACCTCGTCGGCGACGTGCGCTCCAAGCTCACTGAACTCTTCTCCCTGCCTGACGGCTGGGAGATCGTGCTCGGCAACGGCGGATCCACCATCTTCTGGGACGTCGCGACCTTCGGCCTCGTCCGCGACCGCAGCCAACACCTCGTGTTCGGCGAGTTCTCCTCCAAGTTCGCTGATGCCTGCGCGGCGGCACCACACCTCGGTGACCCCTCGGTCATCAAAGTCGACCCCGGCTCCCATCCCGATCCGGTCGCCGAAGACGGCATCGACCTGTACGCATTGACACACAACGAGACCTCGACCGGCGTTGCCATGGACCTCCGCCGACCGGCCGGCGGCGACGACGCTCTCGTCGCTGTCGACGCCACCTCTGCTGCCGGCGGCCTGCTCTGGGATCCGGCAGAGGTCGACTGCTATTACTTCGCGCCGCAGAAGTGTTTCGCTTCCGATGGCGGACTCTGGCTTGCGGCGTGTTCGCCGGCAGCGATCGAGCGCATCAACGAGATCGGTGCATCGGATCGTTGGCGGCCAGCATCGCTCGACCTGCAGATCGCGCTCGACAACTCGACAAAGAACCAGACCTACAACACCCCCGCCCTGGCCACGCTGGTGATGCTCGACGCCCAGCTCAACTGGATGCTCGCCAATGGCAGCCTCGCCGGCATGGCCGCACGCAGCGCCGAATCGGCGTCGATCCTCTACTCCTGGGCCGAGGACCGCGATTGGGCCACACCATTCGTGGCTGACCCCGCCCACCGTTCCAATGTGGTCGGCACCATCGACATCGACGACTCGATCGATGCGAACGAAATCTGTGCTGTACTCCGAGCCAATGGTGTCCTCGACACCGACGCGTACCGCAAGCTCGGACGCAACCAGCTGCGCGTCGGTATGTTCCCCGCCATCGACAGTGCCGACGTCGAAGCCCTCACCAAGTCGGTCGATCACGTGGTCGCACAGCTCAGCTGACCAGACGACTTGGTGCCGGGCATCGAGTCGTCGTGCCACACCCACATGCCTGGCACCGGTTGACCGCTGGCAGAATGTGGACATGCAGGCCACTGACGTCTTGAGTTTCGGAATGGGCGACATCGGCGCCCTCAACCGACCGGTGATGCTCGTTGGCCTCGAAGGATGGTTCGACGTCGCCAACGCAGCGACGCAAGCGGTCAACGCCTTCATCAGTGCTGACCATGCGGTGATCGTCGGAGCGATCGACCCCGACCCGTTCTACGATTTCACACAGCAACGTCCGCACGTCACGATCGACGACGACGTACGTGAGATCGTCTGGCCGACCAACGAGTTCGTCCTCCAACGAAGCAAACCTGCCGACGATGGCACTCCGGCCCAGCGCGACGTCGTCGGCCTGATCGGCGTCGAACCGCATCTCAACTGGCGGACCTACACCGATGCAATCGTGACGGTCGCCGTCGCCCTGCGGTGCGAGGCAGTCGTTACCGTGGGTTCGGCCGCCGAAGCCCTCCCGCACACCCGGACGCCACCCGTCACCGGGAGTACGGCCACCGCCGACCTCGCCTCCCGTCTCGGCTTGTCGCAGCCCTCCTACCAGGGGATCACCGGCGTGGCCGGTGTCCTCAATGCCGAGCTGGAAGCGCGCAGGATCCCGTCGATCTCGCTGCGTGTCGGCATCCCGCACTACTTGATGAATGCCGAACACCCAATGGCCGTCACGGCGCTGGTCCGGCACCTGGGTCACGTCCTCGATGTCCCGACGAGGGAGTGGATGCGCGGCGACATCAGCAATCAGGTCCACAGCTGGCGTGACGTGCACGATGAGATCATCGCGAATGACGATCAGCTCCGAATGTACGTCCACATGCTCGAAGCAGAGTTCGATCGCCGAGCCGAAGCACAGATCCCGACGGCTGACGACCTCGGCGAACAGTTCGAACAGTTCCTCAAAGACCACCGCGACGACTGACTGTCGCGGGCGGTGTTACAGATGGTGCCAGGCACCATCTGTAACACCATCGGCTCAGAGGGCGGCGAAGGCAGCGGTGAGGTCGGCGATGATGTCGTCGATCGTCTCGAGGCCGACGCTCAGTCTGATGAGGCCGGGTCCGACGCCGGATTGCACCTGCTCTTCGGGTGAGAGCTGGCTGTGGGTAGTGCTCGCCGGGTGGATGACCAGGCTGCGTACGTCGCCGATGTTGGCGACGTGGCTGTGCAACTCACACGCCTCGACGAACTTCTTGCCGGATTCGACGCCACCCTTGATGTCGAATGCGACGATCGAACCGGCGCCGCGGCCACCGCCGTACTCCTGAGTCCGGTCGTACCACTGACTGCTCGGCAGGCCAGCGAACTGCACGTTGTCGACCTGGTCGTGGGCGTCGAGGAACTCCGCGACGGTCTGGGCGTTCGAGAAGTGCCGCTCCATCCGCAGGCTCAGTGTCTCGAGACCCTGCAGGATCAGGAACGCATTGAACGGTGAAATCGCCATGCCGAGGTCGCGCAGCATCTGCACGCGAGCCTTGAGTGCGAATGCACCGTGGCCGAGAGCTGGGAAGTAGGCGAGCCCGTGATAGCTCGGGTCGGGTTCGGTGAAGTTGGGGAAACGTCCCGATGCGGCGTAGTCGAAGGTTCCGCCGTCGACGATCGCACCGCCGATCGAAGTGCCATGGCCACCACAGAACTTGGTGAGGCTGTGCAACACGATGTCAGCGCCGAGCTCGAGCGGCCGAACGAGATACGGCGTCGGCACGGTGTTGTCGACCATGAGCGGGATCCCGTTGTCATGGGCAACGCCTGACACACCGGTGATGTCAAACATGTTGTTGCTCGGATTGGCGAGCACCTCGCCGAAGAACACCTTGGTGTTGTCCTTCACGTGGGACTTCCACTGCTCGAGGTCGTCGGGGTCGTCGACGAAGGTGACCTCGATGCCCAGCTTCGGCATCGTGTAGTGCAGCAGGTTGTACGTGCCACCGTAGAGCGAGGGCGACGCTACGACGTGATCGCCCGACTCGCAGAGCGTCAGCAGTGCGAGCGTCGTTGCCGACTGCCCCGATGCAACAACGAGTGTGCCGGGGATGCCGATCGCCGTCGTGCAGCCACCTTCGAGCGCGTTGACTCGCTCCTCCAATGCGGCTTGCGTTGGATTCATGATCCGGGTGTAGATGTTGCCGACCTCGGCGAGGCCGAACAGGTTCGCCGCGTGCTCGGTGTCACGGAACTCGTACGCCGTCGTCTGGTAGATCGGCACCGCGCGCGCACCTGTGGTCGGGTCGGCTTCACCACCGACGTGGATCTGCTTGGTCTCGAAACCCCAATTGCTCTGCTCAGTCATGAACGGTGAACCTAGTCGCAGATACCCGACCTACAAAGTCAACTTTCAGCAAACGACAGGCTGGGACGGTCCGAGTACAGCCAGAAAAAGCCAAAAGGGACGCTCCGAGGAGCGCCCCTTCTGTCTGTCGTCTCGGTCGCGATCACACGGGAGGGATGGTGACTGTTGACCGAGACGGCGATTTGTCCGCCACACCTGAAGGACGCACCGCATCAACAGAAGTTGCAAGAAACTTCAAGACTTCGAGCGAAGTGGTGCCGGGGGCGGACCTTCAGCCCGGCGCTTGCGCTCGACGACCGTCTCCAAGAGCTTCGAGTTCGGGACGAACAGCGTCGCGTCAGCTCCTTCGACCTCGATTGCTGTGGGATGAATCTCGACCACGACGCCATCGATGTCGACGCCGGCGACGCCTGAGGCTCTGATCTCGTCGCCCGGCTCGAGCGACCGCCGCCAGACTCGTCCGGCAGCGACCTCGCTTGCGACCTGCCGGCCACCGAGGCCAATCACCAACGCGAGAGTCGCTGCGATGCCGAACAGCAACGCTGCCACCGAAATGTTGATCACCGTCGTGTCGACGCCCAGTTGGGCCGCAGCAAGAATCATGGACGCAGCAAGAATGGCCAAGCGAACGATCATCGGGGCCAGCCGCGATGCGGGACCCGAGCCAGCAACGGCTTTCGCCGTCGCCGTCTGTGCGAATGTCGCAGCGATGTTGCCACCGATCGCGACGATCGCTGCCGAGATGACCTTCGGCAGGAACCCGATGGCGTCGGACGGCAGCCGGTCGAGGTCGTCTGGACTCACGAAGCCGAGCGCGACGAGCAGACCGGCGATGATGCACCCCGAAAACACGAGGCCCGCAATCGCCGACGCCGACTCGCGGAGCGGTTCGATCTTCGACTTGGCCATCTGGTTTCGCACCACTCGCGAGGCGATCGACCCGATCACCAGCCCGACACCCAGGGCAATCGCAGCTGAGATCCACATGTTCATTCAACTTCTCCATCTGGTTCGACGGGCGGCGCCCAGGTGGCGGCACCTGTCTCTGGGGTGCCCGGCTCGGGCTGCAACATGAGCGTTGCCGTGTCGACGGCAACGCCGAACAGACTGAACATCACAGAGAGATCCCGTTCGTTTCGTTGGCGGTCATCAATTCCTCGGATCACTCGCTCGGCAAGATCTGCTGGCGGTTCCCATACTGATCGAACAACCTGCGCCAGCCATGCCTCGTCGGTCGCTTTGTCCAGACCGGTCGTCTCACGATCAGCGAGATCGACCAGGCGAGACGCACAACGCTCACACGACTCGACGTGCTCGGTGACCTTCGCCGAGGGACTCGCTGCGGACAGCCAGTCGCGCAGCTTCGACTTGGTCGGGTGGGTGAATTGGAAACTCATCCGTTCAACCTCCAGTCGTCGAGTCGGCGGGCAAGATCGCGGCGTGCACGAAGTAAGCGGGTTTTCACCGTCGGGATCGGAACACCGAGTGTTTCGGCGATTTCGTCGTAGCTGAAGCCTTCGACTTCACGCAGCACGACGATCTCTCGAGAGAGTTCGTCGAGTTCGTCGAGTGCTTCGATCAATTCTGTCGCAGCGATCCGGCCTTCAACCGTGCGGCTCGTTCCGATCGGCTCGTGCTGCTCGGGCATCCGACTCGGATCAGTTGCGCTGTCGCGGATCTTGCGCAACGTCGAGACGGCCTGATTGTGCGCAATTCGCAGGATCCAGCCCCGCAGCGACCCTTCACCTCGATAGTCAGGAAGATGCTTCCAGACTTTGATGAACGTCTCCTGGGCCACGTCGTCGGCAAGCGAACTGTCGCGCACGACCGACTTTGCGAGCCGGTAGACCGCCGGGCCGTACTCGTCGACGATCGCCGTGAATGGCGGAGCCGACGTCGTCTCGGCCGGTATCGCTGCGCACGGATCGATGTCGGCAGTGTCTGTCACAGTGGGTTCGAACGGCATGAGCCTTCGGCAATTGGATCGAGAGACGGACAACGGCCACGCTGGAAGCCCTTCGACATCCAGCGTGGCCGTCATTGTTCGTCAGCCGAATCTACTCAGCTGATACGGATTCAGCTCTCGCTGTTGGTCGGCGAAGCAGTCGTGCTGCTGTCGGGCGACACCTGGTCGTACACGGCCGGCCAGAAGCGGTCACGAGCGGCCCAGATACCGCCGACACCGAACTTGATGACGATGATGAAGCCGAGGCTGTAGACAATGGTCTGGAACAGGGCGTCGACGACGTCCTTGGCAACCTGCAGCTGATCGAGAGCAGCGAAGGCACCGATCAACCAGATGGCGACGAAAGCAACCTTCTTGAGGAGGTCTCCGACCGACATGTGAGCCACAGCCGGGGCCATGATGTCACGGACGCCGTTTGCCACCGCACCGGTGATGATGATGATGATGATCGCAACGATCAGCTTCGGAATGAAGGCGACGAAGTCGTCGATCAATGCCGAGATCGCAGTCTCACCGAACACACCGACGGCCAACTGGATGACGATGAGCATCAACATGAAGTAGATGATCTTGCCGAACAGATCAGCAGAGTTCGGGTAGCCCGCTTTTTCGAGCGGTGCGCCGATGCCTGCCTTGTCGACGTACGTGTCGAGCTTGATTGCGTTGAGCACCTTGACGATGACTTTACGAATCACCTTTGCGATGATCCAACCGATGATGAACACCGCCAGGGCGGCCACCAGTTTCGGAATGAATGTAGCGACGTCATTCCACGCGTCTTCGAACCCCTGGGTCCAATCGATTGCAAGCATTGAATTCTCCTCTAGAGCGACGCCGACCTGACGCCTGCCTCAAAGGACGTTATCAGGAAGGAAAAAGTCGCAAACATTTGCGGGCGCGCGAACAGTGTTCCGGGTCGACCTGTTCCGAGTACCAGCGCACGGCGTATCCCCACCGCAGGCCTCAACCACAGGCTGTAACCACATCCTCACTAGTAGCGATGGCGTGGCGGACCTCCAGAAAATATTCTCTGCGAGCTCGCGCCGTGCGGCTCGAATTCTCCACAGATGAGTCCGGTGAGCCGTTGGCCGGCGCTGTTGCCTCAGGGTCAGGTTAGGGCCAGGTCAGGGCCAGGTCAGGGTCAGGTCGGAGTCAGGTCGGAGTCAGGTCAGGGCCAGGACCTCGGCTTCGCGGCGACCGTGCGAAGCGTGTCGAGGAACCATTGGATGTGTGGCGTGTCGTCGTGGCGTGGGTGCCAGACGGCATCGAATTGTTGTTCGGGAAGTTCCACGCCGATCGAGCGGATCTCGAGGTCGAGTTGGTCGGCGAACCGTTCCGCAACGCTTCTCGAGAGCACTGCGATCAGGTCGGTCTCGGCGATCACGAATGGTGCAGGCAAGTAGTTGGGGACGGTGACGGCCACATGTCGGGCTGTGGACCGAGGCCCGAGCTCTCTGGCCAGCGCACCTGGGTCGTCGCGGGTCGGGGCGATGCGAAGGTGCTGGTGGGCGAAGAGTACGTCAACGGCGAGAACGTCGCCGGCGTCGGGCGCATGGCGCAGCGCTGGGTGGCCATGGCGCAACAGTGCAACGGTGTCTTCGGTGAACAGTGACGCGCGTCGCAGCGCTGGGTCCAATCGTCGGTAGACACCAACGAGCAGGTCGAGTTCGTTGCGGCGGAGCAGTTCGGGCCCGTCGATGCTGCCGAGAAGCTGCACGTCGAGGCGCAGGACGGGCGCTTGTGTCGAGAGAGTTCGCTGGAGCGCTGGAAGCGTTCGCAACATCACGTGGTCGGTTGTCGCGACTCGGACCGTGGCGTCGCACGTCAGGGGCTCGAAGGAGGCGGGTGATTCGATGGCACTGCTGAGCGCCTCGAGCGCAGGGCGAAGCTCGGTCTTGAGTTGGCGTGCCCGCTCGGTGAGCTCCATCGAGTTGCCTGACCGAACGAGCAGCGGGTCAGCGAACAGGAGGCGGAGTCTCTTGAGGGCGTTCGACGTCGCCGGTTGTGAAAGTCCGGCTCGTTCTCCGGCTCGGGTGACGTGGCGCTCGATCAGGAGCGCATCGAGCACAAGGAGGAGGTTCAGGTCGATTCTGGCCAAGTTCGGGAGATCCATCACCTGCTGAAAGTATCACTGTTGTGAATGGCGAACTATCTCGATCATTCATTGGATTTGTGACGCGAGGAACACCAAGATGATCAAAGCGTCGATGACGACGGACGACTCGGAGGAGCGCTCATGAAGTTCGACATGTCCCATGAACACCAGAACTCGGACGGTCGTGCGACGAGCATCGCTGCGCCGGCGAACGGAACGTCCGACGCATGACGTTCGAACGACCTGAGAACGACGCCACGATCGACGAAGCGTTCATCGAACGGGCGATTGACGCAGCCAATCTGAATGCGCTTCGCATCGCCCTGTTTCATCAGACCGGCGATGTCCGCTTGGCCGCAATGGAAGTGAAGCAGGTGCCGGCTCAGGGCGGCGCCCTGACGGCCTACGTGCTGCATCGCCAGCATCACGATGAGCTCCGGGAGATCGCTTCAGAGTACTTCTCGCAACGCTTGGTGGATCCAGAAGCAGCTCCGGCTCGTCCGCACCCGACCGTGCAACAGACGGCGGAGCTGATCACGCTGTTCACCGGCGAAGCCCCGACTGATGCCGAGCTGGCGTTCAGCTTCGAGGACTTGGCCTTCGAGGATTTCCCCCGAGCGGTCGACTGGACGAAAGGTCGGCCAGAGAATGCGCTGGCCGATTTCGATGTCACGATCGTCGGAGCCGGGTTCAGCGGCCTCGTCATGGCGATCCAATTGGACCGGCTCGGTATTCGCTATCGCATCATCGAACGCAACCCCGCTGCGGGCGGAACCTGGTACACCAACGACTACCCCGAGGCTCGCGTCGACATCCCATCAGCGATTTACCAATTCCGCTTCATCAAGCAATATCCGTGGAAGAGCTACTTCGCCAGCCAGCCCGAGTTGGCCGACTACGTCGCCATGATCATCGCCGAATACGAGCTCGGACCGAAGATCTCCTTGAACACGTCAGTCGACGATGCGACCTGGAACGAGCAGACGAAACGCTGGGACCTCCGCCTCGTCGGCCCTGACGGGGCGGCTGAGTCCGTCGAGACGAATGTCGTCATCAGCTGCGCCGGCCTGTTCAACAAACCGAACCTGCCAGACATCGACGGCATCGAGTCCTTCGATGGCCACATGTTCCACACGACCGAGTGGGATCACTCGGTCGACTACGCAGGCCTCGATGTCGCTCTGATCGGTACTGGATCATCCGGGGCGCAGCTCATGCCCAACCTCGCTGAGGCGGCCAACCACCTCAACGTGTACCAGCGCACAGCCAACTGGGTGACCCCCGTCGCCGGCTATCGGAACCAGGTGCCAACCGAGGAACGCTGGTTGTTCGACAACATGCCCGGCTACTGGAACTGGTTCATCTTCGCCAGCTACGTGGCACAGATGCAGATGCAGACGTTGCAGGTGATGGATCCGGAGTGGATTGCGAAGGGAGGCCGAGTCAACGAACGCAACGCGAAGTTCGAGAACCGCCTGACCGAATTCATCCGCAGCAAGGTCGGCGACGACGATGAACTCTTCGCCAAGCTGGTCCCGGCCTATCCCCCGCTCGCGCGCCGGCTGATCATCGACAACGGGTGGTACGACGCACTCGTGCGCGACAACGTCGATCTCATCACCGACGGGATCGAACGCATCACACCAACGAGCATCGTCTCAGTCGACCCGGCGACTGGTCACGAGGTCGACCGGCCCGTCGACATGATCGTCCTGGGTGCGGGATTCAAGGTGGCGGAGTACTTGTGGCCGGTCCCCTACACCGGCCGAGATGGCACGTCGCTCGAGGAACTCTGGGCCGCTGATGGCGCCAGGGCGTACCTGGGGATGACCCTGCCGAAGTTCCCCAACATGTTCATGTTCTACGGACCGAACAGCCAACCTCGCGGCGGCGGCTATCACTCGTGGGTCGAGATCTTCTCGCGCTACGTGTGTGGCCTGATCGTCGAAATGGTCGAAAGCGGGTCGTCATCGATCGAGGTCACCCAAGAGTCGTTCGATTCTTACAACAGCGCAATGGACGAAGAGCACCGCACCATTTTGTGGGAACACGAGGGCGTCGGTGGCTACTACGTCAACGCATTCGGCCGATCCGGGGTCAACATGCCCTGGAAGGTCCACGACTTCTACGAGATGGTCCGCACGGCTGATCCGGGCAACTACATCCACCGCTGACCCCTCATTCGGTTCACTCGTCGGCGACGACAGCGATCCAGTCGGTGATGCGTTGCCATCCGTGTCGTCCCATCTGCGTTGGTTGGCCGATGAAGCCATGCGGCGCCGAGGGGTAGACCGCAAGTTGTGCGTCGACACCGGCATCGGTCATCCGGCGGTGCATGATCAGCGAGTCGTCCAGAAGCGGGTCAGCGTCGCCGACGACAAGCAGCGTCGGCGGGAGTTCACGCAGCACGTCTGGTGACGCGCTGATCGGGGAGAACGCAGCGGCGCTTCTCTGCTCCGGCTCGAGATCGGGAAACATCTGGGCAGCAAACCACTCGAGCCAGGGCGTGGACAGTGCAAGGAACTCGTCTCCCCAACTCCGGGCGCTCTCTGACAGGCCGACGTCAAAGAAACCGAACGCCAGGCTCAGGCCGGCGAGCCCGCGAAGGCGTGCCTCAGCGGGACCGAGGTGAAGAACTGCGGACAGGGCGAGATGGGCTCCGGATGATTCGCCAGCCACGATCACTCGGTCGAGACCTATTCGGGTTGCTTCGTCGAGAGCCCAGTCGATCGCCGTAAGGACGTCATCGCGGCCAGCGGGAAAGGGTTGCTCCGGGGCGAGGCGGTAGTCGACCGATATCGCTTCGCACCCGGTGGCCCGTGCCAGGCGGGCGATGATCCTGTCGACTTCGTCTGGCGAGCCGAAAACCCAGCCTCCACCGTGGACGTGCACGAGGAGTGCGGTGGCATCCGGGTTCGGGTGGCGGCGGACTCTGACGCTGTGCCCGTCACTGCCGGCCAGCAAGAGATCTTCGGCGTGCTCGTCGAGTACGACTGGGGGGAATCCACCCCGCCCTTCGCGGCGAGCTCGTCGGATCTTCTCCGGAGGAACTGCTCCGGGCGGTGGGTTGGAGGCTGCGGTCGCCTTCAGACGATCGTTTGCATGTTGTTGTTCGGCGACGAAGTCATGAAGCGCTGGGTCGATCCACTCGTCGAGCGGCGAAGCGTTCAAGGTTCGAGCCTCAACGCGCCGGTGGCGGCCAGGGGTGACCGCTGAGTTTGTCATCGAGTTCGGTGCCCCAGCTGTTGAGCGACCACGAGATCATGTTGTAGACCCCGACTACCATGATCAGGTCCATCAGCTGTCGCCGGTCGAAGTGTTTCGAGAGTTCGGCCCATGTCTCATCGGCGATCTTGCCATCGTCGAACAAG
>Ga0115031_1002455_pt1 | contig 13801 bp, 6 predicted proteins | sample Maine_Asex4_meta_FD_87301 | JGI IMG/M metagenome (GOLD analysis project Ga0115031, IMG submission 87301) | Marine algal microbial communities from Maine, USA - Maine_Asex4_metaG | ecosystem: Host-associated > Algae > Red algae > Unclassified | place: Maine, USA | collected 2015-01-05 | reverse complement strand
CCCCAACCCCCTCTCCTCGTGAATTCGGTCAACGCTTGATTCAATGGCAGCGTCTTTAGGTCCGAATTCACGAGGAGAGGGGGAGCTAATTTTTTAATGTTTGGGTCTAAAGTAAGTGCCATTAGGCTAGCGCCCAAACGGCTCACATTAAAAATCGAAAGCCGACTTAATCTACAAGCCCCTAGGATTAGCCTTTGAAGTTCTCCTATTATATAGGTGCCAGAACATTTACATTTCCACCAAATCTGATAGTCTGTCGGTCTGAAAATCTCAGCGTCTTTGACTACTCGCCCATACGCCTACCTTCCGCCTACTATACGCCTGCCTTTCTCCTCCGTCTTGGCAAACAAACTTCCTGCCCCATTAGATTTCGCAAATGAGCCAGCCAGAAAAAACGATTGACATACTTCTTGTCGAGGACAGCGAAACCGATGCTGAACTCACCTTAGAGGCACTGAAACAAGGTAAACTCCAGAATTCCGTGCATCATGTCAAAGACGGTGAAGAAGCGCTGCGATACCTACGCAATGAGGGCGAGTTCGAAAACGCGCCTCGGCCAGATCTGATTCTGCTGGATCTTAATATGCCGCGTATCGACGGACGGGAAGTATTACGTCAAGTTCGCGGTGATGAGCAACTGAAAGTTATCCCCGTCGTCGTTCTCACGACATCCAGCCACGATAAAGACATTCTTGAAACTTACGGTCTTGCCGCTAATAGTTACATCGTGAAACCAGTTGATCTCCGCAGCTTTTTCGACGTGGTTAAAGAGATTAATAATTTCTGGGTGAGGGTGGTCGCACTTCCCCCCAGAAAAGATTGAAGCGCTGTCCTCCGGTGATTGCGATGGCAACCCTGCCGGATCTCGCCGAGCTCCAAACGCGACTTTTTTAAATCTCATCTAAAGACTGGACGGAGAACGAGACCTTGACTGAAGATAAAGCAAAAATGTTTGTCGTCGGTATCGGCGCTTCGGCGGGTGGGTTGAAGCCGATCGAAGAATTTTTCGATCACATGCCTACCGATAGTGGGATGGCGTTTGTCATCGTTCAGCATCTATCGCCGGACTTTAAAAGCCTAATGGACGAACTGCTGGCGCGACATACCAGTATGGCGATTCACAAAGTCAGCGACAAAGTCGAGATCGAGCCCAATTCGATCTATCTCATTCCGCCAGAAAAGAACATGGCGATGTCCAACGGGCGTTTGTTGCTGACTGATAAGGCCGAAGAGCGCGGTTTGAGTCTTCCGATTGATATCTTTTTTAGTTCTTTAGCGATCGAAGCAAAATCCAAGGCGATTGCGATCGTTTTGTCAGGAACCGGAAGCGACGGTTCGCGCGGGATTAAAGACGTACGAGAAGCTGGCGGCTTGGTTTTGGTTCAGTCCGTCGAATCAGCGCCCTTTGATGGGATGCCGCGTGCTGCGATCAGTACCGGCATCGTTGACCTAATTTGTAAGCCAAGTGACATGCCCAAACAGATCGTTGGCTACATTGGGCACCAAGATCGCAAGGTATTACAGCAGACAGAGTTCCAAAAAGACGAATCTGGGCCCGACCCCGAAATGCTTCGGCTTTACCGTTTCTATCGGCAACGGGAAAACATAGATTTTTCGCTGTATAAGCCTGGAACGATTTCTCGCCGCATCGAACGACGGATGCGGATGTCGGCGGTCGCGTCTTTGGAAGATTACATTCTTCAGATCGAAAGCGACGAAACCGAAGCCGATTTGCTGTTCCGTGACCTGCTGGTCGAGGTGACGCATTTCTTCCGAGACAAGGAAGCATTTCAGCGCTTGCGGAAAACGATCGTTCCCGACTTAATTCAAAGCACAGAACCTGAGACTGAGATTCGTGCATGGGTTTGCGGTTGCGCGACAGGTGAAGAGGCCTATTCAATTGCTATGGTGTTGCATGATTGCATTCAAAAATCGAACCGCAAAAATCAGCCCTTCAAAGTGTTCGCAACCGACGTGCATCACAAATCGCTGGAGGTCGCGAGCAATGGGTTTTATCCGTCGGCAGCATTGGAGACGGTCCCTGAAGAATTTCGCAACAAATACTTTGTGAACAACAATGGAATTTGCAATGTGAGACGTGAGCTTCGGCAGCGGGTCATTTTTGCATCCAACGACATCACGCGCGATCCTCCGTTTACTCGATTAGATCTGATTTGTTGTCGAAATGTTTTGATCTATCTGGAACAGAAAATTCAAAAGCGTATTCTTTCGATGTTTCATTTCGGGCTTAAGACGAAAGGTGTATTGTTCCTCGGCCCCAGCGAATCGGTAGGCGATCTGGGCCACGAGTTTTCAGAGATTGATCGCCATTGGCGGGTCTATAGTAAGAAACGCGATGTCCGTTTGCCCGAGTCTACACGAATGCCGATGACGCCGCTGTTGGATACGGTCGTCCGCGAGAGAAAGACGACCTCTCCTGTGGAACCAGCAAAGAAGGATAAGTCTGAGCCTTGGCTGATGTCCGCATACGAAGATCTGCTGGCGCGACATGTACCTCCGAGTCTATTGGTCAACGATTGCAATGAATTGGTGCACTGCTTTGGCGATGCCAGAAAACTGCTGACGCCGCCCGAAGGCAAACCAACCAACAATGTCTTGCAGATGTTGGAAGATGATTTGAGCGTATCGGTCAACGCGGCTCTTCATCGCGCGAAATCCGAATCCGTTCCCGTCGTTCTCAAAGGAGTACGGGTCAAGCTGGATGGTGAGCCTCGGCTTTTTCGTGTTTCCGCTGAACCTTATGAAAAGCAGGACCAATCGCTGTACTTGATCTCACTCCAAGAGACAGAAAAGGTCGCAGATGAATTGGTCATCGTCGAAGACTTTGAGTCATCGGAACACTCCGACGAACGCATCGACCAGCTTGAGCGCGAGCTGAACTACACGCGCGAGACGCTGCAGGCGACGGTCGAAGAACTGGAATCCAGCAACGAAGAACTACAGGCCACTAACGAAGAGTTGATCGCGTCCAACGAAGAACTTCAATCAACCAATGAAGAACTTCATAGCGTCAATGAAGAACTTTACACCGTCAACTCTGAACACAAAGAAAAGATCGAGGAGCTGACGGAGTTGACCAGCGACATGGACAACCTGTTCAAGAGTACCGACACCGGTACGATCTTTTTGGATAAGAATTTCAACATTCGCATGTTCACGCCATCTATTACCTCTGGCTTTAATGTCATGGAGCAAGATATTGGCCGCCCCATCAACCACATCTCGTACAAACTTGACAGCCCTCAATTGCTGACCGATGCATCGGTTGTTTTGAATTCCGGCATCTCTAAGGAAGTCGAGGTTAATGGCCGTGATCAACGGATTTATTTGCAGCGTATTCAACCCTATCGCGTCGAAGATCGAATCGAAGGGGTCGTCCTGACGCTGACTGATATTACAGCGCTGCGGGAAGCCGAAAACGCAAGATTGACAATGCAAACGTTGTCCGAGGTTACTCAGGAATTGCCGGATTTCGCGTATGCCGTATCGCATGACTTGCAGGCCCCACTACGCCATATCAGTCAATACACTGAAATAATTGAAATGGCTTTAAATAACGACGATCGTCCACAAGTGGAAAAGGCGTCCCGCGTTTTGAAGAACAGTTCGCACAAACTTCGGGAGATGATCGACGGCCTGCTGGCATACTCCAGAATTAACACGCTTGGTAAAACTCTATCGCCGCTAGATTTGAAGGTTCCGATCAATGCCGCGATTTTAGAACTGGGATCGGCGTTGGAGGTCAATGACGCCGTTATCGAAGTCGATGATGATTTGCCAACGGTCTTAGGTGATCGCAACCAGATGAAGATCATGTTCTATCACCTGATCGATAACTCAATCAAGTTTCGTGGTCAAGAGAATCCACATATCCAAATTTCCGCTAAACTGGTTGACGGTATGACGGAAATTTATGTTTCGGACAACGGAATTGGAATTGAAGAGAGAAGTCTTGACGATGTGTTCACGATTTTCAAACGGCTGGGTATCAAAGAAGGCGTCCCCGGTGCGGGGGTAGGGCTGGCGATTTGTCGTCGAATCGCGTTGCGTCACCACGGACGGATCTGGCTGAAGCATGTCAAAGAGGGCGCTACCGTTGGGATGAGTTTACGATTGCCTGATCAAACACCGATTTCATCTCAGCTCGAACGACCAAAGATGTCCTTAGCAGGCAACGAATCAGAAAAGAAGGAATCAAAGCAAGAGGCTTAACGTAATTGAGAGTTTGGCAACGTTGTATTGAGGCCGCATCGTGTGTGCAATGCACTTTGCGCCGCAACGAATTTGACGAAATGGATTGACCAGCATGAGGAAATTACCGCCATCGCATTAACCATTGGAGGACAATGATGTCCACCGAACCAAAATCCGCAGATGAGAAGCTGAACCCCGCCGCAGGGGTGAAGAAAGCGGAGACGTCTTTAGATGGAACGCTTCGCGACACCCACAGCGACCGGCTGACAGATCCGTCAGAAGGTTTGTCTGAGATGGCATCTAATGTTGCATCTGAAGTTCCATCTAACGTTCCATCTAATGTTGCATCTGAAGTAGAGGCTGGCGTGGCGTTTGTTGTAGGGGTGGGGGCGTCAGCGGGCGGGCTTCAGTCTGTAGAAAAACTATTGTCCAAGATTAGGTCCGGGACAGGATCGGCCTTGATCGTCGTGCAGCACTTTTCGCCGGATGTTGTCAGCTCGATGGCTGAGATTTTGGGTCGGTCAACTGATTTGCAGATCCAGATGGTGACCCACGGGATGAAGCTTCAACCTGATACCATTTTTCTGATCCCGCCGGGAAAAGAGATACGACTCAATGGGAACAAATTTGAATCGACGGATGTTGATCGTAAACAGGTTACTCGAGTTATCGACATTCTATTTCAGTCACTGGCAACCTCACGCGGCTCAACTTCGATTGGAGTCATTCTTTCGGGCACCGGTTCTGACGGCAGCAAGGGCATAAGAGCGATTCGGGCGGCCGGCGGCACAACGTTGGTGGAGTCTTTTGAAACGGCGCAATTTGACGGTATGCCAAAAAGCGCGACCCAGACGGGATCCGTTGACTTCATCCTTAGTCCAGATGATCTATCGGATTGGCTCAATCGACAATTTCACGATCCAAGTAAGCGGCCGGTGGTTGAAAACGCGATCGCGCCCGAAGCGCTCAGCGGAATTCAGCTCATTTTTTCGCTGTTGACCAAACGACATGAAGTTGATTTTTCGGCGTACAAACCCTCGACGGTGGCGAGGCGCATTGAACGCCGCCAGCAGATTTGCAAACAAAAGTCGATTCACGACTATGCAGAATTCGCCAATGAGAGCGTGGAAGAACTGGACTTGCTGTACCACGACTTGCTCATTGGCGTAACGAAATTCTTTCGTGACACCGATGCGTTTTTGGCGCTGGAACGATGCTTGACGGACATGGTCAAAGAGATTCCTGACGGCGAGACTCTGCGGATCTGGTCCGCTGGCTGTGCAACGGGCGAAGAATCTTACTCGTTGGCGATGCTGGCGCACGACGCGTTTGAAAGACTTGGCCGAGCGCCGAATTACAAGGTCTTTGCGACGGATATACACCAACGTTGTCTCGATTTCGCGTCCCAAGGATTCTACGCCAATGACACGATGGAGTATGTTAGTAATGAAAGACAAGCTAAATTCTTTGCCCAAGAATCGCCAACCCACTTCAGAGTTTCCAATGTCTTGCGAAAGAATATGGTCTTCGCTCGGCATAACGTTTTCAATGATCCACCTTTCACCAACGTACAACTGGTCACCTGCCGGAACCTGCTTATTTACCTGAAAACCGACGCTCAATTAAGGGCGATCAGTTCTTTTCACTTCGCACTTCAGGTGGATGGCCTGATGATGTTGGGTTGCAGTGAAACCGTTGGACCGCTGGCCGAAGAGTTTCGGCATATTGACAAGACGTGGCGAATCTTTCAGAAGATCAAGAATCGGCCTAACCTGCTATCGCATTATTTAAGCTCTGAGGCTCGGACTCCCAATTCAGGGCCAAGGCAGCTAGTTAATATTCTCAATCGTGATCGCCCAGAGTCGATGAGTTTCACGCGGTTGATCGAATGCTATGATTTGATTTTGCGTGAATTCATCACTTCGGGTTTGTTGCTTGATGAAAACCGTAACATCTTGCACGTCTTCGGTGATGCGAATAAGTATTTGAGTAGCAAGTCGGGTAGATTCTCAGGGAACCTTGCCAGTTTTTTGGATGATAATTCGAAAGTCGCCATCACGGCGACGCTGGTCCGCGCTCAACAGCAGCCGGGCCGAGAAGTGATTCTCGATGGACTTGAATTGGTGTCTGGTAATGCCCACGAGACCATCGATGTTTCTGTTCGGGCGTTCGAAGGTACAAGTTCGGTCAGTAAGATCACGTGGCTGGTGGAATTCATCGAAACGGATCTTGAGCGCGAAGATCGAGAAAAATCGCAACCACTACGCGTGCAATCGTCTGCGGGAAATTATGCTGAACTTGAAACTGAACTGGTTTACACCAAAGACAGTTTAAATATTACGATCGCAGAATTAGCAACCAGCAATCAGGAGCTTTCGGCGGCCAACGAAGAATTGGTGGCTGCCAATGAAGAACTGCAAAGCACAAATGAGGAATTGGAAAGCGTTAACGAAGAGCTGTACACGGTTAACCTTGAGAACAATCGGCGTATTGATGAACTAAAGGAAGTGACTGACGACCTTGAGGTGTTATTAAGCACGACGGAGGTCGGAACGTTGTTTCTGGATGCCAATCTGTGTATCAGAAAATTCACGAGTTCAATTGTCACGTACTTCAATCTCGTTCCGCACGACGTTGGTCGTCCCATCGATGACTTCACCAATAAATCTCAGGTGAAAGATCTTGATCGACATCTGCGAGAGGTACTGGAGTCTGGTCAAGAGTTCTTAAAAAATTGCGAAGGACGAGACGGAAGGATTACCAAAGTGAGAATCATTCCTCACTTGCTCGACGGAGCGATTGCAGGCCTGATTCTTACGCTTTCGGTGGAGGCTTCCGTTTGAATTAAGAGCCGCTGTAGTGTAAAGCTGTGATTTGAGAACGATCCTGTATCGTATTTCACGAATGCGGATTTTCCGAGGTCAGCCGGTTTGAATGTGCTATCGTTTGTGCTGATAGTTCTCCCAAGAGAACGTGTAGTATTTTAAAAAGGGATGCCTTATTTTCGATGCCACGGGTTGTTTTTTCGTCGCCGATTTTAGAAAATATTATCCCCCCCTAGGTGTGCAATCGACTGTGTCCCAAAGGGTCGCTCTCCCGTTTAAACTGAGGCTAAGGAAGTTAAACGCAGTCGAAAACACTTCACCCAACACCTCCCATTTGATGGATCTTCATGAGCATGGATGGAACCAGAGCCGGAGGCGAATCGTCGCCTGTCCAAGTCACTGACCATTGCGAATCGACTCGTAACACGGACTTAATTGTTGTCGGAATCGGAGCCTCAGCAGGCGGCGTTGAGGCGTTGGAAAAACTTTTCGTCGAGATGCCCCAAACGCTCGGCATGGCCTTTGTGGTCATCCAACACCTCTCGCCGGACTTTGAGAGCCTGATGCCTCAGATTTTGTCTCGTAAAACGGAGATGCGTGTCACTGCGATCACCGACGCGATTCCTCTGGAGCCGGATCACGTCTATGTTTTGCCCAGTGGCAAGGACGCACGAATCGAAAACGGAATGCTGGTAACCACAGACCACACCGTTCAACGTCAACAGCACCCGATCGATTCTTTTTTTGCTTCATTGGCAGAAGATTATCGTGAAAATGCGGTAGCCGTCATCCTCTCAGGTACAGGTTCAGACGGTTCAAAAGGCGTAATCAGAATCCACGACGCGGGTGGCCTGGTCGTCGTTCAGAGTGAACTTTCTTCAAAGTTCAACGGAATGCCGCGTGCCGCGATCGGCACTGGTATCGCAGATACAATTGTCGCCGTTGAAGAAATTCCCGATGCCTTGGCGCGTTTCGGCGAATTCACACGCGAACCAGACGGAAAATCTCGCCAAATACTATTCTCCGAATCCTTGAACGCCGAAGGACGAATCCATCAATTGCTTCACCGGAAGTTCGGCATTGACTTTGATCAGTACAAAACGGCGATGTATGGTCGCCGACTCGCGCGGCGAATGTCACTGATCAAGGAATCGGAGGTTGACACTTACATCGATTTGCTCGAAGGGGACAACGACGAACTTAAGAATCTTTATGAGGATATGTTGATTGGTGTCACAGAGTTCTTTCGTGATCCAGAAGCCTTTGGGGAACTCCAGCACCGCGTCCTGCCTGGTATTATTGAATCGGCAATGGCACAAGGCGAACTCCGAGTTTGGGTGGCGCCTTGCGCGACAGGTGAAGAGGCCTATTCGCTCGCCATCCTAATTGACGAGATGATCCAGCAACGACAGATCTCCTTGGCAGTGAAAATTTTTGCCACGGACGTTAACCAATCATGTATCGAAACGGCCAGTCGCGGCATTTATCAGAAAGATCGCTTGGCCAACGTCAGTCCTTCTCGTCTGAAAAAGTATTTTAGAAAAAATGAGGATGGTTATCTGATATCTTCAAAGTTACGTAAGCAAATCGTCTTTGCACCGCATGATATTCTCCAAGATGCGCCGTTTACAAAACTTAACCTTGTCTCCTGTCGAAATCTGCTGATCTATTGGAAGCCTAACGCAAAGAAGAAAGCCTTATCGCTCTTTAACTTTAGTCTTCGTGAATCAGGTATTTTGTTTCTTGGCCCCAGCGAATCGACCACGGAACTTGAATCAGCCTATGAGGCAATCAATGAGAAATGGCGGATCTATCGTAAGATCGCGCCAGTTCGATTTTCTCAAGTCGAAATGGCGATCAACACGCCCTCTAAGATGTTCAAGCGACATTGTGATCCACCGGCGCCGGCAAATATCAAGGATGAAGAACTGACCGCAGTTTACGATTGCTTGCTAGAAGATTACATGCCAGCGGGATTATTGATCAATCAAGCCCAGCAGGTCTTGCACATTTTTGGAGATGCCTCAGAAATCTTGCAGTATCGTCGAGGACGACCAACCACCGATCTGATGCAGTTACTCCCGGCGTCGTTGAAGGTCGCGGTGACAAACGGTTTAAAAAGAGTCAAAGTTGAATCGAAACAGGTCGTCTACTCAGGATTGAGTTACGAATCGGGCGGTGTAGATCGAAACTGTCGAATTATCATCAAACCCGTTCGTACGGCTTACGCGCTCAAATTTTTAGTAACCTTCGAAGTCTTCACACCTGAGCAAGACGAGATTGTGCCGGCAAAAGATGATGGCCAAAACGAGGGACGAAACGATTTTCAAGACAATGTTCAAAACGATACTGAAGCGAAAGGCATGCTGCGGTCACTGGAAGAAGAGCTGAGAGAGACGCGCGAAAGCTTACATGATTCAATTTTGAATTTGAAATCGACCAATGAAGAAATGCAATCAACCAATGAAGAATTGATTGCCTCCAATGAAGAACTTCAATCCACCAACGAAGAACTTCACAGCGTCAACGAAGAACTTTACACCGTCAACTCTGAACATCAACGGAAAATCACTGAGTTGACGCAGATGACCGACGATATGGATAATTTGCTGGACAGTATTCAGGTCGATACGATCTATCTGGATCGGGAACTACGAGTGCGAAAGTTTACGTTGGGTATCGCCAAAACTTTCAAGCTTCTTCCCCAAGATGTCGGACGCGAATTCAGTTCATTCAACCACGAATTGGTATACGACAATCTAATCGAGAAGATTGAAAACGTTCTTAAGACCGAAAGATCAACCGATGAAGAAGTACAGGACAAAAATGGAAATTGGTACTTGATGCGACTGCTGCCATACAATTCGCTGGGCCACATTGATGGCGTGTTGCTGACATTGATTGATATTTCACGTATTAAGCAGACCGAACAACAACTTGAAGAACTTTCTGAGATCGTCCAAGCTTCGGCCGACGCCATTTTTCGAATCTCGATGGATGGAACGATTCGTACTTGGAACCGCGGTGCGGTCAACCTGTTCATGCACCAGCCCGAAGACGCGATTGGTAAAAGCATCGGAGTGCTCAACCTGGACAAGCCAAGCGAAGATGCCGTTTCGCATGCACTGAATCAAATTACCAATGGAGGGGCGTTTGATCATGTTGACTTGAAGGCTTCTCGCCGCAACGGAGAAGAATTCGACGTCCAATCAACGATATCACCAATTTACTCATCCTCTGGCGTGCTAGATGGTGCGTCGATCATTTTGCGTGACGTGACCGCGCAGAAAAAAGCTGAGCAGCAGATTCGGGAGGAGGTCAGACGCCGCGATCATTTCTTGGCCGTGCTTTCTCATGAGTTACGCAATCCGACCGCCGCGATCATGAACGCCTCAGCATTGCTTGGCAAAAAAAGTGCCACATCTGAATCCCACCAGCGAGCCAACGGAATCATTTCCCGCCATGCAAAACAATTGGCGAAGATGATGGATGACTTACTGCATGTCGCTAGAGTGACGCATGATAAAGTTCGACTTGATATGAAACCAACGGATTTGATTGCGACCTCGCATCAAGTTGTGGAATGCACCGAATACCAAATTAATGAGAAAAAACAGATCTTAACTTTAGAGCTCCCTAACGCTCCCTTGATTCGAATTGTTGATAAAACGCGGATCATTCAAGCCCAAACGAATTTGCTGGTCAATGCATCGAAATACACTCCGGAGAATGGGCATCTTGGATTTGCCCTCTGGGAAGAGGGGGATGATATTGTTTTCGAGGTCAGCGATGACGGCGAGGGCATGTCCCAAGAACTGCTGCCCAAAATTTTTGATGTCTTCATTCAAGCTGATCAGCAGCTCGATCGAGCCGCAGGCGGCATGGGGTTGGGGCTGCCAATTGTTCGTATGATCGCCAAGGCGCACGGTGGTACCGTCACCGCTGACAGCGAAGGTGTTGGTCGCGGAAGCACTTTTACGATGCGATTGCCGCTGGCGAGTGCGGAACCGACAATTGCGCAAGAGAAACCCGCCAGTGATGCGAGCATTGGCAGCCAAAATCTTGGACAGAAGGTGCTCTTAATTGAGGATAACGATGGAGCCAGGCAGATGCTGGCAGGGTATTTAGAGTTGGAAAAATTCACTGTGCAGACGGCCAGAAACGGAGCAGAAGGGATTGAAATTTTCCAAGACTTCCAACCAGAAATTTGCATCGTCGACATTGGATTGCCTGACTTAAATGGCTTCGAAGTGGCGCGCAAGATTAAATTATCCAAACAACAACCCGAATTGTTGGTTGCCTTGACCGGATATGGGCAAAGCGAAGATCGTCATAAGGCATTTGAAGCCGGCTTTGACCTCCACCTGGTCAAGCCAATTCAACCCGACAAACTGGTTGCCACGATTTTAGAAAATCGATTGAGCCTCGCCGAAGAAAATTAGTGTTGTGATCTGATGTAAGAATTCTGATTCGTTTGCTGTGAAGTTGGTAGCGGGACGCACTGACGCCATGATGGCTGAGCGTTGTCTTACGGAAACCAAGCCTCGCCGTGCCGACCTAGCAGACGATTTTGGCGTAGCACCTTCGGGTGCTACGCCTCTATTTTTGATTAGTTACAAAGCTGGGCATTTGCAAACTTCGTTATCCGCAAACTTCGTTATTCGCCAACTTTGTTATCCGCGAACTTTAAACAGCGAGGAAGGACTTAATCTGCTAATGACTGCATCATACTGGTGGTCACGGCGTGGAAGATCTGTTCCTGTTTGTCGAAATCGCGGTCCTCGGCTTGGTACCACGCCAATATTTGGTACTGGCTGGTTTGCAGCGTCATCAGTTTGATACGTATTAGAAAATCCAAACAGAAGAAAATCGTATCGATGGCTGCGCCGGGATGTTGCGGAAACGGGTGGTCAGAGATCGAAATTTCTAAATCAGGATAGGTTTCCTCCAGCGCCGTAACTGTGTCCTTGATCATAAAGTCAGGATCCGTTTCAGGGGCGAACAAATGCACTGACCAAATCGCGCCCTCTGGCGTCTCTAGCGAAACGATTCGTGGTAGATCCTCGTCGCCCTTATCCGACAACACCCAGTTCTCGGGGTACATAAATTTCAATCCGCTGCGATCATATTGGGCTGGCATAGAAGGTCGAGTCTTAAAGTGATACTGGCCGACGCTGTGGTCGTGCTAGCGTCGTTTGTGAAATGGAAAGCGGCGAAGTCGAGGGAAATGAATGGCTGTTTTGAGCGCGTATCAAAGCAGCAATTCTGCGCTGACCGATATAGAGGCAGAATTGGCAATTTGCTACTCTCAGTCCACTGTGAATCGTTCATTGGTGGTGCTCACACTTTAGTCGCGCCGCAAAAATTATTCAATCTGCTCATGACGGTGTCAAGGATTGTCGCCAAACCATGCAAGGAAGCTTACGCGGTTGATTCAACGTTTTTCTCAAATCTATTGCCGATGGGTCAAAACTCCAGCGGCAACTAACGCGCTGGCGGCTAACGCGGTGGCAGCTAATGCGCTGGCAGCTAATGCGCTGGCAACCATTGCGTTGGCGACGGTCTGCTTGATCTGTTGCGGTTGCCAGACAATGCAGACGTTCAAGGACGCGTCGAAAACAAAAGTAGTATCGGCCCGTAATTGGGCGCGTTCGGGATTTGAAGCAATGCACCAAGGCCGTTTTCAGCAGGCGAAGACTTTCTTTTCAAAGGCCGCTTCGGATCTGCCTAACGACCATCGAATCATGGCGAATCTGGCTCGGACTGAATTGCAACAGGGCAACGTTGATCGCTCGATTGCGATCATGGAGCGCGTCGTTGAGCAATCGGAGGATCCAGAAACGCGGTGCGAACTGGGTGAAATTTATCTGAGGTCGGGGCGTTGGATCGCTGCCAATCAGCACGCCGACCGAGCGATCGAAGAGGATCGCCATCTTGCCGCCGCGTGGAACCTAAAAGGGAAGTTGGCAGCCGCCAAAGGTGACCACCAACGCGCGCTTCAATTGTTTCAGCGTTCGTTGGCGTATCAAACTGAATCCGATGAGATTCAAATGCTGATCGCCCAGACCTATATGAAATTAGAACAACCAATGCGAGCTCTATCGGCAACTGAGACATTACTTAATCGGCACCCGCCCGACCGCCAACCCGAAACGGCAATCATCGCAAAAAGCGAAGCGCTGCTGGCGATGCAGCAACATCCCGCAGCGATCGACATTTTGAAGATCGCCAGTAACCGTTCCGATTGCTCAAAAGAAGTATTCTTCCAATTGGGCAAGGCTCAACTGCACGCGGGCCGGCGATCGCAAGCTCGGCTGACCTTGGCCAAAGGTAAGCAGCGATTTCCCGAAGAGGACCTGTTTACGCAATTGGCTGGCTCGCTGGTTGAACTTCCAGATTCAGAGTTCGCTGCACCTCACCGAGTGGCGTCGGTCAAAGCGGAAGAGCTTTCTAAGTAACAATGAAGATCCCCCTCAGGATCAGTCACAAATTAAGTTCCCGATTTGGAGTAGTGGGATTCGCCAGAATTCCTAGTTGGACAGCGCCACTTTCGTGAGCGGCAAGGCGGTAGCCGCCGGTGAATGGCGGGTAAAACCGGCGGCTAGCGCCTTGCCGCTCACATTTCGCTACCACGTTAATCACAAAGCTTTTGATTCAAACGTGGCGCTATCGAACTAAGCTAAAAAGGAATTCTGGCGAATCCCACTACACTCATAAGTCAATTCAGCGATAAAAAGTTGCAGCACGTAAAATGCGGAAGT
>Ga0115031_1002451_pt1 | contig 13820 bp, 11 predicted proteins | sample Maine_Asex4_meta_FD_87301 | JGI IMG/M metagenome (GOLD analysis project Ga0115031, IMG submission 87301) | Marine algal microbial communities from Maine, USA - Maine_Asex4_metaG | ecosystem: Host-associated > Algae > Red algae > Unclassified | place: Maine, USA | collected 2015-01-05 | reverse complement strand
TCATTGCAACACATAATCCATACATATTAAATACTTTGTTAGAAAATGATACCAATGATGAGGTCAATCTTTTTTTGGTAGATTATAAAGATCATCAAACCACTATTAAACTAATTGATGGTGAGGAACGCAATGAAATGTTAGCGCACGGCATAGATATATTTTTCAATGAACGTTGGTTTCAACAATTATGAGTCATCATATTTATACAGAATGTTATGCAGATAGTTTGCTTAAATAAGCAAGATAAACAGAGTTTTTCAAAAGTGGATTAATGAACTACTTATATTTGTCTAAGCAATTTTATAAATGTATATTACAAATGTGTTTAATGAGAATTTAAATAGTTGGGAAAATAATGGCACATATATCGAATACAGCACTTTTAAACATAAGGTATTTGTACGTTCTATTGGAAATGAAAAAGCAACAGCAGTTAGTACGGTATTGTTAATCCATGGTTTTCCAGAGTCATCTTACTCTTACCATAAAGTAGTTGATGGCTTAACCAAAATATTTGACAGAATTGTTTTGTTTGATTTTATTGGTTTTGGGCTAAGCGATAAACCAACCGAAAATTTCAGTTACAGTATTTTAGAACATGCCGATACTGCTATTGAAGTTTGGAAACAATTAAACATTAAAGGCGGACATTTAATTGCACACGACATGGGCGATAGCGTTGCAACAGAAATTGTAGCTCGCTTTAACCAAGGTTTGCTAGATACTTTATTATACGAAGGTTTACAAAGTATAACATTTACCAATGGAAGTATGGTTCTCAAGTTTGCCGATTTAAGAATTACACAAAAATTGCTACTGACTAAATTTGGTTATTTGTTAAACAAAGTGGTCAACAAATCTATCTTTCATCATCAAATAAAAAGTGCTCATGGCAATGATGATTTAACAAAACAAGATGTTCAATCTCTATGGGATTTGAATCTTTTAAAAGATGGTTATCGAAAAGCCTACTTAACCATACGTTATTATTTGGATAGGATAAAGTACGAACAAACAAAATGGTTACCTGCGCTTAACGAAACTAAATTACCCGTTCATATTTGCTGGGGCGATGCAGATGCGGTTGCTAAAGTTGAAATTGCCTACCATCTTAAAGAAAAAATTTGCCCAAATGCTGAACTAACTATAATGAAAAATGTTGGACACTTTTGCCAGTTAAGTAACCCCGAAGTTTGGTTAGAAAGTGTTGAAGCTTTTTATGAGCAATTGAGTCTATCTACCGGAAAACTGTGATATTTTATTTTGACGGTTTACAACCAAAGTAAAAATTAGGCTATCATATATATTTGCAGTATACAAATGAGTTGTATTATGACAAGTAAATGACAACCTTTAAAAAAGAAGCACATAATTTTGTCTATAAGTACTAAAAATTAAAACCATGAGGCAACCACTTTTTTATTGCAAAATACCATCTTCTATTTTTTGCCATTACCAAAACACTTATTGGTCTAAAAAAAACGACTAAGAAATTTCTTATCGACAGTTATAAGGGTAAATGACATTTTTTAGCCCAAAACAAAGGCGGTTTAATGAGTATTTAAAAGATAAAATCAAGCTTCTGTTTCAAGAAAACATCTCAAAAAAAACAATGGACTAAAGCAGAAAATCCAACAAAAACAGAGTATGCATCTAAAACAAATTAATTATGAACATCAAATTATTATTTTATTTAAGCACCTTTTTGCTCTACAACAATTTGGTTTACGGTCAATGTGATGATTGCAATTTTTCTAATAATAGTATTACAACTAATGGCAGTAACAGTTTTGCAGCTGCCGATACAGCAGATGAATATTATTGGGAAGTTTGTGGCCTGAATGTTAGCATTTTTAATTCCAATACTTCCCAAACAGTAACGGTAAGCAATCCATCAGCATCGCCATATACAATAAAATTGGTATCATTTAACAATGGCAATTGTACCACAGCATGCAAAATGGTAGATGGGGATCCTTGCCTATCTGCAGCTTGTCCACAAAGTTCAAATCTTGGCTTCTTTGCGACACCTGAAATGGATCCTTGTTTTGAAGGCATTATTTCCATTGTTGGTAATACAGTTGGTCAAATTGCTTGTATTGATTATGTAAATTGGACTTGGGATATTTTTGGTTTTCCACAATCTATTAATGGAGGAGAAACCTCAGAGAATATATCTTTCTTTGGAGAGGTATCTTCAATAACAATATGTGCTTATGTTTTTTACAAAAACGGTTCTGCTTGTGAAGAAATATGCAGAAGTTTTAATCTTCCTGAATCCTGTAATTGTGGTGATCTAGGTGAGCCTCCTTGCCCATAATAAAATGTGGTAAACTTAAAACAAAAGATATCAAAGGAGTAAAGCAGAAAATCCAATAAAAAAAGAGTAGGCACTAAATAAATATTAAATAATTATGAATATTAAATTATTATTTTATCTGACCACCTTTTTGCTGTACAACAATTTAATTTATGGGCAATGCGATGATTGCAATTTTTCTAATAATAGTATTATTACTAATGGTAGTAACAGTTTTGCAGCCGTCGGTACAGCAGATGAATATTATTGGGAAGTTTGTGGTGGAGGGGCTACAATAAGCGGTTCTAATCTTTTACCAACCGTTTTGGTAGATAATCTTTCTGTTCAAGAATACGTGATTAAATTGGTTATTTTTGAAAATGGTAATTGCGCCGAAGCTTGTAAAATCATTAACTCAGGACTTGCTGATAACTTGCTATTACACTATCCTTTTAACGGAAATGCATCAGATATCTCAGGTAACAACTTTCATGGTAATGCCTCTGGAGTTACTTATACAACTGACAGGTTTGGATTACAAAATAGTATTGCCAGTTTTGATGGGATAAATGATTTCATTAATTTACCCAATGATATTGCGTTAAAGCCAAATCTACCTGTTTCCTTTTCATTCTGGATATTGTATGAAAGTGATAATCACAAAGATCAGGCTGTTTTTAATACATCTTATGAAGAAGATAGAAGCTCTGGTGTTTATTTTAATGCACAAATTTCAACAGGTAATTACGGTATTAATTATGGTGATGGTGATAACTTCTACAATCCAACTGCAAGACGAACCTATGTAAGCAATCAGCAAATTGACATACAAAATTGGCATCATATTGTTGCTATTGTAAGAGGACCTTCAGATATGAGCATATATGTTGACTGTGTTGAACAAGGAGGTGCTTACTCTGGCTCTGGTGGTAATTTGGTGTATTCAAGTACACCTGGAAGTATAGGTCGACGAGATAGAGATTTAGGGGTTCCTGCATTATACTTTAAAGGTAAATTAGATGATTTTATGTATTGGGATAGAGCAATTACTGAAGAAGAGGTATTTGTGCTACGTGATTAACCTGGCAATATTGCTAATCTAAACAATGATAAGGAATCTCCCTTTGTAACTGGTGGTTTTCAGCCAAATTGAGAAATGGAATAATTTCAAAATATAACTTAAGGATAATCCATAATTGGAGTAACGCAGAAAATCCAACAAAAACAGAGTATACATCTAAAACAAATTAATTATGAACATCAAATTATTATTTTATTTAAGTACCTTTTTACTGTACAACAATTTAATTTACAGCCAATGCGGGCTTTGTAATAACCCGGGTGGTGTTATAACCAATAATGGAAATAACTTTTTTACTGCTACCACCGCACAAGAATATTTTTGGGAAATATGTAGCGGAAATGCTAACATTAGCGGTTCTAATACCGGGCAAACAGTTGCTGTAAATGCAACAGGTACTTACACAATTAAAGTAGTTCAGTTTAATAATGGCAATTGTACAGAGGCTTGCGAGTTTGTTAATTACGATCCTTGTGAAACAACTGCACCTTGTTTTTCTAATCAAAATTTCTCTTGGTGGCGAAGTACTGATTGTAGAGAAACAACTGTTACGCTATATTATGCGCTTGGGCAACCACAATGCGTTGATTATGTAGATTGGTATTGGGAAGTTTGTGATATTCCTGATTGTCGAAATAATGAATCTTTAGGTGATAATTTATCTGTAGTTATCACTCATAAACCGTATGAAGTTCCAATTGATGTATGTGCCGATGTTGTCCTTGAAAATGGAACAACGTGTTCCCGGATTTGTAGAACTATTAATCCAAGTTGTGATGGCCCAGGGCCAGGAAACTGAATGCAAAAAAGAGCCAGGCCCTAAGGCTTAATAACTATTTTAAAAAATAAACATAAAAGGAATACCGCCGAAAATCCGCAACCAAAAGAGTAGGCACTAAATTTAAAAAACAAATAAAATGAAAACAACAATAAAAAATATAATAATATTAATACTATTAACACAACTAAGTACCATAGCTTATGGTGCTTGCAACACCTGCACCGACCCAGGTAATGACATTACTAAAAATGGAAACTCATTTACAGCATCGTCCGCACAAGGTTACTTTTGGGAAGTATGCGAAGGCACCGCCACAATTGTTGGTGATGCAAAAACCCAAACTGTTAGTGTAAATAACGGTGACTCCAGTTATAAAATAAAAGTTTCTATTTTTAACAATGGAGCGTGTGAAGAAGCCTGTGAAACTGTAACTATTATTGAAGGTTGTACTGATGCTGATGCTTGTAATTATAATCCTGCTGCTACTGTTGATGATGGTAATTGTGATTTTGGAAATGCTAATTGTACAGACCCTTGTAATGAAATTTTGGGTTGTACCGACAGTAATGCTTGCAATTTTAACCCAAATGCTTGTGTAGATGATGCAAGCTGCTCTGGCCCACCTTCTAACTTTGATTGCGATGGTAATTGTTTAATAGATGTGGATTGCAATGGTACTTGCGGAGGTAATGCTACTGAAGACTGCAATGGTGTTTGCGAAGGTTCGGCAACTATAGGAACTAATTGTACTGATGACAATGGCAATCCAGGGACTTATAATGGCAGTTGTATTTGTGAAATCAATGATATTTTAGGCTGTATTTTTAGCCAAGCTTGTAATTATAACCCTGATGCAACCCTATATGATGGCAGTTGCGATTTGGGTAATTTTGATTGTGCAGATCGTTGTAATGAAATATTCGGTTGTATGGACATTAATGCTTGCAATTATAATCCTGATGCATGTGTAGATGATAATAGCTGCTTACCAAACCCAATTTGCAATACCGACCCTTGTGCAGGTGATATTGAAATGCTTGATCCAACTAATCCCTGTAATTGCATAATAGATGAACCTCAAATTTTAGGTTGTACAGATAACGAAGCTTGTAATTACAACCCAATAGCAAATTGTGATGATGCCTCTTGCGAATTTAGAACTTGTTGTAATCTACCCAATTGGGCAGAGGTAACTCCTACCAATGAATCGGGTGTATTGTTAGGCCAAGCTCAAATTAATGGTATACCAGCAGATGAATGCGACTTAGTAGCTGCCTTTGATTGTATGGGTAACATTGTAGGTTCAGCTCAACTTACTATTGATGGAGGCATAGCTTACATTAACTTGCCAATGTATGGAAATGATATAATTACGCAGGAGGATGATGGAATGGATGCTGGCGAATATTTTAGGCTACAACTATTCGATGCATCAGAAAACACCTATTATCACTATACTATTGAAGGCTCAATAATTGAGTTTTTAGACTGGCAAAATACAAATGGAAGCCCAATACCAGCATACAGCGATATAGCTGACGTATATAATTTTATGCCGACTCAAATTTGCGATCAAACAATAAACCTAAACGCAGGTTGGAATTTAATTAGTTTAGATCTTTCTCCTGAAGACGATAGAATAAGTACGGTGTTTGGTAGTCTTCAATCTGGTAATTTACAATATGTAATTGGCTTTGAAGGCGGAGCATTAATTTTCAACCCCAATCAACCACTACCGTTTAACACACTTAAAAGTATAAAAGATGGTTCGGGCTATTACGTACGCGTGCAAAATAACGATACATTAAATGTATCAGGTGTGTGTATTGATGAAGGTTTCCGTAAACCATTTGATAGCGGTTGGAATTTGGTAGCTTACATACCAGACGACCCTCAGCCGACTGTTACTTATTTTGCCGATTTGATAAGCACAGGTAATTTGGTGTATGTTACCGGTTTAGACAATGGAACTAAATTGTATAATCCTGCGGGGCCGCCCTTTTTAAATACTTTAAACACATTAAAAAATGGTTTCGGCTATTGGGTAAAAGTAACTAATGCAGTAGGTAAAACAATACAGAACCAAACAAATATATTTAGCTTTATTAATGGAACAAGTAACTTGCCTAAAGGCGAAGAAGTAAAAGTATTAAACGAAGAAAAACAAATTGTTGCAACACTAAAAGTTATAGAAGATAATTATTTAATGACAACACCAATTTATGGTGATGATTTAATTACCCCATCATTTAAAGAAGGCCTAAGCAAAGGCAAAGCTTTATACTTTAGTTGGAACAACCAAATAGCAGATGTTAGCACTACCTTTAAAGGTGATTATGGTTTAGAAAAGGTGAATCTTGAATTTAAATTAGCAGCACAAAACATTAAGCCCGAAATTAAGCTACATCCCAACCCCACAAGCGGCCAATTTTTAATTGAGTTAGATGGCTTGTTGGTTAACAAAGCATTGTCGGTAAATATTTTTGGTTTAGACGGGCAGTTGCAGCAAGCTGTTAAAAAGCAAACAGCAGATAACATTGCTGTTGATTTAAGCGGTTTGCCCAATGGCGTGTATATGGTTCAATTGCTCGGTGACGATTTTGCCGCTACCCAAAAACTCATCAAACATTAAAAACTAAAAAATACAATAAAGCCTGGATTTACTTTTCTGCCCTTAGCTGTATGCTTTGGGCGGGAAAGTTTTTTTTAAAAAAAATAAAAAAACCACTAAGAAATTCGGAGCTGTTCGTTTTATAGGTAAACAAGCAATTGAAAATTTAATGAAGAAGAATAAATTAAAGACTAACGATCAAAGTGCTTTTTATCCAAAACAAAAGCAAAAAAGATTTGTATTGCTTTGTACTAACGGAATACCGCCATTTTTTATAAAAACGTTAAACGGTGAAAAATAGCAACGTGTTATATTTTAATTTTAAAGCAAATAAAAAAATGACTCATTTTAAATTCATCCCAAAAAAAAGAGTGCAATAACAAGCATAATTTTATTTTCTATTTGTATGATTGCATCAAGTTGTACAAAAGATAATATAACTATTCAGTATTACCCAAAAAGCAAAATTATTGAAATAGATAAAGAGATGATGATACTTGAAACAATGCCAACAATATCTTTTTACACATCTTCCCAAACTGGAGCAATAGAAAAACTTACTTCTTACACCAGAAGTACTTTTATAAAAACTAATACAAATAAACCTTAACAAAATAAACGTACATAAACTTTTCAAAACATTAAAAATTAAAAAATCATGAAGAAGACATTTTTATTATTATTTATCCCATTAACTTTATTATTTTCTTGCACTCCATCTGAAGAACTATTAGTAGTTGACTTTACAGCGACCGTTACTGGAGAATCCCCAAATGCAACTATTGAGATCACAAATAATTCAATTGGTGCAGAATCATTTGCCTGGTCCTTTAGTGAAGGTGCCAACATCCCCTGGTCAACCAATGAAAATCCAAGCACAATTTCTGTAGACAAAGCTGGTGAGTTTGAAATTAAATTGGTTGGTATTAATGGTTCTGAAATGAAAAAATTGACAAAATCATTTGTTGTAACAGGTAATAATAGTATTCAAACTTTTACAGATGTTGAGTTTGCACAAAACCATGATGATATAACTCGTAGCAGGTTCTTTTCTACTACTGAGGGTAAAATGTACAGACAATTTGAAATTGATGCCACCGTGGGGCATTTAATTGATCTGGTTTATAAAGGAGATTCTGGTATAAATGGATTTCATTTTTTTGAAAGTCCCGACGATTTAAATAACACCGAGTTTGAAATACCAAATGCTACTAAAACAAAAATTGATAATTACCAAAGTGGTTTTGAGATTGCCATTTTTGACGAAATGATTGACGATCAATACATAAATTAAAATTTAAATAAAGGTGAATAAGACTAAGATGAAAAATAAAATACTATTTATTGGAATTCTACTTTTGAGCGTTAAAGTAGCAAATTGCCAAACAAACTGGGAGTTGTTAAACCCTAAACCAACCGTAGATGCTGGATTAGATATTGCTTTTGTATCTGATAAGGTAGGTTATATACTAACATCAAATGAATTATTAGAAACAAAGGATGCAGGCTACTCCTGGCAGAAAAAACAAGATATCACTAGGGGTCATGATATTAGTTTTTATAAAAATATTGGATTTATTGTTGGTTGGAATGGTTATATTTTAAATTCAAAAGATAGTGGAGAAAATTGGGCTCAAATATCTACAGGTTATGATTACAATTTTAATTCTGTCAGTATAATTGATGAAAATAATATAATGCTTTCGGATCAAAATAACCTATTAAAATCAAATGACGGTGGAGTTTCTTGGAAAAGATTAAGTATACCAAATGATAGAGTTCTTAAAATTTTCTTTACAAGCTCATTGGTGGGTTATGCTGCATGTTGGAGGGGAACAATGCTAAAAACAATTGATGGTGGAGAAAACTGGTATACAACGGCAAGTACTAATTCCCAGCCATCAGACTTTTTTACTGTACACTTTGTGAACGAAAATATTGGTTTTGCTAGTCAGGAGCATAGAGATATGTTTAAAACAATAGACGGTGGAGAAACCTGGGCCGAAATTGAGGGAATACACGAGGCTATTTATTCTATTCATTTTTTAGACGAAAACATAGGTTATGTCGCAGGCGATTACGGATCGATATTTAAAACAATAGATGGTGGGAGTACCTGGACTGGGATGGGTATTCAAAATCCTAATGAACCAAACGCTCCTTTCAAAGGAATCATCTTTAATGACGTTAATGTTGGTTTTGCTACAGGTAATCTTGGGCGTATTATTAAAACTACTGACGGAGGAAATAGCTGGACACAAAATTCACCGACATACAGAGATTTTAATGAAATAAAAGTTTTTGAAAGTGGAGTAGGTTTTGCCAGAGCAAGAAAAGATTTTTATAAGACAACTGATTTTGGAGATAATTGGGATTTTCTCAGCAGGGTTAACCACTATTCATCTGCTTCAGGATCCTTTTTTGTGAATGAAAGCATTGGTTTTTCAATTGGGTGGGGAACAACAAGTATTTCTGGAGACGTTTTTAAAACAACAGACGGAGGAATAAGCTGGACAAAATTAGATATTTTAGTAGATGAAGGTTTAAGTTCAATATTTTTCATTGACGAAAACGATGGTTTTATTTCTGGAGGTTTTAACAGAAGAGTGTTATTTAAGACCACAGATGGCGGAAATACCTGGACTAAAGTATTAGACAAAGAGTTTTATCAAATTCAATTTTTAAATAGTGAAGTAGGATATGCACTTGTTTTCCGGGATATTTATAAAACTGTTGATGGAGGGAATACCTGGAATTTTAATATTAGCGCGGAAGATGATATCAACGCTTTTCATTTTGTTGATGAAAATAATGGTTACTTTGTTGGAGACAACGGATTAATCCACAAAACTAATGACGGTGGCAATAATTGGCAAGAATTGGATATACCTTATGAATGTTATGAACTTGTTAAATTTTATTCAAAAAATGTTGGATATATATACGATGAACGTGGTAAAATGTACAAAACAGAAAATGGAGGTGCAAGCTGGGAACATATAAATACTAATTATGGAATAAATTCAATAGAATTTTTAAACGATATTATTTTTGTTGCAGGCTATGGAGGGAAAATCTGTAGAGGTAAAGTAGACTATGAGCCAATCGTTTTACATATAAACCTTGCACAAAATATTTCAAATACAAGTGCAACCTTATCTGGAAATGCTGCTTCCAACGAAAATTCAATTTCTAATGTCAAATTTGAATATGGTTTAGATGAATCTTTGACCAATAACACTATCTCAGCCCCTATCTCAGTAGCATCAAACGAATCATTAAATTTTTCGTTCGATTTAACGGACTTAAATCAAAGTACTACTTATTATTTTCGATTAAAAGGAACTCAAAATTCAATTGAATATAAAAGTGAAATTCTAAACTTTACTACTTTACCAGACTACGAAATAGTAACAAATTCCACTAATAGATTTAGTTATACTTCAAATAAAGCTAATATTTTTGGTGTTGTAGTTTCAAATGAATATGAAATAACTGATATTAAATTTCAATACGGCACTAACAAAGATACGCTTAACAGCAATATAAGTGGAATGCCAGAATTATTAAATGCTAATACTTGGAGCCATATATCAGCTAATTTAGATAACTTAAAACCAGAAACTCAATACTTCTATAGATTAAAAGCTACTCATAATGGGGAAGACATTTATGCTGATATTGAATCTTTTATGACTTATCCGGCCTACGAAATTACAGTACTTAACCCAAATGGTGACGAAAGTGAAGCCTCATTAACAGCATACGTAGAGTCTTATGATTATGACATTACAGATATTGTCATTGAGTATGGATCTGCTGAATATGAAAATAGTGTTGTTCCTGATCTGTCACATATTAATGCTGGTAATTCAGAACAAATTAGAGCTACATTAACAGATCTAAATACTAATTTCAATTATTACCTACGATTGAAAGGCACCCGTAATAATGAGTCAATTTATAGTGATATAGTGGTATTTAATCTTTCAAGAGATATCGTTTTGTTATCTGGTTCTGTTGAAGAAACATCGAAGGGTACTTTGGAATTAAATGGACTAATTAATAGTTACGGAGCTGACTTAACAGATGTTCATTTTGAGTATGGAATTACAGATAATCTCGGATTGAAAGTTATAGCAACTCCAAGTACAATAGATGACTATAAGACAAACCTTGCAACTGCATCAATTAACAATCCTAAATCAAATCAAACTTATTTCTATAAGTTGGGGGTCACTTACAATGGAGATGTTATTTATTCCGACTTATATCAATATACGACAGGAACTTTAAACACAACTGTTTTTCCAAATAACAAACAAATATCCATTTACCCAAACCCTGCAAAAGAATTGGTATATGTTGAGTTAAAAAATAATGATGTAATAAGTAATATTGAAATATATAATGCTTTAGGTCAACCTATTCATATTGAAAAGAAATTCAACTCATCCACTAGTAAAATAGATATATCTGTTCTTGATAAGGGCTTATACTTTCTGAAAATAAATTATTTGAGTGATGATATTTTGTTCAAAAATTTTGTTAAGCAGTAATAATACCTTCAACTAACAATTAAATGAAAAATAGAAATAAAAATTTAAAAAATAACTGAAATGAGCAAAAAAAGGAAACCAACTATACAGATTATCAGTTAAGCCTAAACCCTGCTAACATAACTATGGGAGTGTTTATGTATTTTGGAGATAGAGGAGCAGCTGCTGATTAAACAACAAAAAATTATACTCAATTAAAATTTTCAAATATGAAAACGAGACTTTTATTTTTAATGCTCATATTAATTGGAAATCTTTCGTGCGAAAAGAAAGAGCAAATAGATATAAATAAACTTATTGATGGCGTGTGGCAATTATCAACTACAAATGAAACTGTTGATTTTAAACATGATATGACTTACAAAAGAGATGAAATTGCAACAAGCCCAACTGTCAGTAATGGGTTTCCTACCCCACCAACAACCTGCTCTTTAACCGGCGAATGGGAATTGGAAGACAAAAAGATAACTTTCGTAACCGCAAATCTAGAACTAAGATCGAACTACGATAGTCTTATCATTAACTCAGATTTTATAGGTCTTTTTAACCCTGATACAACAAACAATAGTAGTGCAAGTACTGGTTTACCATATAGCGTTACTTGGGGAAGTAATCCAAATTTTGATGTTCTTTCCAGCTCAGATAGACCAAATATTTCAGGAGAAGCCTACACCTACACCCCTACCATTTGGCATATTGAAGAACTAAGTAATGAGATCTTGGTGGTTAAAAGTCAAACCGAAACTTTGGTTTTTTATAAAAAATAATAAACTCAAACAAATAAACATAACATATTTTCAAAATGGTAAGAAACGTAATTATCCTAAGTTCTTTTTTTCTGTTATTAAATTTTGAGACCTATGCTCAAAATGATTGGCAAGAAGGATTTATTGTTGAAAATAGTGGTGACTCTATAGTGGGACTTATAGATTATCGCTCTCCTAAAAGTAACAGTAATTTGTGTTACTTTAAAAAAAACAAACATGATCTAGTAAAAAAATATTCTCCAAAAGAAATAAAAGGCTATGTTTATATTAATGGCAAGCATTATGTTTCAAAAATTATAAATATTAAAGATTTTGACAGAACCGTTTTTTTAGAATATTTAGTTAATGGCAAAGCCGATGTTTACTATTTGGGTGATTATAATAATTATTATTTAGAAAAAGATAAACAGTTATATATATTAGAAAACACCGAAGCTTATATAACTAAAAACAGTAAAGATTATATAAAAGATAGGAACGAATACATTGGTGTGATGAACTATCTTTTTGATAATGCAAATATTAGTACGGACATTAACAAGAGTAAATTGCAACATAAATCATTAATAAACATTGCTAAAAAATATCATAATAAAGTATGCGAATATGAAGCATGTATTGTTTACGAAAAGAATATAAAACCACTTAAAGTCGATTTCGGTTTAACTTATGGTGTCAATAATAAAACGCTAATTTTATTAAATAAAGCATTTTATGATTTAGAAGAAGATATTAGCCATTATTTTGGCATTGCATTTAATTTTAGAAATCTACCATATATTTATGAAAGATTTTCTTTGAACTTGGAATTATTAACTTACGAATACCAATTTAACGAAAATAAAAAACGTTTATTGAATGTTCCTCTTTCAATAGATTATAAATTAGCGATAGGAAAGGTATATCCAAAAGTTGAAATAGGTACATCCATGAGCTTTATAAGAAATAAAGAATACAACACACAAAACATGACATTAATGGCTGGTATTAGTATTAATTACGAGTTTTATAAAGATTATAGAATTTACTTCAGTTCAAGATATGAAAGAAGACCAGCAATGCTTCGATTTTCGGGAGGTGTAATGTTTTAAGCAAATTATAAAAGGCAACAAAATGAAGAAGATAAAAATTGATTAGATCGGCACTTCGTAGGAAAGTTTAAGCACGGCTCAATCTGCATTTTCAACTCATTTACTACAATAGTTAAAACTTTTTTTGAATTGTTTATCATTATCTGTATGTAATATAATCTTTAATAAATCGTGGCTACCTCTTATAACTTTAATTTCACTTTTAGCGGTAACAAAAAAACAATAGTTGAACAGTATCAAAAATTATAATTGAACAATCCTTAAATTTGCAAAAAAGAAAGGAATGGTTCAACTACCACCAGAAAAACTTGGTTCGTTTTATTTAGGTGCAGCTTATAATTTTGAAAAGAGCAGCATTACCGAAGAAAGCATAAACTATGATGCGAAAGATTTGTGTACGCACGCCGTATGTGTAGGTATGACAGGCAGCGGAAAAACTGGCCTTTGTATTGGTTTGTTAGAAGAAGCAGCAATGGACAAAGTGCCTGCTTTAATAATAGACCCAAAAGGTGATATGACTAACCTTTTACTACAATTTGAAAATTTAAACCCAAGCGATTTTGAACCTTGGTTAAATGCTGATGATGCTGCCAGAAAAGGTTTAAGTATGCCAGAATATGCCAAAGCT
>Ga0115031_1002447_pt1 | contig 13836 bp, 11 predicted proteins | sample Maine_Asex4_meta_FD_87301 | JGI IMG/M metagenome (GOLD analysis project Ga0115031, IMG submission 87301) | Marine algal microbial communities from Maine, USA - Maine_Asex4_metaG | ecosystem: Host-associated > Algae > Red algae > Unclassified | place: Maine, USA | collected 2015-01-05 | reverse complement strand
TCGGGGATCTTGACCCGTTCGAGGAAATGCATCGCGATTTCCTCGGCCTGCTTCTTGGGCATCTTGCGGACCCAGATCGGCGCGAGGGTGCAGTTCTCCAGGATGGTCAGGTGCGGGAACAGGTTGAAGTGCTGGAAGCACATTCCCACTTCGCGCCGGATCTCGTCGATCTTCTTGAGGTCGCCGGTCAGTTCGACGCCGTTGACGAAGATATCGCCCTGCTGGTGCTCCTCCAGCCGGTTGATGCAGCGGATCAGGGTCGACTTGCCGGAACCGGACGGGCCGCAGACCACGATCCGCTCGCCGTGATGTACCGTCAGGTTGATGTCGCGCAGCACGTGGAAGGTGCCGTACCACTTGTTCATATTGCGGATATCGATGGCGACGTCGTCGCTGACCTGCATCCGCGACCGGTCTACGAGAGCCGTATCTGTCATCGTCATGGTCGGAATCCCTTATCTGGCATGCCCGCGACGGAGCTTGTTTTCCATGAACATCGAATAGCGCGACATGCCGAAGCAGAAGATCCAGAAGATCAGGGCCGCGATGAAGTAGCCGGTCGGTTGCTGCACGGGCGTCGCCCAGTTCGCATCCGTATTCGTGGCCTGAACCGCGCCCAGGAGGTCGAAGATACCGATGATCAGCACGAGCGTCGTATCCTTGAACAACCCGATGAAGGTGTTCACGATTCCCGGGATCACGAGCGTCAGGGCCTGGGGCATGACGATCAGGCGCATCTTCTGGCCGTAGCTGAGGCCGAGACTGTCCGCGCCCTCGTACTGGCCCTTGGAAATCGCCTGAAGGCCGCCGCGCACCACTTCGGCCATGTAGGCGGAGGCGAAGAGGGCCACGCCGATCAGGGCGCGCAGCAGCTTGTTGAACTCCACCCCGTCCGGCAGGAACAGCGGCAGCATCACCGAGGACATGAACAGCACGGTGATCAGCGGCACCCCGCGCCAGAACTCGATGAAGCCGACCGACAGGATGCGCACGGCGGGCAGTTGCGACCGGCGGCCCAGGGCCAGCAGGATGCCCAGCGGCAGGGATGCGACGATACCCGCGATGGCCACCACCAGCGTGACGAGCAGGCCGCCCCAGACCGAGGTCTCGACGACCGGCAGCGGCCACAACTCGCGCTCGATCTCGAAATCGAAGGCCCCTTCGCCATTGTGGTGCAGCAGATGCGGCTCCGACAGGAAGGTATCCGTCCTGCCATGGGCCGCCAGTTCGATCAGGTCGACGAACCAGTGACCGCCGACGAAGGCGACGATCCCGACGATCAGCGCGAAGAGGAACAGCGCCCACCCCGTGCCGCGCCCGAAACCGTGCATCGCCGAATGCCATTCGTTGCGCTTCAGCCCCACGACGGTCATCAGGATGAAGCCGAGCAGCCCGAGCAGCAGCAGCAGCCAGATCACCCAGCCGACTGGCAGCGGCAGGGATGCCGTCCCCGCCTCGCCGTAGCCGCCCGCGATCATCAGGACCGCCGGAATGGCGAGCAGGACGCGCATCCCGAGGCCCAGCGTTCCCGCCAGCGTCAGGATGCCGACCAGGGCGAGGAAGCCGAGGCCGCTCTGGATCATGCCGGTCGTATCCGCCGGGACCGGCAGGTTGATCAGCATGCCGGGACCGGTGCGCGTGAAATCGAACAGGGTCAGGCCGGTCAGCGGCTCGAACAATCCGTAGAGCAGCAGCCCCGCGACCGCGATGACGCACAGCGCGATCAGCGTGGCGGCGATTCCGTTCTCGCCGAACAATCGCGCGATCAGCCAGACCGCGATGCCGAAGACGGCCAGCGCGCCGAGGGTCGTCCAGAACCCCGTGCCGCCCTCCAGATCGCCCCCGGTCAGCAGGATGAAGGCGATGACGGGATAGACCGCCAGCATCAGCAGCGCGACGGTGACACGGCCCACCGGGCGCACCAGCAGGATGTAGAGCACGCCGATCGCCATCAGGATCCACGCCCCGATCGGGAACATCGTGAATACGCGATAGAAGGCCGTGTCGTGAATCCAGCCCGTATCCGCCGGGTTCAGGGTCATGACATCCGTGTCGTTCAGCAGCGCGACGCCGTCGGCGGAGATGGGCTGCGATGCCCACCACGCCAGCGCGATGCCGGCCAGCAGCATCGCCACGCCCCACAGCCAGCGGCGCGGCACGGCATCCGACACCAGCCACGCGACCCCGATGGAGCCGAGCAGGAAGGCGAGGTTGACGCGCCACAGTTCCTCGGTCGGATAGGACGAATAGATGAACAGCTTCCACTTCGCATCCACGAAGGGCCAGCACGCCCCGAACCAGTCATCCGGCTTGATGCCGCCCTGGGCGATGGTGGTGCAGACGCCGCGCCGCAGGTTCTCGGGGTCGGTCCAGACCGCGTCGATCAGGGCGAACCGGATCATGCCCCAGGCCAGCACGACGCCGCAATACAGCACGACCAGCGTCAGGATGATCATCAGGATCGACGCGATGGCCGACCGCACCGAACCGAAATCGCTCATGGAGGCGAAGATGTTCTGCCGCGCCCAGCCCATGACGCCGACTTCGCTGGCGGGCGGGGCCAGCAGGGGCGCATCCTCGGTACGAAGATAGGCCATGCTGCGGGAGACTTCGGAATGTGTATCGCTCATGATGTTCCCCTACCGCTCGACCAGGCGCATGCGGTCGTTGAACCAGTTCATGAAGGCCGACGTCACCAGCGAGATGACGAGATAGACCATCATCATCATGAAGATCATCTCGATCTCCTGCCCCACCTGGTTGAGTGCCGTGCCCGCGAAGACCGACACGATGTCGGGATAGGCGATGGCGACCGCCAGCGACGAGTTCTTGGTCAGGTTGAGATACTGCGAGGTCAGCGGCGGGATGATGACGCGCAGGGCCTGCGGAATGACGACGAGGCGCAGGTTGTGGCCGTTGCTCATGCCCAGCGCCTTCGACGCCTCGGTCTGGCCGCCCGGCACCGCGAGGATGCCCGCGCGCACGATCTCGGCGATGAAGCTGGCGGTGTAGAGCGAGAGCGCCAGCAGCAATGCGAGGAATTCCGGCACGATGACCATGCCGCCGAGTTCGATGTCGTAGCCCGCCTTGATCCGGCTGACCGTGCGCCCGTCGGGCAACTCGTCACCCGCATTCAGGAAGCGCGGGAATTCCCAGACCAGCGGCTCGCCCACCGAATAGAAGACCGCCATCGTGATCGCGATGACCAGGGCGACGCCGACCCAGAAGCTGGGGAACTGCTTGCCGGTCGCTTCCTGACGCTTCCTCGCCAGCCAGGCCACGCACCACGCGAGGACGAGGGCGCCGACAAACGCGAGGAAGACCGTCCCGAACCCTTCGCTGATCGCCGGATAGGGGGCGAACAGCCCCTCGATGTTCAAGCCGAAGGCACCGTTGAACAGGGTGTATCCCGTCTCGCGCTTGTTCGGCAGGATGCGCAGCACGACGATGTAGAAGAACAGGATCTGCAACAGCAGGGGGATGTTCCTCAGCACCTCGACATAGACCGTCGCGAATCCGCGCAGGATGACGTTGGACGACAGGCGGAAGATGCCGATGGTGAAGCCGATGATCGTGGCGAAGATGATGCCGACGACCGCGACGGCCAGCGTGTTGACCACCCCGATCCAGAAGATGTCGAAATAGGTCGCCACGCCGGGGCGCGCCTCGATCAGATAGGTCCCGAGAGTCGTGAGGATCTGGAAGCCGCTGCTCTCGCCCAGGAATCCGAAACCGGATTTCTTGTTCTGGGCGGCGAGGTTGCTGACGGTATTGTCCAGGATCCACGCGAAGAAGCCGATGACGGCCAGCAGCAGGATGATCTGGAACAGCAGGCCGCGTGCCTTGGGATCGTAGATCAGCGCGGCTAGTCCGCCGTCGCCGCCCCCCTCGTCCCGTTGGGTATTCAAGGCCATCGCTTCACGCCCCCGCCACGTTATGGAATCACTCGGAAAATCGACAAATGAAAAAGGCCGCCCCCCGGTGAGGGGACGGCCCGTATCGACTTAGCGGATCGGGGGGGCGTACATCAGGCCGCCCTGGGTCCACAGCGCGTTCACGCTGCCGTCACGCGCCAGTTCCAGCGGCGTTTCGGAACCGACATTGGCCTCGTAGGTCTCGCCGTAATTGCCGACCTGCTCGATGATGCTCGCGCACCAGCCGTTCGACACGCCCAGATTCTCGCCGAAGGTGCCTTCGGTGCCCAGCAGGCGCTTGATGCCGGGGTTGTCGCTGTTCATCATGTCGGTGACGTTCGCGGAGGTCACGCCCATCTCTTCGGCATTGATCATGCAGTTCAGCGTCCAGCGGGCGATATTGAACCACTGGTCGTCGCCCTGGCGCACGACGGGGCCGAGCGGCTCCTTCGAGATCGTTTCGGGCAGGATCGTGTGCGCGGCAGGGTCGGCCAGCTTCAGGCGCTGGGCGGCGATGCCGGACTTGTCGGTCGTGTAGACGTCGCAACGGCCCGAATCATAGGCGGCGACGACTTCGTCGGCCTTCTCGAACGCGACGAGTTCGAAGGACATGTTGTTGGTGCGGAAGAAGTCGGTGATGTTCAGTTCGGTCGTCGTGCCCGTGTTCGTGCAGATCGACGCGCCGTCCAGCTCCATGGCGGTCTTCACGCCGAGATCGGCGGGAACCATCATGCCCTGGCCGTCATAATAGTTGACGCCGGCGAAGTTGAGGCCCAGCTGCGTGTCGCGGGTCATGGTCCAGGTGGTGTTGCGCGACAGGATGTCGACCTCGCCCGAGGACAGCGCGGTGAAACGCTCCTTGGCCGAAAGCGGCGTGAATTTCGCGGCATTCGCATCGCCGAAGACGGCGGCGGCGACGGCACGGCAGTAATCGACGTCGATGCCGGTCCAGTTGCCCGCGTCGTCCTTGTTCGAGAACCCGGGAAGACCCTGGGACACGCCGCACTGGACGGAACCGTTGTTCATGACGGTGGCCAGCGTGCTGCCGGTATGGGCTTCGGCATTGGCGGCGGAGGCGGACAGGACCAGTCCGAGGGCGGTCAGTGCGCCCGTTGCTGAAAGAAGTTTCATGTGTAGCTTCCCTATTGAATTTATATACCGGCACATCGAGTGCACCTTCGTACCGTTTGCCGCATCGCAGCAATCACGATAAGTGTGAATCTCTATCATCTTAAGGAATGCTTTCAACAGCAATCGGGGGTAATCGGAGTGTCATCGCGCATAAAAGACGTGAAATCCGGTTTTGTTACAGCTTTCGGGTCGGGATATTAACGCGACCGATACCTCGACGTTACGGCACCTTCTCGCCCTATGGGAGATTCGATCACCATGAAAGACGGCACCAACGCGATCCATGCCGGACGCAGGCCCCACGATTTCGGCGGGGTGGTCAATCCCCCGGTCCTGCACGCCTCCACGATTCTGTTCCCGACGCTGCATGCCCTGCGCGAGTCGCGGCATGTGCGGGCGGGGGACGCGCATACCTACGGCGTCCACGGCACGACCACCACCTTCGCGCTGGAAGACGCCATTCGCACGCTGGAGGGCGGATACCGCACGCGACTGCAATGTTCGGGGCTGGCCGCCTGCACGCTGCCCCTGCTCGCGTATCTCGACGCAGGCGATCACCTGCTGATGCCCGACAGCGTCTACGGCCCCGTCCGCGCCTTCTGCACGGGGATGCTGCGGCGCATGGGGGTCGAGACGACGTATTACGACCCGCTGGTCGGGGGCGGCATCCGCGAGGCGATGCGGCCGAATACCAGGGTCGTCTGGGTCGAAAGCCCCGGTTCCTGGACCTTCGAGGTGCAGGACATTCCGGCCATCGCCGAGGTCGCCCATGCCCACGGCGCGACGGTGATCATGGACAATACCTGGGCATCGCCCCTGTATTTCAAGCCCTTCGAACACGGCGTCGATGTCTCGGTCCAGGCGGTGACGAAGTACATCTCCGGCCATTCCGATCTGGTGATGGGCAGCGTCACCTGCACCGAGGACGCCTATCCGGCGTTCCAGAAGGCGCAGCAGGAGACGGGCATCTGCCCCTCGCCCGACGACGTGTTCCTGGCCATGCGCGGCATCCGCACCATCCACGCGCGCCTGCCGCATCACTGGAAATCCGCGATGAAGGTGGCCGACTGGCTGGCGGGCCGGGACGAGGTGGCGCAGGTGCTGTATCCCGCCCTGCCCCACGACCCGGGCCACGCCCTGTGGAAGCGTGATTTCGTCGGGGCGTCGAGCCTGTTCGGCTTCGTCCTGAAGCCGTCGCTGAGCAATACCCCCGCGCTGGCCGCGATGATGGATTCGATGCGGCTGCACGGCATGGGGTTTTCGTGGGGCGGGTTCGAGAGCCTGCTGATCCCCGTCGACCCGCCGAGCATCCGCACGGCGACCCGGTGGCCGCGACCCGGCGGGGCCGAGGGTCAGGTGATGCGCATCCATGTGGGGCTGGAGGATGTCGACGACCTGATCGCCGACCTCTCCGACGGGTTCGACCGGTTGCGCGCGGCGGGCTAGAGGGGGGTGGAGGGCGCGCGGTGCGGTATCACGCCCGCCCGCGTCCTGCTATTTGCCACACCGCTTGCCCCGGCGTCCGCATTTCGGCCGCTCGCCGGTCGCGCCGGCCCGCTCCCCGGATCGACGCTGGCGACGCTCGGCCCTGTTCCGGTCGCCGCCCTCGGCGCGTTCCCTGACCGGTTCGCCGGCGGCCTCGCGCGCGGCACGGCGCTGCGCCCGCCTTGCACGCCGGGCCGTGCGTTCCTCTTCGCTCAGGTCGCGACCGCGCCGCTTCGCCTTGTCGTCGTCGCGGCGGCGATCCTTGCGATGCCCCTTATGGTCGTCGCGGTCGTTACGGCGATAGGACCGGCCCACGAAATAGGCAAAGCCCAGCGATCCGGTGGCGAAGAACGGATCATAGGGATAGCCGGTGGCATAGCCAGGCCCGTAATATCCGAAGCCGGGGCGATAGTACCGGCGCGGCTCCACCCGGATCGGCGCGGGGGCGTAGGCGGGTCCGGCATAGGCAGGCGGCGGGGCGGGGGCATAGGCGACCGGTCCCTGCGTGGCGGCACACCCGGATACCAGCACCGCCACGCCAAGCGCCGCGATCGATCGCCCGTATTTCATCATCGTCATGGCTCTCAGCCCTCGAATTGCGTCATTTCGAGAACCCTACACGCTGATGGGGCGAAATCACGGCCAGGTTGTCCGATCACGCCTCGTGGGAGCAATCGAATGCACTTTAACGGGAGTAATCCCGTTCAGGATCATCCGAAGGCCCCGCCATTACTGCCGTTCCGCGAGGCCCCGGGACCTTGCCCGGGGCAGAGCCGTCGTCGTCATGCCCTGCTGTCAGTCGCGCAGCAACTCGTTCACGGCGGTCTTCGAGCGCGTCCGCTCATCCACCGTCTTGACGATCACGGCGCAGTAGAGGCTGGGGCCGACATCGTGGCCCGGCATGGGCTTTCCGGGCATCGAGCCGGAGACGACGACCGAATAGGCAGGCACCTCGCCCATATGGATCTCGCCCGTCGCGCGGTCGACGATCTTCGTGGACTGGCCGATGAAGACGCCCATGCCGATCACCGCGCCCTCGCGCACCACGACCCCCTCGACCACTTCGGAACGCGCGCCGATGAAGCAGTTGTCCTCGATGATGACCGGCCCGGCCTGCAACGGTTCCAGCACCCCGCCGATGCCCGCACCGCCCGAGATGTGCACGTTCTTGCCGATCTGCGCGCAGGAACCGACCGTCGCCCAGGTATCGACCATCGTGCCGCTGTCGACATGGGCGCCGAGATTCACGAAGGAGGGCATCAGCACCACGTTCGGCGCGATATAGGCGCTGCGGCGCACGATGCAGTTCGGCACGGCCCGAAAGCCCGCCGCGCCGAATTCCTCGGCCCCCCAGCCCTCGAACTTGGACGGTACCTTGTCCCACCACGACGACCCGCCCGGACCCCCCTCAATGGTGGTCATGCTATTGAGGCGGAAGGAGAGAAGCACCGCCTTCTTGGCCCACTGGTTCACGACCCAGTCACCGCCATCGGGCTTCTCGGCGACGCGCAGCTTGCCGCTGTCCAGCAGGTTCAGCGTTTCCTCGACGGCCTCGCGTACCTCGCCCCCGGTGTCGGGCGTCACGCCGTCGCGCGCCTCGAAAGCGGCGTCGATCACGTCTTTTAGCTGGTCGCGGTTCATGGCGTCTCTCCCCGGTTGGCCTGATGGCCCTGCCTTAACCGGTTTCGAGAGATTCGTGCAGCCCCTTTTCCGTCTGTCCGCAGCCCGGGGGCCGCGAAAGCCTCAATCCTTCTTCGCCATCGAGTCGATGGCGCTCTGCAACTGGTTGATCTGGTCGCGCAGGGCGTCGATCTCGCCCGGTTTCCCGGGTTCCGCCGCCTTCTTCGCAGGTTCCTTGCCGAGGGCGACCCCCGGCACCGGGGCGAAGGGGGCGAACATCTGCATGGCGTTGCGGAACATCTCGGTATTCTTGGCCGTCATGGCCTGCATCGCCTCGACAGCCGCATCGCCGCCGAAGGCGCGCGTGAATTCCGCCTGATTCTTCGTGAGGCTTTCGAGACTCATCTCCAGATAATCCGGTACGAAACCCTGCATCGAATTGCCGTAGAACCCGATCAGCTGGCGCAGGAACTTGATCGGAAGCAGGTTCTCGCCCTTGGCCTCCTCCTCGAAGATGATCTGCGTCAGGACCGAACGGGTGATGTCGTCGCCGCTCTTGGCGTCGAACACCAGAAAGTCCTGCCCCTCCTTGACCATGCCGGACAGGGTGTCGAGCGTCACGTAACTGCTGGTCGCGGTATTGTAGAGGCGGCGATTCGCGTATTTCTTGATCGTGATCGGTGCCGGACCCGCCGGGGACGCATCCCCGCTCGCATCGCGATTCCCGTCCTTGGCGCTCGACATGGTGTTCTCCGTCCGGCGGTGCTGGGTGGCGCGCAGCATTGCACCGCACCATTGGCGGGGCAACCCTTTTCGCATCCGCGATACTGCATCGCACCCGCTGTTCCCTCGGCCCGCGCGGCGTGGTTAAAGGGGACATGGAAGACGCCGCCCCCCGCATCCCGGAAAAGACGCATCCGGATTTCCGCTGGGACGGGGCCGCCCTCGTGCTGCGCCACCTGCGCGAGACGGCGCTGGCGGAGTTGAGCGCGATGGCCGCCGACCCCGGTGCCGATCCGGCGGCGATGGGGGCGCTGGCGGATCGGGTGGACGGCGTCCTGACCGGATTGGCCCGCTACCAGCGGCACCCCTGTCGCCATGCCGTGCCGGGGGTGCCGACGCTGTGGACGCGCGGATCGACGCGGGTGCTGGATTACGGCGGGGGCGGGATCCCGCTGCTCGTCATCCCGTCGATGATCAACCGCGCCTTCGTCATGGATATCAGCCTGCGCGAGTCGCGGATGCGATGGCTGGCGCGAAACGGCTTTCGCCCGTTCCTGTTCGACTGGGGCGATCCCGGGCCGCGCGAGGCGCATTTCCGCATCGCCACCTATCTCGACCGCCGCCTGCGCCCCGGTCTGGCGGCGGTGCGCCGGGCCTGCGGCGGGCAGCGCGTGCATCTGGCGGGGTACTGCATGGGCGGACCCATCGCCCTCGCGCTCGCGGCCGGCGAGCCGCAGGCCACGGGGCGGGTCGCGACCCTCGGCACCCCGTGGGACTTCGCGCATTTCCCCGAACACGCCAGATTCCGCGAGAACCGCAAGGGGCTGGAGGCGGCGCTGATGACGATGGCGGCGCTGTTCGGCACGATCCCGCCGCAGGTGGTGCAATCCTTCTTCGCCATGCGCGATCTGGAATCCGGGGCGCGCAAGTTCAGCCGGTTCGGCGCGGGGGATGCGATGGATGCGGCGGCGCGGCGCTTCGTGGTTATCGAGGACTGGCTCAACGACGGCATCGGGTTGCCCCTGCCGGTGACGCTGGAATGCTTCACGGAATGGCTGGTGGACAATTCCCTCGTCCACGGCACGTGGGATATCGGCGGGCATCCGCTGGATGTCGGCACGATCGGACGGCCCGTGATGGTGGTGGCGGGGACCAGGGACAGCGTCGTCCCCCCCGCCTCCGCCCTGCCGCTGGTCGGGGCGCTGGGGCAGGCGCGGCTGATCGAGCCGCAGACGGGGCATCTGGGGCTGGTGCTGGGCGATCTGGCGGATGCGGAAATCTGGACGCCGATCCGCGATTTCCTGTCCGAAGGCGATGGATAAACCCCGCGCCGGGCGCTAGGATGCGCCACCCACGAACGGAGCGCGGCATGAAGATCGGCATTCTCGAAACCGGCAAGGTCAACCCCGACCTTGTGCCGGATCACGGCCATTACGTGCCGATGTTCCGCACCTTCCTGCACCGCGCCGATGCGACCATCGAGGTGGAGGGGTGGGATATCGTCGATGCCGGGCGCATCCCCGCCTCGCCCCGCGACGCGGACGGCTGGATCATCACCGGGTCGAAATTCGGCGTGTACGACCCCCTGCCCTGGATCGAGCCGCTGAAGACCTTCCTGCGCGCGACCTATGCGGCCCGGGTGCCGATGGTGGGCGTCTGCTTCGGGCACCAGATTCTGGCCGAGGCGATGGGCGGCAGGGTCGTGAAGTCGGATCGGGGCTGGGGGGCAGGCGTTCACGAATACCGGCTGGAGGGCGAACAACCCTGGGCCGGGGGGCGGACCAGCCTGAACGCCCATGCGATGCACCAGGATCAGGTGGTCGAGAAGCCGCGAGACGCGCGGGTCGTCGCCTCGTCGGAGTTCTGCGACTATGCGGGCCTCGCCTATGGCGACCGGGCGCTCTCGATCCAGCCGCATCCCGAATTCGACACCGCCTACGAGGCCGATATCATCCGCCTGCGCCGGGGCGGCGACGGCATCCCCGACGACGTGGCGGACCGGGCGCTGAAGACGCTGGAAACCGGGGTCGACAACCAGGTCTTCGCCGAGTGGATCGTCGCGTTCTTCCGCACGGCACATGAAAAAGCCGCATCGCATAAGGAAAGCGCCTGACGATCCCGCCAGGCGCTCCATATGGTGGACCGACCGGACCGGTCGGGGGGGCCTAGGCCGCGCTCTTCTGGATTTCGTCCTTCAGGCGCAGCTTTTCGCGTTTCAGGGCGGTGATTTCCATCTGATCGGCCCCGGGATGTCGGGCCGTCTCGGAAATCTCGGTTTCGAGTTTCTGGTGCTTGCGCTTGAGGGATTCTACATGGGACGCCATGCTCATCGACACTCTCCTTCTTCTCTGTCTGGGGCTTCAGTACAGCACCGAAAGGGTCGCCTGTCATGCCTTATAATCGTTCGAATTCGATGCAGATCGCACTGATTGCCGGGGCCGATCATGAATAGCGACGTCCCGAAAAGACTCATCGTCGGCATCAGCGGAGCCTCCGGTGCCGTCTATGCCATCCGTACACTGCAAGTCCTGCGGGAAATGGGGGTCGAGACGCATTTAATCGTGTCGCAACCGGGACGCATGACGGTTAACTACGAGACCGGCATGGATTATCCGACCCTCGCCGCCCTCGCGAATCACCACTACGGCGCGCAGGATGTCGGCGCGCCCGTCAGTTCGGGGTCGTTCAGGACCCTCGGGATGCTGGTCGTCCCCTGTTCGATGCGCTCGCTGTCGGAAATCGCGACGGGGGTGACGACCGGCCTGCTGACCCGCGCGGCGGATGTGGTGCTGAAGGAACGCCGCCGCCTCGTGCTCATGGTGCGCGAGACGCCGCTGCATACCGGCCACCTGCGCGCCATGACGGCGGCCAGCGAGAACGGCGCGATCATCTACCCCCCCGTCCCCGCCTTCTATGCCGAACCGAAGACGATCGAGGAACTGGTGGACCAGACCGTCGCCCGCGCGCTCGACCTGTTCGATCTGGATGCCCCCACGGCCAGGCGCTGGGGCGAGGATCTGGAGAAAGGCAGGCGTTGACGGTTTCGGGTGCCAGCCTGTAGGGCGTCCGGTGTAAATCGTTAATTCCGAGGGTTCCCCATGCGCGATCTGCCCAATCTCGACCAGCCCGACACCGACCCGCATCTGTGGCTGGAGGATATCGACGGCGACGAGGCGGTCGCCTGGGTCGATGACCGGAGCGCCCGGACCGTCGAGGCGTTCTCGGGGGGCGGGTTCGAGGCGGACCGCGCGGCCCTGCTGGCGATCATGGACAGCCCCGACAAGCTGCCCTACGTCACGCGGCGCGGGGATTACGTGTACAACTACTGGCTCGACGCCGCGCAGCCCAAGGGGTTGTGGCGGCGCACGACGCTCGCCTCCTTCCGCTCCGATGCACCGGAATGGGAGACGGTTATCGACCTCGACGCGCTGGCCGCGACGGATGGCAGGGACTGGATCTGGGCCGGAGCGCGCACGATCCCCGGCACCCACGACCGCGCGCTCGTCTCGCTGTCGGTCGGCGGGGGCGACGCGACCGTGGTGCGCGAGTTCGACATGGAGAGCTTCGCCTTTCTCGACGACGGGTTCGCCCTGCCCGAGGCCAAGACCGATATCGACTGGTACGACCGCGATACCCTGCTGGTCGGCTCGGCGCTGGGCGAGGGGATGGCGACGAGCGCGGGGTATGCCCGCACCGCCCGCATCTGGCGGCGCGGCACCGATTTTGCCGAGGCCCCGGTGGTGTTCGAGGTGCCGGCGGATCACCTCGCCTGCGGCATCGGCCAGATCACGCGCACGGACGACGCGCCCCTGATCCTCTATACCGACGTGATCGACTTCTACGAGAACGACGACCATATCGGCACGCTGGACGGCCCGGAAACCCGGCTCGACCTGCCTTCCGACGCCTCCATGCGGATGATCGAGACGGCCCTCGTCGTCAAGCCGCGCAAGGACTGGACGGTCGGCGGCACCACTTATCCTTCCGACAGCGTGCTGGTGATCGACGCGGCCCGCTTCATGGCGGGGGAGCGCGATTTTCAGGTCGTCTTCACCCCCGGCGAGCGGCTGGCGATCGGGCATTTCTTCTGGTTGCCGCAGGACGCGCTGATGGTCTGCGCGCTGGACGACATGCGCCCCGTCCATACGATCTGGCGGCGGCAGGGCGACCGCTGGACACCGCAGGAGGTCGCGGGCCTGCCGGCCATCGGCACCGCCTATGTCTGGCCGCTCGACACCGTGCGTCTCGAATCCGACGGCAGTCTGCTGGCCAATGTCGAGGACCCGCTGACCCCCGCCAGCCTGCTGCACCTGAACCCCGCAGAAGACCCCGCCGAGGCCCCCGCCCTGCTGAAGCGCGCCCCGGCGCATTTCGACGCGGCGGGCCTGACCGTCACGCGGCACGAGGCGATCTCGACCGATGGCGAGCGCATTCCCTACGTGCAGGTCGGGCCGGAAGACGCGGGCGGGGATGCGCCCGTGCACCTTACCGGCTATGGCGGGTTCGGCGTGCCGATGCTGCCCGGCTACAGCCCCGGCATCGGCAAGACGTGGCTGGAGCGGGGCGGCGTCTCGGTCACCGCGAATATCCGGGGCGGGGGCGAGTTCGGCACCCGCTGGCACGAGGCGGGGCGGCTGGCCGGAAAGCGCCTGTCCCACGACGATTTCGCCGCCGTCGCCGCCGATCTGGTCACGCGCGGGGTGACGGTGCCGGGGCGCATCGCGGCTGAGGGCGGCTCGAACGGGGGCCACCTGATCGCGAACATGCTGACCCGCTATCCGGAGCGGTTCGGCGCGCTGTTCTGCACCATCCCCCTGATCGACATGCGCCGCTATACCAGGCTGCTGGCCGGGGCGAGCTGGATGGCGGAATACGGCGACCCTTCCAGCCCCGAGGACTGGGCATACCTGTCGGAGATGTCCGCCTATCACACCGCCCGCGCCGATGCCGCCTATCCCCCGAT
>Ga0115031_1002446_pt1 | contig 13836 bp, 16 predicted proteins | sample Maine_Asex4_meta_FD_87301 | JGI IMG/M metagenome (GOLD analysis project Ga0115031, IMG submission 87301) | Marine algal microbial communities from Maine, USA - Maine_Asex4_metaG | ecosystem: Host-associated > Algae > Red algae > Unclassified | place: Maine, USA | collected 2015-01-05 | reverse complement strand
GGGGCGGAGGGGCGGGGGGGGGGGGGGGGGGGGGGGGGGGGGGGGGGGGGGGGGGGCAGCCGGGGGTGACGTGCCCGGTGGCGGCGGCGGCGCGCCAAGGCGACAAGGTCGGCGGTGCGGGCTGCGTTCCCGGCGGCGGCGACGCAAGGGCGGCAAGGGCGGCAACGCGGGCGGCGCGCCCGGCGGCAAGGTGCAAGAGCGTCATGGCCGGCGACGCAGGCGGAGCGCCCAGAGGCGGCCGCGGTGCGCAACGGCGGCAAGGGCCAAGAGTGGCAAGGCTGTCGACGTGGGCGGCGTGCCTGGAGGCGAAGCGAAAGGGTCGCGAGGCCGACGGAAATGGTTTGACACCCGGGGTACCCACCATCATGATTGACTCCGCCGCCATGGCGGTAGGCGGCGGCAACGCGCACGAAGAGGCGCATGTGGCCCACGCCGTTGCGGGCGAGGGCTTCGAAGTGGATCGCTCCACGGACCCAGAGATATTACGCCAGTTTCAGCATTGCGGCTCGTACGATGCACACGTGGACCCTTTCGAGGTGGTCGACGGGATCATGGCCATCTCCGACAAGAGTCCTTACGACGCTTGCGTCCACAACCGCGCTCGCGCGCATACCCGGCGTATTCACGCGCGGTACGACGCCCTTCCGGACTTTGTTGGCGTGTTGGCAGAGCCCAGGAAACCCTACTATGTTGGTGACCGCGTGGCCGAGGTCCATGGGGACCCGTTCTTCGGGAACCAAGAGTCTCAGCGCCGTGTCTACGAGGTCATGTCGTTTTGCACCGAAGAAGTTCGCTACCACGTGCCTTTGCATCCGTGAGCACTATTTGTTCGCGGGAACGAAACCTTTGAGGCGTCGGCCAAATCATTTTGCTGCCTGTTCCGCAACTGGCAGAAGGACGTCATCCTCGGGCGCTCTTTGACGACGGACCTCGCGTTGCCATTTGGTTGTTGTTTGTCGTTTGACATGTTGTTGCCCACTTCTTTGTTTCCTGTTAATCATCATAGCGATGAAGGACGTGGCAGGCCAGCATGGCTCATGGAGCGGGATTCGTATCCCTCGCATCTGTTGATAAAAGTACGTGGCACTCGAAACATGCGCGTATGGCGGTAGCATAAAAACTGGTGTTGGTTCATTGAGGGATGACCACGGTTGCTTCCTCTGTGGTTGTCACCAGGCATCGAAGGATCGATTCCAAGTGCTGTACCGTGTGTAAAAGAAACTCGTTTAGGAGCACCGGCACAGAGGGATGGCTCCCGATCAGTGTCGCTTGCGCAGATTTTGGCCACACACATGTGTACGGGACGTACTCATGGCTCAGCCAAGGGAAGTGCCGCAAGGCGAGTTGAGGGTCACACGCAAAGTTGCGCGTCATGGTGGGCAGGGTCGACTTAACCCACGCGACATGAATTAATTCCTTAATTGTAGCGTTGGTACTCAAGTCCGCCCATGAGACATGGGCATGGATACCTCCATTACCGGTGACATGGACATTTTATACAGTGGGCATCCCGGTGGGGTCCATGACGATGTTGGCCACGGCTGTGAGCCCGGCTTGTCGGCGACTTTCCCGTGTAAGCGTATGCCAATCGTACCCCGGTACATGGTCCTTCTTCTGTCGAAGAAAACGCACAACCATGTTGCGGGGAAGGTTCTCCAGGCGCTCCCAGGTATCGTCTTTCGATCCGTAGTTGAACCAGCGCATCTGAGCGCTGTATGTGTATCCGGTCTGGCGTAAGCCTAAGAGTTTGTCAATCATGTGTTGCCGATCCCCGAACTTTGTCCTGCTGGACAGAGACTGACTTGCGGACCGACTCTCTCCACCAATGAGATGCGCCCCTGGGACTGACTTGGTGCTCATGACTGCTTACTTGTGCCCATACAGCCTGGAAATCAACATCAGCTCCTCTTTTTTTCTGCACTTCTGGCAAGGAGACAGTAGAAAATCTCAAAATCTCGTTCGGGCGCCTCGCTCCGTGCCAAGAAAATCGGATCAAGCGGCATCAACAGTGAGTTCTACTGGATGCAAGGACCTGGCACCGAAATCCGGCTTTCTATTGGCTTCGATGACTTCTTACTGTCGTTTTCAACCAATAGAGTGCTCTTATTCAGAGTCTGTCTCTGTCTCTGTCCTCAAGGACACAATTCGGGGATCAGCAATACTCGTCGGCGGTTGCCGGGGGTAGCTCGCGTTGGTCTTGACCATCCAGCAGGGGGTAAGGCACCGAGTCCGTCGTCGATGAGCCAGAAGCTGGGGTGACGTGGTCACTGCTAACGCGTTTTTTCTCCCCGTAAATGTCAATGACAAACGTGGAGGCATCCGCATTCGTGTCGACGACCACGAGGGGTCCAAGGGCCTTGCTTTGCAGCTTGTTTTGCTGATCGTGGTTGGTCGTAAAGTTGTGATCGCCGATCTTGACGTCCGAATTCCGGGTTGCGGCCCGGTGGTCGAAGTTACGTTTGTAACGTTGTTGCGTCTTACGCAAGGCCTCAAGTACGACAGGAATCCGCCTGCGAAGGCGGGCCATGAACTCGCGTTTGCGAGCACTGGGTGACCCATCATTGTGCATTCATTAATTGGCCAGTGGAGTCCCCGGGGGCAAGTTGCGAACCGTGAAGTTGGTGTTGGACTGTGCTGCTCGTCGCCAACTCCACTGGCGATTTGTTGATGCATGATAGTTGGTGACCCCTATGGTACCCCAGAAGGTACATGAGCAAGATGTGGGCGCGTTGCATAAATTCGTGTTGGGTCATCTCGGGGCGTTACTTTTGGAATGTTTGGATGTGATCTTCGCTTTGCTCTAGTGGCTTTTGATTTGGTGAGTGATTCGATATGGTGCGAGGGCGTGGGCGTCGGTGTGGGCGCGAGAGGGGGGAGCACTTGGCCCGGTGGGGGACTATTTGAAAGGTGCTCTCGGTTAGGAGAAGCGGGCGAACCTTAAGACAACCAACAAACCACGTTCGCACACAGACACAAAAGCTCAAGCAACTGAACCACTCCACCGTAGTCCCCCAATCCCTAACCTTCCAGTCAGTATTCTGTTATATCCATCGCCATGTGTTTACAGTCGCGGACAGTACTTAGGTTCCTCTGGCTCGACTTGCGATCCGCTGCCATGAGGTCATTTCAATACTACTGTGAAGAAAGAGAAGTACGAAAGAAAGCATTTACGGTGAACTCGGACGAGATAAAATCCAATTTTACTTGCCTTCGCAGAACCTGACCACGCAAGAGTGTGCCTCGTACCGACCCACCATGCCCCATCACTCTTCATCGTCCGCACCAGCCCAAACCACGTCAACCTTCACATCGATGGCCTCAACATTGGTCTCAGCCACAGCCCAGCGACGCATCACCTGCGCATGGTCTTCACCGCTTACGCTCTCGAACTCGCACTACAGCGTCGTGTTGGCAATCATGGCTACTAGAGAAGACACGTCCAAGTTTTTGTTGTCAGCAACAGGCTGAACGTCATCAGGCTGGCGTCTGAGCTCAGGGTTGGCCCTGTTGGGCAAGCAGTCCGCCTTCAGGCAGACCGGCGGGCAATCTGCGCGGGCAGCATTTCGTTCCATACCTGCAGGATGAGCTAGGATTTGCGTAAGTTGATCCTACCTGAGAATAAGTTCAAAAGGTCGACCAGAAATGTGATCGCAGTCCTCATTCCTCCTTCTCTCGGCGCCTGTGGTGCGTTCTTCGGCCCGGTTATATCCACTGTGGATACAACTGGGACGGATTTAACCGAATAATGACTGTACTGCGTCTCAACAGGTTATGGGCCCAGCTCGCGCTGGATACAGTTCTGAGAGGTCGCGGGTTCGAGATTCGCCTCGGCTGCGTCCCAGGAGGGGGACGGAGGAATTTGCAGGCGAAGCGATTCCGAGTCGTGGGTCGGACGAGCCTGGCCCGGGGGAGCTGGGGGGAGTGATGAGCTGGTGATGTTCAGCATCCCAGGCCAGCCACACCGGTTATGCGGCGTAGGTGGTTTTTGACGTCTCAACAGGTTACGGGCCCAGAGCCGGGGCTGTGACAAGTGGAAGGTGTGCCAGTCGGTGTCGCGGCGGTCGCGGCAAGTGCGAAGAAGACGAGGTCAAGGTGGTTCAAGGACGTGACGGTCAAGGCGCAAGGCTCGGGAAAGTCGGGCGCTACGACAAGAAGACATCATGGACAGAGGCGCTGCCGGTATGGGCGACATGAAGATCGACAAGTTGACGGAGACGAACTTTCACGAGTGGCGTCAATGCATCAAGATTGTCCTAGCGCTGCGCGACCAGGAAGATATGCTTGACGAGAACGGCAAGCCGACGGACGCGGAAGACCGCGAGTGTGCTTTGTGGAATCGTCAAGACACGCAGTCGCGCCATCGTCGGGCTGATCCTTGGGTCTGAGCAGCTCGAGCGCGTGTCGGGCTGCAAGACAACGGCGGAAATGTGGACATCGCTGCAAGCTGTCCTCCAGCGCAAGAGATTGATGAACAACATGAAGGCGCGACGCGAGTTCTCAATCCTCGCGAAGAACGACGGCGAGGGCATGCTGGGCTACATCAACCGCGTGTGTAACCTCGGCGAGAGCCTCAAGGCCATGGGCGGTGAGGTGACAGAGATAGATGTCGCCATGAGCGCTCTCAACGGGCTGACGTCCAAGTACCAGCACCTGCTGGTGGCTGTCGACGCCAAAGGCGAGGACGAGCTCAGCCTCGACTTTGTCAAGAGCCGCATACTTCAGGAGGAGCGGCGTCAGGCGGATAAGCCACTGGCGACCAAGCGCATTGGAGACATGGCAGTCGTCGGCGCCAACTATCGAGGTCAAAGCCGCTGTGGTGCCCTCTTGAAGATCGAATGCTACTACTCCCATAAGTGTGGGCACATCTCTCACGATTGCCCAGTGCTCAAGGCCAAAACGCCAAGCGGGGACAGGGTGGCCGTGATTGCGGCTGACTACGGTAGCGACAGCGACGACGCCATTTGTCTGGTGGGCAATGCGTCTGACAACGATGACATCTCCAGGTCGTGGCTTGTCGGCTCTGCGGCGTCTACACACATGTGCTGGATGCGCACGAGCTTCGACGACTACCAGACTGCCACAGGACGGAGCGTCACTATGGGTGACAAGAAGTCCGTAGCCACGGCGGGCGTCGGAACTATCGTGCTCAACGTCATTGCTCACGGCAAGACGCGCAAGGTCAAGTTGAAGAAGGTACTCCATGCTCCTACTATGGGCTTCAACCTCATGTCGGTCGGCATGAATGAGGAATGCGGTTCGGAAATGTCATTCAAGGGCGGTAAGGCAATCTTCAGGATAGCGACAAGGTCGCTGCGAACGGCTCGCGGAAGAGCGGGCTCTACCACCTGGACATTGCCCCACTGTCGGATATAGCTGCGGTGGCCTCTCTTCAGCTCTGGCATGAGCGCCTGGGGCACGTCAACGTAGCTGGCGTTAAGCGCATGATCAAGAACAAGGATATTGACGGACTCAAGTGGTCTTCCATGGCGGTCACGGACGTCTGCGAGCCGTGCGTGCATGGGAAGGCAGCTATGACGCCTATCCCTAGTGCCGGAGGATGTCGAGTGACCAAGCGCCTGCAGCTCGTGCACTCGGACGTGGGCGGGCCAATTTCAGAGCCGTCGCGTGGCGGTGCGCTTTATTTCTGCGCGTTTACTGACGAGTTCTCTGGCTGGACGGACGTGGACTTCTTGCAGAAGAAAAGCGATCTTTTCGCGGAGTGCAAGAAGTGGCTGACTCAGGCCCAGCTGCAAACAGGAAGAATGATAAAGGTCTTGCGCTGTCACAATGGCGGCGAGTATCTTTCGAACGCATTCAAGTCTCTCTCCACAATGAGAACGGCACGACGCACAAGACCACGGTGCCTGACACGCCACAGCACAACGGAGTCGCTCAGAGGCTCAACCGAGTTCTCGTGGAGATGGCTCGCACCATGATGCGACACAAGGACGTCGATCAGGATCTTTTTGGCGGATGCCATCAAGACGGCGGTCTACGTCAAGAACCGCGTAACCAGCTGAGCGCTTTCCGTAGGCAAGACGCTTTATGAGCTATGAATCGGGAACAAGCCCGACGTAAGCCACATGCGGGTTTTTTCTTTCAAATGGTGGGTGGTGCTGCACAAAAGTCACATCGAGGGCAACTTTCAAGACAAGACGGCAAAGGGCGTTTTCTGAGGCTATCCCGACGGCAGCAAGGTCATCATTGGCGAAGGCAAGGTCGTCAAGGCACGAAGCGTCTCAGAATACCTCGCCGCGGGGAGGAATCACGGTCAGCGTCAGAGTCCCTCTGATACTGTCACCGCAGTGAGGCACCAGCCAATCACAGGCTGAATTCTTCCCCAAGACTGCTATGATAAACTTCGGCTGTGCAGGATGGGGGGGAGGACGAAGGGCACGGAGTGGGGGAAGAAAGAGTCTGCCAGGGGCTGAGGGACGTCGGGCGAGGTACAGTGCCCGCACTTTAACGCCACACGCAGCCCTTTTTGGCTCTGTTCAAGCCCTTGGGCAGCTTGGCACGGCCGAGCGGTGCCAGCCAATCAGCTGTCAACTTGCGTCGCAACATTGCCAGCCAGCCGAGCAAGGCCTGGCGTCCAGATCATACAGTGTCTTAACGGGACGGGGTGGTGCGTGTCTCAGCATATCTGGTCGTGTCTCACCAATCAGGGGCTTTCATGAATAAATGGCACTCTGATAAAATGGATAGATATACACCGATATACTCATATTCAAACATAACGAGCCCGATTTTACGTACTCTTATCTGAATGGTACCACCATTATATGGCTCCAAAGTAGATAAACACAAATCCACTGACTTAGCAAGCGTCGGTTGCGGGCACCCAACTACGTCAGGAAACTTCCCTTGCCAGGTGCCTCACAATTCTCAAAGTCGGGACAAATGACGTAAGGGCATGTTCGAAAAGTGCTCAACAGTAGTGAGCAAACTCAGAGCCGATCGCCGACAGTAAATATTTGGGACAAACGTCGCGCGCGGTCCCTCGTGAAAGGCCCACAAGCATCAGAACGCGTATCAAGAGACAAGGCTAACGAGACGACAAGATGGACACCAAAGCCGAAGCCCTTTACCTCACAATGAATTTCGCAAGCTGATTGCTGGTCATGGTCTGGCGTGGGCCGCGTTTGCAACGTGCAGCACAACCCGCTTTTTATGTTTTCTTTGCAACACGCCTTGAAAGTACATGCTTTCGGACATATTTGTTCAATAATCTGATTTGTTCTGGATAGAATCCGTAATATTATTCATATCCTTCTTGTATTGGCTGCCAATATGCATCTTATCCGTATTCAAGAAGTTGCGGCAAAAGTCTTATCTGATTCAAAAATGGCTGGTGTTGAGGATATCTGAGTGGTCACCAATTTGGCAGATTCGTAAGCCCCTGTGACCAATGCAATGGCTTTACTCGTGCTAGGAGCATCAGAAAGGGTCTCCCTGGCACTCGGTGTTTGTCGTGTCTGAGCAGCAACATCGCGAACTTAGCAGCGCGCTCGGCGCGTGCGACCGGTTTCCCTCCGCCTATTCTGGGCACGCAGACACGTGCAGTCACTGCCGAACACCCGGCGGCCACTTAGGAAGCCCCCCCTGCGCAATGTTGTTGTCTAATTGAAGAAGCGTTCGATCTGCGGCTCGCGGGGTGCGCTGGCCAGCACTTCTGGCACGCCATGGGCACTCGTTAAAAGGCGTCCTCCAGGACACGTTTGCAGGTATACTCTCCAGCTCCAGACGTGACACGGCACATTCCGCCCTGGGTTCATCACAGACCGGTATTCCTTGCCCCGCTCTTCCCGTCTCCCTGAACCTCTTCCCCCTCCCCCCGCTAGCTTTTATGCCACTGCATCATATCCAGTTTGCTCTCGCCGTACTCAAAATTTACTCCGCTCCATGCGAAACAACAGACGGAAATCCAGTTCAGACAATGCTGCCAAATTGTGCGGCACGCCCAACCGGGATCGCAAGGCTAGCGCGAGCTCACGCGTGCGCGGCCGCAAGAGGCATGCTGCGGTACTCACGGTTGCAGTGCTCACCAGAAACGCCGCCCGGACGGCCGTCTGCGCGCGTGTACGAACGAGCGGCCGGCGCAATCCCATCTCACCACGCGCTTCGCGAAGCCGTCGCCCCAGCAGGTTGCGCCGTGTCGCACTGGGGGAGGGCACAAAACTGGGGTTGGCCGGGGGGTCGCTTGGTCTGCTCGTTAGTCAGTGGTGGAACGGACGACTGCAGTGGAGAGCGCTCGGTCCTCTTCCGTCTGCATGCACCCTAAATTGCCTATCATTGTGGATACTGAGGGCTGCGTTCAGAGTGGCGGCTACTCTGTAGTCCATCAAAATTCGACACATGAGCGTTCCGTTAAGACTGCCACATCCCGGCTGTGCTCAGACAAGGACGTCTCTGGCCAAGCATGTGCTGAGACAGGGGCAGTTGAGACAGGGCCTCAACATCGGACGCCGAGGCCGGTCTGCTGCTGTCCTCACCATTCCGTGCTGGCATTAATCTCGCCTGAGTGCACCAGGGACGAGTCCCCTCCCGAAGTCGTGGAATTGCATCATTACAGTGATACACAAGCCAGGAACTCGGCCGTGTCAGCTAGTTTCTCGTTGTCATAGCCGTTGGACATGCCATCCGAACCGAATAATGGTGTCGCCAGATCCCCGACCAGCCATTCCAAGTCGTACGCTGCGGTTTCGATGTGGCACCACACTGTGTCGCCCCAAAATCGATTGACCTCTGTACCTTTCAGTGGGGACAATGCGCCGCGCAAGTGGTTGACCGAATCTCCAACTCGGTGGGGATCCACATATTGCTGATCCCCGAATTTTGTCCTGGTGGACAGAGACTGACTTGCGGACCGACTCTCTTCACCAATCAGATGCGCCCCTGGGACTGACTGCGTGCTCCTGATTGCTTACATGTGCCGATACAGCCTGGAAATCAACATCAGCTCCTCTTTTTTTCTGCACTTCTGGCAAGGAGACAGTAGAAAAACTCAAAATCTCGTTCGGGCAGCTCGCTCCGTGCGAAGAAAATCGGATCAAGCCGCGACAACTGTGCGTTCTTCTGGACGCAAGGTCCTGGCACCGAATTTGGGCTTTCTATTGGCTTCGATGCCTTCTCACTGTCGTTTTAGACCAATAGTGTGCTGTTATTCACAGTCAGTCTCTGTCTCTGTTCCCCAGGACAAAATTCGGGGATCATCAATATCTTGCTCTTGTTCGACTTTTCACCCTCATGCCATGGCTGGTGGAGTTTTGGAAGCTGGATGACCTAACGGCGGCGCAGCAGGAGCTTCAGTTATGGCGGTCCGATTGGGAGGCCGTCCGACACCTGATTGGAGTGCTACAGCCTGCGTTAGAGGCGTGTGTGGCAATGCAGAGTACGAATTCGACGGTTGCTGACGCTCTTGGACTCGTGTGCCGGCTGCGTCGGACCATGCGACTCAGTGTCTTCCCATGCGCCAAGCCGTACGGGAAGCTGCTAGCCGTCGGCCGCGAGGTATTCCTTCTATTCTTCGGGCTGGGAAAGAAGACGACGAACGCCATAGAGCTGGACAACCGCATGTACGAGAACGAAGTTGTGCCATTGGAGGCCACGCACAACGCCGACGGCTTGCGCGACGAGGCCGCGACAATAGTCAAGATCCTGCAAGACAAGATCGACGCGCGCTGCTTCAGCGCGGAGAGCGACATCAAGAACTGGCTAGCGAATGACGCCGTGCTGGCTGCCACCCTTGTCACTCCAGGGGGAGCTGTAATGCTCCGCAAAGCCTCTGCACGTGTTGGGCAGGAAGACCCGATCGCGTTTGCTCGTGGTGCGGTGTTGGCGACGGCAGCCCAGGTCGAGCAAGTCAATCCTAGCGCGCCTTCCCGCGAAGGTCTGCTGCAGGAGGTGCGCCAAATGTGGCATACCACCCTCGTTGGCTTGGACTCGGATGGGAGCGACGTTGCCGACTCTGACACGCCTTTGGACACCGTCACTTGCGAGGCGGACTCCTTTCTCGCGAAACACACCGCCAGCGATGACGCGTTTGGGTTTCGGCGCTCGCACGTAGCCGACTTTCTCCTCCTCCACTTGGTCGCATGTGCTCTGATCAGGGCATCCGGCTCTTCGGCGGCATCTGAACAAGACTTCACCATCGCAGGCATAGTGCTACGCAAAGACCGCTCCAGGATGCTTCCTGAGCACGTGGATATGCACTGCCGTTTTCGCTTCAATGCCCACCTTCTTCTCGCCGACTCATCGACGGTTCCTGTGCTCTCTGGTGCGGAAAGATCGCGCCGTCTTGCTGGCATGAGCCGAGTAGTCGATGACATGGCGGTCGGCAGCGAGGCGTCGGGCGATTCGACTACAAGCCACAGCGATACGTTTTCAGGGGTCACCGACGACCAAGGGTTGTGGTAAGAGTTTTGGGTCCGTCCTTTCGTCTTCTTTTTTTGGGTTTTTTTTCGTGTGTGCGGTGACGAGGCTCTACGCCCGTGGATATGAATCAGGAGGCGACCTGTTGAGCAGGCAGCTGTCACTTGTCCATCACCACGAGCGCGGAAGCAGGCGCGTGCTGCGATCTGATGGACAGCAGCCTGCAATCGACAGCGCGCATATTTCCGGCCTCACTGCTTACATCTTGGCCAGGCAGCCTCACACTAGAGTCCCCACACTGTCCTGCGCAACCTGCGCCCCAATGTGACGTAAGCCTGGTCCCAAGTGCTTGACCACGATTAACAACGCAGCGGTTTCACAGCCCCTGCGGACCACCTGGCCGACCCGCCTGGCAGCTTGAAAAGCCATCACTGCAGTGGATGCACAAAGATGGGGCAAATTGACTCCTCCTGGCAGCGGCAGGCCACCAAGAAAAATCATACACCTTGAAAAAGCATCACAGATGCAGTACACAACCATCCTAAAAGCCAGAGAACCCTTTTCAAGCACCAACACACTCGCCCAGACTTTCACTCTTTCCCGACACTGAGTACCATTGCCGCCAAACGGCCGTTGCCCAACGGCGACACCCCCACCTAGTCCCTCTGGCTCCAACCCAGACCGACCGCCGACACCGCCAAGACACCGCTGCAAAACGCCGGCACGCTCGGAGAGCCCCCCGCGCATTTGCGCGGAACAACCGCCAACGCTCCCGGCTTGTCGTTTCCGAACACCGACACAACCTCCGAGGACCCCGCGCACCTGCACACCTAGGCGACCGCCGCCGCCGAGCTGTTCTTGCCAAAGGCCCGCACCGCCGCTGAGCACCCAACGCACGCGCCCACCCCGACAGACAAGGCCGCTGAGCCGCCATTGCCATAGCTGCACACCTCCGCCTAGCATCCCGCGGACCTGCACGGACCGACCACCAACGCCTCTGAGTTGCCCTTGCTTGATGTCGATACTTTCACCACGCTGCTCGCGCGTCCGCGCGCACCGGCCAATATCACCACCGCCCGACATTTGAGAGGCAATGAACGAACCGCAGTCCCTCGCGCACCGGCCATGAACAGCCCCTAGCACAGACAATATAACCGTGCCAAACGCTGACACTCTCGCCCAGCACCCCGCGCACATGAACGCTGTTAACCCGCCCTTACCAAGCGGCGGCACCCTCACCTAGTCTTCCGCACACTCTCCCACACTGAAGGCCAACGCCGCAAAGTCCTCGTCAGCAAGCGCCAACACCCCCACCCAGCCACCGCACAGCTTCCCAGACCGACCGTTTCCTTCGCCTACTTGCCGTTGTCTAACGTCGACACCTTAGCCAAGCATCCCGCGCCTTCGCCTGCGCCAGCAGCAAACGCCACTGGGCCGCCCTTCCCGAGAGGAACTAGCCTTGCATCGCCCATTGCACATTCAGCCACTGCGACAATCGACGCCGCAAAGCCTCCGTCAGGGAACGCCGTCACCCCCGCCGAGACCCGGCACACCCGCCAAGCCCGACCGCCAGCACCGACAACTAGCCATTGGACAACGTCGACATCTCCGCCAAGCCCTTCGCACACCCCTCCACGCCGACGACCAACGCCACCGAGCCGCCTTTGCCAGCATCCGAAGTCCCCACCTAGCCCCACGAGCACCCACCCACACTAACCAATACAAAAAGAGTCCCGCAATGCACAAACACTGACAAAACCACAGAGTCGCCGGCGAACCGACTAAGCGCGCCCCAGAGCTCGTACGACGAGACCAAGCCCACCACCGGCAACCGCACCGAGCCCCCCGCGCACGTGGTCACACTGACCACTTAAGCCGCAAGGCCGCCCTTGGTAGACGCCGACATCTCCTCTGAGGCCCTGCGCAAGCGCCCACACCGACCACCAAGGCCATAACGACGGCCTCGGCAGACGCCGGCCCTCCCACCGAGAGCCTTCGCACCTGGATGGCCCCACCACCAACACCGCAGATGTGCCGTTGCGAAAAGCCGATGCCTTCACTGAGCCCTCCAAAAACCCGCCCACACAGTCCACCAACACGCCGCCGAGCGGCCCTTGTCAACCGTTGACCGCTTCACCCAGCCCTCCACGCACCCACCCACAACGACGCGAACCCCCGCGGACCCACATGCTGCAGATGCTGACGCCGCCACAGAGTTCCCCGCGCACCGACAAAGCACGGCCTCCAGAACCGACGACCAGGCCGTGCACAACGCCGACACGCCCGCCAAGCCCTTCGTGCAGCCTGTCACCCCGCCTATCACAGCCTCAAACCCGCCCGTGCCAACCAACATTACCGACCCGCTGCACCGCGTGCACTAGAGAAAAGCGACCACCTTAGCCGTGAAGTCGACCATGGCAAACGCCGACAGCCCCGAGAAGACCGCGGGCACCCTCCAACATTGATTACCATTGCCGCAAAGCCACCCTTCCAAAACGCCGGCACGCACGCCAAGACCCCGCGCATGTGCCCAGCCCCACTGCCAACGCCTTCGCCTGGCGATTGACCAGCGCGGAAACCCCGCCGCGCCCCCGCGCACCCGCGCAGCCCGGCCACCAGCGCCGCCGAAGTGCCGTTTCCCAACGCCGACGCCTGCACTGGCCCCTCGCGCGCCCGCCCACACTGACCACCAACGCCGCTGAGCCGCCCTTGCGAACTGCTAGCATCCCCACCTAGCCGCCCGCGCACTCACCGATACCAATCAGTACCGCCACCGATTCACGGTTTACAAGCACTGACGCAACCGCAGAGACCCCCGTGCACAGCTCAAGTGCGGCCCCCAGCACCTATGACCCGACCGTGCCCAACGTAGACACCCCCACCCTGCCGCCCTCACGCCCGCCCACACCGAGCACAAACGCCGCAAAGCCGCCTTTGGCAAACGCCGACCTCCACGCCGAAACCCCGCACACCGGCCCAGCCCACCCTGCAATGATGCCGTCTAGCTCTTTCCGTCCATCAAGACCTAACCCGAGTCCCCTGAGCACCCGTCCGCGCCGATCACCAGCGCCTGCGAGTCGTTCTCGGCCAACGCCGACACCCCCGACGAGCCCGCGGCCGCCGCCGCCCCTTCGCCACTGGCGGTCGGCGGCTGCGGCCGGGGCGGCGGCGACGGCGGCATTCCGTCGCGGCCCGCGTCGGGCACGCGCGATGATGGCGGCGTCCTGTTCGTGCTGGGTCGTCGCCTCAATCTCCCCAACCGACGGCGACAAGGCGCCGGAGGTTCAGACCACCCCCTCGCTGTGTCCGTCGCAGGAGGGGGCCACCCCCCCCAAAGGACTGTGGTTCACGAAGGGCCAGACGCGCCGCGTCCCCTGCCAATGCCGTTGCCGCGGCGAGCGCGGGCACTCCCCCACTCCCCCCCCCAGCACTTCCGTCGCTGGCAGGTCACCGACACGGACGCCC